>Ga0209427_10003434_pt1 | contig 18588 bp, 17 predicted proteins | sample DeeMarSWOR136_30_FD_187465 | JGI IMG/M metagenome (GOLD analysis project Ga0209427, IMG submission 187465) | Marine sediment microbial communities from White Oak River estuary, North Carolina - WOR-1-36_30 (SPAdes) (version 2) | ecosystem: Environmental > Aquatic > Marine > Intertidal zone >...
TCTTTTTCATAATATTACTCCTTCAAAACCCCAATATATGGTTATGGGTTTTGTGGGATCTGTCAAGGAAAAGGTTCTACTACCGTCACGTGTAACAAACCCACCTGTAACAAAATCAGAATCCATTGGATTGACAACGACTCAAATACGATAGATATATATACCCATGTAAGATAGGGTTCCGTGGAGGACGAAAATTTTCGGCTAGATGCCAAACAGAGAAAAAAAAGATGACATAAAAGACAGTGCCCTGAAAACTCTTGTCCTCTAAAAATTCAGAGCGCTACCCGAAAAATCTGTAAAGGCGAGGTGGGTCTCACATGCGAGCGGTTGTCCTTCTCAGTGGAGGAGTAGATAGTAGTGTGGCACTTGCAGTTGCCAAAAAAGAGGATAATTACCACACTATTCATGCACTGACCTTTGACTACGGTCATAAAACTGCCAAAAAGGAGATAGAGTGTGCCCAAAAAATTGCTCACTGGTGTGATGTGAAAGAACATAAGATTATAGAACTTCCCTTCGTCAGAGAGATATCACATTCTGCCCTCACTGACAGCAGTGTAAAACTTGTCAAAGCTGATGGTATCCTCGAGTATGTGCCTATGAGAAATACCATCTTTCTGAGCATAGCATCTGCGTGGGCTGAAGCTGTAGATGCAGATGCTGTCATTACCGGTTCAAACCTGAGCGATACTACCTGTCCTGATAACAGTCCACAATACTTGGATGCGTTTCAGAAAGTAGTGCAGCTCGGAAGTGTGAAACAGAAAATTGACATCTATTCTCCACTCATTGAAAGAAAATTCACCAAGAACCTGATCATCAAGAAGGGAACAGAACTGGGTGTACCGTTTGCACACACATGGTCGTGCCACAACAATACTGAGAAAGCATGTGGCATTTGCGGTAATTGTGCCAAACGATTGGAAGCATTCAGAGAAAACATCCTGGAAGATCCCATACTGTACGAGGTTTCAGAGGTATGAAACGATGAGTGAAAAGTACTTTTTGAACTGCCGAACGTGTAGATCTGTTATTTCTCCTGATAAAATTCATGTGCAGTGTCCTCAATGCGGTAAAAGGTTGGAAATCTGTTACAATAGATATGACGTGGTCAAGAAAGACTATCCTGGAATCTGGGCATATGTGAATCTTTTGCCAATTACAGCCCACACTCATATAGTCTCCCTCGGTGAAGGGAATACACCTTTAACAGAAAGCAAAAATGTAGGAGAGGATTTGGAGCTGAAAAGGTTGTTCTTCAAAAATGAAAGTTTAAACCCCACATGGAGCTTTAAAGACAGGTGTATGTCTGTGGGAGTCAGTGTAGTCAAGGAGTACAACAAGAGTACAGTAGTGACCGCATCCAGTGGAAATGCTGCTGTTTCTCTTGCTGCTTATTCTGCTGCAGCTCAACTAGAATGTTATGCTTTTGTGCAGGACACCATTTCTCCAGCTAAATTGAACCAATTAACAGCATATGGTGCCCACGTATCCATTGTAGAAAGGAGAAAAAAGGGCGATCCAACAGTGTTGGCCATGGAAAAAATGGTCAAAACCCATGAGATGGTGCCAGTACCAAGTTTCGGGAGTTATAATCCCTATCAGCAGGAAGGGGCCAAAACCATCAGTTACGAAGTGTGCAGCCAGCTTTGTGAGGTTCCCGATTGGGTTATCGTCCCTGTAGGGTCTGGAAGTCTCTTGTGTGGAGTGTGGAAAGGGTTTAAAGAATTTCTTGAAGCAGGGGTAATACAAGAGGTTCCCAAGCTGTTGGGAGTGCAGGCAGAAGGATGTTCACCTGTGGTCGATGCATTCGTTGAGAAGAGAAAAGTACAGATGTGCGAAAATCCACACACTGTTGCATCAGGGTTAATAGATCCCTATCCGTGGGATGGTGATGCAGCCCTCGAAGCAGTAACAGAATCGAATGGATACTGCATGACAGTCACCGATGAGGAGATACTGCAGGCTCAAGCCCTTTTGGCATCTAAGGAAGGCATTTTTGGTGGGCCTACCGGTGTAGTATCTGTTGCGGGGGTAGGAAAAGCTGTGGTGGGAGACATCATACGAGGAGATGAATTGATTGTGTGCTTGATTACTGAAAGTGGACTCAAGGAACTACCTGCACAATTCTTTCACAAAGATTCAGTAGTAGCTGGGTCCTCACAACGTATGAAATGTGAAGGTGATTTCAATGGGTAAACAGAAAGTTTTGGTAGTAGCACCCCATATCGATGATGACATTCTCGGATGTGGAGGGAGCATGATAAAACATGTCCAGGCGGGAAATACTGTGTGCACGCTTTACGTATCCAGTGGTGGAACTTCCTCTGTCAGAGAAAAAGAAGCTCAAGACGCATCTGAACTCTGTGGTATCCAGGATTATTTCTTTCTCAGAGAAAAGAGCAGGCCAATACGCTACTCTCAAGAATTGCTGGAAAAGATAGTTACTGTACTAAGTGAAGTACTTCCTGATTACTTATATGTCCCCCACAACAATGAGACCGATATTGATCACAAAAACACGTGTGAAATTTTGTCAGAAGCGCGGTGGCTGTATGAAGAAGAGACCAACCATAAAACCAAGGCAGTTCTCTACTACGAAGTGTGGACACCTTTATCTGAATTCAACTACATAGAAGACATAACTGGGGTCATGGATAAAAAAATTGCATGCATGGAAAAGTTTAGCTCTCAATTAGCAGTAAGAAACTACATAGAAGCAGTTATAGGACTCAACAAATACAGGGGAAACATGACGGGCAACTGTGACTATGCAGAAGTTTTCAAGATCAAACGAATACAAGACATTGGTATGTTCGGGAGGAGTAAGAGATGATGACTCAAACCAAGAGAAAAACAGTATATACAAGGACACGGACGAAAGAAGAGACGTTATTCTTTTCACATCAGTTAACCCCCACACCTTCTTTTCTTTCTGAGGTGATCACATAGATTTAACCATCATTATCCCTGTGGCTACAGATTTGAGAATCAAGAAATGTATTGAATCTATCAATGAAGAGTGTGAAATTCTGGTAGTAGCTAATGGTGCCACCAAAGATGTTCTCACGCTCCTAAATAACCTCAAAAACAAATTAGGGAATCTCACCGTCCTGCAACTTCCTGAAAGAAACCTGGGGTGGGCCAGAGACGTGGGGATCAGGAATGCACAAAATGAGAGAATACTTTTAATGGATTCTGACTGCATTTTTGAAAGAGACACCATAAGAAAGCTTTACCACGGGTTGGAAACTCACAAAATAGCCAAAGGTAGGGTAGTATTCATAAAAAATGGCTTTACTAGTAATATCATAAAGGAAGTGAGAGATTTCACGACATCAGATACTGTTACAGCATACGCTCCACCTTTAGCCCTCAAAAAGGAGATCATCCATGATATAGGAGGATACTACTTTGATCATGACATCCACTGGGTGGATGATGCAGAGTTGAACCTGCGGGTAAAAACTCACAAAATACCAATTAACTACATCCCTGAAGCTGTCATATGCCACCCTCCGTTAACGATTTATGAAGATTTACGCTCAGCATTTCGGTATGGTACTGGCAAGAGGATTGGTGTTGAAAAAGGATTAATGAAAGGGGTAGGTGCCTTCTGGAGGGAACTGCCAGTGGTGGCAAAAGAAAAAGGAGTCCTTGCAGCACTCTACCTGATGGTATGGAATACGGTCTACAGCTGTGCATTCTTTCTGCAGCCCTACTTGGATATTTACAGAGTGAATGAAAAATTGAGAAGAGAAACCCTAAAAAGAGGGGAGAGCCCATGATAATACTCGGTGTAAATGGCTGGATAGAGAGAGGACATGATGCGTCTGCAGCCCTCATTGTCAACGGGGAACCAGTATGTGCAGTGGAAGAAGAGCGGCTCATAAGGGAGAAACATGCGTACGATCGGGTACCGGTCACTGCTGCGCAATTCTGTTTAGATTACGCAGGTATTTCTCCAGATGAAATAGATAAAATTGGCGTTTCGTGGAACTTTCCCTTTTTATATAAATTGCACCGGAGAGAATGGGCAGGTTCACAAACGTTATCCCATTATCTCTTTGGTTCTGAAGAATATGCTCAAAAAATTGAGTACGTAGACCACCATTTTGCCCATGCATGTGGTGCATACTTTCCTTCAGGGTACAATGATGCCTTGGTGCTGATCATTGATGGGCAGGGAGAAACCTTTTCTACATCGCTCTGGTGGGGGGAGGGCTCTGACCTCACCTTTATTAAGGGGTACGATGTGAACAGATCCTTTGGGTACTTATACTCTGCAGCCACAAAGCATGCAGGGTTCAGGATAGGAGATGAAGGAAAAACAATGGGGCTATCTGCCTATGGTTCTCCACGTTACAAGGAGTTCCTTGAGAAAATCATGTACATGGACAAAAATGGCGAGCTTTTCACAGAAATCAAAAGTACTCCAAACCCCTCATGTATTGATGAAGAAGGAGAAATCATAGAGCAGTGGCACAACCATTTTGAAAAACAGATTCCCCCATCAAAAATACCTCTTCGTCAAGTAGAGGGTAACCAATGCTACGCAGATCTTGCTGCATCAGTGCAAATGATGCTGCAGGAAATGGTTGTAACCATGGTGACAAAGTACACAAAAAAGCTGAATACAAAAAACGTGTGCATAGCAGGTGGCGTTGGACTGAACTGTCAGCTTAATGGAGAAATACTCTCTCTTCCTTTTGTGGATAACGTTTTTATACAGCCAGCTGCAAACGATGGTGGAACATCTTTGGGTGCAGCTCTTGCACTCTGTTCAACCAATGGAGAAGATACCAAAAGGAATATGAACGTGTACATGGGTCCTGAATTTAACAATAAATACATTGAACAGTGTATAAAAAAGCGTGGATTACCGTACAGGAAATGCAGTGCTGTTGAAAAAGAGACTGCATCCTTACTGGCTGAGAACAAAGTGATAGCAGTTTTTCAGGGCAGATTGGAATTCGGACCCCGCGCACTGGGCAATCGCAGCGTTCTTGCAGACCCTTCCAGTTTCCAAATAAAGGATAAAGTAAACGTTTTAAAGGGAAGAGAACTCTGGCGTCCACTTGCACCCAGTATCCTCACAGAGCGGCAAGAAGAGTACATATCAAGTGATTATGTATCACCGTACATGACGATTGCATTTCCAGTAACAGACATAACTATTGAGAGTGCACCAGCAATAGTCCACGTCGATAAGACTGCACGGATTCAAACAGTGCCAAAGGATCATAATATGACATTCTGGAATATTATTAGACATTTTGAGCAGTTAACCGATCTCCCCATAGTGTTGAATACATCTTTCAACAAGAGAGGTGAGCCTATTGTCTGTACACCGGATGATGCTCTCAACACCTTCATAAAGATGAAGCTTGATCATTTGGTCATGGGGACCTATATTGTTGATTACAGAGAATGATAACTGCTGGTGAAGTGGAGAAGGGATAACTCCCTATTCATTGGCTGGCAGAGCTGGAGATACACAATATTGTTGATGATATATCAACAAAGTTCATTTGCATCCTCTTGAAAAAGCACGATTTGAACCAAAGAAAAAGTGTGGTGCATTCGAAAATGGGTTGATGAGTTCATAACTTAAGAATAACATTTGGCAATTTCAGGTGCTGGAGGTTAAAATTATTGAGAATAAACATCGTTGAGAATGAACTGTTACACGTGTAACAAAATGAGACAAAACGCCAATAGTGAAACCACTTCAATCCGTGTTCCGAAACATTTAAATATGTCTCTCGACCAGAAGGGGCTGGTGATAAAATGGTGGAAAAAATAGCCAACATGGTATACGTAGAAGGAAAGACGTTTTCATCGTCAGCACTGGAAGGTGCAGTGAGCCACTGCCAGTAGAAGGTTCAGTGCACCTGAAGAAGATACTGCAGAAAAGATGAGTGAAAAAAGGTGAAGAGAAAGTGAGTGAAGAGGAGGTGAAGAGAAAGGATAGAAGGTGGAGACGTGCTCCAAAGGTGGTGAGAATAACACCAGCAAGCTTCAATTCTAGAAATGTCAATGCTGGCATTTTCCATAGCGTATTTCTGCTAAGAAGGGAGAGTACAAGGTGATTCAATGCAAGTAAAGGATTTCAGAGAAGAGAAGTTCGGTTATGCAGTCATTGGTACGAGAGGAGAAGTATGCTTAGCAACCCAGAAAGCAAAAGATCACCTAAGAGCAGGAGCTCATCTGGACGAGAACGAATACAAACCTACTGTAATGACGGTCAATGATCCATTCCGTCTAGAAGCCCCGCTCATAGTGATGCTCGAAGTTACCAGACAGTGTAACCTTACCTGTGGACACTGCTACATCAGTGCAGGTGAACCCAGAGAGAATGAGATGGATACAGAAACCATATACAGAGTTTTAGATGAACTGAAGAAGTTGAAAGTGTTCACCATTTTCATTACGGGAGGAGAACCGTTCCTTCGCAGTGACATCGTTGATATCATCAACTACGCCGAGAAATGCAACTTCACTATCCAGATAGTTACCAATGGAACGCTACTAACAGATACTGTCTTATCTCAAATAAGAAACAGAGAGAGCATAGGATTTGGAATAAGCTATCTAGGTGGACTTGACAGTGGATTCAGTGACGATGAAGCATTCAGCCTGCTCAAAGAAAAAGTAAAACTTCTGAAAAAGTACAACTTCAACGTGTCAGTCTGGTTTTGTGTCACAACGCTGAACCTTGATAAGATGTATGAAGTAGGTGAATGGTGTTTGCAGAACGGTGTCTGGCCTGCCTATCAGAGTGTCATGTCCAATGGACGATGTAAAGAACATCCCTTCCTCGCTTTGGATGTGAGCGATGTAGAACCATATGTGAAGGGGCTTAGCGTGTACGATGATAATGAACAGACAGATGTTGCCATTAAGGAGAAAGCCAAAGACTATAAAAATGTCTTTGATATCTGCTATGCATTAGAATTCAGTGCAGCAGCATGCAAGGGTGGACGAACATTTGCGTATATATGCTCAAACGGAGATGTGTACCCCTGTTCAAATTGTGCAGGAGAAGACCTCTTTCTCGCAGGAAACTTGTATGACAATACGCTCTCTGATATGTGGAAGAAGTCATTCCAAGATATACGAGCATTTACCTGGAACGATTTCAAAGGATGTGAAACATGTGAACTGAATGCAAGTCTTGGTGAACACCAATTCTGCAAACTGAGGTGTGCAGCTATATCAAAGGCACTGTATGATGATCCCCTCTACTGTGGAGCCACAGATTATGCGAAGGCCATATCTAAACACCGGTTCGCATGGGTTGAAAAATATAAAGGCGACTAACAGAGTGTGAGATCTCTCAGAATTCATTCTAATCATGAAACTAGGCTATGATGTACGAAGGGTATCTGTAAATGAAAAACTTCAAAAAATCTCATCCTTGTTTCAAAAAAGCGTGAGAAAGGTGCTAACTAGGGAAATGATTCTATCTTTTTGTATTTCCTGTAATTTCCTCCCAGAAAGCGCTGTTTGAGATCGTTAGGGACGGTTATCGAGAGAATCTTTTCTGAATCCTGAATGAGGTTGTCAAAAAGTGTGGTACTCAAATGTAACGTGTGACAGATTGAGAAAAACACCCAATAATTTGACACTTCTCTGAACCTGAGCCGAAACCTTTATATACATCTTACCAAAGAAAAAGACAGGTGATTTATCATGGAAAAAATAGCCAACATGGTGTTCGTGGAAGGGAGCGCTTTCCCAATAGCACCACTAGCAGGTGCTGCGGCACTGATTGAATAGTGAACCTTCCGTCATATACAGAGAGGGTGAGGATACAACCTTTACTCTTTTTTGATTTAAGTAGGTGTATCCTTAAGGTAATTGTATTACTCCACTACTTCATCAATTGCTTAAAGGAAATAAGCCACAAGAAATAAGCTATAAGCCCATGCAGTCGATAAGCATAGAGAACCCCTGTTGAAAGTACTGAGAAGGAAGCGCACCGTGTCAATGCTCACTTTCTTCTCCAGAGTACGGTGACCACTTTACACTTCTATAATCACTCGGTAAAATGAAACAGGACAAAAGGAGTACAGTTACCACAAAAATGAGATTCTAATCATTTGGACCAGTGTTAGAACCCATAAGGACTAACCCTGGGATTTTCGCTGCACCCTCTGCACAAGCTTATTGAATCGTAATCACCAGAAGATATTTTCCTTTGTATGTCTCTTGCAGTCTTACCACACCAAATTTCACGCAGAGTATGAGTAGATACATTACCCAAAATGATTTCCTTTCTCCAATCTGCACAGCAGAGAATGACTCTCCCGTCATACATTATATTTGCCATGTCTAAAGGACGGTCGCATCTTTTCCATTTTAACCCATAATCCTTTAGATCCTGAGAGATTTTTTTTGGAACTTGAGAACTAAAATGAATATTCAGCCCTCCACGATTTTCAACTGCCCACACATCCACTGGAAGGTTACGCTCCTTCTCAAAATATTCTTTGAAATCTTCTAAATTAAATTCATCAGTCACAGGGACTCCTATTCTGATAATACTACTATTTTCTTTTGATATGCACAAATCAATCTTATCCAACACTGCATGGAGTGCGTCCATATTCATAATTTTTTTATATCCTTCAGGATCAAGAGAAGGGATGCTCACAAAAAGGGTGCTCAACCCTGCATCCTTCAATTCAAAATAGAATTCAGGAGTAAAATTAAGTATTCCGCTGGTGCTCAATCCCAGAGTGGTGCTCGGCAATTTATTTCGTGCAATTCTAACTAATTCAACAATCCTCTCATCAGATAATGGATCATTTAATGCATATAGGTTGACTCTTTTGAGGCTCGGTTCATTTTCAGCCAGCTCATCAAGTATGTTATTCAAGAGCTCTACTGTCATTACACCTTTGGTTATTCTGCCAGCATCTCTTTCAGCACTGAGTGGGCAGTGAGCGCACCTGTGCCCACAAAAGTCAACAGTCTGGATTCCAACAGATGTTGGAAAATCCACTATCTCATAACCTGGCTCCATGTGTACGACACCGGTGAAGACGATTTAAGGCTTTCTATTAAATATTTCATGCCAGATACAGGAAGATTACCTGAAGTACGTTTTCTCTGTTCAACCACCAAGAACATCTTTAATGTATTCCAACCGCATTCAGTCTACGACTTGTTACACGTGTAACAAAAATGATAACCACCCTCAACTTTTACCTTTTCTCTACTCTGTCTTTGAAATGAAAATAACTATTTCAAAATCCTTAATTTATGCTCGTTTGAGTGCAAAAACCTTTAATTTGACATGATTCTCAAAAATGAAAAGGGAAGGATACAAATCACAGTCCACCTGTATTCCACTGGATCATAAATCAATCGACATCTGTCGAAAGAATGCTGACCAAAAAGTGTATCTTTTTCAAGTAAAGTATTCCTTCTTTAATGCAGCTTACAAAAGTCATGTGTTTTAAACCCCAAGAACTCAACAATTCTTTTGAATCGAAACCTTTATATACATCTAACCAAAGAAAGAAGTAGGTGATATATCATGGAAAAAATAGCTAACATGGTATTCGTGGAAGGGAGCACCTTTCCAATAGTACCACTAGGCGGAGCTATGTTTACATAGAAGGAAATCCTTTCCAATAGCACCGTTAACAGGTGCTTAAATAAAGTATGTGAGGGAATCCTTGTCACGGGGTTCCCCTCCTTCATTGTTATAATAGAGTAATGTTTTTAGCTGTAAATTCCCACAGAGTACTGCAGAGCATCGACTGTTACGTAGTGTACGTGGAAAGACATAAGCGGGTGTTATCATGAGTAACAGATTCCATACCACAGATAAAGTGCCAGAACCTTCAAAAGATCAGCACATACTTGTTGATGAAGATATTTTGGAAACTATCATAAGGAATGCTGAAATCAAAAACGATGACACAGTACTTGAAATTGGTGGAGGACCAGGAAACTTAACTGAAAGAATCGCCAAATGTGCTCACAAAGTCTTCGTCATTGAGAAGGATGCAACCTATGTAGAAATGTTAAAGGAGAAGTTTGAAGCAGGTAATGTCACAGTAATTGAAGGAGCCATTATCGATATGAAGTTGCCAACCTTCAACAAAATAGTCTCAAATATCCCCTATTCTATTTCAGAACCACTTTTTCTTATGTTAATAAAAGAAAAAAGGGATCTTGATAGTTCAACTATTGTTTTACCCCGTGATTTCGTGAAAAGAATGGTAACACCAGTTTTCTCCCCTTTATTTGGCATGGTGTCTGCCCTTTTCACGGCTTTCTACCACGTAGAAATCATCGCACAGATTCCGAAAGAAGCATTCTCTCCACCGCCGAGAGTAACCTCTTACTGTGTAAAAATCAGGCAAAAGCCACAGGTTCCTTCAAAAAAAACGCGAGTGGAGTACCTGATACAGAGACTGTTTTTGTATGATGAAAAAAACGTGAAGAACATCTTTCTCGAGACACTGTGGAACCACGGGTTAGAGCTAACAGGAAGAACTGTGACAAAAAGAGAGGCTCGTGATCTCATTCACACTATATTTGGGGAAGAATTTCACTCTTTTTCCCATAAAAAGGTGGCACATCTTTCGAATGAACATATCAAAAAGATTGTTTCTCGGTTGATGTGCTGGGATGTCTATGAAACGTATGGCATTACATAAATGTGGAAGGGATTGTAAGCCATGGCAGATAGTGAAAAAAGTGCTTGAAAATGCGGTTCACTGCAGGGGTACAACTTGGAGAACAACATGTTAAAAGACCAACAAGATGCCTACGGACATGTATTGTATGATTATTTGAAAGGAAAAGACGGACACGAAATAACAGAAAGAGATGATGGGTACTTTGACATCGGTCCGGGTCCAGAATTTTACTTTGCTGAGTATGAAAACTGGTCTGAACAGGAGAAAAAGGCTGTAACCTACGTGAGAGGCACTTAGACATAGGATGTGGAGCAGGAAGACATGCTTTGTATCTGCAGGAGAAGGGATTTGATGTCACTGGTATAGATGTATCGCCATTAGCAGTTGAAGTATGCAGGCTGCGAGGCTTGAAAAAGGTACAGAATCTGCCCATCACCAAGGTTACTTCTGAATTGGGAGTATTTGATACAATTGTTATGTTTGGAAATAATTTTGGATTGTTCGGAAGTTTCAAGAGAGCCTAATGGCTTCTAAGGAGATTCAAGAAGGTCACAACAGAAAAAGGAAGAATCTTAGTAGAGTCCCATGATCCTTACAACACTGATCGTCCGGAGCACCTGGAATACCAGGAATTCAACAGAAAACGGGGGAGAATGTCTGAGCAGTTGAGGTTAAGAGTGCGATACAAAAAATATGTGACCCCTTGGTTTGACTACTTGTTGGTTTCAAAGGAAGAGATGAAAAAAATTGTGGAGGATACTGGGTGGGAAATTACTGAATTCATAGATGAAGACCGTGGATCGTATATTGCAGTCATAGAGAGGAAATGATGAGAATGTTACACGTGTAACAAATATGAGATAAGCACCTTATTTGACAATCTTTTTTTTGGAAAGCTATTTAAAAAGGAACTTTATAGGTTATGGAACTAACTTAACTATTGGTCACAAAAGCAAAGACAATGAAATGAACTTCAATTGAACTACTCCGACTGTGAGTCAGTATTTATATATGGGTTGCACCACATATATTATGAAAGCAGTAACCACAAAAATCAACAGATTCGCAGTGAGGTGATCCCATAAAATCAGAAAGAAAACTGGATAAAATCATGAACAAAGTCTGTAACTGGGGTAACCAGTTCATCAAGACCCAATACTTTGAAGCATTAACTGAAGAACAAAAGGAGAATTCTGAATCTGTTGCTCTCTCTTTTACTGAACACATGTACGTGGATCATAAATTGACCCCAGAAAAATGGAATGAATCAGCACTCGAACAGGTCTGCTTACACACGCTGCCAGAAATGATGGTGTCAGATGAATCATACTTCACCTCAATGGCACCGGTACTGTGTGCATTCTTTGAATTTTTAGCAGAGAATCAATTAGTAAAATCTGCTTCTGGGCTGGCCAGAAAGGTAAGAGAAATTGATCAACAAATCGTACAAAATGCATTGAATCCTGAAAACTGGAATATTGGAAAGACAGTCTTTATGGCGGGTATACAAGCAGGAGTTGACATGATCAACGAAAAGGAGAGGGATGCATTCCTAGAAAATGTCACAGAAGGATCACTTGCAGATACGTTAGTGGGAAAATTGCTTGAAAAAAATATATTATTCGATGATCCCGAAGAAGTAGGAAAAAACAAGAAAAAAAAGAAAATGAAAAGAAACAAAAAGGAAAAGGAAAAGAAAGAAAACGTCAGACACATAGATTCTCTCTGTAATTGAATAAAACCCTAAGGTGATACCACACCAAGAGATTAACAAGATGCTTACGGGCTCCCTGTATGACTACCTGAATGTTACACGTGTAACAAATGAGACAATACCCAACCAATTTCATTTATGAGGGTTACCTTTTATAGTCTGAAATCAATCATAAGCGGTGAACTCATGATAATAGAATTTAATGGTACCAGTATGGATTTAATCCCCACCAAGATCGTTGCTGTTGCCAGAAACTACAGAGCCCACGCACAAGAAATGGGATCACCAGTACCCGAAAAACCTACTATCTTCTTGAAACCACCTTCATCCTTAGTTGGCGACAAGAGTATAGTAGTTTTACCCAAGGTGTCGCAAAGAGTGGACCACGAGGTGGAATTAGCTGTCATTATGAAGACGCGCTGCAAAAACGTCTCTGCAGAGCAAGCGTATCAGCATATCATGGGGTATACCATTTGTATAGATGTGACAGCCAGAGATATTCAAGCGGAAGCGAAAAAGAAAGGATTATCCTGGACAATATCCAAGGGATTTGACACTTTTGCTCCTACAGGTCCAAAGATTGTATCTCAAGATTCAATTGATCCCCATAATGCAGATATTTGGCTAAAAATCAATAGGAATTACAAACAGCAAGGAAACACTCGCAACATGATCTTTTCAGTGGGAGAATTGATCTCGTACATATCTGAAATTATGACGTTAGAACCCATGGATATCATAGCCACAGGGACACCAGAAGGGGTTGGCCCCTTGAAGGATAAAGATGTCATTGAAGCAGGTATCCAGGGAATAGGGGTGTTAACTGTTACAGCACACCAAGAACAGTAACTTCCAGGATTATCTGACACCCAAAGCGATATTCTCTGCATTTTGAAGAAAATTTTAACATTTTTATTCATTTTTTGATCATTACACAAAGGAGAATTATTAGACATCCGTTCTTCCTGTAGAAACCTTTATAAGCGCGCTTTGAGAGATAAAAAGGAGGTGAAAAGGATGGATTTCAGAATTGAGGAAATCGAGGATGTCAGTCCCAAACACCCAGTAGTTTGTGTATATCCTCCCGGGGCTGAAATAGGGTTTTTCCCATGACCTAATACTTTTTCTTTTTTTTTCTTTTTTTCTTTTGTTAAGGTATTCCAGTAATAGATAGTAAATTCTATTACATTCGTTGATTTTCTGCAATACAAATTTTCTGTCTTGCAATCTGTACCAGTTTTTAAGAGTTCCATTTCACCTACAATTATTCCAAATAATTTTTGATTAGCAAAAAGAAAAATGAAAATATTCCCGCAATTAAAACCTATTTAAACCCAAAAAAATCATCATACGCTTTGTTGACAGCACATATATAAGGATGATAACAAGTTAATGTCCCCTCTATGGTAAAGGCACCAGCAATGCACCCATTACAGAACGCCACGTATGTGCAGTGACTGCACCTTTCATCATTTCTTGTATTCATATTCCTGAGAATTCCAAGTGTTTCATTTTCCTTCCACAACTTCTCCAAATCTGTATCCCTTATGTTTCCTATACCCATTTCTTTACTGCATGCTGGACAGGGAAGTATGGTCCCATCTGCCTTAATGCCAATAATATTCTGAGCTATACTGCATCCTTCTTCTTTTCTCTCATGAAATTCAAAAACACCGTGGGGATACTTCTCTTTGAAGTAATAAAACTGTTTAGCAATTACCTTGTAGTACTCTTCTGGAGAGACAGCTAATCCGGCAATGCCTCTGCCAGAGAATTTAACAGGAATGATCTGGAAGTCTTCCTGCTTTTGAATGTTGAAATACTCTAAAATATCAATAATGCACTCCTTGTTGACTTGACTCAAACAGGCGCAGAACTTCACAGGAAATCCAGCCTCTTTCAAAAGGGTTATACCTTGCAATGTCTTTTCTAAAGCTCCTTTTCTCCCCCTGAATCTATCGTGGATGGATGCATCAACACTGTCAATACTGATATTAAATCGTCTAATATGTAATTTCTTAAATTTTTTGATCATTTTCTTTGTGATTAAAGTACCATTGGTGAATATGTCGACAGACATGGGGGATTTCCGAGCATGCTCAATAATTTCAAAGAGGTCAGGATGCATTAAAGGCTCTCCCCCAGTGAGCGTGATCTGGTGCACACCCACAGAACTCAATGCATCAATTAGAGAAAGAATTTCTTTTGTGGTTAATTCGTTTGGCAAAGGATCTCCAGAGTTATTAAAACAGTGTACACAGGATAGATTGCATTTATTGGTGATTTCAATCTGAGCAGCATCCAAAGGATAGTTCAGTGTTATCTCCTTGGTCTGCATGTTCTCATGAGGAGTTTTATTCATGGTTATAATGCCTTTTTTCTGGAGTATTGTAATAATATTGATGACATCCTCAGTCAATTCTTCAACAGGTTCGCCAGACTGCACGGACAAGACATCAATAATTTCAGATACACTTTTGGCACCTGTACACAGATCAAGTAAAGCAACAGTGGCACCAGTCAGTCTAAAATCCTTTTCTGTGGTTGTATTGCGGATTTTAACGTGGAATTCTGAATTACTGTATATCTTTGCAAAGAAGATATCCTCTCTTAAGACAGGGTATCCATCCATGGAGTGTGAACCTAGTGAGTATATATAAGGTTTCTCATAAGTTCGGGTTGTCAAATCTGTGGGTGGTCTCTCACTTGTTACACGTGTAACAGCATCATCTCATAGAAATTTGGCAGTCCATAGAAAACCAAAGGCTTATATTAGTAGAAGCTGACTCATACAGGTGATAAAACTGGATACAGTATCGAGAGGGTTATGTGCAATCTCTATTGGATTCTTCCTTGCGCTTGGATTGTTTCCAGCATTCACAGAGCACAAGGAGGGAGAAATTGCCTTCACCTCAAATAGAGATAGAAACAAAGAGGTATATATCATGAATGCTGATGGGTCAAATCAGACAAACTTAACCAGAAATCCTGCTGATGATTGGGGTCCTGCATGGTCTCCTGACGGTAAGAGAATTGCCTTCACCTCAGATAGAAATAGAAACTATGAGATCTATATCATGAATGCTGATGGGAGCAGGCAGAAACGGTTAACCAGAAATCCTGCTGATGATTGGGGTCCTGCATGGTCTCCTGACGGTAAGAGAATTGCCTTCACCTCAGATAGGGATGGGAACTGGGAAATCTATGTCATGAACGCAAATGGAAGCAATGTAAGAAGGCTCACCAACGATCGTGCTGACGATTTCGATCCTGCATGGTCCCCCGATGGGAAAAAGATTGTGTTTGTCTCAGACAGGGGCACTGTTTCTGGCAAGCTTTCTAATAACATCTACACTATGGATGCAGACGGTGGAAATCAAGTGAATCTAACCAACTATCCTGCCTTCTACTTGTATCCTGCATGGTCCCCTGACGGAAAAAAAATCGCGTTTACTTTATGCATGGGCGCGTATTGCGACATCTTTGTCATGGATGCAGACGGCGGAAACCAAAAAAATCTAACCAACTATCGCGCAGCAGATATAGACCCCACATGGTCACCCGATGGGAAAAAGATTGCGTTTGCTTCAGATAGATATGATGGTGAGGACGATACCCAGAACTGGGTTCGTGTGCTGCACCCTGATAGAACAAAGATAGCCTTTACCACAATGCAGCTGCCTAAGCACATTTTTGTAATGAATGCTGATGGGAGTAATCCAACAGGGCTCACAATTACCTTTGATACATTTTATACCTCCTTTATAGTTACTGATACGCATCCTGCGTGGGGCCGTTATACTGATACGCATCCTACACGAGGCAGTTATACTGATTCAACTCAATTCACGACCACGTCCTTTGTTATCACAGTCATTATTCTTACAGGAATATTCCTCACACTTATCGTCAAACGCAGAAAGACATCTTCAACCTGAAGTCAACCTTTGAAGACTCCACGAAAAAAAAGAAATAAATAGACACTGAAAAGCAAGAGCGAAGACAACAAGGAGAACAAACCATGATTGGTGTGGCCTTTTCTCTTGTGGAAAGATTCTATGAAGGTATTCCGGGATAACTCTACATGTCTGTCATTTATCTCTTTTAATCTCCTGTTAGTTTCGTTAGAACAATTTCTCAAGGTATTCCAGTTGAAGCACACTCATCCTGATAAAATTGGAGATTCGGGAAGCTCCATGACCCTCCTCTTTGATGACTTCCAATTCTACTGGGAGATTCAATTTTTGTGCTCTCTCATAGAATTTCTGAACAGGCTGTAACGGGCACCGGGGATCATTTTCACCATGGATGATTAAGACTGGACTCTTCAGCTTTTCAAGGTGTGTACTGGGTGATCTCTCCCTGTACAGTTCCAGCTTTTCTTCAGGTGTTCCACCCATCAGGTATACATTCAACGCTTTGTAGTGGGCATCTCCCAATTCGTGGGTTTCCACCAGGTCTACCCAGGGGACCATGGCTACTCCACCTGCCCATTCGTCGGGCTGCGTGGTTAAACCCTGCAGAGTTAAGTACCCACCGTAGGAACCTCCCACGATGGCAGGCTTCCCTGTTATTCCCAAAAGATTCATAGCATATTTGGCTCCGTATAATACGTCCTGTAAGTCACCTCCACCAATGTCGCCAACGTTCAAGTTCTTGAACTCACAGCCAAAGGTGGTACTCCCCCTGAAATTGGGAGCAAACACGTGGTACCCAGCCATTACTATCTCCTGCACGCCTACACCCCACATGTTCAAGACTGCAAAATTGGGACCGCCATGACAGTACACCACTAAGGGGGCTTCAGGATCAGGGTTTCGCAAAAGCCATCCCTGGATTTTCCGTCCATCAAAAGAAGTATACCAGCAGGATTCACCTGAAATGCGCTCACCAGTGTACTTCGGCTGGATCACGGTGACAACTTTCCCGTTCTTGTACGCCTGGACACACAGTGGTTGAGAAAAACTGCTGCCAACCCACACAGGACCCTCTCTCGTACATGCAGAGATTAACACAGATACATCAGCTAGGGAGTCAGACCATTTCCCATCTGAAATGGTGAGCAATCGCGGGGATAATTGGGCATCTTTGGCAGGAGCTGCAAAGAGAGTATTTTCGTCCGCCCAGATTAAATTCCCCTCTCCCGGTAAGAAGCCGATATCTCCGAGGGCAGTCACGCGCGTCACCTCTTCTAATGTTTCAATGGAACGCACCACAATTTCTGTATTACCAGATACATCTGTCGTGTAAGCTATGTACCCCTTTTCAGGGCATACACGAGGAAGGATATCTTCTGATTCATCAGATTCAGAAATCCAGTTAATGTTACCTTTTGCATCAATAATACCAATTTTTGTGCCAGGCCCTCGACCAACTGCTGCTGCCACTAATTTCCTTTTATCATCATAAGCAGTAGTCAAGACATGTTGGTCAGTGGTGAACAAAGATGTATGAGACCCGTCACGAGCATACACGCGTATGTAGTACTCCTGTTTGTCACATCCAACAACAATCCAGGTATCATCTGAAGCCCAAAAGATTCCACTCAAGCGGCCAATAGTCCCCTTGGTGATCTGGGTTCTCTCTTTTGTGGAGTAGTCAGCAAAATAAAGGGCAAAATCTTCAGTTCCACTCTCGTCTTTGGCATACACTACCCATGGTTTTGAATCATGGAGAGCTGCAAACCCAGTAATCGGTTCGTCACCAGGAGTGAGCAGCTGTGTCTCTCCATTATCCCATAAATACAGTGCTGGAACACCTGTTCTTGTATCAATGTACAAAAAATCTGATCGGTTCACATTACCAAAAACAGCTATAACCAATGGCATACCATACAATGAGGTCACTATCTCAAAGTATTCACTTTCTTCTGCAGATTTCATAGTTGTACATTATTCTCTCCTATTAAATCTTTTTGACATTAGTATTTAATTATCCACCGTAACCAGCACATTTTTACAGATACAACTCTTTAGTGGTGTCATTGGTGTCTGTAATGGTATTACTACTCATCCATTCTGAAAAATTTCAAAACAAGTGGTAAATATTATAACTTTTTAGATATAAAAATAGAAAAATCCAAGAAAAGACAACAAAATATTACACGTGTAACAAAATGAGATAACCTCGGTAGTGGAAAGCTTTGAGGAACCAATACCTTTTAAATGATTGTACCAAGAAGTGCTGTGGAAGACGAAGACAAAATGGAAT
>Ga0209427_10003435_pt1 | contig 18584 bp, 21 predicted proteins | sample DeeMarSWOR136_30_FD_187465 | JGI IMG/M metagenome (GOLD analysis project Ga0209427, IMG submission 187465) | Marine sediment microbial communities from White Oak River estuary, North Carolina - WOR-1-36_30 (SPAdes) (version 2) | ecosystem: Environmental > Aquatic > Marine > Intertidal zone >...
GCCGACGACGTCAAGGCTTGATTATAGATGTTGCGGGGGCAATACAGCCTCGTTACCGCAATGTAAAATATTGAGCCGGCCAAGAAGGGTCGGCCCTTTTTTGTTTCGGAATCAAAGGTCCCGCGGAATTTTACAGGGATTTTACAAAAAATCCTGTAACTTTTCGGACTGTTTTGCGTCTATAAATAATAGGAACAGGGACTATGAGCTATTCCCAACTGTGCCAGGGGCGAGCAGGAAAGTCCGTTGATGTCCGGCAGTTTGTCCTGGCAAATTGCCGTCTCTGAAGCCGAGACGGAGATGACGCACCTCGGAAGAAGCTCTACTGTTGGTATGAGCCCCGTTAGAAGTAAGACATAGACTTCTAACGGGGGTGAGCATGTGGCTCCTAAAATTGCATCATCACCCTCCTCCGGAAGGCCGAGCCGGCTATGTCAGACCGGGTCGGCCTTTTTTGTTGGACAGGATTTAAAGGATTTTATCTTGTTAATCGGCTCACATTTCGCTAAAATGCGCGTAATCGGATAAAATCTCGGCTAAAATGGTGGCATAATGAGGATTCCGCTGACAAAATATGGTTGGCCGCAGGTAGTTGTCCTTCCTGCGGTAGTGCTTACAGTAATGACCGTCTTCCTGCTGAGCACAATGGCATTTTTGCCGACCTGGATTATTGTTTCAGTAGAACTACTTTTGGCCATTGCTTTAATATGGGTTTTAGCGTTTTTCCGTGACCCTCATCGGGCCATCCCGGCGGATAGTAATCTGCTGCTGGCGCCGGCTGACGGAAAAATCACAAACATCGAGATTGTAGACGACCCACCTGCTTTCTTGCCCGCCGACCCCCCACGTCTTCTTATCGAAGACAACAGTAGCGGAAGACGCGGGGGCACGCGAAAGCAAGAAGGCAGGAGATGCGGAAAGACCCTGCGAATTGGAATATTTTTAAGTATCTTCAATGCACATATTAACCGGGCTCCGTGTAATGTAAAAGTCGAGATGATTACCTACAAGAAAGGAAAACACAAGAACGCAATGACGCCACAATCCGGGCGGATTAATGAATCAAATGACTTGGGCCTGGTCAGAATAGACAGCCCCAAAGAGCGGCTGATTGTCCGGCAAATCAGCGGGGCAATTGCCCGGCGAATCGTCTGCCGACTAATGCAGGGACAAAAATTAACTGCCGGTGAAAAATTCGGTATGATAAAATTCGGCTCCAGAACAGAACTGTATCTGCCCACACGTGAAAATGCCAAGTGCCTGGTCAAAATAGGTGACAAAGTCAAAGCTGGTCTGACACCCCTCATAAGATACGAGAAATTAACCGCAGAGAACGCCGAATCGTCAAACGGTTGCGGTTGCGCGGCCCGTCACGGTTACGTTTAACGTAAAACGCCGGACGAAACGAGCAGCGCAACCGATAAACGAAATACGAAAGGTTAAGATGCAAAGATTAAAAACAGAAGCTGCAAAAGACAGCCTGTTGCGGCGGGTGCGAAAACAAAGACTCAAGTACGTCACTGTCCTGCCGTCACTGGTAACTATTCTCAATGGGGTATGTGGTTTTGCTGCTATTCTCTTTGCCAGCAAGGGCAAATTTGCAATAGCGGGCTATATGATTCTGTTGGCAATGATTGCAGACATGCTTGACGGTCGGCTGGCACGAATGAGCCAAAGTACTTCGAGCTTCGGCGGACAGCTCGACAGTCTGTGTGACGTAATCAGCTTCGGCGTGGCACCAGCCTTTCTGATGCTCAAAATCCTCGAAAACATAATCGGTTTTGACGAATCCAGCTCGCCAATGGAGAGTTTCTTGCATGATTTCATCAGAGTCGCCGCGGGAGCATATATAAGCTGTGCTGCCATCAGATTAGCAAGGTTCAATGTGGAAAACGAGGAGGATGAATCCGCTCATATGAGTTTTATAGGCCTGCCAACTCCCGCTGCCGCAGGGGTCGTAGTTAGCCTGGTAATTTTCCATCAGGAAATAATACTGCCGGAACTATCGGTTAGAAACAATTCAGCGTATCTCCATCTATGCGAAGACGCTATTATTTATGCTCTGCCATTTTTGGCCCTCGGAGTGGCGGTGTTGATGGTCAGCAGAATACGATATCCACATATACTAAATCAGTACATAAAAGGCAAAAAACCCTTCGCACATCTTATCAGAGCGCTGTTGTTCCTTGCCTTGTGTATCTGGAGCAGACAGGCGGCTTTGGCATTGATTTTCTGCGGTTTTGCAGCAAGTGGCTTCGCTAAATGGTTCTATTACAAAGTAATCCGAAAGAGAACACCCATTGTGCAATATGAGTCACCCGGCTCAGCTGATGTGGAGGCAAATTCACGGACTTCGACGGACCTCGCAAAATGGGAAACCGAAAAATAATCTCGCACCTCAATGCAGCAGCCGGCGCAGAAAAATATTGAAGTTACCGGCTAACCATTAGAAGATAGAAAAATTATACGCTAAATCCTATTCGCTGCATATCCTGCTGCTTGGCGCTGGATTGGTTTATCTGATAATAACGCTCCACGATATTGCACAGCCGCTGCAGAACCTGACGGCCCTCCCTGCTCGCCTCCAGACCGACAATCTGAAGACCAAGGCAGATACTTTTGCCGTCTACCGTCGGCAAAATGTTTCTAATCTGAGCATCGAACATCAACGGCGTTTCATAAGGCATAGGAGTAAACCTGAGCCCGATAAACTGTCCTGTCTTGAAGTCTAAAGCCTCCATCTTGCTATCCTCAGCAAATTGGGAAAACTCTTGGCCTTGCGTAGAGGGCACCAAACCTGATAAACAATGCTGGACGACTCCGCCACCAACTACAATCTGTGCACCGCCAGCGGAAATATCAACAAGCCTTCCCTGCCAATATTTGCGTTTCTCATCTTTCGTATCTCGCATCTCGTTTTTTGTTCCATGACTCCGTCGGCGATGCCACAGCAGAACATTTACTTTCAGCGACTTCGGAACGTCGACACGGAAATAACTTCTTCTCTGGACTATCTCAACTCTGTCCGGCACCACAAGTACTATTGTACCTCCGGTCGTAGAATCTGTTGATGGCTCAAGCCTTACCACTGTTGTGTCAAAAACAAACTTGCCGTATCCATACTTTATCGATATTCCGACCGGCTGCTCAACCTGTATATTCACCGGGTGTGGTTTCGGGGATTCCATTTTGCGATTCTGTTGCCCCTGCTCTTGGTAGGGGAAACTTGCCCCCGCGGAAGCGGAGATGGCTTCACTTTCTCTAACGCTGGTACCCGCATTCGGGCTCCTATCTTGTAACATATTGCAGGAGGTCCTCTCGAAAGCCGCATGTCGGCTTTGGGAACACACCTCAACACTTAGTCTACTGGCCCCGAGATTAGTCAGTAGTACTTTTGCAATGTGCCATTTACCCTTAGACAAATAGGACATAATGGCAGGTATTCTTTGTTCAATCACAGATTGCAGTATTTCCCTCGGTTCGGCTCCACTCAGCATCACCACTTCATTCATATTATCCCCTCTACGGATATGCTTAAAATCCCCATCTTCTGTTAAATCAGGCCTTTTTAAGGAATCCCAAGGGCCACTTGGACATCCACTTCCTTCTTAATATATATAAATAATTTGGCAGTAAACAAAATACGTTTTACATTAAATTTGGTTACTCCTCTTCCACAATTGCTGTTGTTGGGGGGGTAAAAATGCAAAATTTAAGCGTAAAGAACCGAAAAAAAGCTATAAAACGCAAAGCTCGCTATTAGATACCAAAGCTGACTTATGGGCCTTTGGCATCTAATTCCATAGTTTGTTGCTTTGAGCCTTAAGTTTTTACTTTATTGCTGCACATACGAACAACAATCCAGGCGTTTTTACGAGACGTCTGTTACCCCCCTGTCTTTTTGGAAACCTACAAAAAAGTGTGGGCGATAAAATGGGCCTTCGGGACACCTTATGCAAAAAGTCGCAAAATGCGACCCAAACCCCTTGATAAAAGCCTGGAATCGTAATATGCTATTGTACGAACAGGTTCCCCCTGCAGCAGCGTTTTGCAACGAGAGTCGCTTCGGCTCGCCCGAATTTTGGGGAGTTTGCCCCGTTAGAAGCTCCAGCGGGACAAAATAAGAATATGATATAAAGGAAGATTTCTAATAAGGCGAGATTATGCAGACAAGACAATTAGGCGACACGGATTTGAAACTAACGACCGTTGGATTAGGCACATGGGCAATCGGCGGGCCGTGGCAATTCGGCTGGGGGCCTCAGGATGACAACGAAGCCATTGCGGCAGTCTTGGCTGCGCTCGATGAGGGCATCGACTGGATAGATACCGCTCCGGTTTACGGCTTGGGCCATTCCGAAGATCTCGTCGGCAAAGCCTTAAAGCAAATAAGCAAAAAACCTCTGATTGCAACGAAATGCGGACTGTTGTGGAATGAAAAGAAGGAAAAAGTAAGCTGCCTGAAAAGAAAAAGCATTCGCCGGGAATGTCAGGCCAGCTTAAAAAGGCTCGGCGTAGAGGTCATCGACCTCTATCAGATGCACTGGCCCGAGCCGGAGAGGGACATCGAAGAGGCCTGGGAAGAAATGGCCAAACTGGCCCAGGAGACCAAGGTCCGATTCCTCGGCGTATCGAATTTTAATATCAAACAACTCAAACGCCTCCAGAAAATCCACCCAGTCGCCTCCCTTCAGCCGCCTTACAGTATGCTCCATCGTGAGGTCGAAGAGGAACTGTTAGGCTATTGTGCCCAAAATAATATCGGTGTTGTTGCATACAGTCCTATGCAAAGAGGCTTGCTTACAGCTAAATTCAATCAGCAGCGCCTCGCAGCTCTCCCACTGGACGACCATCGAAGAAGAAATCCCGATTTCCAGGAGCCCCAGTTCAGTGCCACATTGGAGCTCGTTGAGCACCTCTGCGAAATTGCCGAACGAAACGGCAGAACCGTAGCTCAGTTGGCTATCAGTTGGGTCCTTCGCCGAAGCGAAGTTACCGCTGCTATCGTGGGGGCACGAAGGCCTGGCCAGATCGCTGAAACAGCCGGCGCATCAGATTGGGTACTTTCTCAAGAAGATATCGAAGAAATCGAGAAACTATTAGTTAAACGGCAGCAAAGAACAAATCCAAAATGAATTCTAAAGAGGGAAAAACATGGCAAATAATAAAGACCTGTACGTAAGCCCCCTCGTTGAAAGAAACGCCTCAAGAGAAATGGCTGAGCTCTTCGGAGCACAAACGAAATTCAGCATGTGGCGACGTCTGTGGCTGGAACTGGCAAAGACACAAAAGAAACTCGGACTGAATATAACACAAGGCCAGATAAACCAGATGGCCAGACACCTTGACGATATCAATTTTAACAAGGCCGCCCGCTACGAAATGAAATTCCGCCACGACGTTGTCGCCCATATACAAACTTTTGCCGATGCCGCACCAAAAGCTGCCCCGATAATCCACCTCGGTGCCACCAGTTGCTTCGTGGCTGACAACGCCGACTTGATAATTATGCGAGAAGCGCTGCAAATCACAGCCGGAAAATTAGCGGCGGTAATCAATTTATTGAGCAAATTCGCAAAGAAAAATCGCGACCTCCCAACTCTGGGTTACACACATTATCAGCCTGCTCAACTTACCACCGTCGGCAAAAGGGCAACGCTATGGTGCTATGAATTTGTGATGGATTTGCAAGAAATCGAGCATCGCCTTGAAACGCTTCCCTTTCGAGGCGTCAAAGGCACCACCGGCACACAGGCTTCTTTCCTGGCGCTCTTCGACGGCAGTCACAGCAAAGTCAAACAGCTCGATAAAGCCATTGCCGCTGCATTCGGCTTCAAGAATATCTGCGCCGTTACCGGCCAGACATACCAGCGAAAAATCGATACCCTTGTGCTAAACTGCCTTGCATCAATTGCACAGTCTGCCCATAAGTTATGCAATGACCTTCGGCTACTTGCAAATCTAAAAGAGATTGAAGAGCCATTTGAAAAATCACAAGTCGGCTCCTCGGCAATGGCTTATAAAAGAAATCCAATGCGATGTGAGAGGGTAACTGCCCTTAGCAGACTGGTACTGAGCCTGGCTTCCAGCCCGCTAATGACCGCCTCCGAACAGTGGCTTGAAAGAACACTCGATGATTCGGCAAACAGAAGGGTCGTTATTCCAGAAGCGTTTTTGGCTGTCGATGGAATCCTGGAAATCCTCATCAACGTTACAGGCGGGCTTGTTGTTTATCCGAAGGTAATAGCAGCACATACTTCTGCGGAGCTTCCGTTTATGGCTACCGAAAATATCCTGATGGCTGCGGTCAAGGCCGGCGGTAACAGGCAGGAATTGCACCAGATATTAAAACTGTATTCACACGCTGCTGCCGCCCAGGTCAAAAAATTCGGCAAACCCAACGACCTTATCGCCCGACTAAAAGCGGATATCGCCTTCAGAAAAGTCGATTTTGAAAAAGTATTAAACCCGAAAAGCTATGTCGGCCGGGCTCCACAGCAGGTCAACGAATTCATCAAAGATATCATAGCGCCGGTTCGCAGAAAATACCGAAAAGAAATTAACCGGAAAGTTGAACTTAATGTATAAACAGTCAATTGGAACCCCAGTCACGGTCAACGAGGCACAAACAATGAACAGAGAAGAACTAATAAAGCGAATAAAAGAAACAGCATACCTCGAAGGTGACTTTATCCTTCGCAGTGGAAAACGAAGTAAATATTATCTTGATAAATATCTGTTTGAGACCTGTCCCGACATACTCAAGGCCCTCGGCGAAGAATTTGCCAGATATGTTACTGACGATGTTACTTTGATAGCCGGTGCCGAACTTGGCGGCGTAGCTCTTGCCGCAGCCACCGCCATGCAAACCGGCAAGAACTTTTGTATAATTCGCAAGGGCAAAAAGGGTTACGGCACAGACAGATTAGTCGAGGGCGTCTTAACACCAGACGATGTAGTTTTGCTCGTTGAGGATGTTGCCACCACCGGTGGCGCCGTTCTTGATGCCGCCAGAGTCATCACCGAGGCAGGTGCAACTGTCAAAAAAATCGTCTGCGTCCTCGACCGCAAACAAGGAGCCGAAGAAAACATAACCCAGGCTGGCTACAAATTCGAGAGCATATTAACAAAAGACGACCTCGGCATAAAAGACACGGATTAAGTGCAGTGGCTGTCTCTTGATGTTAAAGTAGCTGTCGGCTCAGGATATTGGGCTTGTGATTTAGCCACCCGACGCTTCCAGTATCAATATAGCATCCTCCCATTCATCGGGCGTCGAAAAGGACCTCACTATCGTATTCGGAAAACTGCCAATTGGAACCGAATCGCCCCCTTTTGGGTCAATCCAAAATGCTTTCACCTTATTTCCTGAGGTAATTTTATTCATATTGATGGAAAAGGCTGTTTTGCTGCCCAAATAAACCATGACCCATTTGCCGTTTTTATGACGGGCTGACAGGTTTAACACCTTTCCGCTGGTTTGGCCGCCGCTTGTAAAAATAGATTGGTCCGGAATGAGATACCACCACTCTTTTCGCGCCAGAAAGATTTTCTTAAGGACGCCCATTTGACAGGCACCCGGCGCATCCAGGGCCTTCTTCCATGTAGGCAGTACACGCCAACTATCGTTGTGCCCGTACGTGTGATGGCCTCCGGCTAAGTATGAATAATAGGCCTGCCTGCGAATCCATAGGGGGCTTACATCAAATCCATATTCAGAGCCCGCTTCATAAGCACCTTCAGCCATTAAAACGGGCTTTATGGGCTTGAGGTTATAATCCTTGGTCACCATAGGATAAATCAGCTTAACACCATTCCATGTTTGCATCGAGTTGAAATCCAGCCAGCTCTCATCATGAATAAAGCTGGAGGAGTATGGTGCGGGGTCCGGTTTAAATGTAATAAGATGGGAACCTCTGTCTCCTTCGTGAAGACCCGCCGCCAGCTCCCGCAGAATTGGAACAAACTCCTGTCTGGCTTCAGGTGTCATAGACCAGACAATATTGGGTACATTCTTGTACCGCTGAGCCAACCACCTCGCCCATCCACGGGCATTCTTTATTGTTATACAGTTGCGGTACCGTTGATGATAAAGAGTCACCGAAAAGACCACGTTATTTTCTCGAGCTATCTGGATAACAGAGTCCACATTCTTAAAATACGCCTCGTTTGGCGTGAGAGGATCATTATTAATCCAGGGCTTTTCCCCGTACACATTGGGTACAGTGCCGTCACCAACACCCATAAGCATCGCCTGAACAAAGGCAAATCCCTTGTTTTTTACATTTTCAAGAATCACCTCGGCTTCGTCCAGAGTATACTCCCGAAAGATTTGCCATTGAGTAGTACCTAACCAGAAGACAGGATTGCCGTTCTGGTCCACAAAATACCTCCTATCCTCACTCACCTTGACGGGGTAAACCGGCTCTTCAGCCAGTACGCTTACTGCAAATACTAACAATAATGGTACCAATAAAATAATTCTTTTAACCACAACCCCCATTTTTTATCTCCCTTTTTCAAGTAGATAATTAAACGCTTTCCATAGCCAATATACCATCATATTTGATTTTTTGTACAAAACTAAATTAGAGAATCGGGTTTTAAATACTTCCAGCCAGGGAGATGATTTTCTTGGCTATTGTCGCTTTGCTTACTTTCGGAAGTTTCAGCCATTTGCACTTATGAATTTTTATCTCGACCGTCGATTTGTCGACTCCGATTGCAGCAGGTCTGTTGGCGATTATCATATCCAGATTCTTGTCCTTTAGCTTCCTCTCTGCTCTTTCCCTTAACTTTTTATCTTCCAAGGCAAACCCGACAACAGCTTGATTTTTCTTCTTATGTGTACCCGCCCATTTTAGAATGTCGGGTGTGGGTTTTAATTTGAGAGTAAGATACCTGGGCGTTCTCCTGATTTTCGTTTTAGCTGGTCGAACGGGAGCGTAATCAGCTACCGCCGCCGCCATTATCAGACAATCACACTTAGTGAAAAACTTCTTAACGGCATTAAACATATCCTGCGCGCTTTCGACACCCACAAAGTCCATTCCTACAGGCGGCTGTAAATCAGATGCGCTGATAAGCGTTACCTTGTGGCCAGCCTTAAGCGCTGCGCAGGCAAGCGCATAACCCATTTTGCCACTGCTTGCATTTGCAATAAAGCGAACCGGGTCAATATATTCCCGAGTTCCGCCTACTGTAATTAGAAAATGCATTTTGACGAAGACTTTACTTTTTCTAGCGTTTAATTTCCGAAGCCATTTTTTCAATCGCTGATAAAATATCCTGCGGCTCTGACATCCTGCCTATACCTTCCGTCCCGCAGGCAAGCACCCCCTCTTCAGGGCCTATCACCTCAAAGCCCATCTCTTTTACCCTCTTGACATTGTGCTGCACCGCCGGGTTGTTCCACATATTACTGTTCATCGCAGGAGCCAAAAGTGTCGGCTTGGCCCAGCAGACACAAAGCATTGTACTGAGCAAATCATCGCAGATGCCGTTTGCAACTTTGCCTATAATATTGGCCGTTGCAGGTGCCACGACAACAACATCAGCCCAATCAACCAGATTTATATGGCTGATTTTATATTCCTCAGACCTGTCCCATAAACTGGTGTAAACCGCTGAGCGGGTAACGGCTTCGAAGCTTTTCGGGCCAACGAGCCGGCATGCGTTTTCCGTCATCACCGTATTTACCCCCGCACCGGCAGCGGTCAGCTTACTGGCCAAATCGACCGCCTTATATGCACCGATCCCCCCGCTGACACCCAACAAAATATTTAGACCTTCAATCATCTCGTGTTTCGTTTCTCAATACTCGATTCTCGATGAGCATCGAACATCAAGCACGCTGCACGCTTTTTAACCTTTCTCTGCGTCCTTCTCGGCCTCCACACTTAATCCGTCATCTATAGCAATCTTGTCCCGCAGAATTTCCTGAACAACAATTTCCAGCATTGTTTTGCCGCTGCTGTCCTCAATCAAGGGACGAGAACCCTGCACCAACTCGTCCAGTCGTTTTTGAATCAGCGCTGTTAATTTGAACCTACCGCCAACTTTATTGATTAGGTCAGTGCTCTTGAGCTCCTCTATCATTATTTGTCTCCGCTTTGCTGAAGGCTACCCAAACGCCCTTTATCGCGCTTGGGGCCCCCGGATAATTTGTATCACCTCGCTTACCGCCTGCTGTAAATCGTCGTTTATCACCATATGTTCATAATATTGCCAGGCAGCGGCTATTTCAGTGCCTGCCTTGTCCAGTCTTTCCTGCGCTGTTTCAATGTCTTCTCTGCCTCTAAGCTTCATGCGCTCCGCTAATTCTTTCTGACTTGGCGCAAGAATAAAGATCATTACGATATCACGATATATCCTCTTCGCCTGTTTGGCACCTTGAACGTCGATTTCCAAAATAACGCTCTTGCCGGCCTGAAGCGCCGCATCAACTTTGTCCTTCGGTGTCCCGTACAGATGGCCGAATACCTCAGCATACTCCAGCAGCAAGCCCTTATCGATCCTTTCTTGAAACTCCCTCTCCGATACAAACCAGTAATCCTCGCCATCAACTTCGGCTTCGCCCCTCGGCCGGGTAGTAACCGAGACACTAAGATAAACATTATTCAGCCGCTTAACTACCTCTTTGCAGATAGTGCTCTTGCCAACACCGGACGGGCCGCTCACTATCACTACTTTGCCTTTGTCTCTCTTCGTCTCGCTCATTGGGCCAATATCAAAGTTCCCTCCCGCACCAATTGAGCTTAGGTTCACACCTAATTGGTTTGGTGCGGGACAAAATCGGGGTCCTTACTCTACATTCTGAACCTGTTCTTTAATCCGGTCTATCTGGCACTTTATATCGACCACACAGCGGATAATCTCAATATCGGTGGCCTTGCTGGCAATGGTATTAGCCTCTCTGAGCATCTCCTGGCTGATAAAGTCTAACCTCCGCCCAGCCTGACATCCTGCCGAAGCTCGCCCCTGACAGCTCTGGAGTAACTGCTGCAGATGCGAATCCAATCGAGCTATCTCCTCAGATATATCCGACCTGTCGGCAAAAATCGCCACTTCTCTGGCAAGCGTTTCTTCATCCAATTTCAGCTCTGTGCCATCGAGCAGCTCGTCGACCCTCTTCTTTAGTCTCTTTGCATATCCCTGCACAACAGTCACACCGCGAGCACGTATTTGCGAAAGCGCCTCCTCTATTGCTCTACAATGCTTCTTCAAATCGGCTTCAAGAGCAGTTCCTTCGGCAGCACGCATTTGTTTGAGCTTCTCTATCGCCTCTTGCGTAATACGTAAAACCATCTCCTTGACTTGCCCTGCCACTTCTTCATCCGGCGATGTCGGCCGAATAACCCCAGGCAAGTTAAGTAAGCCACCAACATCAATCGGGCATTTCATATCGGCCGAAGAGGCAATACGGCTTAATCTTTCCATATATGCCTGCAAGGCCACCTCGTCTATATCAAAGAGCACATTCACAGATACATTTTTGAGCCGAAGTACGTAATTTACTGTCCCGCGTGATATATTTCTTCGCAGTAGCTTTTCAATATCGTCTCCCAGAAACGCCATCGAGTCCGGCAATCTTATACTTGCCTTGAAATAACGGTTGTTGACCGTCCTGATTTCCACCACATAGGTTACGCCATTGAGCTGGCCCTCCGAGTCTCCATATCCGGTCATACTACTTATCATAGCCACCAAACTTTCAAGCTAAACTCACCCGCGTATGCAGCCATTTTTTCTGCGCTTGTAAAAATTTACCCTTAGACGCCGGATGAATTTACATCATTAGGTTCGTTCATATCGCTCACCGTAGCACCAATGTCGTCTATCGGAATCGGCATCTCCGAGCTTCGCGGTTGCTCCCGCCGAACTGGCTGACCCGCCCTAAAATCACTGTCAGCCGGTCTATAGAACTTAGCCATCACTACGGCAAGAGTCAGAAATATACCCACCAGTACTATCGTAACCCACGTCAAAAAATCTCCGGTTTTAGAGCCCAAAATCCCGCTCGCCATACCGCCGCCAAATGCCGCACTTAAACCGCCACCTCTACCTTTCTGAATCAAAATGATTAGAATAAGTGCCATAGAGCAAACAAGGAAAATCACAGCGACGACCTTTATAATAACACTCACTGCCAACAATGGATAAACAATCATATTCACTCCCCAAAAACCCCTTCAATTCTCAATAACTATCGAACACAATTTTTGCAGGTCCCCACTTAGCGGCTTTTTTCCCAAATCAGCCCATCACAAAATCAGAACCCATCACACCTACGTAGCCGCCTGAATTATCGCTATGAAGTCATCTGCATTCAAACTTGCCCCGCCCACCAGCAGACCATCTATATCCCGCTCAGCCATCAAGTCCCCTGCATTGCCCGGCTTTACCGAACCGCCGTAGAGAATCCGAATTCCTTCTGCCAGTTGGGTATCATACATCTCAGCAAGCAGCTTTCGTACAAAATCATGCGCCTCCTGGGCCTGCTGGGGTGTTGCTGTCAGCCCTGTCCCGATAGCCCAGACCGGCTCGTATGCTATGGTTACCGCTGAAACCTTTTCAACGCTTAAGCCCGACAGACAATTCTTTATCTGACGGCTAACCACCTCGTTTGTCCGGGAAGCCTCTCGCTCGGCAAGCAGCTCGCCCACACACAATATCGGCAAAAGCCCACCGCCAATAGCAGCAGCAACTTTTTTATTTATCAGCTCATCGGTCTCACCTATCACGTGCCGGCGCTCCGAATGACCGCACAGGGCATAGGTACAGCCAATATCTTTTAGCATCGACGCACTTATCTCACCGGTAAAAGCACCTTTTTGCTCATAATAAATATCCTGCGCTCCGACAGCAATGCTCGATGCGCTGAGGGCCTTGGCCACGGCCTGAAGATAAACAAAAGGCGGACAGACCGCTACGCTAACGCTCTGGCCCGCCGTCTCCAAAGACCCGGAGACAATACTCTCACACAGACTTATGCTGGTGTGACTGTCGGTGTTCATCTTCCAGTTACCTGCCACAAACGGCTTTCTCATAAAACTCTCCATTTTTCACCGCCGAACTGTCACAGCAATTCTGTTGCTCTTGGGAAACTGCCCAATACCGAAAGCTGCAGACAATGCTCACGGGCTTTCTCCAGTCCCTCTTGGACATGTTTCTCCGTCCTGTGCCCTACAAAATCCACGAAGAAATAGTACTCCCACTGCCTTTTCTTACTCGGCCTGGACTCTATATTTGTCAGATTAATGTTGTATCGCTTGAAAACATCGAGCACATCAGCCAGGGCCCCGGCCTTATGAGCTGTGCTGAACAATATAGCGGTCTTATCTTCACCGGTCGGCTTTGCATCTTCGCAGCTAACTACCAGAAATCTCGTTATATTATTAGCAATATCCTCAATTTTTTCGCAGACAACTCTCAGACCATACAACTCCGCCGCAACACTGGAGCCAATCGCTGCGGCGTTCGGCTCGTTAGCGGCCATTTGCGCCGCCTTTGCTGTCGATGCAACCGGGATAGTTTGTGCATCCTTAAAAGTGGCGCTTAGCCAGTTCCGGCACTGGGCGAATACCTCCGGCTTTGAGTAAATCTTCTCAATCTCGCCCAGCGAACAATTGCCTAAAAGGTTATGGTGAACTGACATTAGAACTTCAGAGCAGATTTTTACATCGGAATCTATCAGAGCATCGAGCGTCTCTATTACACCGCCGCCGGTGGAATTCTCTACCGGCACAATGCCCAAATCACAATGGCCTTTACTTACTTCATCAAAGATGCTTCTGATATCGGCCAGTGGCTCATATTCAACACTCTGGCCAAACTTGAGCATTGCTGCGGTGTGGCTGAAGCTGCCGCCAGGACCAAGATACCCAATCCGCAATGGCCTTTCCAGCACAAAAGAGCCGCTCATCAATTCACGCCAGATAGCAACAAGGCACTTGTCCGGAAGTGGCCCCTCATTGGCCTCGGCAATCCGGGTAAAAACCTCTTTTTCACGGTCGGGCGAAAAAACCTGTCCGCCGGTTTTGTCTTTCAGCTTTCCTATCTCAACCACAACCCGCGCACGCTCATTCAGCAGCTTCACAAGCTGGTGGTCAAGCTCATCTATCCGCTTTCTTAGCTCATCAAGTGACATAAAATAAAAATATTGAACAAACCTTCAATACTAACTCCCATCGGCCATTTTTCATAAAAGACACAAAATTTAACACAATTTCTCATTTACGTCAACAAATTACCCTCGAGATTCCCGATTTTTTTAGAGTTTCTAAGGCCGTATTTACCCCCCCGAATCGCTGGTCGTTTAGCCCTGCCATCGCGGCAGGGGGCATTCCGAGGCCGTAGGCCGTGCCAATCTCAAACCTTGTTAGACCCCTGCACCGCAGGTGGGTTTCTTTTGAAAATTTGAACTGCGTATTTTGAATTTGTTTAGCTTGTCGCCGGTGTGTGCTTACTTGCTTTTCGAGTTTTCCCTAAAAGTTTGTCCCCGGGAGTTTCTCCACTGACTCCCAACAGGGGAACTAAGCTCACTTGTTTTCCTTAGCTTGTCCCCGGTGTGTGCTCACCTGCTTTTCTGCCGGGGGCCGAGGATCGTAGGCAGGGCCTCAGACGTCTTTTTAAAACAATTCGAAATTCTACATTCTCAATTCCAAATTTATTTGACTGTTGTCAACCTTCCTGATAATATTACCCAAAATCCTACAATAAAAATGACTATGGGGAAAAAGTAAAATGGCTAACGCGCCCCCCAAGTCGTTCAATCTACTTTCTCAAATTTTTGATTCTAATTAAATTACCTGCTTTATCCTTATATTTCCAGAAATTCCAACCGTTTACAGCTCCTTTCTCTATTATGACTTGAGCCGCTCCCGTCGGGGTATTGTATAATTTACCGTTATATTTTATGGCCCCACTCGGCAAAACTTTAGCTTTGTATTCCTTACCCTTATAAGTTGCGTATATGCGCTGCCAATCTCTAAGCAACCCTTTTAGAGGCCGTTTTTCTTTTGCAGATTTGGCTTTTATCGATTTTATATTTCTTTTCTTTGTGACTGTTTTTTCAATCCCCAATATCTCTTCTATAAGTCTTTTCGTATCTTCTGTCAGCAGCCGTTTCAGTCGAGGCCTCAAGTTTTTGGAACGTTTGAGTGTTCCTTTTTGTTTGTTCCCGCCCGGCTTAGCCATTCGCACTAATAAAGCTTCAATTTCACGTAGGTTGTCTATCTTGCGGATTAAATAAAGACTGAAATAATTCCATTTACCTTTATGCCGGTCTCTCAGGTGTTGATTGATTCGTCTACGGAAATCAGTTGCAAGTCCAATGTAGTGGAGTTTGTCGCGCCGGTAAAGTGCATAAACTCCGTAGTTGCCTCTGATCATATCTGTAATCTGCTTCCTATATCGGTCGAAAACCTTACTGCTCACCTTCTCCAAATGACCTACTATTATCGTTCGGGATGTACGCTTATCTTTTTTCTTTTCCATTCTTATCCCCTCTCTAATTATTCAAAATCGGTCTCTCCATCCAACTAAAAAATAAATTTCACCCTCATACAGTCTCTATTTGACAAAGACCATGTACCCTGCATAATTGCATATAAATATTACCAAAAAGGAAGGTAAAGTCAAGTGAGAAGACCTTGGTCTATATCCACAACGGTTAGAAATCCTGAAAGGCTGCGGGATTTTCTGATGGTTCTCAAGCAATTGGAGGGAGGAGAGTTTAACGCTAATAACCAAAAGAGATATCAGATACTACTAATTCGGTCAAGATTGTATAGGCCCAACAGGCTTACCCCACAGCAAAGAGAGCTTCTAAGCCCCTCTAATACAGAACCGATTCCATATGAAACAGCAGAAGAAATCTTCGACTCTCAAAGATATGAAGATCCTGCCATGCGGGGAAGACAATCAGTAAATCCTTTGAACAAGCTGGGCTTCTCTATTGCACGTGAAAGTTCTTGGAGCATCCAGATCACCAACTTGGGTAATAGTTTCCTTACTGGCGACTATGATATTAGTTCCTTTTTTGAACTGAAGGCTTAGGTATTTGATAATGGCAATACAAATCTTATCAAATTTAAACTATCCAATCGGTAATATTATTAACCATGAGTTGCAAAATGCCAACTCTACAAGGATCGCCGTTGCATTTTTGAAACACTCAGGTCTAAAAGTTATTGAAAACTCACTAAAGCATTGCTTAAACAACAACGGAAGTGTTGAAATTATTACGGGCTTGGATTTTAAGAACACCGATCCACAATCAATTCATTACTTAATCAAACTTCAGAAGAAAGTTAGAAGAATGAAGTTCTATTGCTATGGGGATAGCAAGGAACATAAGACCCGTATTGTTTTCCATCCCAAAATATATTTGTTTTCTAAGGAGCGTGAAACAACCGGAATTATCGGAAGTACTAATCTAACAAGGGGAGGGTTGCTGACAAATTTCGAAGTTAATGTAGTCATCAAAGAAACAAAACCTCTTTATTTTTCTCAAATTGAGGCAATCTATAATTCTGTAAAATTTACGGATTCTTTTTTGCGCCAGATGAAGAATATTTAGCAGCTTATTCAGATGTTTATAAAGCGTTCCTACAAAACGAAGAAAAAGCAGCAAAAGACAAAAGTATTCAGAAAATAGTGACAGAAGTTATAAGACGTGAAGAAATCTTACCTGGCACCGTCCCCTCAATTAAAGGTATAATTATCGAGGTGATAAAGCAAAAAAGCAAAGAAGGTTTAGCATTTGTACCGCTTAAAACCATTTATGAAAAATCCGAAAGAATTGTGGAAGCAAAAAACTTAAAATACAAAATGGATACGTTTCGTAATTCTATTCGTGGCGAGTTAAATAAGCATGAAGCGAATAGCAAACATCCTGATAATATGTCTTTGTTTATTCGCTCGTCCCAACGAAAAGGATATTATTCCTTGACAGATAAGGGCAAGAGATATGAAGGCAGATAAAGAAGATAACAGAGAGGCTAAAAGATTGCTTTATGCAAGGTTGCCTTTAATTAATCGTCCTCGCTGTTATACATTCAACCCTGACGGAGGTTGTTTATATTGTGGGAATAAATCTTTTCGATATTATTGCTCCACTTCTGCAAAGAAATACTATCAATGCGAAAAATGCAGGGGTATAAATCATTAGGATGAAACTATGCTTTACGTGAGGTTACTTCTGTGCGATGTCATTCCCGCGGAGGCGGGAATTCATCCTAACCGATTAAGTCAAAATACAAATCCTTCCACTCAGGATTAAACTCTTCGATCAATCTGATCTTCCATTCTCTTTTCCATTTCTTTATTTGTTTTTCTCTGGTTATTGCCTTATTAACATTGTCATGTGCTTCGTAATACACGAGATTATGAACGCCTCGCTTCTGAGTAAAACCATCAACGATATTATTTTTGTGTTCACACACTCTTCTAAGCAAATTGTTCGTAACACCAATGTAAAGAACTCGTCCTTTTTTATTTGTCAGCATGTAAACATAGTATTTTTTCATCTTTATATTTCCATTCTTTGACACGAATGAAAACTATGAAAACCACGTTGATACTAATAATCTCCTCCACTTTTGTAAAGAACGCAGCTTGTACCCTCAGCCGAGTTAATATGGCTGGCCAGCAAGTCTAAAAAATAATACTTCGATTATGAATTAGCAAAACAATTTAATAATGGCAAACAAATGCGAAATTTATGGTTGTTACCTACCAATCGACATGTTACGTCTCATCCAACTGAGAAACCTGAACATCTTTTAGAAAGAATAATCTTAATCGGAAGCCAAGAAGGAGACACCATTCTCGACCCCTTCATGGGTTCAGGTACTACGGGAGTGGTAGCTAAGCGCTTTGGAAGGAATTTTGTTGGAATCGAGATTGACAAATCATATTTTGAAATAGCAGCCACAAGAATAAATAATACTTTACGAGAAAATAATCTTTTTAGTATTTCTAATCCAACATCAACCAGCAAATCACCCAAATCATTTACAAAGTAGGTTTTGCAGCTTTACACTTTCAGACCATACAATATCTAAACCCGCAATTCCCGCCTGCCCCTGTACGCCGTAGACAGGGGTCAAAACAAATGAATTCCGCAAGGCTTGCTTTCTTCTTTCTGCCCACAGAATAGCCGAAAATCCATTCCCCGTCAAACCAAAAACCCCAATCCCGAAATACGTTTCACGCTTCACGAGATACGAATTTACCGTCCAACCGTCCCACCATAAACCCTATCCCCTATCCGCTGCACGCTATACGCTATACTACATACGATCCATGAACAACGAGCTAAATCAATCAAATCTGCGGGTAGTTAGCGACAAAAATCGAAAAATCTAAAAAATTTTTATCTCCTTTTCTAACATCGACTTACGGCAATCACAAATCGAAAATCTACCACTTTTTTCGACTCAAACGTGCAGGTTCGCCCTATTATAGAGGGCTGTCTTTTCCGCCCGAATCCCTGTATGCCTTAGCATGCCCCTGCAAGTCTTAGGCAGGGGATAGGGACCCAGTTTGACTCATCTATGAACCACGAACTATGAACAATG
>Ga0209427_10003437_pt1 | contig 18577 bp, 16 predicted proteins | sample DeeMarSWOR136_30_FD_187465 | JGI IMG/M metagenome (GOLD analysis project Ga0209427, IMG submission 187465) | Marine sediment microbial communities from White Oak River estuary, North Carolina - WOR-1-36_30 (SPAdes) (version 2) | ecosystem: Environmental > Aquatic > Marine > Intertidal zone >...
TCTTTTCATTTCAGAGGAAATCCTCTCCCTCAACCGATTGTTCTTTTCTTCCTTTTGCTTCACCTTCATCTCTTCCGGTAATCCCTCGATGCAGCTATCCCCGTATGGGCACCACTCCGCGCATCCGAAATTGATCTTTGGGTTGACTATTTCATGACCACACCGACACTTCCTTTTCACGTCGTATTTGAAGAATTCTACATGGTAACCGCATTTGGGACACGGAATTTCAAAAACATCATCAGGCTTCCAAAACAACGGATCTTGACCAGGACACCTCATTTTATCGACTCCTCCTTCGCAGTTATTAAATCGTAACCTTTTCGATCCCACTTTCAATATAGTCTTTAATGGAAAGATTGGCTTTGACTTAGGTCAAATTCTATTTTGAAAAATTGAATAGTATTTTGGGCCGTGTTATGTTAAAAATCTGCTAGAATAGGGAAAAGGGCTCCATGGAAAAGTTCAGTGTTATCTTCTTGCCTAGCCAAAAGGAGATAGAGGTAGACGCAGAGACTCGTTTAATCGAGGCAGCGGAAAAGGCGGGAGTCTATCTCAACAGCCTTTGTGGCGGGGAAGGGGTTTGCGGTAAATGTCGTGTTCAGGTCATTAAAGGAAAAGCAAAGGTTGATAGAAACTCCATCGCCTTTCTTACCAAGGAGGAGATCGAAAAGGGTTATGTCCTTGCTTGTCAGACTCCAGTAAGAGAGAATCTCGAAGTCCTGATTCCCCCAGAATCTCGCCTTGAGGAAGAGCAGATATTAAAAGAATCCCTTGAGAGTAAACAGAAAACCTGGAGGGAAAGCCATCCTATCCATTACAGTGAACCTAATTGGGTTTCCCTTCATAAAAGACCCTCTGACCCGGCATCCCTTTTCGAGCCCCTGGCAAGCAAAATATATCTTGAGCTATCCAAGCCAACCATCGACGACAATATTTCTGACACTGGGCGTCTTACGAGAGAAATAAGAAAAAAACTCAAATACCCTTCCTATGAGGTACCCTTACCGTGTCTAAAAGACCTATTTCTAAAGCTCCGTCGCTCTGATTGGAAGATTACCGTCACGCTCTCAAGGCACAATGATGTGGGGCAAATCTTACAAATAGAAGAGGGCAATACGGCGGATAGGAATTACGGGGTGGCAGTCGATGTGGGAACAACGACTGTGGTAGCCCAGTTAGTGGATCTTAAAACTGGTAAAGTAATGGGAGTGAAGGGAAACCACAACCTACAGGCTCGCTACGGAGAAGACGTCTTATCACGAATTGCCTATGTTTGCGGCAAGGGTTCCCTGGATCTTCTTCAAAAGGCTGTCGTAGAAAACATCAATGTATTAATTCAGACCTTAGCCAAAGAGAGAGGAATAGGGGTTGAAGATATTACCTGTATCGTGGCGGCTGGAAATACTACGATGAGTCACATCCTTCTGGGATTGATGCCGTGTTCCATAAGAGATGACCCTTATGTCCCTACAGTAGACCTCTATCCCCAGGTATTGGCCAAAGAGATAGGTGTGACTATCAATCCTCAAGGAATCATCCAAGTCATGCCAAACATTGCAAGCTACATTGGAGGTGATACGGTAGCTGGGGTCCTGGCTTGCAATATGGCAGACAGGCCGGAGACGACTTGTCTGATCGATATTGGCACCAATGGGGAGATTGTCATTGGGAGTAATGAATGGTTGCTCTCCTGTTCCGCCTCTGCTGGGCCTGCCTTTGAGGGAGGGGATACGAAATGGGGCATGCGGGCAACGAAAGGGGCTATACAAAAAGTCGAAATCAATGAAGGTAAAGTAGTGTATGAAACGATTGGCAAGGTCAAACCGAGGGGAATCTGTGGATCTGGACTGATTGATTTAATTTATGGATTGGCCAAAAGTAAGATATTAGAGATAGACGGCAAATTTTCTCGTTCCTTGAAGGATAAACGAGTCGTCCGGGGAGAGGGTGAGACGGAATACATCGTGGCCTTCCCTGAAGAAACGGAGAGGGGGGAGGCCCTAACTATAGCGCAAACCGATATCGATAATATTCTCCGGTCCAAGGCTGCCATATTTGCTGCCATCAAATCACTGATCGACTACGCAGGGCTCACTTTCGACCAGCTTGAGAAGATTTATGTCGCTGGAGGGTTTGGAAATTATCTCAATGTTGAAAAGGCTGTCGGCATAGGATTGCTTCCAGATATACCGAGGGAGAGAATAGAGTTTGTGGGTAACAGTTCCCTCATGGGGGCCAGAATGGCCCTTCTCTCCTTGCACGTCTTCGAAAAAGCCATTAGCATTTCCCAATCGATCACCAATATCGAGCTTTCTAAATTTGCTCTCTTTGCCGATGAGTATATGGCATCGCTCTACCTGCCTCACATCGACCGGGAGCGCCTTTTCCCTTCGGTAAGGTTTTGAACAGCGAAGCCATATCGTATCGAATTTAGAAACCCGTGAAAAAATCCAGGAGAACACAGATAAGTGGATTTCCTGTCTGTGTTCTTGTGAATAAAAAGATAGTTGGGTAGGGAACGCATAGATGCGTTCCAGACGGAAAGGAACATCACATATGTTAACTCCAAAGGTCGAATTACTGTTGATTACTCCCGATGCGGAAAAACTGATCGAGGCAGCAGGAAGGACATCCTATTTATCGTTTCCTAAGCAAAAGGAGAGTTCCGAGAAGACCTTTATCCGGATGCTCATTAAAAATGGGCACCTATCGGTCTTAGAACATGCCCATGCCACATTCAGGATTTCAGGGGTATCCAGAGCTTTTACCCATCAGTTGGTGAGACATAGGCTATGTTCTTTTATTCAGCAATCGCAAAGATATGTGGACGAAAGCAATTTCAATTATATCGAACCCGATTCAGTAAGAAACAACCCGGAGGCCCATTCTCTTTTTATCGACTTCATGGATAGGGCAAAAGAGGTCTATTCAAAGCTGCAGAAATTAAAGATTAAGAAAGAGGATTCAAGATACGTCTTGCCCAATGCCGTGGAAAGTCAGATTGTTATGACTGCAAATTTCAGGGAGTGGCGGCATATCATCGGCCTGAGAGGTAAACCCCAGTCTCAATGGGAGATCAGGAAGGTAGCCATCGAAGTCTTAAAGATTTTGAGAAATCATGCGCCCACCGTGTTTGGAGATTTTGAGATTGATGAACAGAAGGAAATGATAACGGAAATAGAGATTTAAAGGGAATGAAACCTTTTCTTCAGCTCCACGGACACCTCTGTCGTTAGCCTTAGGGCTTTTTCAGCTAATTCTTCCGAGACCGAAGCGAGACCACAGCTTTGAGAGATAAGGGAGTTTTTAATAATAACCTCTTCTGGAATTCCCTCGTTGACCAAAAGTCCTATGTTCTCTTCCAAACTCTCAACCAAACTCGAAGCCGTCTCTTCCTTTAGAAACTCTTCCTCTGAAGGCACAATTCCCCAGCCCAAGATACCCCCATTAAGAAAGAATTTTTTTAGTTCAGAAGCATAAGCGAGCATATTGGGAAAGAATCGATGGGAATCGAAGTGGATGACTCTGATCCCGGTTTCCATAATGATTGACCAGTCGGTCGCTCCGCAGATATGAATTCCTGATAGACCCTGAAGAAGGGAAATGGAGGTTTTAAGACATTCGATAATTTCCTCCCTTCCAAGGTTCATACTAATGGAGCCGTAGCTGCTCAAGAGAGGTTCGTCAACAAATATGAGGGTTTCAGCTTCCTGAACAACCTTCTTAAACTCTCTTTCCTGCCACCTCGCCTTTGAAGCGATGACCTTCAGAAGCATCTCTTTCAGATTAGGGTCGTAGAGGATGGGTATTTTCTTTTCATCGAGAACGCCCAAACCTAAGGTGATTGGACCGGTGATTTGTCCCTTGACTAATAAAGGTTTCTTGCCTTTTAAGAGTTCCAATAAGGTATGGAGCCCGGAGGCATATTCTTTGCCGATTATAAAATCATCGAGATGGCCTTTAGAAGAGGCTTCATGGAATTTTTCCCATTCTGAAGCCGGGTTAAAAGGCGAACGGAAATAGACTCTTTCTCCATCCGTGGCTACCCCAGGCGTCCCTTCGGTGAACTGAGCGAGCATTCCCTCTCTCCATCCCCTGGAAGGAAGCTGAGGCCAATAGGGAGACTCGGGAAAGTAATGTAATATCATTTTACTCGCCCTATATGGGTCACGATGAGGTAGGCTTCCTATTCCTGTAGTCAGCAAAAATGGTTTAAAATTCATCATAGAACTCCAAGAAGGTCCAATTGGAACGTAAATGCTTTATCATTAATGTAAAGGTTTGCACTCTAAATCTTTTCTAACCCACTTGTCTGTGTCCTGGCAACCACAAAAATAGTTTTTCGGTTATAGTTCGAATTTTTTTCTCAATATCTGTGAAATCTCTGGTAAGAAGGCAAAGGCCTTCTCGACGATCTTCTCCTCCACATTGGGGATGTCGCAGTTCCCGGTAGTCTCAGTAGCAATATCTTTCAGACAGCATCTCGCTGGTGCAATCAAGGCCTGCTCGGCTATCTGACTTAAGGGTAGCCCAGTATGTTGCGAGATAACCTCCCAATAATTTGAAAGGGTTGAAGCCAGCCTCTCAGGTGTCTGGACTGAAAAAATTGTGGATTCGGTGGGGACCATACCCCAGGAAATAATGCCTCCCTTCTTGATGAACTCCGCAACACTCTGAGTGTATTCTTTGGGCATGAATCCGATTTGAAAGGCATCGAAAGAAAGAATTTCTATTCCCAGTTCCAGGAGATAGGGCAAATTCACATCGGCACAGAGGTGTAGTCCTTTCGGTCCTTCTAATCCTTGAACGAAATTATAGTAATCCTCCTTGGCCTGCTGATCATTATATCCTGAGAGCCCGCTGAACACGTAGCCGAGTCCTGGCTCATCGACCCAGACGAAGGCATTTGGGTTTTTGGCCTTTAGCTCCTGATATTGGACGTTCACCTTCTTCTGAATAAAATCGAAAAGAAGCGGTTTCACCTCTTCGTTATAGATGATAGGTTTGAGGTTTTCATCCAGTACCTTGAAACCGAAACTTACCGGTCCGGTGATTTGTCCCCTGATCGCCTCATAACCCTGAAGGTCCATGGAGAGGAATCTTTCGAAAACCATCGAATACTCTTTGGTTAGGGCGTATATCTCCGGATTCTCCATTTTCGTGAAGTAATCGTTAAGCTCTTCTTCAAATCTCGCAGTCTTAAAGACAAGTCTTCCCTTTTCAAAATCGATCGCTATTCCTGGAAAGTTCTCCGATGACTGAACATACATATCCTCGTATAAGCTCACGTTGGGGAGCTGCGGCCAAAAGGGAATATCTAAGCCTAGGACAAGCTCAAGGGCCTTGTCAACATCCCGATGGGGCATGATGCCCATTGCTGTGGTGCGGCATTGGGCTTCGAAAATCATATGAGGAGTCAATTGAATAAATTTGGCGGACAGCTGCACTTTGAAAGCTCTAAAACGCGGCAGCCCACCTGTCCGCTCATTTTAGACAGTTGTTTGAGACTCTAAGATTTCACAAGATTGATCAATTTCCAAATTAGGCTTTCGGAAAGCACCACGATATCTTCGGTGGAGAGATAATCCGTAATGTTTTTGTCAAATAGGATGTTGCCGCCAGGAGCAACTTCATCATCTCCTCGCCAAAGAATGATCACAATCCGGACAAAGGGGAAGACGTCCATACTCACCGATAGATCGCCATAACCCGACTTATCACCTCCCAATCTCTTTGCCACGTCAAGGAGCAACTCCGGTCTGTTACCGAAGCATTTCAGAATGGGGTCTAACGTCCTTTTTTGAAATGCTGGACAATAGAAATTTCCCCCCTGTATTTGCGAATAAGCGATCAGTTGATTCGCAAGAGGAGCTCCTGTGGCCTGTGTCAGGTAGTGCAGAATCAATATCCTATCCTTGACAGGAATATTTTCTTCTCCATCCATCAGTGACATGTCACCGCTGGGAATGGCAACCTGATAGGGACGATTCAGGTAATGGAGCATGATGCTGTTCCGGTCGACGGGACGGGCTCCACTCCTCTTGCAGAGTTCCTCGGGAGTCATACTCGCCAGCTTCTCAGAAGCCAGTTTAAAAGCTAGTTCAAAGCTTTCTTTAGAGATATCCTCATACGATACCATAACCCGCCTCCCGCAATATCTTTCGGACTGATACCGAGGATGGAGAATCTTCGGGTATTTTTAATAAGGATTCCCCTTTTAAATTATGTTCCCTGACCAGCGGATCCTTCGCGATCCTCCCCAAGTATTTTTCCTCCGTCCTCAGTAAATAGGTCTCCACTTCATCCGTGAATCTGTAGTTGCCTATGAGATAAAAGTTCTTGTAGCTTATGTTTACACCTTTGGTCACATATTTAATTCTTTCGATATGTTTTGCGGATTTCTCAGATGGATCGAGTACGACGAAAAGGTCATGGATATCCGGGGTAACTTTACGATTGAGGTGCTCTAAGCCTGCAGGGGAATCGACGAGGACCATCTCGTAATTCTTATGGAGATTTCTAATAGTCTCTTTGATCATCTCATCAGGCAGACAATAACAGCCCGGGGCGAGCTTTGTCCCGAGGGTGATGAGATCGAACTTTTTGTCCCGATAGATGATACGGCCCTCTTCAATTTTACGCTTCAATAGATCCGGTACGTCCTTCGTATCTTTTGTATCTTTGCCGCTTCCGATGACCTCATAGAGTGCATCCGAGATGGTCCATTTTCCTTCTTTCTCCAGATCCACACCAAGCATCTTAGCCAGACTTCCGTCGGGGTCGAGATCGATGAGAAGAAGGGGTTTCGCATTCACATATCTTGCCAAAAAAGTGGTAAAGGTTGATTTTCCTGTTCCACCTCTACCAGTGATGACGTTTATCTTTCCCATCTTAAACTAACCCCGCTTTCTCCAAAATCTTTCTCACCGAGCGATACGCAGGAGAATCCTCAGGAAGTTTATTCAAGGGTTCTCCTTTTAAATTGTATTCTTCAACTTTTGGATCATACTCTATCTTCCCCAAAAAGACTTCCCCTGCCTCCTTCAAATACCTCTCCGATTCTTCATCGAACATATAATTTGCCAGAATATAGAATTGATCATACATCATCCCTACCTCTTTTAAGATGGCCTTGATCTTCTTGATATGGATCAGTGACTTGTCGGAGGGATCGAGAACAACAAAAAGGTCATCGACCTGGGAGACAATATTGCGGTTTAGATGCTCCAGACCCGCCGGGGAATCGATGACGACATTCGTGTAATTTTTAGAGAGTTCGGAAATGGTTTTTCTCAATAGGTGATCGGGATAACAGTAGCACCCTTCGAGATCCTTCGTTCCGAGGGTAAGGAGGTCGAATCCCTTCCCCTCGTAGAGGCAATCGCCCCAGACGAACCCCTTGAACCGATCCTCCACCGGGGTGAGAGGACTCCCTCCACGTTGCCTCTCTTTCACCGCGTCATAAAGTGCCTCCACAATCGTCCTCTTTCCTTCCGTCTGGAAATCTATTCCAAGCATATCGGCCAAGCTCAGGTCAGGGTCCAGATCAATCAGCAAGGAGGGGGGCTTTAGATACCGGCTCATTAAGGCAACAAAGGTTGATTTTCCCGCCCCCCCTCTCCCTGTGGAGACGATCTTCTTCGCCATTCTATCCACCTCCTTCAGCAGAACTCTCTTTCTCCATTTTACTTGGAGGAAGTTTGCTAACCGGTGAGATTTTTATTACCGCATTGTATTCTGGAGGACATACTTCGAGACAGGTGCCACATTTAGAACACTTCTCCTGATCGATCACCTTTATCTCTCCCTTCCCACCTTTGATCGCTTCTGTGGGGCAAACAAGAATACAATGTTCACAAGCCCGATCACATTTATCAGGAAGGATGTAGTAGGCGATGAGATCCTTGCAGACCAGTGCAGGGCATCGTTTCTCTAAGATGTGTGCCTTGTATTCGTCACCAAAATAACGCATCGTCGTAAGAACCGGATTGGGCGCTGAGCGGCCCAGACCGCAAAGGGATCCCATCTTGACATCTTCAGACAATTGTTGAAGGAGTTCAAGATCCTTCAATTCGGCTTTCCCGGCACAGATATCTTCCAAGATGCTCATAAGTTGCAACGTGCCCATCCGGCACATCGTGCATTTGCCGCAGGATTCCTTTGTGGTAAAGTCGAGAAAGAACCGTGCTGTATCCACCGCACAATCATTTTCATCCATGAAGATCATGCCCCCTGAACCCATCATCGAACCGGCATCGCGGAGGGAATCAAAATCGATAGGGATATCGAGCAGGCTCTCAGGAACACAGCCGCCAGAAGGACCTCCGATCTGCACCGCCTTAAACTTCTTTCCCTTCCGCATACCGCCGGCGATATCGTAAACCACCCTTCTCAGCGTTGTCCCCATGGGCACTTCAGTGAGGCCAGGATATTCGACCTTCCCGGCGAGGGTAAACACGGCAGTGCCCTTGCTTTTTTCTGTTCCAATGGAAGCAAACCCCTCTCTTTCATCTCCGATGATTAAAGGGATATAGGAGAAGGTCTTTACATTATTCAGAAGCGTGGGGTTGCCCCATAAGCCTGCTTGGCTAAGGCGAGGAGGTCTTACCCTCGGTTCACTCCTTTTTCCTTCCATGGCGGCCACCAATGCTGTTGCTTCACCAGAGACGAAGGCACCAGCCCCTTCTGCGATACCGATATGAAAAGAGAAGCCGCTGCCGAGAACATCATCTCCTAAGATCCCCATCTCCTCTCCCTGTTTTAAGGCACTCCCTACACGTTCAATGGCTAATGGATATTCTGCACGAACATAGATGTAACCCTTGTGGGCTCCCACGGCATAGCCAGCGATGATCATTCCCTCGATGACCTCTTGGGGATTGCTCTCCAAGATGACTCGGTCCATAAAGGCCCCAGGGTCACCTTCGTCCGCATTACAAACGACACACTTTGTCTTGCCTTCGGCTTCACGGCATAGCTCCCATTTCAGACCTGCGGGGAACCCGGCCCCGCCTCTTCCGCGGAGTCCAGACTTCTTTACGCTTTCGATGATCTCCTCGGGCCGCATCTTCAGAGCCTTTTCTAATGTATGATACCCCCCATTCGCTATGTAGTCATGGATATTTTCAGGATCAATATAGCCACAGTGCCGTAAGATGAGACGAAATTCATGTTCAAATCTTGGGAGTTCAGGGATCGTGGGGGTTCCTCTATCATCAATCTCGAGGGTACCTAGGGCAAGCTCGAGGCACGGATCATCCCCTACGATATACCCTTCCACAAGGCGGGGAACTAAATCCGGGGTGATGTTTTGATAGACGACACGGAAGGATTCAGGTTTAGAAATGATGACGAGGGGTTCAGCATAGCATAAACCGATACATCCTACTTGAATGATGGGTACATCAATGCTCCGCCGCGCCAATTCATTTTTGAAAGCATCAATGACATCCAAGGCACCTGCTGCTCTGCCACAGGTAGCAGTGCCAACGAGTACATGTGTGATGCTCTTTAAGCCTTCCCACTGGGCTTGGGCCTTTTCTCTAATCTCTTCAAATGTCAATCTTCTACTGTGCTTTCCTGCCTATATGGAATTAAGGCTTCCTCCACCTTAAAAGGGGTCATCTTTGGATAAATCTTATCCTTTATTACCGTCACGGGAGCTAGCATGCAGCAGCCGATGCAGGCAACCCTCTCGAGACTGAATTGACCGTCCTCGGAGGTCTCTCCTACCTTGATGCTGAGTTCCCGCTCCAAAGCCTCTAACACCAACCTTCCTCCTGCCAAATGACAGGCAGTCCCCATACAGACTTTAACGTGGTTCTTGCCTAGAGGGGTCAACCGAAACTGGTTAAAGAAAGTGGCGACTCCCCAGACGTCAATGGGGTCCATCCCCAGAAACTCGGCAACCCTTTTCATCGCTTCTCTTGGAAGGAATCCAAATTCTTCCTGAATCTCAAGCAAGACGGGGATCAAACCATTTTTTTCACTTCTATGTTTTTCCAGTATCGTCGAGAGCTGCTCGGTAGAGAATTCTTCTCCTTTCCCCTTCATTTCTTTAAAATTTTAGCATATTCTGGTAGGAATGCTCCAATCCCTGCGGCCTCTCTTGGACCGATCACCACTTCCCAACCAGGTAAAGCGTCCTCTAACTCTCCTCTAATCCTTGCCACCCTTCCTGGGAGAACGATCTTTTTATTTTTGACTTTATCTTCAATACCCGATTTCTTAACCATTGCCCCTACTGAATCACCACTGAACTTGCCGGCTGCCCAACCCGTAAGAACGCCAAGTCCTTCTGTATCTTTGACGCACAGGAAAGAGGGAATCTTTGTCGCCTCAATGGCGGAAGAGACGATAAAGTAAGTGAGTGCCCAGTTCGAAGTGATGAGAACAGGAGCATTCTCGTCAGGCGTTCCTATTTCGTAATATTTCTCTTCTACCGCCATTGGGAAGCGCGGATCGGTATAGATGTTCAGACGCTGAACCAGGAGGGGAAGAAGGGAATACTGATCGAAGTCAGAAAGGACGATGAGGCCAGTAAACTTATTAATAAAAGCAGAGGCAGTGAGGGCTTCCTTTAAGCCGTCCTTTGCCATGAAGCAGGGAAAGGCGATCGTAGGATATCCAAGGGGCCTAAAGCCTTGTTTCAATGCTGCCCTGCGGATGAATGTCTGATCTTTTACTGCATCCCCTAGGTTCTTAGAGCCCGGATCTAAAACGGCCTCATCGACTTTAGCTTCCTTTAATTTTATCGTTAAAGGAATTAACTCTTCAATGCTCGCTCCGCGAACCCCGACAGGAGTTGGCTTTTCCTTAATTTTTGGGATGGCCTGATCAATATTCTCTTTTGTGATCGGGTAGAGCAGGGGCCTTTTCTCAGCACATATATCCCGAGCAGAGAAGAGGACATCCAATTCCTCTGAGATGAGAATCATTCCGAGGTTTGTCGAATCGTTTACCTTTTTGACCAGGGCAAGGAATTTGTTTTTGTCACCCGATTCAAATTGAAGGGCAATCAGCTCTGCCTGTAGCGTTAAACCCACCCATGGAAATTGCAGCTCTTTTACCTTTTTTATTTTCTCTTCAATCTTGGCTTCACTCTCTTTATCTGAAATGAGAATAGCGATACCCGGGGGGTGCAGATAGGTCTTCTCATGCCGATAGATCACCTCTTCATTTCCAACCAGCACCTTATTATCCCCTGAACCTATCGTAACCAGCTTTATGGCCGGTGCCAGCAGATCTTCCAGCTTGGCCTTCACCTCTGGGGCAAGATAAGGACACTTATCTACCGTAGTTCCGCCTGTGGCGAGCTTCATTGCGAAGGCGAAACAGGTAGGGAAACCGCAGTCCTTGCACGGTTTTTTCCCGGGTAGCATCTTTACAATTTCAGAGCCTGATACTGGCATGTTGCACCTCCTCTATTATTATGTTGGAAGTTCCACCTCACCCTTTAACCAGGGGTGCCCCACTTTTTCCAAAAATGCAGTCAATTCATCGGGGTTCTTGGCGTCTTCCTCGGTGGCAATCTTATCATACAGCCCCTTTGCCTCGATGACATCTTTAAATCTTTCCTTAATCTCTTTAGGCATCCAGACGATCCTCGCCAGGCCGCCGTCTGCCTGGATGAACTTTGCTGATCTTAACTGCTCCAGGCCGGTTCCAAGCCTTCCCTCAATCTGTTTTCCTCCGGATGTCTCACCCGCCATACGGGAAAAAGTGCTCCCAATGACTGTCTCCCCTTTAAATTCCCTGTGCACGACTCCAAAGGCATCCACTTCAGGGATGTAGAAGACGATCGCCTGGAAACAGCCACATGAGGTATGGGGATGTTCAAAGGCGCTGTAAAGATAAACCCGATCATAGGTCCCCAAGGATTTGTCTTTTTCGACTGCATTCACGCCTGAATACTCGCCCTTTATAGGGTCTATGAGTTCCCCTTTGTCAATAGCGAAGATAGGCCCTTCCGGGTCGATTTTAGCGGCCGCCCTACCATCGAACCAGTTAATGGCGCCACAATTGGCAATCCTATTTGGAGCGATGATGGAGCAGTGGGTTGGAGCAAAGCTCTGGCACAGGACACAGCCATAAAATTGATCCACATCCTCATCCTTAAGCTGTCTCGCCCTTTCATCTCTGGCCTCATATCGCTTCAGAGCCTCCGGCAAGAGTTCGTCCACTTTTTTCGGATCGGTGATGATGGTGGTCTGGATCTTCTCGATGATCGGCATCTCTGAGGTGAAGAGGAAGTTAAAGATTTCACCCAATTCTTTTAAAGAGGTAAACCCTTTTTTGTAGGCATCCGTGCTCAACCTCACCCACATGTCCTGCCTTTGATTCATATGATACCAACCCTGAATAAAATTGAGGTACATATGGATCTTTCTTTCGATGATGGCCTCTGCATCCTTATCTAATTCAGATCCGGCCACATCGATCAAAATTGCCATGGGATAAGTTCCCCCTTTATCTGTTTCAGGGTTATAGGCTTTCAGTTCATTCAGATCAGGACCGATGATCTCAACCTTTTCGTTCTCTATTTCATCAGGACTCTTTACCGTAGCCAGTTCAAATTTATGCGCTACTTTGGGTCCTCCAAACTCGATATACAGATTTTCCTTCCTAATCACTTCACCTTCATATTGCGGTCCAATGTCAGCATGAAACTCCATTTTTTACCCTCCTTTCTTTAGATGATCGATTAAATTCTCCAAGAAATTCTTCCACTGTTCATCCTTCCTGATGTTGGGAAGAGAGAAATCGGCATGGGGATAATAGTACTTACAGAGGGTCATGGTCTTAAGGTGCGGGGCAAAATGCTTGAGGACAGAAAGACTTTGTTCTCCGAGATCTGTCCTTATACCTAAAAACATCACAAGGTCGTGATTCCCTTCCTTCCTTACCCCCTTCCAGTCCGGGTCTTTAAGCGCATTTGCTATCTCCACAGCATCGTAGATACTATCCGGTTTTGTTCCCAATTCGACCATTTTCGATTTAATGCTGTCGGTGGCACAGATAGGAATATTTTTGGCTTTGGCTATGTCCAGAGCGTATTCGAGAACTAATTTTCCACCCAATGATAACTGAAACAAACGCGGGCCGAGAACAAGGAGGGGGCGCTGTGCTTTCGTGATCTGCTTGGCATATTCTGCGGGGTCCTCCACCTGTCTCGCTGTCCTCGTTCCTGTCAGGATATTCACTCTATGAAATGGTAATGAAGGTGCTAATTGGCTCATATTATTCTCCTTCCTTTTAATGGATTACTGAATCCAAAGGAACCTTCGTTGGATAGGTTCCGATAAGGGTTGGGAGTCCGACGGGCTCCTTTGGCTTCCACCCCATTTTCTGCAAATAAGCTCTCACTTCCTTCTTGTAAACGAGAGGGATGTCTGGATCTCTTCTGACATAAAGATGGAGATCCTCGGGGAGGTCACCGCCCATATACTTTTTATAAAGGGAGATATAATGATTCAGTTTTATCGCTCTTCCCTGAGGGGTATCATTTTTCCGAATGCACAGTTTGGGGATCATCACCATTGCCTTTTCTTTTGTTTCACAGACATAGGCGAGGTGCTCGGGTGAAGGCTCACTGGTTTCAACGATCTGCCTCTTCCTCGCATCCATGACCTTCCATTCATCTTCGTCCTTCCTCGAGAGGTAGAGCCTTCGGTATTTGGAAGAATGGGGACCTAGGATGACCGGTACCCCCAACCTGTTAAAGCCTGTAGCAATTGAGGCTGCTTTCTGGGAATAGGCTCCCCAGGCGATACCCACCGCTCCGACTCGGTTGAGGACATAGTCAGCCATCACCTCATAATTTCCTCTCAAAGGCAATGCCGCAAAAATATTGGCAATCTTAATGGCTGCTCCAGAAATATGGCTGTTTGCAACGCAGGAGCCAACATTAACCACTCCACCCGCGTCGAAATCACCAGGATACTTCTCGTACACTGTCTTCCCGTCTGCATCCTTCCACATCCCAACCGCCATACTGGTGCATCCTGAAAGGACGACAATATATTTTCTACGAGCAAATTCATCTACGATTTCGGCGAGGTCTCGGATGTCAGGGAAATTGGAGCAACCTACCAGCGCCACAACACCAGGGATTGTTCCTAAGGTGATTGGTGCACCAACTGTTCTTATCTCAGTATCCATAATCGGACCACGGCCGGCCCTTATCTTCCAGGTCTCTTTGCTAGCACCTACTTGCATGATCTTGAAGATTGGAAGATTTCTTGGACATTCCTCCTCGCATTTGCCACAGCCGACGCACAAATTAAATATTTCCCTGATCACATCAAAATTGCCTTTGGCCACTTCACTGATACCCCTTCCGATATCGAAAAGGTTAGGGCATACCTGCTCACACATGCCACACAGGCTACATTTTTTCGCCAGTTCCGTGGCCTCCTGCTCTGTGATCCATTCCTTCCTTCTTTGGGGAGCAATGGCCATAGCAACCTTTGTTGCTACCTCAGCTGCCTTTTTCGGGTTAAGGATGGCGAAATGCTTCTTCTCCTCAACCATCTTTTTCACAATCTCATCGGTGTTCATATCGGTAGCATCTTCCAGCCCATACATCGCCTTGTCCAGAGCAGCAATGAGGGCTGAACCAGCTTTTGTTGCCTCTTGTGGCATATCGGTCCGGATGCACTGTTCGTCGGTCATAATGACATCCGCGAAGCCACTTCTTATAAAGAAAAGCTGGCGGGAGAAAGGACCGATCACCTTGGCCCTCGCTGAATATCTGGTGGTTTCTAAGGCTGTGCAACATACGCCACATAACTCAACCTTGTCATAAAGGTTGTTCTCTTGCAGGTAGTCCACAACGACCGTTGAGGTCGCAGGGTTATGTCCTATAAAACAGATGATAGGTTTTGTTTTATCCACGGAATTCCAGCCAAGGTCAACCAGAGGTGTATTGGCAACGGAGGTGGGATAATTAAATCCCACAATCTGGGCAATATCCGCCACCTCCATGCCGACATGATCGAGCATCCCGGCATGCAAAGACTTTGATTCGTAGTCGAGGCAGCTTCCCTCCTGGCCCATATGGGTGGAATCGAGAAGATGGGCAATCTCTTTGTAAACATACTCTATTGCTGTTTCAAGATCACCTAAGGTTTCGGGCTTCAGGCCAAGAACAGTCCTAATATTGGGTGCTTCAAGATCAACAAATGTACCGAGATCTATCTTTTTGTCTCTTCCGTGTTTCTCGATCAGAACCTCTAATATATGCCCGGCATGGGAAGCGTGGGCTGAACATCCCATGAGGCACGCCAAAAGCACAAACCTTGCCTGTTGCGTGCCAATATCGATCCCGCATGCGCCCCTCCGGTCCTCCGTAAGGTCACATTTACCATAGGTGCAAAAGCAGCACAGATCACAGAATGGGGCATAAAAGGGCTTGTAAGTCTGAAGGAGTTTCATATCCCAGCTTCTGAGGTCAGGGATATCAGGCATGGGCGTATGCCCTATTGGCTCCCAGGGGATCTCCGCCTTTATCTTCTGATGAATCTCCTCTAGTTTTTTTGTTATTTCCTTTATTTCTGCCATTTTCCATTACCTCCCTAAAGTTTCTTTAATTAGCTTCAATGTCTCGGGATGTCTGAGAATAAGGATATTCGCTCCAGCCATATAAAGGGAAAGAGCCGTGATCCCTTCCCAGAGCAACCCCTCTGTCTTGTTCTCTTTAGCCTGTTTTGTCTTCCAGCATTCGTCGCCGAGATTGGCAATGATGGGCATCATGGTCATGCTATCCTTTGTGATGACCCCAATCTGTTTTACCCTCTCTATCAGAGAGAAGCTATATTCAATCCCATAGCCCAGTGCAGAGGATAGGGGATCGATGATGACCCTCTCCGGAGGTAAGAATTTGCAGAGCTTGACGTTCAATTCTTTAAGAAGGTTAATATCAAGGGGACTCTGAGCAATTGCAACATGGCCGTTGTCCAAGATCGCCTTGCCCACCACCTCAAAGTTTTCCTTCTGAACCGGACCTATTAGAAGGTTCTGACCAGTGCAAACTTGGGCAACTTTGGGGAGGACTTCTGCATCCTTCTTTTCATCCCCTGACCCATAAACGATTAAAGGCTTTTTGATTTCACTAACCATCCGCTTAACCAGTTGAGCAGCTCCATCGGCAGGCGCATCTTTCTCGGCAGGGTCTGTGCTGACGAGCGTGAGGCAGATGGCGTCGACACCGAATCCTTCACATTTCTTTGCCCATTTTATGGGGTCGGACACGACATCTCCAAAGGGTTCGATGAGGTGCGGGGTCTTCTCCGAAGGTTCCATATCGAGCACTTCTAAAGCAAATTTTGGTGGATTGGGTAATGAACCGTCGTCGAAAAAATGAAGGGGTAGAATATTCTCTCCGCCTACCTTGAAAGCCTTTTCGCCCTTTCCAATGGTGACTTCTCTGACCACTCCCGTGTAAGCTTCTTTTGGAGCCTTATATTCCATCCTCCACCTCCTTGTGCAATAATTATTCTCATAAAAAAATTATTGTTATAAAAAATTAATTCTCAAACACATTATGACATACAAGGTCTTAAATTTCCAACCAGGCATCCGAATAAAGGGTTTGTGCCATCAGAACCTTCGCCGTCTTCACATACGCAACCTCTTTCTCGGATAGAGGCGAGAGGTCGATCTCCTCGCCATCCATGGTTCTATAGATGAGGTCGGTAAGTTTAGGGACCTCTCCTTTCATAAATGCCATTAGCTCTTCATCCAGCGGATCCGCAATCGCGGAATAGAGTCCATTCCTCGCAAGCATCACAAGATAAGTACGGTTCAGGATTGGTCTTAAGTGAGCAGGAACTCCGTTCGATACATTCGAAAGCCCCACCGTTGATTTCACACCAGGAAGGACGTCCTGAAGGATCTTGATAAACTCCAGATTTCCCACAGCGATCTTTTGCCCTTCACCCGCAGTGCTTACAGGAAGAATGATGGGATCGACCCAGATATCTTCATTGGGGATGCCCAGTTCATTGGCATAGGAGACTGTTTCCATAATGCTCTCTATCTTCGACTCCACCTCAGGAGGCATTCCTTTGTCGGTGATGACCGAGATCACCACATCACAGTTATACTTCTTTGCTAACGGAAGCATCTGCGCTTTAGAATCGGCCTTCCCTGACGCGGAGTTAATGAGGGGCCTTTTTTTGCAAAATTTCAATCCTGCTTCCGTGGCAACAGGATTCATGGTGTCGATGGACAAAGGTAAATCGGTTGCCTCCTGGACACAGTTGACCAGCCATTTCATGGTCTCCTCCGTATCCTTTTTCATAGGTCCCACATTCAAGTCGATATAATTGGCTCCTGACTGGGTTTGTTCCCTTGCAAGATCCTGTATGACTTTTGCATTCCTCTCTCTAATCGCCTGCGATACATCTTTAGCAATCACATGGATATTTTCGCCTATGATTATCATGACTCATCCTCCTATCTCACTTACTGTATTTCTCTTGTCCCCTTTATTCCTCGCCACAAAAGCACCAACCGGACAGATCTCCACCAGTTCAATCCTGTCCTTGCATTCCGATAATCCTATGGGCTCGTTATCAAACGTTGTGACCCATCTTTGAAAACCACGGTAAGCGAAGCCGATCGCTCTTGTGTCGAGCTTCTCCTGACATAACCAGATGCACTTGCCACAAAGGACACATTTATTTGGGTCGTAAATAAACACAGGGCTTGTCTCATCGATGGGTAGATCCCTCAAGAATCTCCTGAATCTTTTAGTACTCAGTTTGACACCCAAGTGCTTTGCGATTTTTTGCAACTCACAGGAGCCGCTCTTAAGGCAATGGGCGCAATCGACTGGGTGATTACTCAAAATAAGCTCAAAGGCCGTTCGGGCAAGTCTTAAAGCCTTGTCGCCTTTTGTGTTGACGACCATTCCCTCCGCTACCCTTGTCGTACAGGCCGTAACGGGCAGGCCGTCCCCTTCGACCTCGACAAAACATAGCCGGCATGCTCCGTAGGGTTGGGCCCTCTCTCTCACGGCACAGAGATTGGGAATGTAAATCCCATGATCCAGGGCTACCCATAATAATAGTTCGCCTTCAGAACATTCTATCTCTTTCCCGTCAATGAAGATTCGGATAGGTTTCATATTGCCCTTGGAATCAGGGTCTTAAGTTCAAGGGTTAAAGTCAAGATGCCAGTTTTGTCGATGCCTACCTGCGCAGTGTAGGGAGGAGTTAGGTCGTCAGTGTTTACATCTTTAGCCATATAACCTCTTGACCCTAAGCCGAACGGGCTTCTTAACCCTAACCTAAAGACTATTTCGATGGCCTGTGCTTTCACGTCAAAGTATGCAGCGTTTCCGCAAACAAACGCGATTCTTGAATTGTCCTTTATAACTCTGGAATCTGAACCCCGAACTCTGAACTCTCAGCTAACGCCTGCAGCCACCTTCGCAGCCTTCACCGTATTCATCATCAACATCGTAATGGTCATCGGCCCGACTCCGCCCGGAACAGGGGTGATGGCGCTTGCTTTCTCTTTGACAGCATCGAAATCGACATCGCCGCAGAGTTTGGCCTTTCCTTCAGGA
>Ga0209427_10003438_pt1 | contig 18577 bp, 11 predicted proteins | sample DeeMarSWOR136_30_FD_187465 | JGI IMG/M metagenome (GOLD analysis project Ga0209427, IMG submission 187465) | Marine sediment microbial communities from White Oak River estuary, North Carolina - WOR-1-36_30 (SPAdes) (version 2) | ecosystem: Environmental > Aquatic > Marine > Intertidal zone >...
CCCTACATCAGAGGCTCCTATTCGCACGAGCCGGCACGGATGGAAGTACTCCTGCTGGCGATGCAGGGACTGGGCAAGCCGGGAGCTCACCAGCTTACTTTCGTGGGAGGTTCTTTCTTTGGTCTGGGCCGGGGAGGTGATGTTCATACACTGGCACCCGGGGGTATCGTGAGACCAGACGTAAAAGCAGGCGCGTATCGCGCTACCGGTGCCAATCCTACTGCTAATATGCAGAAACAAATCATTCCCAAGCCCATGATCCATGACGCTATTCTGGACGGGCATTTCGATATCTATGGAAGCTCCTGGCAGATGTCCGACAGGACGGAGCAGTTCATCAGGTACGTTTATCCGGCACCGGGCTGTTCGCCAATACATATGATATGGACCGATACTCCCTGTCTGATGACCTGCTGGAACGACAGCAACCGGAACGTGGATGGCTACCGTCACCCCTCGATTGAATGCATGGTCGCCCAGCACCCGTGGATGGAAAACGATTGTCTCTTTGCTGATATTATCCTGCCTATCAATACCAAGTTCGAGGAGGATGATATCGGTACTGATAACGAGAGTGCCCATTTCACCACCATTTATCTTGAGAGGAAAGCCGTTGAGCCTCTCGGCGAGTCCAGGAGCGACTACGAAGCGGTTTGCGCTGTGGCTGAAAAGATGGGTCTACTGGAGAAGTACAACGAAGGAAAATCAATAGAGGAGTGGATAAAACGCGGCTTCGATGAGTCTGACGTAGCCAAGAAAAAGCTAACAACCTGGGAGAACCTGTGTGAAAAAGATTATTATATGATACCGACTGACCCCAATTGGAAGAGTTACCGGGCCGGCATGATAGACTTCTATGAAGATCCCGAAAACCACCCCCTGACGACACCATCCGGGAAAATAGAGTTCTATTCGATAGGTCTGGCTGAGCATTTCCCGGACGATGAGGAAAGACCACCGGTACCCCACTGGATACCCTACGGTGAGTCCCACCAGGAAAGCCTACTGCTTGACAGGGCCAAGAAATATCCCTTACTCGTTTGCTCCAATCACCCCAGGTGGCGGGTACATGCCCAGCTTGACGATTTTACCTGGTTCCACGAGATTTTCACCGGCAAGGTCAAGGGACCGGATGGCTACCTCTACGAGCCGATGTGGATTCACCCGTCTGAGGCTGAAAAGCGAAGCATCAGGAACGGTGACGTCGTCCAGATATACAACGAGAGAGGCATGGTGCTCTGCGGCGCCTATGTCACCGAGAGGATAATGCCCGGTGTTGTCTACGTCGACCACGGCGCTCGCTATGACCCCATCGTCCCCGGTGAAATCGACCGTGGTGGTGCCATCAACACCATTACTCCTCATCATGGCACATCACGTAACTGCCGCGGTGGCATGGTAGTAAGCGGCTTCCTTGTTGAAGTCGAGCTCGCTGACCTGGACGGATTGCGCAGGAAATACCCCGAGGCATTCAATCGGCCTTACCATCGAGGTTCCGGACTGGATTTCAACAGAGTAATAGCCTGAGGTTAAATTATAAGCAGATACCTGAATAAATTACAGGCTGGATTTTCCCGATCCAGCCTGTAATGGTTTTACGTTAACAATAATACAAAATAATATACCACTCCATTCGGAGAATGGTAGGTATATTCTAGATTAATACTCTCTGTATCACCTGCCCGGTAGCCTGATCATAAGGCCTGTTAAAGGCTTCGGGGTATTTCTTTCTCATTTCATCCACGTTTACCCTCTCAACCTCAACCAGAAATCCACTGGTCGCCATCCCGGCGCAGTGCTTAGAGGTGCCGTTATGCGGAGAAATAGTATTAATAGCACCACCTCTATCAAGCTCACTCACAATTATCGGATCGTACCTGGCGCCATGATCTATATAAACTATACCGGGCATGATTCTTTCTGTAACGTAAGCTCCGGCGAGTACGGCGCCCCTCTCATTGTATATCTTCACCACGTCCCCAAGTTTTATGCCCCTCCTGGCAGCTTCCGCCGGATTAATCCACATGGGTTCGTAATGGTACCCGTCCGGGCCTTTGACCTTGCAGGTCTCGATCTCATGGAACCAGCTTATATCATCGAGATTGGCGTGTATCCTCCATCGCCCGTGGTTGGACATTACCAGTAAAGGATACTTCTTGGCCCTCTGACTGGAAAGACTCTCATCGTGAGTCCATCCCGGGCCACCCTCTACCCAGTGCGGTACCGGGGGTCTCTCTCTATCTCCGGGGAAGTGCTCCGCCAGAGCCTGGGAATAATACTCCAGCTTTCCGGAAGGGGTTGCCAGAGGATTCTTCTCCGGTTCTTTATAGAAGTCATACAGTCCGGGATTGGTGTCTTTCCAGTTAGGATCGGCAGGCACGACATAGTAGCCTTTCTCTTTGAGTTCCTCATAGCTGATCTTATCGGCTACGCGTGAATACTTATAACCGAATTGTCGCCACTCCTCGATGGACCTGCCCTCCGTATATTCCTCCAGCAAGCCCAGCCTTTCGGCTATCATGCAGACTACCTCATAGTCCGTCTTCGACTCTCCCTTGGGTGTTATGCACTGCTCCTCGAGGATAACGGTATGAAACTGGCCGCTGAAGATATCGGTAGCTATATCCTCTTCCTCGAATTTTGTATTAACCGGCAGGAGTATATCGGCAAAGAGGCAGTCATTCTCCATCCAGGGGTGCTGAGCCAGCATAAACTCAATTTTGGGGCTCTGATACGCCTTAGCCGTGGTGTTGCTATCGTTCCAGCAGGTTATCAGGCAGGGCGTGTCGGTCCATATCATATGGAGTTCGGAACAGCCTTCCGCCGGGTAATGGTACAGAACGAACTGGTCCTCTCGCGGGAAACCGGCGCTGGTATTGCCGTACCAGGTAAGCGGAGCATTAAGAATAGCGTCATGAATGAGGGTTTTGGGGATAATCTGTGGTGGTCGCTTTGTAGGCAGTCTTGATTCGTTATTGGCCGCCATGGCCTCCATTATCACCGGAGAACCCATCCCCTCTCCCTGGGCGGCTGCGTTTACATCCGGCTGCACCACCCCGCGGGGCATGGGGTATTCCCCCTCCTCGACGAACAGGCCCCATTCAATCCACTTAAAGAAATGTACGCCCGGTTTCCCCAGGCCCTGCATACCCAGCAGGCAGGCCTCCAGCCTGGCCGGTTCACTCGAGTAAGGACCCCTGATAGCCGAACCACCGTTGCCATGCGATACTGAGACCGGTTTCTTAGCCCACTCCCGGGCTAACGCCTTGATAATCCGGGAGGGAACGCCGCATTTACCCTCAGCCCATTTGGGTGTCTTGGGTATGCCATCTTCCTTACCCAGGACATATTCGGCGAACTTATCGAAGCCGACGGAATGTGTTGCTAGGTATTCCTTATCATAGGTATCTTCGGTAAGCCAGATATATGCTATCGCCAGCCTCATCGCCGCATCGGTATTGGGTTTAATCGGTATCCATTTATCGGCATGAACGGCACAGCCATAATTAACTTCCGGGCAAATATATATCTGCTTGATACCGAGTTCGGTGAACCAGTAGCACAGGCGACTCGGCAGCTGTCCCTGCCAACCCCAGGGGGTGGTTTCCATGTCACAGCCCCAGAAAAGAACCATCTCGGTATTTGCTGCCATATCCGGAACGATATTGGTTACCGGTCTTGCCTGGCCCACAGGCTCGCTTCCCCATACATGCTTGCCGCCCCAGTACCATCCCTCCCAGCTATCGGTATTCCTCTGCTGCAGGGTATATCCTCCCAGGAGTTGCAGTAGCTTTCTCTGGCAGCCGTGGGGACCGTGTATATTTTTTGTTTCACCATGACCGTCTGACTGTGCCAGTATGGCGGTAGGACCGTATTTCTTAATAACTCTTTTTATCTCACTGGCGATCATATCCAAGGCTTCATCCCAGGAGATTCTTACATAGCCACTTTTTCCCCTGTTCTGAGTGTTTCTTTCTCCGTTAGGGTCCCAATCCACTCTTTTTAATGGATACAATATCCGGTTTGGAGATGTAGCTCTTTTCTTGTAAGCCAAACTGAAGGGCGGTATCAACGATTTCATACTCGGCATAAAGGTTTGATTACGCGCCTCTATCTTCCAGGGACTGAACTGCTCGGGTTTATACTTCCAGTCATAGTGCAGCGGTCTTATCCTGACTATTTTGCCATCTTTGACATCAACGACCGATGAGTTTGCATCCGACGCCACAGAGCAAAAACCAAGTCCTTTGACGATGCTTCTCTCCCCGCTGGTTGCTTTTCTGGAATCGTTCTTTTTCATTACTAAATTTCCTCCAAGAGTTTTATATTTTATTATATATCTTTAGAAGTCAGCCTGCATTTAGTTCTAGCCAGTTAATGAAGCTGTTAAGCTGCGCACGCTCTCTAATTCGATATAGTTGCCCGAGATTTACGCGAATGCCTTGGCGCAGGGCATCTGGCCTGTCCCTAAAAGTAATACTGCCCTTTAATTTAGAGTTCCGATGCTTTAGCTTTTAGAGGTGGTGCTCGGTAAACTAAAGAATTATGTTGTCGAATGTGATTATACCCTTTTATTACTTTCTAGACAAATATTTTCACTTTGTGGCGTAATAAAAATGGTTCCTTTTCTCTAAAACTTTAATTCTTTGCTGAGCATCGTGGAGAATAACCACAAAGGAAGTGACCATTATCTTGATATCGCGGGGAACAATCCAAACCTGAGGGTGAGGCATTTAAGAGATTATTTCTTGAGCCCCAATTTCCTTTTTATCCATTTCTTAGTGTAAGTTACGTATCGTTTGCATATTGGTCTCAAGTCATCACGGGCATAATAGGGGAAACAATCAGCCTGGAAAACAGATCTGATCCATTTGGTAAAAGATAAATCTCCCCGCTTTCTATTTGCAAAAAACGAACTGATATCGCCTGTAAGATTCAGCCAGCTGGTATTTTCCCTGGGATTTAAGGCAGGAGCGACCTTTTCTCCTATACAGTCGAGGTAGTAATTATATGCGGTATTTACTCCGGCACAGGTATGTAAGATGTTTGCCATACCAATTCGCGGGTTTAGTTCTATCAACTTGAACTGGCTATCCCTTTCATCATACTTGAATTGTATGTTGGCTATCCCGGTATAACCCATAGCTTCAAGGAACCTCTGCCCCAAAGCAGCAAGTTCTGGTTTATTTACAATAACAATATAAGTGCCGTCCCCCATATCGATGGGGAATTGTCTGAGCCTTTGAAAGGAGGAAATTTCCAAGAGTTCTTTCATTTTGGAATAAAAGGCGTGGACACTATAATGATTCTTATTCGGCCCGATTATCATTTCCTGTATTATTACTTCAACGTTTTTATCCAGAGCCTGTTTAAAGTACTCTGATAATTCGTCATAACTGTAGGCAACAAACCCGTTGGCATCAAAGGCGCAAGACCATTTTTTTGAAAATACACCCTTTATTATCGCCGGGTAAGAAATAGAGTCTTCTTTTAAATCATCCAGACGTTCGGGCGAGATAGTTTTTGGAACGGCTATGCCAAGTCTCGCAGCTAATTTGTATTGATTTCTCTTATCCAGCATATTCTCGAGAATCGTAGCATCAGGAATGTTGAACAGATAATATTGCGATAATTCATCCCGGTATTTGGAGAGAAAAGCAAGATAAGGGTCACTCGTAGGTAACAGAACGGCTTTATCACCGAGACTTTTACCGAGTTCGATAAATTGATTAAGGCATTCTGTTGGATAGACTTCCGGGTCCGCGAACAGATATTTTCTCTTACAGTATTTTGAAGAAAACGCTATACCGTCGTCTTTATCAATACCGTAAGCCTCAATTCTCTTTCTACCCAGACCTCTCATTACTCCGAGGCCATTTACTCTCATGCCCAGAACGATTGCAGGTTTCATCTTCCACCGTTGACAATAACTAATTGTTTCAGATAGCTCAAGGCCTCTCGATAACCCCGCTTAAATACCGTATTATTCATGGATACATTTGATATTTACTAATATTAATATTTGATTACGGTGAACTAAAGGTTAGATATTGGTTGGAAAATTCTTACTTTGTAACCTGATATTAATTATGATACACTTGGTCAATATAGTCTGACAAATATGGGGATAAGAACGATGAAAATTGCCTCAAGATTTCCGCAAAAAATAAAGTCTATGCCAGCTACTATCTATAGTTCTTTGCCCGGAAAGACTTTAAAGCGGCTGTTGGTAAGTATATATTTTCGTTATACACAACTTTACTCATTAGACACGATGGTGGCTAAAGCCGAGCAACTGCAAGACGGTGCTACGTTCATAGAACTGAAGAATGGAATAAAATACTATGGAGCTCAGGATGGCATAGCATCCGAACAGGATGTAACACATGACGTAATACAAAAATTAGACAAATTACAGAAGCTTGAACATTCAAGGACAATATTAGGAGTACTTTGTACCCAATATGTCAAAGCAGAATATGAGAAGTGCTACAAACTACAAAAAGGGGACATTGTTGTTGATGCCGGAGCACATATCGGCACCTTCACGATAAAAGCAGCGAAGGCAGTTGGGGATAAGGGCAGGGTCATTGCTATCGAGCCTTCGGAAAATAACCTGGAGTTTCTTTCAAGAAATATTGAGGCTAACGGACTGCAAAATGTAACCATCGTACCCAAAGGAGTCTGGGGTACAAAAGGTACACTTAAGCTGAGTATATCCTGTAGGCGGACGACCGGACATAGCTTTTATACATCTGAACAATTCGGAACCGAGGATACAGAGGAATATCAAGAAGTTGAAGTGGATACGATAGATAATATCGTCAGACAGTCAGGTGTTGGGCCGGTGAATTTCCTCAAGATGGACATAGAAGGAGCAGAGGTCGAAGCAATCAAAGGGATGGATGAGACAATGAGTGGTGATGTGAAACTAGCCATGGAAATTTCTCACATCGTCGCCGGGCATGGGACTTATCAGGTTGTGATTCCGTGGTTAAAGAACAAGGGATTTCAAGTTCACAGGGATGGCAGAATGGTTTATGCCAGGAAAAATAATTAGCGGACTGTGTTAATATCGCCGTGGCTTTAATACCGCGCTAATTATGTTATATATGAATAATGACATCACTCACTATTGATACAAAAAAGTGGCAACAGCTGATATTGAATATTGATTATTCCTTCTTCATTTTCTTGATTTCTTCTTCTATGGCTGTTCTTTCCCCTCGAATGCTTGTTTTAAATACAAAAACCTCCAAAAAGTTAACCACAACAAATACTCCCCATATACAAAGCGGCCATAGAAACCACTTGCCGCCTGTCCAATCGCCGCTACCGATTCTGGGACCACCTGATAAAGCCCAGATAATTATCAGGACAACATTTACCCCCAGGTAAGCTAAAAAGTGACGGTAAAACCCCCGTTTTGATTTTACTCTTTTTTTAGCTTCTTCATATATCTCTTCTTCAGACATTTCTTTTGCCATTTATCAATCCTCCTAGATGACCATTATATATTATATCACCCGCCGGTTTGGTGCCAATATAGTAATTACAAGTAATAGCGCACGGGATCGAACTACTTAACAACAGCGCTTATAACTTATGGTTTAATTTCATTGCCGGAACTACACTCAGTTTCAAGTCTGATTTGCAGGCATGAGACAATAAAATAAGAACGTCAATAGCATGAACAACCGGGTAATCATTTCACTGGGTCATTTTACAACTAAATGTTTTATGACTCTCTCAATACTTTGTGAAGCTGGGCAAGATTGTAGCTATTTGAGGAACAGCTATCAATATTATTGCGGCTATTATCATGGCTATCAGGAAGGGGATTATGCCTTTAAAGATAGTTTCCAGAGGAACATCCTCAGCTATCCCTTTAATTACGTATACATTAACTCCAACCGGCGGTGTGATCACTCCCATTTCGGTAATAAGGACTATTATTACTCCGAACCAGATTGGATCATAATTCAGAGACATAATCAGCGGGTATATGATGGGTACTGTGAGGGTAATCAGGGCAAGGGCGTCCATAAAACAGCCCCCAATCAAATACATAAAGATGATTATTCCCATGATAGCCATCGAGGGCAGGGGTAAACCAGCTACCCAGTCGGATAAGACAAGCGGAATCTTGGCTATGGCTATAAAATGACCAAAGACCGTAGCTCCGGCAACAATAACCATCACCATACACGTTATTCTTAAAGTGTCCTTGATGGCAAAAAGGAATCCCTGCCAAGTCAATTGCCGGCGAACAAGGCCGATAATCAAGGCACCGGCAGCCCCTACCCCTCCGGCCTGGGTGGGGCTAAATAAGCCTTTAAACAGGCCACCTATTACCAGAATGAATAAGGCCAGCATCTCAATCATCCCGGTAAATCCAGCAATTTTATCTTTCCATGTTGTCGGTGCACCAACCGGAGCGAGTTTTGGGTTGCGGAGACAAAGGAAAAACACTACAGCAATAAACAGGGTAGCTAATAGTAATCCAGGTAAGACACCGGCAATAAAAAGTTTACCTATGGACTGCTCGGTAAGTATCCCATAAACAATAAAAATCGTGCTGGGGGGGATCATTATACCCAGGCTTCCTGCAGCGGCTACACAGCCTGTGGCCAGCGAGTCATCGTATTTGTATCTCTTCATTTCAGGCAGGGCCACTCTACCCATGGCAGCGGCAGTAGCATTGGTAGAGCCACACATAGCGGCAAAGCCTGCACAGGCGGCAATTGTAGCTATAGCTAAACCACCTCGTCTCTGTCCGAATATTACATATCCAGCATCATAAAGTCTTCGGCTCATTCCCGAGGCGTAGGCAATAGCGCCCATAAAGATAAACATGGGAATGACAGTGAGAGAATAAGATGATAGAGTGGCGAAGATGTCCCTTGCCAGCATACTGAGTCCCGCTTGTGGAGAAACCAGATAACAGAAACCAGCAAGCCCGACTAGGGCCATAGAGAACCCGACCGGCATACCAAGGAGGAAGATCACTATCAGAATAACAATACCTATGATGCCAACGGTAACCGAACTCACCTTTTCACCGCTTTCAACACAGATTTGATTAGTTCTACCAGCAATACCAGACAAACAGGAATACAACTAAAAGCCACTGCGTGAACAAAGGGATAGAAAGGTATTCCCTGGGTCATGGACACTTCTCCCGTTCTCTGCAGAACCATTCCGTATTCATAGGAGCGCCATGCTAATACTGCAAACAAAATTATCCCAAGGAGAAATACAAACGAAGCAATGATTGCCTTTATACGCTCGGGGAGACGCATTACAAAAAATTCCACCTGAATGTGCCCGCGTACAACGTGTGTATAGGCAATGGCAAACGCGGTTATTACCACACCTAAAAAGGCAACTGTCTCAATAGCACCCGGGATGGGATTCTTAAAAAGTTTAATTCCAATAACGTCGGCGACGATAAGTGCGAGCATGCCAACCAAACCGATACCCGCGACCCAATTAAGCCATTTACTGATAAGATTTGTGAATCTTTCAAGTCGATCCAGAATATCTCGCATTAAATAAACCCATTATAGGGGGGTGCCCGGCAAATAAAGATACCCTTAACGAGCTCCCCCCTAATAAGCACATTATTTATTACCGCACACAATTATTGGGGTGCGTCTGGCAATACCTCAGCCTCTACCCATTCCACGCACTCTTCTGCTGTCGGAGCCCTGTCAGACCAATAATCTACCCGATCGTTCAGGTATTCCTCCATATCTTCCACATCCAACCCCATGGCACCCTTTTCTGACATGTATGTATTCTTGACACTTGCGGCGGCAGCCACCCAGCGTGCCATCTCATTCTGGGAAAGTGAGATTACCTCCCTGCCCGGGAAGGTCATGAAGTAGTCTAATGCAATCTTATCATAATAACTCCAGACCTTAGCATGTTTTTCTATCCATTCCTCGCAAACCTCGTTGAACACCTTCTTGTATTTATCTGGAAGACTTTCCCATTTTGCTTTATTCATAACTACAAACATATCAGCTGTATAACCCACGTCATAGCAGGTGGTAAGATACTTCACTATCTCGGCCTGATTCCAGCCCTTGAGTACTTCGGGCGGAGTTACGCTACCGTCAATTACACCCTTGGACATCAGCTCATAAGCTTCCCCCTGAGATGCAGCGTAGCCGGTAGCACCAAGAGCCTCGGCTATTTTGGCACCTACGCCAGTTGACCTTAAAACCAGTCCCTGCATATCCTCCAGCGTTCGTACTGGTTTATCAACGGTAAGGATACAACCGGGCCCGTGCGCATGGAAATAGAGAACGTGCACGTCATTAAATTCATCAGGTTTAAATTTTTCATAGTAATCATTAGCCACTTTAGAAGCTACCCAGCCACTCGGGTAGCCGTGAGGGAGATCTACGAGCTCGGTAGTCGGAAAACGACCCATGTTATAGGCCAGAACGGACATACCTATATCCGAAATACCCTCGACGACGCCATCATAGACCCCGGCAGCTGGCGTCAGTGAGCCTCCGGGATAATGTGTAATTTTTACCCAACCATCAGTACGCTCCTCTATCTCTTGACAGAATTGGTCGACCAATACTGAATGAAGATGTGAGGGAGGGAAGAAGTTACTATAAGTAAGTTCTATCACCTCGGTTGGTTCTTCTTCTCCGCAACTACCGAAAAAGGGGAACGTTAATAACGTGATAACCAAGACCATATATAAGAGCTTTTTCACTAAAATGCCTCCTTCTTGTTACCAAACTTAGAATACTGTCTTATCAAAACGTTTTCCGATATAACATCACCTCCTGATTCAGTTTATTACAGGATAATATAATAAAATAAACACTGGGATAAATGAAATTCGGTACAATATAGTGATATGACAGAAACATTTTTAAGCGCCTCAATTACAGCACTTTTATTACCCATTGTCAAACTTGCCAGACTATTATGTCTCTATGAATCGCTTATCGGCAGCAGTCGCCACATCGGCATCAGGAGTAATAGAGATACCACACCACCAGCTGCGGCTAGAACGAATGACCAGCTAAGTGTTCCCGTGTTATCAGCTATCCAGCCGGCAATAACAGGAGATATAATTGACCCCACACCCAGGAAAACAGTCCACAGGCCAATAATACTCCCGGAAGACTTCTTGGAGAAGTAATCTGAAGCGGATGCAGCATACATAGACCAGGCGGCTCCGTATCCAAAGGAAAATACAACCGTCAATATTACCAGTCCTATACCCTGTCCGTAAGCCATCCCCAGACTACCACCGGATATAAGCAGGGCGCATATCATCATGACTTTTATCCTGCCTATTTTATCGGAAAGAGGACCCAGAGTAATTTTACCTATTATAGCCCCTACACCTATGGCAGTTATCAATCTGGTTGATGCTTCATACGCAAATGATAACTCCTCTACCGCATACGTGCTTAAAAACGTAAAGGGTATGATTATTGAAAAACCCGTAAGCAAGTAAGCCAGACCTATCAACCAGAACCTCACGTCTCGTAAAAGACTCATATATATAACGCTAACCGGATCGGTTGCTTTTTTCCTGGAACTAATTTCGTGAAACTCAGGTTGCTCTTCGGGGTAATTTTTGACAGCCAGGAGGTTAAGGAAAGCAACAGCGAAGGCCAATGCGCCCAGACTTATCCATCCTGACCTCCAGTCATACGCCGTCACTATTAACGGGATAATTGTACTAGTACCGACAATTCCACAGGCACTTCCAACATCAATAAAAGCTAATGTCTTACCTCTATGTTTAGAGCTGGTCCATCGTTGTGCCAGTGCCATGGTAGGAGCCCAGCAGACTGCAGAGCCAATACCAGCCAGTGTGAAGAATAAACTCGCCTGAAGAATTGATGTGGAATATGCCATGAGGAACGTGCCAGCTCCAAATATTGCTACAAACAGGGTAAGTAATAGATGCACATTATATCGGTCTCCAAGGAGACCGAGTATCGGAGATAATATTGTATAAGCTATAAAAAAAGAGGCGTAAATTACGCCTGCTTCAGTCTTTGAGATAGCTAATGGAGAAAGCATTTCAGGTAGTAATATTCCATATCCATACCTAACAGCATAAGACGTAAATATTGTCCAGAAACAAGCCACCAGGACGGCCAGGCGCCTATTCATCTATATAAAAATCCTTAATGCTCCTTGTTATGACTTACTATATTAAATATCCGCTATCCTAGCAAGTTATTCCTATCATGCGCTTAATCTCTTGAACATTCAGGTCTCAGAGTTTCCTCCTTCGTGGCCCAAATCCCGCCAACCCAGCTTTTTACTGAGCGGATTAACTCACTACGGGTATTGCGGCAAATTGTTTATCACTCGTGATACCAAAGGAGACAGTTTGAATATTATATCAGCGATACACTTGATAAGAAAGGAGCGGGTGTTGCTGCAGGATCAGACCTTTTAAAAGCGGCGGTTCTTGATGGCTGATGACTTCGGCTAAGTCAGACTGATTATCATGGTGGGCGGTAGAGGATTTGAACCACTGACCTCTGCGATGTCAACGCAGCGCTCTAACCAACTGAGCTAACCGCCCATGACTAAAGTAATAATACTAGATACTGTTTTTACAGTCAATATTGTGCTATGGTTAATACAACATACTTATCATTTAGCATTTCTTATGCGTGTGTAAATCGGAAGGACCGCAGCTGATGACAACTTTTAGAAACATCCTGGCAGGAGTTTTAGGTTTCTTACTGATGTTTTCTCTCTTCCTCTGGGGTGTTTTCTTCACGGTAAAATCCACCGCACTGAATCCCGATTTCATTTCGAATAGGGTTGAAAAGACGGATATTACTCAGCTGGCCAGCGACTTCTCTGATGAATACTTCATTGAAGAAATACCCGAAGACATGCGTTTCTTCAAAGACGTCGTCTACGAAGTTATTGCCGACCACGAACCCTGGCTGAAGGAGCAGTTTTCCAGTGCTGTCCACAAGGGTTATGACTACCTCCTGAATAAAACTGACACGCTGGATATCAGGATTCCGCTGGAAGACCTGAAGGAGAGCGCACGGGATAGTCTCTGGCTGCACTTCATGGAAAAACTCCCCGAATGGATATCCAGCTCCGACGATGAAGGACTTAAAAATCTGATTTATGATAATATTTACGACTTCGTGGAAGGAATCCCTCCAAGCTATCTTCCCGATGAGTATTCAGGTCTGACCGAGGCACAGCTTAGAGTATATGTGGACTTATATTTCGAGGATATCGAGGAACAGATAACCGACGGTCACCTGCCTGCGTATCTCGAGGATGAAATTGAAGACGCGCTGCTACCCTATTTCAATCAGTATTACGATGAAATCGTTGAAGAAGTACCGTCCGAGATAATCATCAACGAACGCAATATTATCATCAGCGAAGATAATATCGTATCCCTGGACACGGAGGTCCTGGAAACGGTCAGGAAGTGGGCGGGCGTCTTTAACGCCGTCTTCTACGCCCTTATCGCTTTGATGGTGCTTCTGATCGCCGGTATTGTCCTGGCATATTCCAATATCAAGAAATCTACCGGCTCCATCGCCAAAATTTTCCTGGTTTACGGTATCAGCGAATTCATTGCCGTGATGGTCGCCCGCTATCTGGTACCCGGGTTCCTTCCGACCGGCGATTTACCGGATTCTTTCCAGAACCTCATTACGGACACTTACACCAGCATACTCAACCCGTTGCTGTGGTTCAGCATCGGCATGATGATTGCCGGTGCGGCTTTACTGGCATTTTCCATCTTCTACCGTCGCGGCCAAGTAGTCGAAGTGGAAGATTAGTCATCCTGGTTTCTCTCTTTCTTCCAGCGCCACCATCCCACGCTGCCCAGCAATAGCGCGAAGAAAGCCGTACCCGCCGCGCAGAAGACAGCGGCATCAAACCAGAATCCCTGCGGGAAAAGCATGATAAGATAATCCGTTGCCGGGTCCAGCATCCACAGGTCGTTGGCGAAGCTTATCAGGTGAAAATTCAGGAACAGCCAGTCGAAATCGATAGCGGCGGCCAGTCCTATCGCCAGCATCAGAACCAACGTCAGACCACCGCCTCCCATCAGACCCCAATGCAGACGCCGGTCCCGCCACCAGAAAAGGCTTACTCCAGCGTAGACCAGGGCATATAATCCCGTCCCCAGCAGTAAAACGTAGACCAGCCGGAACAGACCTTTTACGTCCCTGAGATGCTGGACCTCGCGCTCGTTAAACACCTCGAACGGTTCGTCGCTTTTCAATACGGTAATATTGACGCTTTCTTCACCGGAGTTGAAATAGCCTCTCAGTCCCCCGGCTACCTTCTCCAGCTCCGTTGTATCCAGACCGGTGGTCCTGCCGACGTCGTATTTATTGAAACCGTACGTGTAGAGCCACCCGCAGTTAACCGCCAGGCTGACACTGACCGTCAGCAGCAGAACGGGAAGACTTAATATAAAAAGCCATTGGGTGATAATACGGATTATTCTCACTTTATGTCATCCCAATTATAACTTATTCCGGGATAATATTCAGGGTTGTTTAGGTCGGTTGGCAAAAAAAGCAAAGAAGAGCCCTGCCAGACTGAATACGGATGCCGCAATAAAGGCGGGAGTATAGCTTTTTGTAGCATCAAAGACGAGTCCGGCTATCGTGGCTGCCACCGCGTTGGATATAACCTGAAAAGGAAATACCACGCCCAGTACCTGCGCGTAACGCTCCCGCGGATAATACGCTCCCACAAACATGGCCAGAGCTACCGTCAGAGAACCGGTACTGAGCCCCAGGAATATAGCAAAAAGATAGAGCAAAGCCAGCTCTTTGGTTGTTAGTAGTATTATCAGAGCGATAATCTGAATTATAAAGGCGAGAGACGCCAGATACCTTATGTTAGTTCTCAAAGCCAGGAATCCAAACCCCAGACTGCCTATCAGACTGAAAATCGACATCACGCTCAGCGTCGATGCTGCCGTCATCGGTGTAAAACCTATATCCTCCAGGTAGGCTATCTGGTGCGTTACCATCGTTCCCACCGTATAGGAATTGGCAGCGGCAAATCCCCCGATTAACCACGGAGTTCTTGCCTTGAGGACTTTTTTTATCCCCCAGCTGGACTTGTCGGTATCGGTGGAAGAATCAGGCCGCGATTTCTCGTATTCCAGGAAAGCGTCCGCAGGCATGCCGTCGGGCACCAGTCCCATATCCTCGGGTTTATTTCTCAATAAAAAAATCCCGCCGATAAGCACGGGGATTACCAGGATAATCCCCGCCAGTACCAGCCATGATGCCCGCCAGTCTATCGCCGCGATTAAGCCCGTGGTAAGCGGCGGAAAAACAAAGCCGCCCAGTCCGGCGAACGACTGGAAAATTCCCAGCGCCAGGGAGCGCCTCCTGATAAACCAGTTATTAATTATAGCCGTGCAGGCTATATAGCCCCCGAAACCTCCCCCCAGACCGGCTATGATGTAAAAGAAATAGAGATGCCAGACTTCCTGCGCCAGGAAGACACCTGCCAGTCCCAGTGCCGCGATGGCATTGCCGACGACTATGGTAAACTTGGGCCCGTATTTATTCACCAGAATCCCGAAGAGCGGACTCGGCAATCCGAAAGCCAGAATCCCCAGCGTCAGTGCCAGCGCCACTTCCGCCCGACTCCATTCGTATTCGTTGATTAGCTCCGGCAGGAGCGGTCCGAACGAATGGACGAATGACCCGCCGACGATAAATATCACGATGGCAACTCCGGCTAGAGCGAACCAACCGTAAAAAATCCGGCTCTTTTCCGTATGAGATTCTTCTGGATTCATGGGCACTCTTGAAGTAAATTATGGGTAAGCGTTTGACCTTGTTATTATTATACTTCTCTGGCTGGTCATACGTAAAACTAATGTGTTAATCTATAGCTGTATTCAGTCTGGACGAACACTATAGACCATAAATAAGAAATTAGCTAAAAAATGGCTCTGTTGTTATAATTATCAGTACTCATAGTCGGGAGAATAATGTTCACGCACCTTCACGTTCATACCGAATACAGCCTGCTGGACGGGATGTGCCGCATTCCCCAGCTGGTTGCCAGAGCCAAGGAACTTGGCATGGACAGCCTTGCTATCACCGACCACGGGGCGATGTACGGTGCTATTGAGTTCTATCAGGCTGCCCGCGAAGCCGGTATCAAACCCATCATCGGCTGCGAAATGTATATCGCCCCCGGCAGTCGCCTCGACCGCAATACCACCGACAGAAACAACTACCATCTGATTCTCCTAGCGAAGGACCGTGCCGGCTACCAGAACCTCATCCAGCTTACCACTAAAGCCCACCTGGAAGGCTTTTACTATAAACCCCGTGTAGACAAAGAACTCCTGGAACAGCACCGCAACGGTCTGGTCGCCCTGAGTGCCTGCCTCGCCGGCGAGATATCGCAGTACATCCTCAGCGGACGCCATGATGACGCCCGGCAGGCAGCCCTCTGGTACAAACAGAATTTCGAGGACTTTTACCTTGAAATCATGAGACACCCCGTGGCGGAAATGGAAGAGGTCAACCGGCACCTTATCAAACTGGGAGAGGAGCTGGACATCCCGCTGGTAGCCACCAACGATACTCACTATATCAGGAAGGAAGACGCCTCCGCCCACGATTTACTGCTGTGCATCGGCACCAATACCACCATTCATGACGAAAAACGACTCAAAATGGCCGGGGATTTTTACTATCTAAAGAGTCCGGAGGAAATGGCGGAATTTTACCGGGACATTCCCCAGTCGATTGAAAACACCGGACGTATCGCCGAGATGTGCAACCTCGACCTTGAGTTCGGGCGGCTGCACCTGCCGGAAATCGAGCTTCCCCAAGGCAAGACCGCCGATGAGTTCCTCTCCGACCTCTGCCACGAGAACCTGCCCCGGTATTACCCCGATCCCACTCCCGAAATTCAACAGCGCCTGGAATACGAACTTGAGGTTATCAAAACGACGCAGTTCGCCAACTATATCCTGGTCGTCTGGGACATCATTTCTTTTACGAGAAAGCTGAACATCCTATTCGGCGTCCGGGGCAGCGCTGCCTCCAGCATCGTTCTGCATTGCCTGGGCATAACCTATCTCGACCCCATTGCCCACGGCCTCGTCTTCGAGCGCTTTCTCAATATCGAACGCCGCGAGATGCCGGATATCGACCTCGATTTCCAGGATGACCGCCGCGACGAGGTGATAAATTATATTTCCCGCAAGTACGGGCAGGACCATGTCGCCCAGATAATCACTTTCGGTACGCTGGGTGCCCGGGCGGCTATACGTGATGTCGGCCGGGCTCTGGGCATGCCCTACGGCGCCGTCGACCGCGTTGCCCGTCTGGTGCCGGGAATGCCGGGCATGACTCTGGGCAGGGCCCTGGATGAAAACCAGGAACTCAGGAGTATCTACCAGGAAGATGAAGTCGTCCGCAATCTGGTTAATTCGGCGCGGCGTGTCGAGGGCATCGCCCGTCACGCCAGTACCCACGCAGCCGGTGTCGTTATCTCTAAAGAGACCCTTACCGACCACGTTCCCCTGCAGCGCGGCGGCAAAATAGACAGCCAGGAAGCCGTCATGACCCAGTTCGCTATGGGGGATATTGCGTTAATCGGCCTTCTCAAGATGGATATCCTGGGACTGGCCAATCTAACCATCCTGGGCAAAGCCAAGGATATTATCCGTGATACACATGGAATAGATATCGACCTGCTGAAAATCCCCATGAACGATAAAAAGACCTTCCAGCTTTTAGCATCCGGAGAAACAGCCGGTGTCTTCCAGCTTGAAGGTGCCGGCATGCGACGCTATATCAGGGAACTCAAGCCCACCACTTTCGGCGATATCGCCGCCATGGTCGCCCTCTACCGTCCCGGTCCCATGGAGCATATCCCCACGTTTATTGACGCCAAGCATGGTCGCAAGCCCATCAGGTACCCCCACCCCGCCCTGGAGAATATCCTCAAGGACACCTACGGCGTTATCGTCTACCAGGACCAGGTGCTGTTCATCGTCCGGGAATTCGCCGGCTATACCCTGGGTCAGGCCGATATCTTCCGCAAAGCCATGGGCAAGAAAATCGCCGAGGTCATGAGGAAGGAGAAGCGGAGCTTCACCACCGGGGCGAAGAAGCTTGGCTATACGGCCGATATGGCCGACCAGATATTCAATCTCATCGAGCCTTTTGCCGGTTACGCCTTCAATCGCGCGCACAGCGCCAGCTACGCCCTGATTGCCTACCAGACGGCCTATCTCAAAGCCAACTATCCGGTGGAGTACGTCACCGCTTTCCTGACCATCCACGCCGGGGAACTGGAAAAGACCTCCGGCGCCGTCGCCGAATGCCGCCGACTTAATATCAACGTCCTGCTGCCCGATATTAATAAGAGTCGGATTGAATTCTCTATCCAGCCCGATGATGAAGGCAGGCCCGCCATCCGCTTCGGGTTATCGGCAATCAAAAATGTAGGCGCCGGGGCCGTGGAACCGATTATCCGGGAACGTGAAGAAAACGGCGAATTCAAGTCGGTTGAAGACCTCTGTCGTCGCTGC
>Ga0209427_10003439_pt1 | contig 18570 bp, 17 predicted proteins | sample DeeMarSWOR136_30_FD_187465 | JGI IMG/M metagenome (GOLD analysis project Ga0209427, IMG submission 187465) | Marine sediment microbial communities from White Oak River estuary, North Carolina - WOR-1-36_30 (SPAdes) (version 2) | ecosystem: Environmental > Aquatic > Marine > Intertidal zone >...
CCTGCTCAGGTTTAGGTACCCTTAGACGTAATCCAGACATTAGATGGAAAATATCACTTTCAGACATAGAAAGACTTAGAAAAATACAGAAAGAGATACTTGAAAAGTATAGTAATTTATTAAAAATAGGTGGAAAATTTGTTTATTCCACATGTAGTATACTTCCATCTGAAGGAGAAGAACAAATAAGAGCGTTTCTTGATAAACAAGAAAATAAATTTGTTCTTATAAAAGAAAAAAGATATTGGCCAGATATTGATGATACAGATGGTTTTTATATAGCATTAATAGAACGTAAATAATTTGAATACAATTACCGATTTATGTTTTTAGTAATGAAACTTTATAGGTAATATTATGAAGATTCTGTCATGGAATATAAATGGTATTAGAGCTGCAGATAAAAAAGGATTATATGTTTATATAAAAAAAGAATTACCTGATATTTTTTGTTTTCAAGAAATCAAAGCAAAACCAGAACAACTACCTCCTCATCTAAGAAATCCTGTAGATTATCATGTTTTTATAAATCCTGCAGAAAGAGGTGGCTATAGTGGTGTAGCAACTTTTACAAAAGAAAAACCAAAAGAAACAATAAAAGGATTTAATATAAAAAAATTTGATGTTGAAGGAAGAATTTTAATTAATGAATTTCCATCATTTACTCTATTTAATATATATTTTCCAAACGGTAAAAAAAACAAGGAAAGACTAGATTATAAAATGGATTTTTATGAAGCTTTTTTAGATTATGTTGATGATTTAAAAACAAAAGGAAAAAATATAATTGCATGTGGTGATTTTAACACAGCTCATAAAGAAATTGATCTTGCTCGCCCAAAAGAAAATGAAAAAATTTCAGGTTTTTTAACTATAGAACGAGCATGGATAGACAAATTTATTGATCATGGTTATGTTGATACATTTAGGTATTTCAATAAGCAACCAAATCAATATTCTTGGTGGGATATGAAAACGCGAGCTAGAGAAAGAAATGTTGGTTGGCGTATAGATTATTTTTTTGTTAACAAAGAATTTATATCTAATGTTAAAAATGCATTTATTATGCAAGATGTTATGGGTTCTGATCATTGCCCTATCGGTATAGAAATAGAACTATAATTTGAGGAAAAACTATGAGAGAATCACTTTCTTTTATATACAAAGAACAAAAAGAACTTTCAACTTTATGCGGAATTTCTGCTTTACTTGGCTGGGATCAAATGACCTATATGCCTGCTATGGGGGCTCAGGCTCGGTCCGAGCAAAGTGCAATTATTTCCAAACTTGTTCATGAGAAGATAATATCAGATGAGTTTTGGAAACATCTAGAAAATTTATCTAAACCAATAAATTTTAATACACTTGCAAATAAAGACAAAATCGTTGTAAATAGATTAAAAAAGGATGTAGAAAAAGCACGTAAAGTACCTACTGATTTTGTTGAAAGAGCATCTAAAGTTACAACTCTTGCATATCCAGCATGGCAAGAAGCAAGAGAAAAAAGTAATTTTTTAATATTCTCTACGCATCTTAAAAAAATAATTGATTTAGAAAAAGAGTATTGTGAATACATAAATTTACCTGGTCCTAAATACAACAGTCTTCTTGATGACTATGAAGAAGGAATGACTGTTGAAAAATTAAATAGGGAATTTTGTTACTTGGAGTCTCAACTTGTTGATATTCTTGAAAAAATCAAATCATCTGAAATCTATAAAAAACAAAAGTCAATAGATAAAAAATTTAACGCTGAAGACCAAAAAAAACTATGTGACGTAGTTTTTAATAAGTTGCTTCTTACTAAAGATAAGGTTCGACTTGATGTATCTACTCATCCTTTTACTACTTCTATAGGTTATGATGATGTTAGAATTACGACAAATTTTGAGCGTGAAAATCCACTTTTTTCTTTTTTTTCAACTGTTCATGAAGCAGGTCATGCGCTTTATGAATTAGGAATGCCAAGAGATGAATTTAAAGACACGGTGATTTCTGATTCTCCATCTTTGGGTCTGCAGGAATCCCAGTCACGATTTTGGGAAAATATGATTGCTCGTAATAAATATTTCTGGAAATTTTTTTATCCAATATTTATAAAAACTTCTTCTAATAAATTTATAGATTCTGATATTCATTCTTGGTATAGATATGTTAATCAAGTTAAACCTTCTCCTATTCGTGTTGAAGCTGATGAATTGACTTATTGTTTGCATATTATTCTTCGTTTTGAACTTGAAAATAAGCTTATTGATGATAAAATAAATATTAATGAGTTGCCTGAAGTCTGGAATGAAAAAATCAAAGAAATGTTGGATATTACTCCTAAGAATGATGCAGAGGGTGTTTTACAGGATATGCATTGGAGCGGGGGAAGTTTTGGTTATTTCCCAACCTATTCTATTGGTACAATTTATGCATCTCAACTTTTTAAAAAATTAATTGAAGAAAATGAAAATATTTTTTATGAAATAGAAAAAGCAGATTTTTCATATATTCTTTCTTGGTTGCGTCAGCATGTTCATAACTTTGGTAGAATTATGACTGCGGATGAAATTATTAAAAAAGTATGTGGTGAAGGTTTAAATTCAAAAGTTTTTGTTAATTATATTAAAAATAAATATTTTGAGTTATATGAAGTTTAATAAATAATAATTTTATACAAAAATTATATAAATATATCTGTAATTAACAATAGTTAACAATATAAAATATTAAATAAAATAAAAATAACCTTATAAAAATAGATAGATTTTAAATAACACCCTTTAAATTAAATGTTCAAGGGGGGTAATAAATTCATGAAAAATTTAGTAAAAAAATGCATATGTATTTTAATTGTAGGACTGTTTTTAATGACAACAAATGTATCAGCAAATCAAATAACTTCAAATGGTTCAAAAACTCAAGAAAATAATAAAGTAGCATTTTCAAATGATAATATAAAAATTACTTTTACAGTAAAGGAAATAAGAGCTTATGATAAAATTGATAAACTAAACGATCCTGATTTTTATGTTAAATTAAATATTGAAGGACAAAAAGTAAAAAGTAAAACATGGAAAAATCAAAAATACGTAAAAGAAGAGTGGTCCTATACTTTTGATGCTCCTAATGATAAAGAAAATATCAATATAACAATAGAGTTATGGGATCAGGATATTGGATTTGATAAATTATGTGATTTAACTAAAAATAACAACAATAAAAAACAAGATTATGCAGCAACTATTATGTATAATATACCCTCAGGTCATTGGCGCGGTTCTGATTATATTGATCCAGAATCAATAATTTATGATGAAAGTGGTTATGGTAGGCTTAATGGTTGTGATGATCATAGTTACAATTTTAATGATAGAGATTGTGAGCTAAGATTTGACATAACCCAAACTGATATTGATGGTGATGGAATACCTGCTTGGGTTGAAACCAATATTTATGGCACCGACCCCACTGTTAATGATACTGGTAGAGATGATGATAATGACGGTGTTCCTATTGAATGGGAATATAAATGGGGCCACCTAATTTATCATAATTGGTGGAATCATACATGGGAGCATTACTGGTTCTATAATCCATTTGTTTGGGAAGATCATGCTAATTTTGATATTGATGAAGATGGTCTTGATAATATTGAGGAGTATAAAACCTCAAAATGGGGATCAGATCCTTATAGACAAGATATATTTCTTGAGTTAGATCAAATGGAAATTGGACCAAATGAAAATAGTGAGTACTTATCAGAGTTATCAAAAGATATGTTGCGTGATGCATATGGAAAGCGTAATATTTTATTTTTAATTGATGATGGTTGGATGGGTGGTGGGGAATTAATCCCATTTAATGAATCAACACCCTTTGAGGATTTACAAACATATTATTATGAATATTTCCTTCATAAAGATTATAATAATTGGCGTAAAGGAGCATTTCATTATGGAATGATTTTATATCATACAGAAACAGCATCTGGTTTTTGTTTTCCCGTATGGATTGAAGAAAACGTAACTTTTGATAGTTTTGCAATAAGAAGAACATATTGTGATATACAAATATACAAATTTCGCATAGTAAATATTCTTGTTCTTAAATCAATAAATAGACACTATCGTAGATCATTTATTTACGCAAGTTCTATTATGCATGAAACTGGACACATATTAGGAATTAATGGGGGTAATACACCAGGCTGTGATAACAGATATACTTATTTTCCATGGCAGAGAAGTTGGTGGAAATGGAGACATTATAGAAGCTGTATGAATTATGGTTATGTATTTCAAATAGTAGATTACTCAGATGGTTCAAACGGTAAAAATGATTTTAATGATTGGGCAAGAATAGATCTTAGATTGTTTCAAGGATAAAAAATCAATAATTTTTTTTCAAATTTAATACATTTTTACATATAAAGTTATTTAGTATAAATAGATTCCAATTGTCAAGGTGGTATAATTGTCTAAATTAGTACTGGTTAGACATGGGCAATCTCAATGGAATCTAGAAAATCGTTTTACAGGCTGGGTGGATGTTCCTTTATCAAAAAAAGGAATTGAAGAAGCAATTTCTGCTGGTAAAAAATTAAAGAATTATGAATTTGATGTAATGTATATTTCACATATGCTTAGAGCAATTCAGACTTTACATTATATTATTATTGAATCTTCTAGTAAAAAAACACCAATTATAAAACATGAAGAAAAACGAATAAAAAAGTGGGAACAAAACTATACAAGTGAATCTAAAAGCGAAATTCCTGTTTATCAATCAGTTGAACTGGCTGAAAGATACTATGGGGATTTGCAAGGATTAAACAAACAAAAAACTAAAGAAAAATATGGTGATGAACAGGTTCATTTATGGAGACGCAGCTTTGATATTAATCCGCCTAACGGTGAAAGTTTAAAAAATACTTCTGAGCGTACAATTCCCTATTTTAAAAAACGTATTTTAAATGATTTAAAAGAAGATAAAAATGTATTGGTTTCTGCACATGGTAATAGTTTAAGATCAATTGTCATGTATGTAGAAAACATTTCAGAAAAAGAAATCCCTAATGTTGAGATTCCAACAGGAGTTCCGATTATTTATACTTTTGATAAAAAAATGATTTTACTTGATAAAAAACTACTGTAGCACTTAAATAATAAATACTCCTTTTTATATTACCACTTAAATTTATAAAAAGAGTAGTTTTATGATTGAAAAAAGTGTTCAATGTCCAAAATGCCAAACAGTTTTGGTTTGTTCAGGTGAGTCTGGAGAGGTTGTAAAAGTAAAATGCTCTTCTTGTGGAATGTTAGGTAAAGTAACCTTTAAAACTTCTATTTACCCTGAAGAAGTGGCAATTGAGGTATCCAATTTAAAAAAAGTTTATGGTGATCTTGTAGCAGTAGATAGTATTTCCTTTTATGTTAAAAAAGGTGAGGTTTTTGCATTCTTAGGTCCTAATGGTGCTGGTAAAACTACAACAGTTGAAATGATTGAATCCATCCGTGTACCGACTGCGGGTTTGATAAAAATACTTGGTAAGGATACTAAAACATCTTTTAATGAAGTAAAGGAAAAAATTGGTATTTTACCACAAGAGTTTCATTCATATGAGCGTTTAACTGTAAGAGAAACTTTGATGTATTTTTCAAAACTATATGAAAAAAGAGCAGATATAGATCAAATAATTCAGATGATGGATCTTTCAGAACACCAGAAAATGTTATATAGAAATCTATCAGGGGGATTAAAGCAACGTGTGGGTGTTGCAATTTCATTAGTAAATGATCCTGAAATTGTATTTCTTGATGAGCCGACCACAGGTCTTGATCCCAAAGCACGTCGTGAGGTATGGGATGTTATAGCTGGATTAAAAAAACGTGGAAAAACCGTCTTTCTTACAACACATTATATGGAAGAAGCAGAACATTTAGCTGATCATATTGCTATTATTCATAAAGGAAAAATTATTGCTGAAGGCTCGCTTGAAGAACTTGTTCAGAAATATGGAACAGGAGCTGTTCTTCATATTAAAAAATGTACAAACAATGATGCTACAGAAATTTTAAAAGAAAGTGGATTTTTAGCAATATCTGAAGGGAATGGCGATATTTCTATTAAAATTGATTATAAAGAAAGAGTACTTGAGATTCTAGCAAAATTAAGACATGCCTGTATTGAGTATGAAAGCATAGATATTAGGCGTTCAAATTTAGAGGAAGTCTTTTTGAATCTTACTGGTGCAAAACTTTCGGAGGAAACAACATGAAACCACGTATTATTATAACCGATTTTATTGCAAGTATGAAAGGTTGGATAAGAAGCCGTGGCACCATTTTCTGGTCGATTGTGTTTCCTGTTATGTTAATTTTAATTTTTGGGGCTATATTCTCAGGTACAGACAATCCTACTTATACAATATATGTACAGGATTTAGATGAGTCTAGTTGGTCTCAAAATTATGTTGATACGCTTAAAAATATATCAGTACTTGAGGTTGAAAATATTCCTAAAGAAATAAACATTATCGAATATATTAAAGAAAAGGATTTACGGGGTGCTTTGCTCATTCCAAAAGGATTTGGAAGCAAAGTTGAGCAATCATTTTATAGTCCCAATATAACAGTAAATCTTTCGTTTTATTTTGACCCGTCTGACCAAGGCTCAACAGCTGTTGTGCGTAGTATTATTGGTAGCAGTCTTCAGGAATCAAACCTTTTTCTTACAGGGGGTAGACACGTTATAGGCATGGATCAAGTAAGTACTATAACTAGTAAATTCAAGTACATCGACTTTTTTATTCCAGGAATGATTGGTTTTACTATCATGCAGCTTTGTATATATGGCAGTATTGAACGAAATACAAAGTTTCGAAAAGATGGAATTCTTAGAAAACTTCAAACAACACCAATTACTCGAACAGAATGGATCTTTGCAAAAATGCTATTTATGTTGTTTCTTTCATTCTTCTCTACTGCAATTGCAGTAATTGTTGGAATTCTTGCATGGAGCGTAGTTATCAACATTAACATTTGGATGATTGCAATTATTATTGCAAACAGTTTTCTTTTTTCAGGACTGGGAATGATAATTGGACGATTTGTAAAAGAAGAAGAAACCGCGGATACTGCAGCTGGCGCAATATCTTTTCCTATGATGTTTCTAGCAGGTACTTTTTTCCCTTTGCAACAAATGCCACAATTTCTTCAGGATTTTGCACGAATTCTTCCTTTGTACTATGTAAATGAGGGTTTAAGAAATTCTATGATTAATTTGGATTATGGGAAAGCAACATACTTTACTTCTATAGTATTTGTATTCGCCTGTGTGTTTTTCATTGCAGGTGTGTTATTGACAAAATGGAAGGAAGATTAATTTTTTTATTCTAAACATTCAAAATGACTGTTTTTAAAAAAAGAAAAATCAAGTTTATTCCAATCGTTAAAATCCCCATAACCATGAGTACCATCAGAAAATGTAAAAATTTTATATTTATATTTATAGTTCATACAACTTTTGTAATTATGATATTTCCACCATTGAAAACTAAAAGGAATTAAAACTCCTTCATTATCAATACCACCATATGAATCTACAATTAGTCCTAATGTATGACCAAGATGATGAACCGTAGCTCCAATTATAAGTTCATCTTTAGATTTAAAAGGATTTTCGGCTTTTAACCAATCAGCTGAAACAGCAATTGAGTCAAGATTATCAAAACCAAAAAAAGGAAAGTTAAGATCGGGGCAATAGCTACAAATAATTTCATAATGGAAAATTCCTTTTCTAGGGTTTTTTAAATCGTTATGTAGAAAATAATCCCAATAAAAATCCACTAATTTAACATATGATGATTTAAAATCAGAAAAAGATATTTCTTCGCCTCCTCCAAGATTTCCTATATCAAAATGAAAATTTATATCATGTTTTTTAAAGGCTAAAACTAGTTCTTCAAGTAATTCTTTAGGAGGATTATTAGGCTGATTTGGATTTGTAGATTCTAACCAATCTATTTCTAAAAATATATCTTTTTTAAAAGGATTTGATCCCCATTGATCTGTAAAGCATTCCTCTAAATTATTTAATGCATCTTTATCAGAATCCAGATTTTTATGGTCATCCCATTTGTTGGGATCATATCCCCATTTTTCCTCCCACCAATCTGGAACCTTATCATTATCAGTATCGTTTTCAGAAAAATAAATTTCTTTTTCAGTCGAATCAAAAGTCTCGTCGACCATATAATATTCATTTTCTTGCCAATCTGCGCCAATATTTTTAAAGGGTTTAATTGACCAAGGAATGCATCTTAATTTACATAATAAAAATGTAATTCTATCTCTTTTTTTTGTTTCTATATAAGATGGTCCAAGAATTGTGCCCCACCAATTTTTTCGAGCGGTACATCTTCCAAAACTTGAATGAATTCCAAAGAGATTGTTTCCTTCTATATTGTTTTTCTCAATTACACAAGAATTTCTTTTTTCAATATAAAAACCGTATCTGAGATTATTTTTTATGTTACAGTTTGATATTAATATATTATGTGACGGTGATCGCATTATTAATGCAAAATGTGTATTATATACAAGATCACAACTTATAATTTTAACATTTTTTGAAGAGTATAAACTTACACCTGCACCATTGTGCCTTATTATATTATTATTTAAAGTGATATTTAAACATCCAAGAATAAATATTCCACCTAAATTTACTGTATTATCACTTATATTACAATGGTTAATTTCTATATTCTCCGAATTATTCAAAAATAAAGCAATGCCAATTGTATGAGCATAGCAATAACTTATTTGGCCGTGGTTAGATTTTTCAAAATTTATTCCAATTGCATTATGACCAAAACAACAAGAATTAATAGAGTTGTTATTTGATAATTCTAAATATATTCCTTCCCCATTTGTATGAAATGTACAATTTTCTATTACATTATTTTTACAATTTTTTAAATATAAACCTATTTTTGCTCTATAAAAAGTACAATTTTTTATTATATTATTATTTGAATTTATAATAACACCTGCATTTTTTGTAAATCCGCCACTATTTCTAATTGTAAAATTTTCAAAATAAATATTATCAAAAGTTACATTGATTATATATTTTTCATAAAACCCATCAATGATAGTTCTACTTTTATTTTCTCCAATTAAAGTTAATCTTTTATCAATGATAAAAGTTTCAAAATATGTTCCTGAAAAAACAAAGATTATTTCTCCATTTGTTGAATTACTAATCGCTTCGTGAATATATTGATATGGATGGTCAATTGAACCATTCCATGGCCCCTCTGTATTATTGTCGTCTACATAAATCATATCATTTGATAATGTTATTTTAATGTATTTTTCATCTATAAAATCACCAGTTGTATTTATATCTAAGATTGAAATTAAAATAATTATTAAGATTAATATTATCAATAGTCTTTTTTTCATATTATATTAACTAATACTTATTTCTAATAAATTAATTTATCTATTTTTTATTATATAATATATATAACAAACATATTAAAAATTTTCATTTAGTTTTAAATGATTTTAATATGTTAATTTTTTATCAAATATTATTATATATTAAAAAAATAGAAATTTATATATACTAATTAAAACAAATATATAATTGAATATTGCTATCAAGTAGCATGGTATGAGGAAGATTAAAAATGTTAATTGTGGGGCAAGTATCAAGTGAAGAAGAAAGGAGCGAAATTTGGCTTATCGCTCAAATTTTTACAGTTGAAGAAAGATTTAGATATCTTGCTCGTCAACAAAGAAAAAAGAAGTAAGTTTATTACTCGCCAGTTAAACTTTGTGTTCCAATTAATGTTTTTGTATCTACAACACCCTTTAAGGATCTAATCTTTTTTATAACTACTTGACCGATACAATCGATGTCTGAACACTCTATCTTTACTAGAATGTCATATTCTCCAAATAGTGGATGAACCTCTGTTATTTCTGGTATATTGTTTATTAGCGTATTATAAACTTCTTTTTCGTGTAATGGGCTTATTGATAATAATGCAAATCCTATTGCCATGAGATACTGAATAATAAATGTGTGTATTATAATTTTCTTTTAGCCTGAATTTTACTTTATATTAGTAAAAAATAAATATTAGTATTGCATTATGTTAACAATTAACAGGAGGTATTGATGGTAGGAAAAATAAATAAATTTACCGGTATAACAAGTGTAGCAGAAAAAGAATTGGATTTACTTTCAAGACATATAGATGTATTAAAAACAGTAAAAGAGCATGGTCCTATTGGAATAATTAGACTATCTAAAATGACTGGTCAACCTCAGCACATGATTAGATATTCTTTAAGAACTTTAGAAAAAGATGGAATTATCACACCATCTCCACAAGGAGCAATTATTACTGATAGAATCCATGAAACATTAGGAACATTAGAATCAACCTTAGATGAGTTTACAACAACTGTACAAAACCTTAAAAAGAAATTAAAATAAAATTAAATCTTAAGAAAAATAAAAATATTCAAAATTTAAATAATAAATTAGAATCAATCAAAACTTTTTATAGCCTATAATACGCAGATATAAAAAAACATTATAAACTAGAATTAACATTCGGGATTTACTTAAATTACAAAGAACCGAGGTAATAAACATGATGAAAAAGTTATTTATTATAATAGCTACAAGCTGTATTTTGTTAATGATGTTATCTCCAAGCGTTTTTGCAGAAGAGGTATTAAAATTTACAGATGATATCAAAGATGTTTTAGATGCAACAACCGGTGAGAAGGTTAGTCGACCAAATATTGATATTTATATTATTTTCTGTTCTCAAGAAGGTAAAGTAGTTGAGTTAAAATTACAACTTGCCAGTGGTGGCAGTATTCAAAATAAATTATCTACTTATTATGAAATGGATTTAGTAACAGATTTAAACTCATACATGGCTTTTTATGGTGGCGGAGAAATTGGAATTACAGATGAAAATGATAATGAAATAGATGTAATAGAATATTCTGGTGTTGGCACAAACGAACTAAAAATTTCATTTAATTTATCAAGTTCTGATGAGGAATGTTTAAATCTATCCGCGGCAACTTTTGAATTCTCTATGGAAACCGAAGAAGGTTATTATGATGAATACCCTAATCAGATGGAAATAATTGATGCCGAAATAAATGCCCCTTCTACTGGAACTGTTGGTAAATCTATTAAATTTAGAGGAAGTACAACCTATGAAGGATCTGATTTAGAATGGTCTTGGGATTTCGGAGACGGAGGAGCATCAGAATTAAGAGAACCAAGTCATACATATGACAAGACAGGAACTTATGAAGTAACCTTAGAAGTTTTTGATACAACTGGATTAATATATGGATTTGATACTGTTACTATTACAATATCTGCCAGTGGTAGCTCAGGTAATGGAGATGAAAATGGTGAATCTGGCTCAGGCTTAATTATTTTTATCGTCCTAATTATCATTGTAGTTATAGTAGGAGTTGCTGCAGTATTTTTTATAAGAAGAAGATAAAACAATTTCTTACTTTTTTTTCTTTTTATATTTTTTAGTTAGTTATCTTTTTATTTAAGTATTATATGACTTAGCTTAGAGGCGCAAATTAATATGGCGAAGAAAAAAAGTAAAAAAAAGGAAAAAGAGAGTAAATTTGCATATAAAAAGAAATCCGCTTGGGATATTCTTTCTAAAAATCAAATTAAAAATGCATTTAATTTTTGTGAGGATTATAAGAAATTTTTAAATGAAGCAAAAACTGAAAGAGAGGCTGTAAACAAAATTTCTGAAACTGCAAAATTAAATAATAAAAAAATAAAAATTAACAGAGATAAAGCTGTGGCAATCATTGTTCTGGGTAAAAAACCTGCAAGTAAGGGTTTTAGAATAGTTATTTCTCATATTGATTGTCCAAGACTTGATTTAAAACAAATTCCACTTTATGAAGATACATCAAGTAATGTTGCGCTTTTTGAAACACATTATTATGGTGGTATTAAAAAATTCCATTGGGTAACTATTCCACTTGCTCTACATGGAGTAGTTATAAAAAAAGACGGCAAAAAAGTAAAATTCACATTGGGGGAGAATGAATCTGATCCAATTTTTTCTGTTCCAGATTTATTGCCTCATCTTTCGCATAAGGTTCAAGACATTAAAAAATTAGATGAGGCAATAACTGGAGAGAGCCTTGATATAATGGTTGGTAGTCAACCAGTAAAAGGTGATTTTCCAGAAAAAATTAAAGTCTCAATTTTGGAGAAATTAAATAAAGATTATGGTTTAACAGAAGAAGATTTTATTTCATCTGAGCTTGAAGCAGTACCTGCTTATAAAGCACGAGATATGGGTTTTGATAGATCTTTAATTGGTGCTTATGGTCAAGACGACCGGGCATGTGCTTATGCCTCGTTAAAAGCAATTATGGATTTGAAAAATCCAGAACATACTACAATTGCTTTATTTGTTGATAAAGAAGAAGTTGGTAGCGAAGGTAATACAACAGCTCAAGTTACATCATTTTTAAGATCAATAATCAAAGAAATTGATCCAAAGTTAGATGTCGATGATGCCATGCTTAAATCAAAGGTGGTTTCAGCTGATGTTAATGCAGCAGTTACACCTAATTACCTAGATGTTTTTGAACTTAAAAATGCAGCAACACTTGGAAACGGTGTTGTTATGTCCAAATTCAGTGGTCATGGAGGTAAATATTCTGCAAATGATGCATCAGCCGAATATGTTGCTGAAATAAAATCTCTTTTAATTAAAGGAAAAATTCCTTGGCAAACAGCAGAGCTTGGAAAGGTTGATAACGGTGGTGGCGGAACTGTTGCTAAATATTTTTCAAGATTAGGAATGGAGGTAATTGATTTAGGTCCTGCTGTTATGAGTATGCATTCACCATTTGAGATTACCAGTAAAGTTGATATCTACTCAACTTACCTAGCATATAGTGCTTTTCTAAAAAGCTGATTACAATATTTTTTATTCAAAATATTTTTTCTTTCATCTTTTCCAATAATTTTTTATAGCCATTTTGGCAGTATTCTGGGTCACATTGTTTGTCAATTTTTCCAACAACTGGAAAACCTGCAAGCCTCATCATTGGTCTAGTTGATTTTTTACCATGTTTCCATCTACCATAGAACCAATGCGCAAAGAAAAAAGTAGGTCCAATATACTTTTGTAAATCTGGTGCCCAAAAATCAATATTATTTCTCCAGGACCTAGATATTACTTCCCATTGCAACTCTGTTAAACTGTTTAAATCTGCTCGTCTACAGTTACCCAAAATAGCTTCTTTAAGCGGAATAAAAAGAACAGGTGTGTAAAACATCTTAGCTTTGTGATTTCTTAGATCATCTATTAGATTTAATGTAGCAATAACATCTTCTTCTGTTTCATCTGGTTGACCTGTCATAATTGTACATAGTGGCCACCAGTCATAGTCATTCATAAGTCCTATTGCTTTTACAACCAACTCAGGCCAATTATCAACTGAAAAAGGCAGTGCTTTTCCTTTCATGTATTTCTTCATTAACCTAACACTACCTGATTCAATACCCATTTCGACAGAGATAAAAGGTTTTTTGTACATACTACTAGTGCTTGGATTCCATTTTGTTTTTTCAATTAAAATTGGAGTTAATCCTTCCAGTAATTTTTTATCATAAATAATCGGTGCGAAAGAGGCATGTGAAAGTAAAATGTATTCAACACCAGGGTAAGATGCAATTGATTTATATAGCTTAACAACTTCCTCACGATTAGGTAAAAAATTTTTATCAGATTTATACAAAAATATATCCTCTGTAACAGTAAATATTGATTTTGCCCCTTCTTTAATATTAATTTCAACTTCTTTCATTATATGCTCAAGTGGAAATGAATATTTTGTCCTCATTGTAGGACTACAAAAATGACATCCTCTGCCACATCCTCTCATTATTTCAACCATTCCATAAGATGCTGCATGTTTTATTAACGGTACTTTTTCTCTCTCAGGTTTTTTCGCCTCAAAATATTTTGGGACTTTCTCGTTATTCATCAATTTCTTAAAAATATCAATTAAATCTTTTTCGCCTTCTCCCTGAAAAACAACATCTACTTTTAGTTTTTCTTGAGCATCTGCTTCAATAATCTGCCATGAACCTTGTCCACCAACAACAACTTTTGGTTTGAATTTTAGAATTGATGGATGATTCACAAGCATTTCAAATTCTGAGGCATTAAGCGCTTCACCACCAAATCCAATAAGTGAATTATAAGTAGTAGAAACATAAGCAAGCCCCATAGGATCCATACTTGAGATACCTACGATTTTTGTTTTTTTACCAATGAATTTATGAAGATTGTCGTAATGGGATACAACAACATTTTTTTCACCAAATTCATCTACCAATATTGATTCTACTTTTCTTAAACCGTATATAGTACGTTTCGCAGTTCCATCTTTATTACTTTCAAGATTTAATAGATGTTCTTTTAATGCGTAACCTGATAATTTTTTTGGAAATGTACAGATGAATGCAGAAAAAGGATTATTGTCATATTCATTTGCTTCAGCTCTAGATGCTGAAAGGACAATCGGTATACCGTCTATTTTAGATTCTTTATTCATAAAATTTACCTCTATGTAATTGCAAGTATTGTTTTGAAAATAGGGTCTTTTAGGGTGTCTTGAATTTTTATTAGAAAATCTCTCCAAGACAAGGTGTCCCATGACCATTTAATCATGTCTTTTTTATGTAATGATAATATTTTTAAAAAACTCTGCCAGTTGTATCCTTCTTTTTTCAAAGGTTGTGCCCAACCACCTTCATTCCATAAATAGCTAGGAAGTCTATTTCCAAACCATAAAGTAAGAGTCTCAATTTTCATTTCAATTTTGTTAATTTCTTTATCAAATTGTTTCTTTATCATTGTTGGTTCAGGAGGAATTGATAATTTCATAAATAATACCCCGTGTACTATGTATAAGGCACATTGAAATAAATAGTAGTTTTTTAATTTTTTTATTAAGTAAAGATACTATTTTATCTCGAAATTACTGTCAAGATAGAAATTATTTAATCATTTTATTGTTATTTTTTTAATAATTTTTGCTGGAACTCCACCTACCGTTGTAAAATCTGGTACGTCTTTATTTACAAAACTTTTGGCTCCAACAACAGCATGTTCACCAACAGTTACTCCACAACGAATAAGACTTCCAGCACCAATTAACGCTCTTTTTTTAATATGCACTTTTGCTTTCGTTAATTTTTCTTGAGTATATTCATGTGCAATAATTGTTGTACCAACACCCACTATAACATTATCCTCTATTGTTATTAATTCAGGAAAAAAAGGATCAATTATAGTGTATGCTGCAATAACTACATTTTTACCAATTTTTACTCCAATCATTCTATATAATGAATTTTTCATTTCAATAAATGGAATAACTCTACAAATATGACAGATAAATGAATTGAAAAACAATCTTATTCGACCAACATGTTTTGGGTAGTCATATACAGGATTGGCATTCCCGGTATAAGCAATTTCTTTGTATTCCATTGTTACGTAATATATTGAATAATATTATAAAATAATTTTTACACAGGAAGTTTTACACTTAGAATTACTAAAAACAACGAATTATACACTTTTATGAATTTATTTCAGTTAAGCGATGAATACGGGATTTTTCAAATTTATCCAACACTTGCAAAACCAAGAACAGCATTACAATATGGACAGGAATACATCTCTTTACTAAATTTAAATGCTTTTTTTGAAATTTCTTCAGTTATAAGATTATTACCATTTATTTCTTTTTTACAATATGGGCATACGGCCATAATTTTCCAACTCCTAAAATAGAATAATTTTAACAGTTAAAAAAATTATTGTTTATTTGCGTTGCAAAAACTTATAAAAAAACAACACTAAATTATATATTTGGTATTAGCATTTTAAAAATTATATTTAGTTATTTATGAACATATAATTAATTGATTTAATTTTAATTAACAATTTTAATTGTTATCAGTTTTTGCAGCTCTTGTTAGTTCCAACATAGCACATCCATTTAGTTGTATACAGTTTCTACCCCATTTGAGTGTACCGTATACTTTACAAGGAGCTTCCCAAACTCCCGCAGAGAAATCCAGTCCATCCCATGTAAATTCCCGGAGATTTTTCACTTCAATATAAAGATCCAAGCGAACCAATCCTTCAAGTGGATATCTTATAAATACATTGAAAAACATTGCTTTAATATGTATTTTTATTGGAATTTCAATTGTTGGTATGGTTGTTTCTTTTGTTTCTAGATATTCCAATTTGAAATAGCGGCATTCTGTAACATTTTCACCATCTGGTGTTATCCATAAACTTCCAGGTAGCACTTTTGAAATTTTAGATTGTTGGCATATTTTTGCAATAAATATGTTCCATCCATTATCTAAGAAAATTGATCCCCAATCCCATACATCAAGTAGTAGTTGCCACTCTGGTATATCATCTTTAATATTTTTTTGAGGTAAAGAAAATTGTTTTGTACTGTTGTGTTGTTTAACGTTTATCCATGAATGCTCGTGATAGCCTAATCCATGGACCTTGTAGGTAGTATCATTAATTTTTACTGTCCCATTTACATCACTTTCGATAATACAATAATGTCCGATACGGCTCTTTGAACGATTGTGTCCCATATTCATAAATAGCCACATTGGTAGTGATTTAGTTTTATACGTTACATTTACCGCAACATTGACTTTATTTGGTATTATATACTCAGCATAAATGTCCCACTCAGGATATTTTCCTTTTATAATTGAATTTAAAAATTTAACATCCACGTTTGTATTAGAAGCATTCATTGTTCCCTTTAATTCATTGATTACTCCACCATAGCTGTTTTTTTCTTCATCAAATATAACACAGAATAACATGTCTGTAATGCCCATCTGATTGAAACTAACCATCATTGACCAGTTTTTTAATTCACTATCTTCTAAATTGAAAAAAGCTATGTAATACCACCATTCTTGATGGTAAGAATCATTTCTATCATGTGATCCTTCATCGTTAGAACCAATAATATGACGAAATGGTGAAATCCAAGAGGTTGGTGGTTTTGGTAGATTTTGATAGTGTTCAAAAATTTGAAAATTATTTGACTTACCATCTATTAAATCAATTTTAAATACATTTGTATTAAAAAGCAAGCAGATCACTATGAAGGATATAATGATTTTTTTTATATTAAACCACATTTTATATGATTAACATTAATTATATATTATATAAATATTACAGTAATTGTAGATTTGTACGTTAATTACTATAAAAAACCGAATTTACATGCAAGATTGGGAATTTACTTGCAAAAATGAATTTAGGTGCAAAGTGTCATAGGTTCTAAATCTAATAAGTTAGGAAAAGATGTATTGTCAATTAAAACAAATTCTAATGGTGACGTACGAAAACGTAAAGCAATCTGTAGTCCATCATTGTTGAGTTTTTTAGAGCGATACCTATTATTTCAAAAACTTCTTTTTATATAATAAAATTTTGAACTCAAAAGTGACCAAAAGGGCAAAATCTATTTTATTATTTCTATTTACATATAAATTTGTATACATATTTAAATACTAATAGCCCTATTATAAATATTATAAGGGAGGAAAAATTATGAGAAATAAAAAAATTGGAATTATAATTTGTATGATGCTATTAATTCCAAGTTTATCTGTATCTGCATTAATTGAAGAAGAATTAACTCAGAGTGATTATTTAATAGATGAAACTAAAGAAATTTTATTAATGATAGATCCATGTATAGCACCTGATAATGGAAGTGGTACTGCTGATATCCCTGCTGATTGTCCTTATGAATCATCTGAAGACCCATTCTATATAATTAATGGCTTACCACCTGATACCACAATCGAATTAGAACCGTTATTTAATGATTTTTATAATATTGTAAGAACACCAGGTGGGCCTTTAGGTGGTGAAATCCTTGAATTTGACGCTACCCTTGAATTAGTTGTAACTGGTACTGGTGATTTAGCTGGATTCAATCGATATCTTTCAGTACCTGTCTCATTTGAAATAAATACTGCACCTCGAACTCCAGGTGATCCTGTTCAAAGCTTTATAAGTGAAATAGTTCATTTAGAAGGAGAGTTATTTGGTGATCCAGATTTTTGTATGTTTCGAATAAAGGCAGGCTCAGATTATGGTCTACCTAGCCCTGGTCAGTTCATCTTGACTAAAATGCCTAGTGGGAATTTTAATATCGACAGTTTTTTTGATATAACATATCAAATTGAATTTGAGGGTTGTCCAGGTTCACCTTTACAAGATTATATGGGTACAACAGTTAATACAACTCGTTTGCAACAGGGTATTGAGTTTTTAAATGATCCGCCAAATAAACCTGTTATTTCTGGTAATACAAATGGTAAAGCTGGAAATGTCTATGAATATACATTTATAACTATAGATCCTGACGGAGATGATATTTGCTATTTTACAGACTGGGG
>Ga0209427_10003440_pt1 | contig 18567 bp, 22 predicted proteins | sample DeeMarSWOR136_30_FD_187465 | JGI IMG/M metagenome (GOLD analysis project Ga0209427, IMG submission 187465) | Marine sediment microbial communities from White Oak River estuary, North Carolina - WOR-1-36_30 (SPAdes) (version 2) | ecosystem: Environmental > Aquatic > Marine > Intertidal zone >...
CAAAGACGTCTTTTCCAAATCGATTCCCATGATTGTGAGCATTCTCTCAATGGACTCTTTTTGTTGGGTTCTCTTCTTCTCCGTGTAGCCCTTTGCGCCTCTTCTTTCATCCTCTATGGCGATTCCTTCTCCGATTCTTTTCACTTCTGCATCAGTCGCCAAATCAATCGCGGAAACGATTCCCGGGACGCCATGGACTACAAAGTGCTCTCCAAACAAAATGGCCTTTCCGAAACCTGAACCTCTTCCCATCGGAACCGCCTAGGTAAACAATACTTCTAAGAATTTAAATATGAACTGCGGGGCTCAAGTTGGACTGATCACAGAGGCTGGGCGTCTCAGTGAAGTAGTTTGAGATTGGGATGTGACTGTGTTGAGCGCGCTTTGAGGCTGTGCGAGATTTCGGCATGCTTCACTTAGCCTAGCGAAAAGCCGTTCAGAAACAAACACGTACACAGTATCTAATCTTTCACAAACGAGATAGCTGCGTAGCCCACAACTGAAGAAGTGTCGCCAGTGATATCGCCGCTGGTCTTATAGCAAAGCAGCCTTCCTTCCTTCGCGCTCAGCAGCTTTGATGCTGTAATTGCAGCGGCGACGGGTCCGTAACCGCACGTGGAGATCCTCCGAGACTCGACAGTCGAGTAATAGAGCTCCTCATCCAGCTTCACCGCGGCATCGATAGCCAACTTGTCTTTTTGCTCTGCTCTTCCCTGAGGTTCGTAGTGGGTCATATCTGATGAGGCTATCACCAAGCTGTTCTTGCCAGACAACGCTTTCGCAACAGCTCGTCCCACCTCGCGACTCGATTCAAGATCCTGCATGAGAAAAGATATGGGGACAAATTTGAAACTGGAGCCGTAGAGATACTGAAGGAAAGGGAGCTGAAGTTCAATCGAGTGCTCACGTGCGTGCGCTGTCTCGTCTATATCGACAAGATTGGATTCATGCAAAATCTGATTCGCAGTCTGAGCATCAATCTCTGCGTCTCCCAAGGGAGTTCGCCAAACCCCCTCGTTCACTATGGCTAGTCCGCTTCCGAACCCGTAGTGATTCGGACCGAAGAGAACAATCGTGTCTGGCATGCCATCTGAAGCGAGGCTGTAATACGCGTTTGCTGCCACGGGACCAGAAAACGCATACCCCGCATGAGGACAGACCAAACCAGCTATCTTTCGGGGGCCTTTCTTCACAGCGCTAGGAAGTTTTCTTGGTCCAAATTCATGTGTGAAGCAGTCTTCTATCTGTGTTTGCAGTGATAGTGAGGTGCCAGCGTACCATGAGCCTGCAACTGCAGGACGCCTGACTTTCAACCTTCCTCCTCTTCTGCCCTCGCCAGTTTTACCTCGAAATCGTCAATTGACAAACTGAGGTCACCATCAGGAGGAATCTCGCCTTTCTCCCGCAATATCTGCCTGGCAAGAAGCCAATAGATCACTGCGAGGGCTCTCCTTCCCTTGTTGTTGGTGGGAATGACAAAATCGACGCTACGAAACTCGTTGTCTGTGCTGCAGAGAGCCACAGCAGGGATACCGACCGTCGATGATTCCCTTAAAGCCTGACCGTCAGCCCTCGGATCAGAGACAATCACAATGCTTGGCTCGATACGGTCAGGATATAGGGGATTGGACAGCAATCCAGGAATAAAGCGTCCAACAAGAGGAGTTGCCCCAGTCACCTCACAAAACCTCTCCACCGGGGTGCGCGCATACAACCTTGCAGCTACTGCTGCGATTTTGGATGGTTCAAATCTTGCCAGAAATTTGGCGGCGATTCGGATTCGTTCGTCGGTCTTCTGGATGTCCAGGACGAACAGCCCATCAGGCCTGACGCGGTAAATGAACGGTTCCACATCTTTTGTTTTCATTCTGGTGCCTATATGGATCCCCGCAGATAGGAGAGTGTCCTGGGGCAGCAAGAGATTCTCGCCTGAGACCTCGACCTCTTCACTTTCTTTTTCCGTTTCTGACATGTCTTTCACTCATCATGGAAGCGTAGCCATCTTGGCTCTCTTACCAAGCATTTCTTCTATTCGGATGAGTTCATTTATCTTTGATACGCGGGCTCCTCCGACTATGCCCGTTTTGATTATGGGGCAGCGGAACGCTATCGCTAGGTGGGCTATATGGGTGTCGGTTGTTTCTCCCGATCTGTGGGACATAACTGGAGTGTATCCTGCTTTCTGAGCTGTTTCAGTGGTCTTCCAGCCATCGGTGAGTGTTCCTACTTGATTGATCTTTATGATAACCGAGTTTGCAGCTCCGAGTCCAATTCCATGATTCAGTCTCTTCACATTGGTCACAAATAGATCATCGCCGCAAACGAGGCAATTGTCGACCCTTTTCGTGAGTTCTGCAAAGCTCTCAAAATCTTCTTCATGAAAGGGATCTTCAACATAGACCAGGCCGTACTCTTCGACAAGACGCGAGACGAAGTCCATCTGTTTCTCAGAATCTCTTCTGACCCCATCTCGAGGGTACGCATAGCATTTCTCTTTCTCTCTCCACAAGCTGGAAGCCGCCATGTCCAAGCCAACTCTGCACTCAACTCCAGACTCCTCTGAGACGGCATCGCAGGCCCTCAGCATGATGTCCAAGACCTCTTCACTCTTCATATTAGGGGTCCAGGCGCCCTCGTCTCCTTTCCCTCCGCTGAATGTCTCATCTGCTTTTTCTAGAAAGGAAGCAGCTTTCTTGTGGACCAATGCATTCGCTTTTGCTGCTTTACGGAAGGAGTTTGCTTTCACTGGCAAAACTAGGAACTCTTGTATGTCTGGCGCCTTCCCAAAAGCGTGTTGTCCGCCTCCCACGACGTTTCCGAGGGGACGTGGAAGCTCACTTGCAAACTGACCCGCCAGATATTCAAACAACAGCATGCCACAGGAGACTGCTGCGGCCTCAGCAGCTGCTAGAGAGACAGCAAATGCCGTGTTTCCGCCGAGATTCCTGAAGTCTGTTGTTCCATCGATTTCGTGGAGAATGAGATCAATTTCCTCCTGTTCATCGGCGTTTCTACCGATCAGTTCTGGGGCGATTAGATCCGCAACCTTCTCTATTGCCCGGTCTACCTCGCCTTGTGGATAGGAAATGACCTCGGCTTTTCCTTTGCTGGCGCCAGATGGTGCGGAGGCTCTTCCAAACCCCCCCACGGTTGTTACGTCGACCTCTAGGGTCTCTTCTCCTCGGCTGTTGAAAGTTCCTCGTGCCGTGATATCTTCGATGACCGTTGACACGCTTGTCCTCCCACTCACATTGTTAAACCTGCTCTAGCTGTCTCTTTCTTCCCACTTCATGGAACTTGAGAACCTCATCTATGATCTCCACATGAGAGAGAAGCATGCGGCGACAGCAATACCGGGTGACTCCGAGACTGTCTAAGACCTTTTTGGGGTCTTCTCCTCTTTTCACCCTTCTCGCGAAGTCCTCCCACTTGTCGCCGATCAGCTTACCGCAGGAGAAGCAGCGTACAGGTATGATTATCCTAGTCTACCTCCTTTCAACAGTCACAACTCTTCAAACATGACCTGCTCTGTGAAGCATTCTCTCTATTGTGCATCTCTTCTCACAGCAAGACAATGGCATCTAGTTTCTACCCTATCTGTAACTTTTCTGATCTCGGGCCCGCGCACCAGGTCCACCAAACTTCTTTGGCTCCTTCCGCCTGGAATCGCTAGCGATCATAGACCTGTCGTAGTCTATGAAGGCAGTCTTGAGCTTCGCGCTCTTGGTCCACCCCAACATGGCCCTCGCGATAGCCATCCTGGAGGCCTCAGCTTGTCCCATGAAGCCTCCGCCAGACACCTTAACATCGATATCGATCTGCTTCAAGGTCTCCTCGTCCGCGTGCAAAAGAGGCTCCGTAATCTTGTCTCTGGCAATTCTGGGCTCAAAGATTTCGAGAGGAATACTGTTTATGCGGACCCTTCCTTTTCCGCTTCTGATCGTTGCTCTGGCGATAGCGGTTTTTCGCTTCCCACTCGTCAGCAAGATTCTTTCTCGACCCGGCACATTATTCACCAGATGGGACCCATCCAATCTCCTTCGTCAGCTTTCCAACAGTTATGAAAGGACACTTCAGCTTCTCTGACCCCGCCTCTGATATGGTTTGTGTCTCTAGACCCTTAACCTCTTCAGGGACATTGACAAAAACTCTGAGCCTCCTGTAGGCTTGCTGCCCTTTCGGTTTCCTCCTCGGAAGCATTCCCCTTACGGTTCGACGGACAACTTGCTCCGGTCTTCTAACGTGGAACGGCCCCTTTCTGGGGTGTCCGATCTCAAGCTTTCTTTTTGCTTCCTTGACCCTGCTCAGTCTCTTCCCTGAGATCACCGCCTTCTCAGCGTTAATAATTGTAATCCTCTCTCCCAGGAGGAGTCGTTTGGCTACAGTGCTTGCCATCCTACCGAGAACGAGTCCATCCGCGTCGATTACCACAGCCTTCTCTTCCGCCATTGGCTTTCACTCAAGGATTCTCACGCTTTTACCTTCGGGGTTTTTCTCCAGCAGTTCTTGTATGGATAGGCATTTCCCCTTAGCTCCCAGAATTTTTGACTTAGCTTTTTCGGAGAAAGCTGAAGCAGCCACCTTTACAGGATGATCGATTTCTCCAGAACCTAAGACCTTGCCTGGAATGATTATTGTTTCTCCATCTCTTGTATGGCGGCTTAGCTGACTCACATTTACGGTTGCCCGCCTTTGTCTTGACCTCGCCAAGCGGTCTGCAATCTCGCGCCAGATCTTTGCTTCATGTTCTTGAGACTTCTTTCTGAGGGTCCGAATGATTCCTGCAAACTCTGGATTTGTTGTCCTTGTCTTTCTCATTTTTTGGCCGCCTTCAGTTTCTTGATGAATTCTTCTGCTTTTCTGTCGATAAGCTTGGTTGCTTCCAGCACGATCCTTTCAACTGGAAGCGCCCCTGTGGACTCTATATCCAGAATGAAGGCGTTTGTATCCCCTTCCACTATAATGGCGGACGGATCTTTTGGGCAAGCATCCACGCAGTCTTGGCAAAGGGTGCATTCGGTGATGTTTTGAGCGTCGATTTTTTTGTCAGCATTTACCAGTACTCTCTTTGGGCAGACGTCCACGCATTTTCCGCAGGCATCGCACTGTTTCTCGTTTATCTCGATTCTCGGCACGTACCTGTGGGTGCAGCTGGAGACCGGTTGCCATTTCGCATGGTCTATGCCCTTTCCCAGCCTTGCGTATGCCTCCAGTTTCACTTTTTGGCCTGGTGCTAGCTTTACGATTGGGATTCGGTCGCTGACTGGCACAATGTCTGGGTTGTCAGAATGTAGCTCTCCGGAGTAGACTGTGGTCGTGTTTTCTTTTGCTTCTCCTTCAAGCGTAAGCGCCACACGACAGAGGTTGCATCCAAACTCACTCTTGCACGCGCATTCCTCTGGTAGGTTATAGGTGTCCAGGTCTGTCTTGAGTGGGATGAAGCCCAGTCTGTGGGCGAGGATTTCGTCGTGAACTATCGAGGAGTTCTCGATTATTACCACTTCATCGATGGCCATAGAGGGAACTTCGGCGAGCACTATTCGGCGCATTGCGTTTACGAATGGGGTGTCCGCTCCTTCGATGACTAGCCTTGCGGTCAAGTCATTCTTCTCGAGGATGCGAACTTCCATATCATTTAGCCGCTCCAATACAGTTACCTATGAATGATGCGTGCTTTCCATATGGGGAGAAAGGCATTATTTCAATGTTTCCTTCAGCTTGTAGCGTCAGCTCTCTACCTTTCACATCACCTATATGTTCGGATTTCTATCAGATAGAGGGTTCACGACTAGCTCGCGCATCAAACAAACTAGACCGTTCTAAATCCTACGGCCTCTTCTTCCGCCCTTTCTCCTAGTACCATCGTGCGGAACTGGGGTAACCTCTTCGATGCGCCCAATACGGAAGCCTGCCCTAGCCAAAGCCCTTATGGCAGCCTGAGCACCAGCGCCAGGCGTCCTAGCTCCAGATCCTCCTGGCGCACGAACCTTGATATGTATTGCAGTGATTCCCCTATCCCTCGCGACTGTGGCTGCGTGAGCCGCGGACCTCATCGCGGCATAGGGTGAGGATTCCAGTCGATCAGCCTTGACAAACATGCCTCCTGATGTCCTGGCGATGGTTTCAGCTCCGGAAATGTCTGTGATGTGTACAAACGTGTTGTTGTAGGAGCTATATATGTGGACGACAGCCCATTTCTCAGATTTCTTGCTCACGATTTGTCGCCCCTAGACGCAATGGTGAGAGCTTCTCGTGTGGGATGATCAGAGTTCGAAAATGGACTTGAAGGAGAATAATCCATCTTCCCCTCTTCTTTCCCCAAAACCAGATACCCTGGTGAAGAGACTCGTTTTCCTTCAATGCTGACGTGGCCATGAACGATGAGCTGGCGAGCTTGATGCATGGACTGCGCCAAGCCCTTCCGAAAGACCAAGGACTGAAACCTCCTTTCAAGGAGTGCTTCTATTGTGAGATCTAAGACATCATCCAAGTGAGCGTCCTTTTGGAGAATTCCGAGGCGATGTAATTTGTCAAGCAGTTCTTTCTCTCGCTTCTTTCTCTCTTCTGCTGGCATTCCTAGGAGGGATCTGGCTACCCCCCTGAATTTCGAGACCGTGGTTCTATGGCGTAGGAGTTCCTTCTTGTTTCGAAGGCCGTACTCGCCGATTAGCCTCAGTTCCCCTTGGAGAGTATCCGTTTGCCAAGGGAATTTCGGTGGCTCATACTTTTTCCGTGGTTTCTTTGGATCTCCCATGTCAGATCAATTCCGCTACTTCTGCACCAGAGTCTTCTTCTTGACGCCGATAGCCTTTCCTTTCCTTCCAGTGGTTCTTGTCCGTTGTCCTCGTACCTTCAAGCCATAAGCGTGACGGATGCCCTTCCAGGATTTCATCTTCCTCATCTCGTCGATGTCGGTTTTCGTCTGGAGAACTAGGTCTGAACCCATTATGTGAAGGTCTTTTCCAGTTTCGCTGTCCTTTGAGCGGTTCAGAAGCCAAGCCGGCAAGTCGTGTTTGGAAGGATTCTCAAGGGCATCCCTGATCTTGTTGACCTCAGCATCTGAAAGAAAGCCCAGACGATTTTCAGGGTCCACGTTGGCCTTTTCGGTGATGACCTTGGCGAGTCTGATTCCGATGCCTTTGATTTTGGTTAGAGCGTATTCCACCTTGAGAGCGCCGTCTAAGTCGGTCTCTCCAATTCGGATGATATGCTGAAACTCCCTAGGCATGTTCTACCATCTGTGCTCTTCCAAGTTAGATTACGGAATGAATCGGACTTTATTTAAACCTTCCTTATGTAGATAAGAAAGATAAGGAGGCAGCGTGAACCTGTCCTCTAAAACACTGAGACGTCTGGATATCATGAAGCAGTGCGTGGACTTCGTATGGGGGGTCCGTCTTGTTTCCTATTCACGATGAGAACAAGCCCACGATCAAGCCTTACGTAAATTACGGTCTTCTAGTGGTCAACGTTGTCATCTTCTTTTTCTTCTTCCTGCAAGACCCCATCCGAATGCGGGTACTTGAGAATGGGATTTGGGACTTTGGAACCATCCCACGTGACGTCATGCAGGGAGAGAATCTCTGGACTCTTATCACTAGCATGTTCATGCACGCCGATGTCATGCATCTGGTGGGAAATATGATCTACCTCTGGGTCTTCGGGGACAACATTGAGGATGCCTTTGGTCATACGAAATACCTCGGTTTTTACGTTCTCGGGGGTTTGGTCGCCAGTTTTGTTCACATAGCCTCTGTGTATCTCGCCTTGCCCTCTTTGACACCAGTACCTTATGGGTGGGACCCCACCCGAATCCCGTCTGTCGGGGCTTCAGGGGCCATCTCCGCTGTTCTGGGTGCCTACATGCTTCTCTATCCTAGGGCGAGGATAAGAACGCTGGTGTTTTACTTTCTCATTCAGATAATAACCGTGCCCGCACTATACTATCTTGGATTCTGGTTCCTCTACCAGTTGATAATGGGCTTCTTCTCCTTCACCGGGCTATTCTCTGGAGTGGCCTTCTGGGCCCACATAGGCGGTTTTGCGGCTGGATTGATTGCAGTGAAGCTGTTTCGAGTGAAGCCCAGGTCGAGGCAAAATGTGGCTGTCAGAAGAGAGCCGATCAAACCCTTCTATGTGAACCCGAGATACAGGGCTCCACTTGTTGACGCGACTGTGGAAGGAGACATAGTCAGGGTTGTAGCTGAATTGCCTGGGGTGGATGAAGCCGATATCGAGGTTAGAGTGTCTGGCTGGGAGTTGGTGATATCCGCCGAGCATGGAGAGATCGCGTACTACAAACGGGTCATGTTGCCCTTTGCAGTATCTGCTGAGGTCCAAGGCTTCGCTTTCAGGAATGGGGTGCTGAGCTTCTCAGTCCACCGAGCCTCTGACAGTGCCTAGACTCCGATATATCTCGTGAACTATCCTGTACCTATTGTTAGGGACTCGAGGTCCCGTGGATAATACGTTATGATCTCTGCTCCCTCCTCGGTTATGACCACGGTATCCGAGTGTCGAAATCCCGCATATCCTGATTCGTATATGCCTGGTTCGCAACTGAAGACCATTCCCGGCTTCATGGGTGTGTCGTCGCCTAAGTCTAGCCAAGGCGGTTCGTGCCCTTCAAGACCCAACCCGTGCCCCGTGTGGTGTCTTACAAGCGCCTCGTAGCCCGCCTTCCTGATGATCTTTCTGGATGCTTTGTCAACATCGCTACACTTTATCCCTGGCTTGAAGGCGTCTAGGGCTGCATCTTGGGCCGTGAGCATGACCTCGAAGTATCGCCTCTGCTTTTCGGTTGGCCTCCCAATGATCATTGTTCGCTCGAGTTCACTGCTGTACCCTCCGATGTCTGCTCCAGCTCCGGTTACGACTACGTCTCCTTCTCTGATCGTCCTTCTGGTGCTGATCGCGTGAGGGATGGCTGACATTGGACCGACCTGCCCTCTGAAGCTGGCACTGGCTGGGGCTAGTCCCCTTCTACATGGCTCATACTCTGATCCCAATGTCTTTTTCATTATGATTGAGGTCTCGTGGGACGCTGTTAATGCGATGTCCGCGTCCCATAGCCCGGGTTTCGTGTGCTCTTGAAGGAGTGCGTGTGCGAGGTTTGCCCATTTGGCGCTTTCCCTAAGCAGTTGGATTTCCGCGTCTGATTTTATCATTCGCATGTTTTGCACTATGTCCTTTGCCTCTGCAAACTTTGCTTTCGGAAGCTTCTCTGTCATCGATGGGCCCCTGTAGCCCCAGATCCCCGTTGCTCCTGCTGGGTTGTCGATGCCGATCTTCTTTCTTTCCAGTCCCAGTTCTCTCAGGAAAGTTGCGAAGTAATCTATTGGATGCTTCTCTCCTGGGTAGTCTGGGTAGGTTTTGACGTCCTTTATCAATGTGGTTTTGAGTGGTATGTGGTCTTTTTCTAGAAGGGGTCCCACGAAGGTGATATCCCCTTCTAGGGGAACGATAAGTGCGGCGGGTCTCTCTGTTTGGATGTAGGAGTAGCCTGTGAGGTATAGGAAGCTTGTGCCGCTGGTCAGGTATAGAGCATCTAGCCTTCTCCTCTCTAGTTCATCTTTAGCCTTCTCAATTCGCTTCATGTACTCTTTCTTGCTGATGGATGTCTTAACCATGAGGACACCTTCGCTCCGTTGCCATCTAATAGCGCCTTCTTTAGAGTTATGGGCATAAAAGAGTTGGTGGCGCCGGGAATGGGATTCGAACCCATGCGGTCCAACAGGACCACAGGCTCTCAAGGCCTGCGCATTATCCACTCTGCCATCCCGGCTTCAATCTCTCTAACTGAGCTCCAACTAAAAAATTCTTTTCACTAACGATTTCCCAAGCGCTTCCATAGACGTGATGCCGTGCAAAACTGAGCTGAAACGAGGCTTCTGTAAGCAGGGACTCACTTGGTAAAACTAGCTGCCAGAAAAACCGCGCTACAATCTGAAGGAAAAACGAAAGTGTCCGTGCCGTCAGCCTGCAAATCTGTATATCTTGAGGTTCTTGCTTCCTGAGACGTATTCTATCGTGCCTTTCCGCTCCAGTTGCTGGAGAAGATCCTTTGCTACGCTTATGCGCAGGTCAAAGCGTGAAGCCACCGCGTAGGGCGTGATGGCACTCATTTTCTTCATTTGACCGAGAACACTCTCAGTGTTCGGAGCGGTTATTCCGCTAGTATGTTTCTCTCCTGTGGACTTTGGAGCACTGCTTGTCTTTGGCGCTTTTGTTTTGCTTTGAGCCCTTTCCTTCTTGCTGAGGGTCTGCTTCTTCTTTCCGCCACCCATCTGGTTTCACTCAAGACTCGAAGGGGCATGGCCGCTTATAGGATTTCCTATGTATGATTTCAGCGAGAATCATGCTACGACGCTGATTTCTGCTTTGTGTTCTCTACGCCACTCGTCTAATGGAATAGAAAGCTCTTGTTCAATTTTCGCTCTGTGAATGGAGTTCATGGTGCAGAACGGGATTATTCTGCCATCTGGCACCGCGTAGTGTATGACGCATCGCTGAACTCTTTCTAGGTCGAAGTTGTAGGGATCCATGAAGTGCATAGACGATATCAGTAACATCTTCCTGTGCAGGTCACCCAAAGATTCATAGCTTCCCGTCTTCAAGATCGGCCAAAGATACTTTCTCAGCAGGCTGAACTTCATGTGACGCACCGCACCCAGCAGCTGCATCCTCGCTCTCGCTTTATGCCCCTTTGCGGCTTCCTCACAGACCTTCTTCATTGATTCTATGAACCTTTCGACATTGCCATAGCGAGTTATCGGAACCATTTCTTCATCTTCGATGAAGATGTAGGTTGCCATTCCACAGTGTGGATGCGCGGTGAACTCCACGTATCTCTTGTCCTTTAGAGCGCCTACAGCCTTGGAGATCGGAACAACTGTCGGAACTGGATAGAAGTCTGAAGCCTTTATCTTCCCGTCAGTCTGCTCCTCAACGGCTTTCATGAAGTCTGGGATTGTTATGCGCATCTTCTCTCTCTCCTGTTCAGGCAGTCTGCCGCAGAGCGACACTGGCTGAACATTAACGCAGCGAATCACGTCGGAGTTTTCGACAGCAAATCTGATTATATCTCCAAGCTGATGGTCATTCACTCCCTTTACTAGCGTGACAACTAGAACGGCACTTTCTAATCCTGCTTCACGGCAATTCTCGATTGCCTTCATCTTAGTTTCCAGTAGGTCTCTTCCTCGTGTAAACTTGTAGACCTCTGGCGTTAGGCCGTCGAATTGCAGGTAGAGCGTGCTCATTCCAGCCTCTAGCAATCCTCGACAATACTCTACGCTGTGGGCTAGTCGAATGCCGTTTGTGTTGACTTCCACGTGGCGGAAGCCCAGCTCCTTGGCAGCCTTTATCAGCTCGTAGAGATCGTCTCGTATTGTGGGTTCTCCTCCTGAGAATTGCAGAGCCGTTGCAGGCACGGGGTCGTTGCGTCTCAGATTTTGCAGCATTGCTATGATCTGATCCTTGGATGGCTCGTAGACGTATCCCGCTGTGGCGGCATTGGCAAAGCAGACGGGGCATTTCAGGTTGCATCTGTTTGTTACGTCGATTATTGCTAGTCCCGTGTGGGATTTGTGTTGGGGGCAGATGCCGCAGTCGAGCGGGCAATCCTTCTCCGTCTTTGTCCGTGGGTTTCTAAGACCTTCTCCGTCGTAGCGGAATTTCTCGGCCCGCTGATACTGCTCAGCGTCTGACCAGTACATGTCCTTGAATTCCCCGTGTTCCGGACACCGCTTCTTTATGTATACCTTGTTGTCTTCTTCGAATATCGTGGCTTCTAAGACTTGGAGGCATTCTGGGCATATGCTTTTGGTCTCTTTTATGAGCTGCATTTTGACACCACTGAGAGTTGTAATTTATATGCCTAAGCTATGCTAATACCCTATAAGAAGGTTTCCAGAGGCTTCAGAAGGTGAAAGAGGGGTGTCCGTAAGCGAGGAAGCACGAAAAGTCCTTCGAGAAATCGGCCTAACGAGCTACGAGACCCAAGCATACCTTGCCCTGGTTGGGAGCGGAGTGATGGCTGCAAGCCAGTTAAGCGAACGCTCCAACGTTCCCTATTCAAAGATTTACGAGACCCTGACCTCTCTCCAGAGAAAAGGTTGGATTGAAACCAAGGAAGGACGACCCACCCAATACTATCCAAAATCTCCCTCAGAGGCCTTTCAGGCCACAAAGCTAGGTTTGGAGGAGACGATGCGACTGTGGAAGCAGGCAGTCATGAAGGAGTTGCAGCCCTTGTATGAACGCAGGGAGTTCCGTGAGAAGCCCGACATCTGGATTCTGCGCGGAGAGTCCAGCGTTTTGGCGAAACTGCAGGAGATGCTGAGTGAGGTGAAGAAGGAGTTGATGGTTGCGGCTCCAGCGTTTGCAGGGGTTTTTCTGGAGGCTGGCGCACCGATGTTGAGTCGCTTACGAAGTGAAGGAGTTGAGGTTCGAGTTATGGTTGCTGGAAACCGAAATCTTGAGGAGCTAGGCGATGTGGGGGAAATCAAGATTAGGGGGGGTATGTTTGGTGGAGGCATTATTGTAGATGGGAGGGAGGCTCTGCTTCTTCTCGGTGAGGAGAAGCCGACTCTAGTCATATGGTCGAATCACGTAGGTCTGGTGAAGTTTGCCAAAGACTACTTTCAACATCTATGGGAAACTGCGAATAGTCCTCTGTCATCAAGGCATAAGTAAATATTTCACGGTTGTTCATGTCGATGCGGTCTCTAGTGTTTTCAAATGTTGAGTCTCAGTTCACAAGACTTTTGTAAGTAGATCAAAACGTAATTCATTGGAAGGATGCTGATAATGTATACAGAGTACATGCGGGAAAGTGTGCAAGAGCTGAGGCACAGGGAGATCTTAGCGTTCTTCATCATGATGATGGGTATGATCTCATTGATGGGCGGTCTGACTATGACAAGCATTCTGGCAAGGCAGATAAGCTGGTTTCTGATTCTTCCTTATGAGGTGACTTCTAGTCCTTCCAGCTTGTTGGGCATAACGCTAACCCTCCTTGGGTTCGGGTTGACCGCGGCTGGGTTTGTGTTAGCGGTGTATTACGATCGAGAGAAAATGTGGTTCTTAAGGCACATAAAAACCTCCAATCCGGTTGTAGATACGTTATTGAGGAAGGGAAAGAAGAAACACTGAACAGCAAACCCTTCCATAATAGTCTGTCGAATTGTATGCTAAGCTGTCGTCTGACCAGGACTGTAGGCAATCTTTGACGTTTCGTCGCTGTAAACTCCTTCTTTCTCCACGGTTGAAGCTAGGAACCCCCACCCCTCTTCTCAGAAACTCGCCTTCTTTGATCAGAGATGGCTCTATGCTCTATATGATGGATCAGAAAACTAAAGTGTGTGCCAACAAGATATGCCTCTTTGTGGGGATGACGGTTGACCCGCTTGAGAGTCAGACACGCCGACAACAGCGACGTACCCGTCTTGTTGATGCTTGCTGAGGAGTTCATGCCTGAAGTAGCCACCAAAGGGAGACGAATCGAAATCCTGCGACACGCCTTGAAGAATCCAGACTACCACCTGCTTGTGGCTGAACTGAACGGAGAGATCGTAGGCTTCATTGATTACTGGGTCATACATGATTTCGCCCACGGGGCAAAACTAAGCTACATACAGAACCTCTACATTGCCTCCAAGCATAGGAGAAAGGGCATCGGAAGCAGACTCCTTCAAGAGACTCTGAGAAGGGCAGAGACTGACGGGGTCTTGGAGATTCATGTGGTGACTGAATTCGAAAATGAACCCGCCATCAGCTTGTATAGGAAGCACGGTTTGACAAAGGAGTCTCTCCAGCTGGAGAAGGAGTTCGAATAGAAGCCCTCTGCACGCCACAAGTTCACTGAAGCCATCTGGGTTTTCCTTTGAGATATTCTGTCATGAATTTCGCGAATTCTGGGGTAGCTGAATAAAGCTCCAGAACTTCCTCGTTTGCTAGAATCTCGAAGCCCTCAGCGAGAGCTTGTGAAACCAGATTGGCCATACCCACGTGCATCCTGTCATCTCTCAACTTCTCAGTCAGCAGATGCGCCACATCTCGATGCTTACGTTTCAGCTCTACGACCCAGTGACCTCCTTCCACTCGTGGTCCAGAGACCGTGCGTGACGCCCCAGAATGCTTCTGCAGGAATTTCTCACAGTCCACCCTCTGGCTGATTGGCGGTCCCAAATGCCTCTTCGCTTGCGGTAGGAATCTTCCTTCCACTTCAAAGACAAACATGCTAAGGCGCTCTTCGTCGCTCCAAACAGAGTCCCGAATGACATGGAAGTCGTGTCGTTCCAGCATCTGGCGCAATGCCCTTCGCGACTTGTATAGCTGCCCCCACGAAACATCTGGAACCGCATCTACCTTCCCAAACTTCACGAAGATGATGGTTGAGCCTCGCTTTTCCAGAGTACTGATGAAGTCTTTGGTGTTGAGGGCCACAGCTTCTGGAGGATAGAAGAATCTGCGATCAGGATTCTTTAGGAGCTCCCTAGTCGCGGCGACTAAGTCATACAATCTTTCCTCTCGAACTGCCGCCGCTACGTTTCTTCCCTTGTCAACAGGATCCACCACGACTAGTGGCTCTTCGAAGATCCTTCTCAAATCCACTTGCCTCCCCGCGTAAAAGCCTTCATAATCGATTGTCGTTCTTCCCGTCCAATCGGCAAAGGATTCCAACACTTCGATAAAGGAGCCGCAATTCAGTACGAGAAGCTCACAGAGGTATCCGCTGAAGCCCCCCACCTTTATCTCCGCCCCGTAGACGCCGACCCCTTTCATGAACCTCTTCAAGAGTCTGATCTCTCTGCGCATCGTCTCGGTTAGGCGCGCTTTCATATAGTCGGTGTGGAATGGCGTTCTGTCTGTAGCGCTCTTCCATTCTCCTGGCTCAACCTGGTAGCACGGGACGATGTTCACTCGTGTATTGTCAACTACTGCCTCGAGGTATGGGTGCTCCGCGAATCTCTCGACCTGTCTGAATCCTTGGGTGGCTTTCTTGGCGATTGCGAGGCATTTCATTCCGAACTCCTCGCGGGGAATGGTGGGGGGCACGCGCATGAAAATGTCGACGTCTGGTTCCTCACTGAGCCAAGTGTCCTTTGCCACCGAGCCCTCCACTCTTACCGCAGCCTTGATTCCCTCTTCTTCCGCTGCCGTCTGGACCTTCTTCTTCAATTCCTCAGCTAGCCTGAGGATACGCCTTCTTTCCTCAGTTCTCGGCGTGACTCTCTTTAAGACCTCTGCACAGACTTTTTCCAGGGTTGGGGACATCGGCGCCACCAAAGAAGCATTCCATCTACAAAGACTTCTGGCGGCATACCTCTTTCAGTGTTGAATAGATTGGACCCTTAGGCGTCAGCACGCTCTTCTTGAGCCTTAGACACTCAGCTTTGAGGACGCCAAACTCGTGGTCTCTCAGTTCTTCGACGCACTTCATGAGTTCAGCTTTGTTGCGCCCAGTTCTTACTCGAGCGATGGTCAGGTGCGGGCTGAAGCCTTTTGAGTCAGGTTTGAAATCTAGCTTCCTAAGTCGAGGCTCTAACTGGTCGAAGACACTCTTAAGCTCATCAGAGCCCTTCTGGATTCCCGCCCAGACAACCTTTAGATACTTCATATTTGGGAAAACGCCAATGCCTCTCAGCTCCACGTTGAATGAGGTGAAAGAGACGCCTTCCATCTCTCCATGAATTGCGTCAATCATGCTGGGATGTATGTCTCCGAGGAATCTCATGGTTATGTGAATATTTTCTGGGTTAACCAGTTTTAGGCTTGCGCCAGTGTTGACCAGCTGATCTTGAACTTCCGACAACTTTCTGAGCATCGACTTGTCATCTATGTCAAAGGCTATGAAGCTGCGAATCATCTCCGACATGAGGACACCTCTGCTCTAACTCTTCAATACCACGCTATTTATAATAACTTTGACCGACACGCTATACGAGACCACCGCAAAGTGGAGAAACCACATGGCTATGAACGAAAAGACTGTTGTTGGCGTGGCTGGAATGCCGGGCTCTGGAAAAGCGACAATTAGGAAGATTATTGAGAAAATGGGGTATGTCGCAGTTGTTATGGGAGATGAGGTAAGGGCGGAGGCTGAAAGAAGAGGACTGAAGCCGACGCCAGGAAACCTTGGCATGATCATGCTCAGACTGCGAGAAGAGCATGGACCGGCTGTTGTGGCCAAACGCTGCGTCCCCAAAATCAGAAGCGCAAAGACAAGAGTAGTCGTTGTTGATGGGATTCGAAGCTTGCACGAAGTGGAGGAGTTCAAGAGACACTTTCCAGATTTCTCTCTAATAGCCATCCACTCCTCACCCAGAACAAGATTCCACCGCCTGTTTCGAAGAAGAAGAAGCGATGACCCTCAAAACTGGAAGGCCTTCATGGAACGTGATTCGCGAGAACTCCGCGTCGGCCTAGGAAGCGTTATAGCAACCGCGGACGACATAATTGTGAACGAGGGAAGTCGATCTCAGTTGATAAGAACCGTGCAAGACGTTCTGGATGGTGTGTTAGCAGGTGGATGAGCTGGACGTTGAGATAGAGGCTGATGTCAACCCGACCGAGGATCTGGAGAAGGTGAAGCGGGCTGTGGAGAACGTTTTTGGAGCCGTAGAATTCAAGATTCAGCCACAAAACCATGGAGGCCGTCTGCTGGCCAGAGCTGAAGGCAGAGACGGTCTTGCGAAGCTGTACAATCTGCTCCGCAGAGAGAGAATCCGTGATGCCGCTAGGGGCGTCTTTTTTGAGGGATCTGGGAAAGGATCAGTGACCTTCTACCTGAACAAGCAGGTTGCGTACGCTGGGCACATATCGTTCTCAAAGCTTACTGGAGAGTCACCGCTTGGACCCATCAAGGTCCAGATCAGATGCGACAACCCGCGAGAGCTCATTGAGTGGCTGGCTCCCAAAACAGCGAGATAATAGCGTAGCTTCCGGCTGTGTTGTCTATGGCTAGGATGAAAGTCGGCTTGTCAATGCTGTTCTGCCTGGGCGAGTCCTTTGAGTCGCTTATGAAGAGACTTCGCGAGGTTGACGTGGGTCATGTAGAGCTCCTAGACGAAGGATCGCACAGCCTTGGAAACAAGCGTATAACGGTCTTGAAGGAGATCGTCGAGTCAAAAGCCCTCAAGCTGGCGCTTCACGCTCCCTTTGCAGATATCAATATAGCTTCTCCAAACCATTTTCTACGGAAGGCAGTGCTGAAGCTGCAGAAGAAATCCATTGTTCATGCTCATCAGCTTGATTGTCAGGTTTGGGTTTTCCATCCAGGCCTAAAAACAGGCATCAGCTACTTCTATCCAGAACAGGACTGGCAACTCAACCTGCAATCCGTAAAGACTCTGTTGAGCTTTGCCAGAAAATACGATGTTGAGATAGCTATTGAGAATGTTCCTGAACCATTTCCATTTCTGATGAAGAGTGTCGAAGAGTTTTCCCGTTTCTACGATGAGCTTGGGGAGGAGATCGGATTAACGCTGGACATCGGACACGCAAACTTGAACAATCAGATTCACGAGTTTATCACACGTTTCTCTGATAGAATCGTTCACGTACATGTCAGTGATAATGATGGAACCAGCGACGCCCATCTCGGAATTGGACAGGGAAACATCAACTGGCAGAACGTTGCAGAAAGGATCAAGCAGGTCGGCTACAAGAACATGATTTCACTGGAGTCTGTACAGCACGTAGAGGAAAGCCTTCAAACCCTGCGGAGGCTCTTTGCCTAGATATCCAGCAGTGGAAGATCAATTCTCATGAAGTCCTCAGCCGTATCTACGTGGGGGAAGATTTTCTTAGCCTGTTCACGCAGAAGGTCGGGCTCCCTGTATCTCGCGCTTATGTGAGCCAGAATCAGCCTTTTCACTTTGGCCTTCTTTGCGGTTTGGGCTGCTTGGCTTGCGGTTGAGTGTCCATCCTCGTGAGCCTTCTCTGCAAGCTCATCGTCGAATGTCGAGTCGTGGATCAGAAGGTCAGCGTTCGCGGCGAGTTGGACTAGACTCGTTGAGGGTCTTGTGTCTCCTGTGTAGACGATCTTCCTTCCGGGCCGGAGAGACCCCATCACGTCCTGTGGCTTGACAATCCGTCCGTTGGGAAGCTTCACCTGTAAGCCTCGTTGAAGTCTTGACCATAGAGGCCCCTCAGGCACTCCTAGATCTTTCGCCTTGTCCGGATAGAACTTTCCGGGTCTAGGCTTCTCCACCAATGCGTAGGCGAGGCTTGGAATATCATGGTCTGCCCAGGCAGCGTGTACCGCGTATTCCCTATCCTCGCACACCAAGCCTGCTTCCTCTATCTTGAACGTCTCTAAGGGAAATGTGAGCTTGAACTGAACGGTCTGACTCATGGCCTCGACGAACGCCTTGATTTTGGGAGGCCCGTATATCTCGAGCTTCCTCTCCCTGTCGAGCAGGGACATCGTTTGAAACAGCCCAGGCAGGCCTAAAAGGTGGTCTCCGTGCATGTGGGTTATGAAGACTTTCGTTTTCCTGTGGAAGCCGACGCCGGCGCGGATCATCTGGCGCTGTGTTCCCTCACCGCAGTCAAATAGGA
>Ga0209427_10003442_pt1 | contig 18565 bp, 16 predicted proteins | sample DeeMarSWOR136_30_FD_187465 | JGI IMG/M metagenome (GOLD analysis project Ga0209427, IMG submission 187465) | Marine sediment microbial communities from White Oak River estuary, North Carolina - WOR-1-36_30 (SPAdes) (version 2) | ecosystem: Environmental > Aquatic > Marine > Intertidal zone >...
TGCGAGCTTCCGTTCATGTCGCCGCCGCCTTTTGCCAGGAGCGCACGCCCGAACGCTTCACGACCGTAACCGACGCCCAACGGGTTCTCCGAGACAAGAATAATGCCCTCCTTGACCCACGCGATGCGCATATAGTTCGAATGACTGACCTCGGTGCCGTCCGGACGCTTTGGCAACGCATACTTGCGCTGATCCAGCCAAGCCTTGTGTGTCGCCGTATCAAGCGCTATCGGGATGTCCTGAAAAAGCTCTACCGTACGTGGATCCGCGCTGAATCTCCAAACAGCTGCGAGTACCAGCCCTGCTCCAAGCAGTATGGCAACTCCTAACTTCCTCCGCGACGTTGCGCTGAACCGATGTTCGCGCCAATAAAGCACGACAAGTACACCAAGCACACAAATCAGCTCAATGATCCCGTTTCGTGCCGAAGCAAACACAAGCGCAACAATCCCCGCACCCAAAATTGTCGCAAACACCCAATTCGGCACGGCCAACGCGCCGTGTCTGCGACTCAATCGCGAATATGCTTCCGCGAGAAGTACCGTAAGGAGCATCAATACCAGGTTGTTCGAATAGCCCACGTGCTCCGAGAATCCCGCGAGCCGGGCCGGCATTTGTCCGGTTTGTGCCCACTGAAGGATGCCCGTGATATCAATATAAATCACGTGCAACGCCAACGCGGCGATGATGGCGCCGGCGACAAGGTAGCGGGAGGTTCGCAGAGAATCGGATGAGGCCGCGCCCACAAGCAATCCGAGAACAAGTGCCAAGGTTACCTTGAGCCAATCCTCATGAATCTCCTCTAGACTCCATACGGTGTGATTCGATATGAACAATGCGACAACCAGCAACCAAACCATTAGCGCCAGATAGATTCTCACTGGGATCGCTAGCCCGGAGAGCAGTCGCGGTCCATCTTTTCGAAAGACCAGAACTCCAAACTGGAGAAGACACAGAACCAGCAATGCATTTCTTATACCGGTGGTGTGTGTGACGGGCCAGACAAAGAACAGGGCGGCGAGGGTCGCCACGGCGAGCCAAGCCCACAACTGTGTGAATCGGAACAACTTCATCGTCATACCTGCGGGGGCGGGCGAGAGAGGGAATCGGGTGCCGATGATCTACTCGAATTGTACTCCGCAACCGTTCGGCGCTCGTACCGTTGGGCGAATGGGTTCTTCATGTGGCGACTAATCGTTTGTTCTTGCGCGGGTACGATTCGTGACTATTCGCTATTCACAGTGGCTTGTGCTTCTGGTGCTCCACAGCGCGACACTGCGCCGTCTCGGCGCGAGGCACGCGTTCGAAATCGATAGCGACCGGATCTGGCAGGCTCGTACCTGCGGCCAGCTGATGCAGGCAGACGGGATCGGCGCAGCTGGAGATGTCGCACAGGTAGCCCGCGAGCCCGGGCACGCGTAGCGGCATGACGCGCGTTTGCCGGTCCACAACGCGCTCGGGGGGAGTCGGCCCGAACAGGCCCAGGGACGGAACGCCGAGCGCATCGGCCACGTGCAGCGGACCGGAATCGACGCCCACGAACAGATCGGCGCTTCGAAGGAGCGCAATAAACTGCTCGGAATCACGCCGGCTTTTGCCGAACAGGAAATGCGCGGCCGATAGACCGTTGACCGCGCCCGTCTCATGCGGGAACAGCGCGAGAGTAAAGTGCGCGCCGGGAAAACGCGCCTCCAGGAGTTTCAGCAGTCGCGCTGCATCTTCAGCCGAAAGGCTGCGACGCTGATCCGTTGAGAACGGCGCAACCACGATCTGTCGGACGCCACCAACCGACCCGGGATGCGCCTCGACAGGTGGGTCTGGCAGGTGCAGGTACTGGCGGACTCGTTGATAGTGGTTGCGCCATTCAGACGTCGTGCCAAAGTCGGTAAACAGGTAGAAGCGCCGTGCGAAGCTGATCAGCGCCTGCGATTCCTTGCCGTAACTCCACGGATTGAAGCCGAAGTCCGGTGGATCGCGCCGAAGATCGAAGAACAGCCGTGCGATAGTCTTTACGCTGCGACGTTTGTCGAGCGCATAGTGCTTGACGTTGGAGCGAATGATCGCTTGCGCATACGGCAGGGCCTGTGGGGTCGTTACCAACGTGCAGCGCTTGTCCGGATGGCGGCGCAAGAACTCCTCGAGCACCTTGAAGGTGATCACGCTATCGCCGTAGCGAGAAAAGACGGCGAACAGCACGGAGCGAGCGCGTCCCAGCTCTTCGGCGGTTATCGGCGCGCTGCGCGATCCCGCTCTTCGCAGACGACGGTTGGCGAGCCACGTCCACATGTCGATCAGGCGGATACCGACGTGCTGGACTGCACAGTCCCGACCAAATCGTGATACAGGGCCATCATCCGCAGTTTCATCTTCTCGTCACTCAGCGACTGGCCGAGCTCACGTGCAGCGGCACCCATGCGAGAAGCGGTTTGAGGCTCGCACAATGCAGCCATGTGCCCGGCGAGCGCCACTCGATCGAGCGCGTCACACACAAACCCATTCTTGCCTTCCACAAGCAGCTCGGCAGCTCCCGACTTGTGGCTGGTCACGAGCGGCAGGCCAGCGGCCATGGCTTCAAGGGCAACGTTGGGAAACGGATCGTACAGTGTCGGCAGCACGAGCGCATCGGCGGCACCGTAGAACGGCTTGACGTCCGCCTGACGGCCAAGAAAAAGGATCCGCTTGTCGAGGCCGAGACGATTGGCGCGCTGGACGAAGCGCGCGATGTGCTTGTCACGCCCAACGATGAGGGCGTGCGCGTCCTGCGGCAGCAGCGCCATGGCCTCAACGAGGGTCGCGACTCCCTTGCGCTCAAACCCCGAGCCCACGAACAGGAACAATGGTACCTGCTCTGGTATGCCGTAGCGTGCGCGCACCTCGGCGCGGTGGCGCTTGAGATCCGGGTGATAGGCGCTGACATCGACGCCGCTGTAGATCACGTGCAGTTTCCCGGTGTCGATACGGAAGTAACCCAGAATTTCATCGCGCACCATGCGCGAATTGCAGATCACGGCCTTGAGCTGCGGACTTTCAAACAGCCGCCGCTCGGCACGCATGGTGTAACGATGATAAGGATTGAGCCTCAACCCGAGCCGGCCGAGCCACCCACGCGCCCGCGCAAGCTGAACCAGCCACTCGCGGTGCACCCCGTCACCGGCACGGTACACGTCGCAGCAGGAGACACGCTCGTGTGACTGGACCAGGTCGAATCTTTTCTCAGCGAGACGGCGGCAAACACAACGCGCGAACGACCAGTCGCGCCAGGTGCGACCGAGATAAAACGGATCACAACTCAACACCGCGAAACCCTGCCCTTGCGTCCATTCGCGCGTCACCAGTGTGAGCGCAATGCTCTCACCGCGCAGCGCCTCGATCGCGCGCGCGACGAAACGCTCGGCACCACCGTCCTGCGCATAGCGCTGACGAATCAGGGCAAGCTTCATGTCAGCGCCGTACCTCTTGCACAGCACGCAGAACGCGCTCGACCGGGATGGAAGTGAGGCAGTCGCTCACTTTGCTGCCCGCGCAGCCGTCCATTCCGCAAGGCCGGCACGTGTGATCCGAGGTGATCACGCGCGATCGCACCTGCCACGGACCCCATTCCAGGTCACCACTTGGGCCAAACAACGCCACGACCGGCGTCTGCATTGCCGCAGCGATATGCATTGGCACCGAATCCACGCCGACGAAACACCTGGCGTTCGCCGTCAATGCCGCCAGTTGCTTCAGGCTCAGCTGACCGCTCAGATCGATCACGGACTTGCGAAGCTGGACAAGAATGGTCGCAACATATTGCCGCTCCTGATCGCTCGGCGCCGAGGTGATAACGACCCGTTCGCCGGCATCGAGCAAAGCGTTGATCAGTTCCGCAAAATTGTCCGGATGCCAGCATTTGAACATCCATCGGGACGTGGGATGCACATGGACAAAGCTGCGTGTCGCGAGGCCTTCACGACCCAGCAGCGCGTTGACGCTCTCCTCGGCGCGATCGCCCGGCACCAGAAGTAATTCTCGCTCACCGGTTGCCGGGTAAATCCCGAGGCGACGCAAGGCATCAAGATGAGTGTCGACCGTGTGGCGAGGCTTGGCGGGTATATCGTAAAGATGGGTAAAGCTTGTGCGCCAGAACCTCCCACGCTTGCCGGGATAACGGCGTGCGACGGCCCAGCGCGCTCCCAACCGGTGCGCGAGCCACGCACCGCGCGCACTTTCCGTGAGATGAATAACGAGATCGTAGTGTCGTGCCTGCAGACTGCGCAGCAAACTTCCTTCGTGCCTCAGCTGCGCGAGTATTCCCTGTTTCTTCCAGCTGCGATCGATTACATGGATCTCGCTGATCGCCGGATGGAGACTGAGCATTTCCTGCGTATCCGCGTAGACCAACGCATCAGTTTCGATGTGCGGCGCGTGGTTCTTGAGCACGGCAAACACCGGCGAAGTGAGCAGCACGTCGCCATGGTGGCGCAGCTTGATCACAAGCGCCCGGCGTACGGCCGTGAGATCAATCGCGTCGTTGAGCATCGCGTAAAACTACCAGATTCATCCGGTGTTTACTGCTTGAACGCCCCTAACACCTGGCGGGGCTCGATACGGCGCAGACAGTTTAGGTGTCCGAGTGGGCACTCGCGTTTGAAGCAGGGACTGCATCCGAGGGCAAGGTACAACACTGAGGCGCGCTCGCTCATTGGCGGGGTGTGGCTCGGGTCCGAGGAACCGTAGATTGCGACCACCTCGCGCCCGAGGGCCGCGGCCACATGCATAAGCCCCGAATCGTTGGTCACAACTGTTTTCGTCAGGCTCATGATATCGATGGCGTCGGCGAGGTTCGTGCGGCCGCCAAGATCCAGACAGCGGCCGCCAGCACGCGCCTGGATGTCCTGGGTCACTGATCGGTCCTTGTCGGAACCGAACAGCCACACCTCCCAGCCCTGATCAAGTTTCGCACACGCAACCTCGGCGAAGTACTCGGCAGGCCAGCGCTTGGCCGGGCCGTACTCGGCGCCGGGACAGAGCCCGAGCACTGGGCCGCTCGGCGGTGCATGACCGAGTCGTTCCAATGCGGCGATGGCGTTCGCCGCGTCGGCTCGCAGGCAGGGATTGGGGATCGGTGGTAACACTTCGTCACGCTCGAGGCCAAGTGCCACGAAGCGGTCAACCGTGCGCGGCAGTCGCTGCTGGTCGAGCGGCCGGGCGTCGTTCAGCAAGCCGTAACGCAGTTCGCCAATGAAGCCGGTTCTGAGCTGCGCGTGGGCTGCGAACGGCACGATGGCTGACTTAAGGGAGTTCGGCAACACGATCGCCTGGTCGTAACGTCGCGCGCGCAACTGACGGCCAAGGCGCCAGCGCGCACCAAGCTTCAGTTGGCCATGGCCGAACGGCAATCGGATGCCCTCGTGCACCTCGGGCATGCGCGCCAGCAACGGCAGCGTCCAGGCCGGCGCAAGCACATCGATTTGCGCGGCAGCCCGACGCTGGCGCAACACTTGAAATAGGCTGTGGGCCAGCACCATGTCGCCGACCCATGACGGACCAACGACAAGGAAGCGCGACTGCGGTTTCGAGTTTCGGGTTCCGGATTCCAAGACCGTCTCAGCAAGCGGATTTCAGCGTTGGACTTGAAACCCGCAACTCGAAACTAGTCCTTCAGCACGAAAACCGCGCCGCAGTATGGGCAGCGCTCCTCGCCGGATTCCTCTATCGGCAGGTACACGCGCGGATGCGAGTTCCACAGGCTCATGCCCTTCATCGGGCAGTGCAGTGGCAGATCCTTGCGCGTCACCTCGTAGCGGTTCTGTGCATTGGCGGGAATCTCACGCCCCGCGTCCGTGCTCTCAGTGCTGGCCATAGCGCTTGCTCCTCAAGAACCTTATTTGACGTACGCGAGCCAATCGACGTGCTTGTCGCTGCGCCCGTGCACGACATCGAAATAGAGCGATTGCAGCCGCTCCGTGATTGGACCGCGTTTGCCTGACCCGATCATGCGGCCGTCGAGCTCGCGGATCGGCGTTACCTCGGCTGCTGTACCGGTGAAGAACGCCTCGTCCGCCACGTACACCTCGTCGCGCGTGATGTGCTTCTCGCGCACCTTGAGGCCGAGTTCCTCCGCAAGCTGAACCACCGTGGCACGCGTGATGCCATCGAGCGCGGACGTCAGTTCCGGCGTATAGAGCATGCCATCGCGCACGATGAAGATGTTCTCGCCCGAGCCTTCGGCGACATAGCCTTCCGGGTCGAGCAGCAATGCCTCGTCGCAACCGCATGCGAGCGCCTCCCGCAACGCGAGCATCGAGTTCATGTAGTTGCCGTTTGCCTTGGCCTTGCACATGGTGATGTTCACGTGGTGACGAGTGATCGAGGCGGTGCGCACCCGGATGCCGTTCTTCTGACCATCCTCGCCGAGGTAGGCGCCCCAGTGCCAAGCGGCTACTATCACGTGCACCTTGAGGTTGTCCGCGCGCAAACCCATGCCCTCGGACCCATAGAAACACATCGGGCGAATGTAGGCAGACTCAAGTTTGTTCTCGCGCACCGCCTGGCGAGTGGCCTCGTTGATCGCGTCCTTGTCGTAGGGGATCTTCATTCCAAGGATATGCGCCGAGCGAAACAGCCGATCGGTATGCGCCTGCAAGCGGAAAATAGCGGTGCCTTTGGCGGCCTTGTAGGCCCGCACGCCTTCGAACACACCCATGCCGTAATGCAACGTGTGGGTAAGCACATGGGTCTGGGCCTCGCGCCATGGCACGAGCTTGCCGTCGTACCAGATGACGCCGTCACGATCCGACATCGACATAAATCAGCTACTCCTCGAAAGTTGCGCGCCACAGTTGCTGTACCTCACCGGGCAAATCGTCCAGCTCGGCGCGCGATACTTCCGATCCGCGCTCCATGAGCTTGGTGCGATGCTCCATGGAAAGGTAGCGACGATAGGCATTGATGAGGCGATCAGCCTGCCCCGGTTCGAGCCGGCCTGCTTCCACCAGCGCCCGCAGGATATGGATGTTGTCCGTGTCCCGGGTGAGCGCCGGATGCGCATGCGCCCACCTAAGTACCCAGTATTGCACCATAAATTCGATATCCACAATACCGCCGCGATCGTGCTTGAGATCAAAGTATTCCGGATCGCGCGCACCAGTATGAGCCTCGGTCATGCGCGCGCGCATCTCGGCCACCTCCCGCCGCAGCTTCTCGGGATCGCGCTCGAGGCACAGGATCTCCTGGCGGATGCGCTCGAACGCCGCGGCCACCGCCGGGTCGCCGGCCACTGGCCGGGCACGCACCAATGCCTGCTGTTCCCAGGTCCACGCCTGGGTGCGCTGATAGGTGTCAAAGGTCGCCAGGCTCGCCACCAACGGGCCGGACTTGCCGCTTGGCCGAAGGCGCATGTCCACTTCATATAGAATCCCGCCCGGCGTGCGCGTGGTGAGGATGTGAATCAATCGCTGGCCTAGACGGGCGAAGAACGTCTCGTTGGGCAAGCTCCGCTGACCGTCGGTCGCGCCCTCCTCGCACCCTTCATATAGAAAGATGATGTCGAGGTCCGAGGCATATCCGAGTTCGAGGCTGCCAAGTTTGCCATAGCCGATCACTGCGAATCCGGGCCGCCTGTCCGAGTCCGGGCAATTTGGCTCACCATGCCGCTCCATGAGTGTCTGGTGCGCAAGCGCGAGACTCTCGCCGAGCACGGCCTCTGCGATCCACGCCAGGTGCGCCCCGACTTGTTCAGGCGCCAACCCGGCGCCGACGGGCCGCGCGCCTTCGGCCCGAGACGGGGCCGCCGCAATGTCAGCCGCGGCCACGCGCAGCACGTTACCGTGCCGATACTCGCGCAGCACTTCCATCTGCAATTCGAGGTCATCGGCCGGGATCGAGGCAAGGCGGCTGCGCAGTTCATCACGCAGCGCGTCACTGTCTGGTGGCGCGTACAGGCTGGCCGGATCGAGCAGCTCATCGAGCAAGATCGGATGGCTCGCGATCCAGCTTGCGATCCACGGACTCGCGGCGCACAGCTTCACGAGCTGCGAAAGCGCCATCGGGTTTTCAACCAGCAGCGCAAGATAGGTCGAGCGCCGGCCTATGGCCTCGATCAAGTGAGCGATGCGAACCAAGGTGGTATCGGGATCAGGCGTCAGCCCGACTGCACCGAGCAGCAGCGGCATGAGCCTGTCCATGCGCGCCCGGCCCTCGGCCGAGAAAGCGACGTACGCACCGCCCGATCGCAGGCCATCGAGAAGTGTCAGAACCGCCTCCGCGTCGGTGTAGCCAGCTTGCGTGAGGATCGATGCGGCCCGCTCGCGTCCGATGGCGCTCTGCCACACTGCCTGCAGACCCGGCTCGCCGGCAGGTTCGGCTTCGCCCTGCGGCGCCACGAACATTTGCGCAAAAACCTCGTCCACGCGGCGCCGATGGCGCGCGAGCGCTTTGTCAAAGGACGGCCAGTCGCCGAAGCCGCTAGCGAACGCAAGTCGCACACGTTCGGCTTCGTCTGCCGGCAATACTTGTGTCTGGCGGTCGGCCGCCATCTGCAATCGGTGCTCGGTGTTGCGCAGAAACACATAGGCGTCGGAAAGGTCACGGGCGTCATGTTCGGTGATGTGCCCGGCGGCAGCGAGCAACGGCAACACCTTGAGCAGCGTCGGCTCCTGCAATTGCGGCTCCCGGCCGGCGCGAACGAGCTGCAGTGCCTGCGCAATAAATTCGATCTCGCGGATGCCACCCGGACCGAGCTTGATGTTGCTCTGCAGGGAGCGCCGCTCGACCTCGCGTGCGATCATCGCTTTCATGGAACGGATCGACTCGATGGCGCCGAAGTCGAGGTACTTGCGGAACACAAACGGCTTCAAGCGCGCGAGCAATTCTGCGCCAGCTTTGCCATCCCCGGCCACGATCCGCGCCTTGAGTAGTGCGTAGCGTTCCCACTCACGCCCATGCGTCTGGTAGTAGTGCTCCATGGCGTCGAAAGACAGTGCGAGCGGGCCACTGGCGCCGTTGGGCCGGAGCCGCATGTCGACGCGAAAGACGAAACCCTCGGCGGTGTTTTCATTCAGGAGCCGAATCAGGGCCTGGCCGAGTCGGACGAAGAATTCATGGTTGCTGAGACCACGCTCGGTTTCACCCTCTTCCGGGTAGGAGTAGATGAGGTCGATGTCGGACGAGAAATTGAGTTCACGACCACCGAGCTTGCCCATTCCGAGAACCACCAGGCGCTGCGGCGCCTTGCTGCTCTCGCCGCGTGGTATTCCATGACGCGCGATGAAGTTCGAATGCAGAAATCCGAGCGTGGCGTCGAGGCTGGCGTCGGCCAACTCCGACAGCGCCGATAGTGTCTCGTTGAGGCTCGCCCATCCTGCCAGATCGCGCCAGGCGATTCGAACCATCTCGCGCTGGCGCGATACTCGTAGCGCCCGCATGAGTGCGTCCTCGGCGTCGACCTGCGCGACCGCGCTCCGCACGCGGCCCGCGAGCTCGCCTCGCTCGTAGGCGCGCGCGAGATCCCCCGAGCCGACCAGGTCGCCAAGCAGGCCGGGTGTTCGCAGACACTGCTGGCCAACAAAATCACTTGCCGCGATGACGCGTGGCGCCGTTTCGTGCCACGGTCCAGCCGGGAGTGCAGCAAATTGCGGCGCAAGCTCTTGCAGTGCGCGGGTCGTGTGCTCGCGCAGGGATTCAGGCAGTGGTTGTCCACCGTGCGTCGCGGGAGCAGATTCGCGCTCAGTCATGGCGCTAGTCTAACAGCGCGACTGTTAGCCCAGGCCGACGCCAACCATCCGCCCGATCAGGAAGGTGAGCAGCCCCGCGATCGCCCCGATCAGGGCCATGCGTGCGCCGCCCCACCAAGCGTTGCGGCCGGTATAGAGGCTCAGTAGCGCACCCACGCCGAAGAGGCTCACTGCAGCAAGTGCCGCAGCGGTGGGTACCGTTGCCGCGCCGCGCACAAGCAAGAACGGAGTGAGCGGAATAATGGCGCCACCGGCAAACGCCAGAAACGATGAGATCGCCGCACCCCACGGGGAGCCGAGATCGTCTGGATTCAGGCCAAGTTCCTCGCGCGCCAGCACATCGAGCGCATGATCGGGGTTCTGCATGAGCTGCGAGGTCATTTGGCGCGCCTCCTTCAAATCCATCCCGCGCGCCGCATAGATGAGAGCGAGCTCTTCAGCCTCCTCCTCAGGATATTCGGCGAGTTCCTCGCGCTCCAGACCAATCTGGTATTCGTACATCTCGCGCTGCGAACGCATCGACACGTATTCGCCGGCTGCCATCGAGAACGCACCGGCAAGCAACCCGGCAATGCCCGAGAGCAGCACGATGTGCGGCTCCGGTACGGCCCCCGCCACTCCCATGATGAGACTGGTATTCGACACCAACCCGTCGTTGACCCCAAAGACCGCGGCGCGCAGGTTCCCGCCGCTGATGCCGCGGTGGCGGCCACCAACGTCTTCGACAGACATCGGCATCGCGTGGCCGTGTCTGAGACTGATACCGGTGTACACCGAGATGCCGCGCACCTTCATGGCCGCGAGAATTGGCACGATCCCCCGTGGGCCCAGCACCTGCAGCAGAACGGAAACGAGGCGCGCGCGCAACGCCGGCGCGAAAGCCGGCACCGCCGCGCCGCTGCGCTCGATTTCACGCGCCCAAATGCCGGCCTGCGACTCGGCGGCATCGGCGAGCGCAGCAAACATCTTGCGCTTGTTCACATCCGATTCCGCCGCGACCACCTGCCTGTAGAGCCAGGCGGATTGCTTTTCTTCCCGCCAGCTTTTAATGGCCGACATGGGATTGGCTCCAAAGTTCGAACTGTTTAGGGTGGTAACGGATCCGCGGCATTATACGTCTGCGGCGGCACGCATCATCAAGAGGGGCGCGCCGGCACATCAGGAGCCTGTCATGCAGAATATTGTTCCGGAAGCACTCGAAACCTATTGCGCCGCGCACACCACTGCAGCCGAGCCGTTACTCGAGGAGCTGGCGGCTTTTACCCGCGCTCACTGCCGGCATTCGCAAATGCTCACCGGCCCGGTGGAGGGCAGGTTGCTGCGAATGCTGGTGCTTGCGATCGGCGCGCGGCGGATACTGGAAATCGGCACCTTCACGGGCTACTCCGCGCTGAGCATGGCCGCCGGGCTAACGGATGGCGGCGAACTCATTACCTGCGAAATCGATGCTGAGCACGCGCGCATCGCACAGTCATTTTTTGGTCGCAGTGACTACGGCAGCCGGATCCACCTGCGCCACGGAGCCGCGCTCGACACGATATCGAACCTGCCGGCAAGCGAGTCATTTGACTTCGTCTTCATCGACGCCGACAAGGAAAACTACATCAGTTACTACGAGGCCGTGTTGCCGCTCTTGAGGCCCGGGGGTCTGCTCGCGGCGGACAACACGCTTTGGTCCGGGAAAGTGCTTGCGCCCCAGGAGAAGTCTGACCACGCCATCGTGGCCTTCAACGCTCACGTCGCGCGCGATGCGCGCGTCGAGCACGTGCTGCTATCGGTGCGCGACGGGGTCATGCTGATCCGCAAGCTTTGACGCAGCGCCAGAAAAAGAAAGGGCCCCGCAAGCGGGGCCCTTTCCGGTGCAGCGCGCAAACCGACGCTGCGCAGGACCTACATGCCCATCCCTTCCATGCCACCCATACCGCCCATGCCGCCGCCGGCCGGAGACTCGTCCTTCGGCAGCTCGGCGACCATGGCCTCGGTCGTGATCATGAGGCCGGCAACTGACGCGGCATTCTGAAGCGCGGTGCGCTCGACCTTGGTCGGATCGAGAATTCCCATCTTCATCATGTCGCCGTACTCGCCGGTGGCGGCGTTGTAGCCGAAGTTGTTGTCCTTTGACTCGACAACCTTGTGGTAAACCACTGAGCCCTCGACCCCGGCGTTCTCCACGATTTGGCGCATCGGCTCTTCCATCGCGCGCAGCGCGATCTGGATGCCGATGTCCTGGTCGTGGTTGTCGCCCTTGAGCTTCGAGGCCTTGATGGCGATGATGGCGCGCACCAGCGCCACGCCGCCGCCTGCCACCACGCCCTCTTCAACGGCGGCGCGGGTGGCGTGCAGCGCGTCTTCCACGCGCGCCTTCTTTTCCTTCATTTCCATTTCGGTGGCAGCGCCGACCTTGATCAACGCCACGCCGCCGGCGAGCTTCGCAACACGCTCCTGGAGCTTTTCCTTGTCGTAATCGCTGGTCGCTTCCTCAATCTGGGCGCGAACCTGCTTGACGCGCGCCTCGATGTCGGCTTTCTTTCCTGCACCATCAATAATCGTGGTGTTTTCCTTGTCCACGACGATGCGCTTGGCGCTGCCGAGCACATCGACAGTGGCGCCTTCGAGGTTCATTCCGACTTCCTCCGATACGACCGTCGCGGAGGTGAGAATCGCAATGTCCTGCAGCATCGCCTTGCGGCGGTCACCGAAGCCCGGCGCCTTGACGGCGCAGACCTTCAGGATGCCGCGGATGTTGTTGACGACGAGCGTGGCGAGCGCCTCGCCCTCGACGTCCTCGGCGACGATCAGCAGCGGCCGACCCTGCTTGGCCACACCTTCCAGTAGCGGCAGCAGGTCCCGGATGTTGGAGATCTTCTTGTCGGTGATGAGGATCGAGGGGTTTTCGAGCTCGACATTCATCGTGTCCTGCTTGTTGATGAAGTACGGCGACAGGTAGCCGCGATCGAACTGCATGCCCTCGACGATGTCGAGTTCGTTCTCGAGACCCGAGCCCTCCTCGACGGTGATCACCCCTTCCTTGCCGACCTTCTCCATCGCCTTGGCGATGATATTGCCGATTTGCTCATCGGAGTTGGCCGAGATCGTGCCGACCTGGGCAATCTCCTTGTGATCGGAACAGGGCTTGGAGATCTTCTTCAACGCCTCGACGGCCGCAATGACCGCCTTGTCGATGCCGCGCTTGAGATCCATCGGGTTCATGCCGGCGGCCACGGACTTGAGGCCCTCACGCAGCATCGCCTGCGCCAATACGGTGGCGGTGGTGGTACCGTCACCGGCCACGTCGGAGGTCTTGCTCGCGACCTCCTTCACCATCTGCGCACCCATGTTTTCGTACTTGTCCTTGAGCTCGATTTCCTTCGCCACCGAGACACCGTCCTTCGTGACGGTCGGTGCGCCGAAGCTCTTCTCGAGCACCACGTTGCGGCCCTTGGGGCCGAGCGTGACCTTAACCGCATCGGCCAGGACATTCACGCCACGCAACATGCGGGCGCGGGCGGAGTCGCCAAACAGAACGTCTTTCGCTGCCATGATTTCCTCTCTCTGTCGAATTCGTTGATTACTTCTCAACCACGCCCATGATGTCTTCTTCGCGCATCACGAGCAGCTCTTCGCTACCGACCTTTACCTCGGTACCGGAATACTTGCCGAACAGGATTCTGTCGCCGACTTTCACGTCGAGCGGGCGAACCTTGCCGTCCTCCAGAATCTTGCCGGTACCAACGGCGATGACCTCGCCCTGGATTGGCTTTTCCTTGGCGGTGTCGGGGATCACGATGCCGCCGGCGGTCTTGCGCTCCTCTTCGAGGCGGCGAACGATCACGCGGTCATGAAGCGGACGAATTTTCACTGAGGGTTCTCCTTTGGTCGCAGGTTGGGCACTCATACGATTCCTCCTTCAGAATTGCTAACCGGCTGAGTTTTCCCGGAAATTGAGGTTGAGCTAAGCACTAACGGACGGAGCCGAGGCCAGGAATCCGGAAGGATTATTAGCACTCGGCTCAGGTGAGTGCCAATGATATCGATGGCGCTCTTAATGTCAACGCCCGGTGACCACCTCAGTCGCCGAGCCGATTCGATTCGCCCTCAATAACCCGGCCGGCGCCTGACCGGCCTGGGGGCACATCTTGGGGGCCAGTTGCTGGGCCATGCGTGGCACTCCGCTTCACTCCTGAGAACAAGGCGTTCGCCATCCAGCGGCGCACGGCCGGGACCAGCAGTGCCAGGGCGAGAAAATCCGTAAGAAAGCCGGGGAAAATCAGCAGCAATCCGGCCAGCAGGCGGGCGAAGCTCGCCATCATCTCGGCAGCAGGCGACTCGCCGGCTGCGGCCGCAGCATTGATCCGACGTGCCGCGGTGAACCCTTCGTCGCGAATCAGCATTCCACCCGCGACAGCAGCGAATGCGAGCAGCAGCAACGTCGCGCCGGCGCCGAGGCGCGATCCCACCTCGATCAGCATCCATATTTCTGCGCCGATCAGCAGGAAGACAGGTAAGAATAGGGGCATCGATTCCGTCTATGTTTGGCCGACCGCGGCGCTCGCCTTGGAGATGTGGCAGGTTTGGCTAGAATAACGCGCTGCTTGTTGGCGTCTATCCGCGTATCGGGTCAAAGCGACCTGCCCCACAACGGGCAATCCCCCTGAAACCAGGAGAGCTTCCGATGTTTCACACGCGCCATGTCTCTTCCATATTGGGGCTATTGCTCGCCGTTTCAACAATGGGCGTTCCGTATGGCGTGGATGCAGCCGGAGCCGTGGACCCGCTAATCAGTGCGGTCCGCGAGGGCGATATCGCCAAGTCCAGGCAATTGCTCGACAACGGAGTGGATCCAAACGTTGGCGACCAACGCGGCATGACGCCACTTATGCACGCAGCCGGAGCCGGCCGTCTCGAGCTGGTGGAACTGCTGCTGGCTCGCGGAGCGAAACTAAACGCCCGCGATCGCGACGGCGATACGGCCCTCAAGCATGCTGCGTGGAACGACGACATCTTCGTTATGGAGGCACTGATTACGAAGGGTGCCGATGTGAATCTCGCGAGCGACTTTGGTGTCACGCCCCTGCGGGCCGCCGCTACAAGCGGCTATGCGCCGGTCGTTGAGGTGCTGCTGAAGGCCGGCGCGGATCCGAACGTGCGGGGCAAGGACGGCTACACTGCACTCTACTTCGCCCAGCTTCGCGACCACCTGGAGGTGGTTCGACTGCTGCGCGAGGCGGGCGGAAAGGAATAGTGCGGTGCCCCGACCCGCGCTGCAGTTGGTGCTGACGACCTGCCCGGACGCCGACACGGCGGAGCGAATCGCCGAGACACTGGTTGGCGAGCATCTGGCTGCGTGCGTGAACATCCTGCCGATCGCAAAATCGGTTTACCGTTGGCAGGGCAAAGTCGAATCCGCCGCCGAGTTGCTGCTTATCATCAAGGCACCGGTGCGCGGCTATCGCGCGCTGCAACGTCGCCTACTGGAGCTTCACCCGTACGAACTTCCCGAGGTGGTCTCGGTCCCAATCGTCGGCGGTTTCGCGGACTACCTCACCTGGATCAATAACCCGGAAAAATCCTGATGAAACGCCTCCTTGCCTTGCTCGCCCTACTTGCCTTCAGTGCCGTGATTTTCGCGGCACCGGAAGATGAGCTGCTGGAACCGGACAAAGCCTTCGCGCTCAGCACACGCGTGATCGATGGGAGAACCATTGAGGCGAACTGGAAGATCGCGCCGGGCTATTACCTGTATCGCGACAAATTCAAATTCGAATCGCTCGATCCGGCCGTCACGCCGAAACCGGCGGTGCTGCCCGCGGGCAAGCGCAAAACGGATCCGCTGTTCGGGGACGTCGAGACTTATGTGAAGTCGGTCAGCGCGCGCGTACCGCTCGATCGCACCGGGGACGGCGCCAAAACGGTACGCGTGAAGATCACCGCGCAGGGCTGCAATGAACCAGTCGGCGTCTGCTACCCGCCAATCGTCAAGGAAGTGGAGTTTCGCCTGCCGGTGCTGGTCGCAACGGCCGCCGCCGCGCCCAAATCCGGGGGAACGCTTTCCTCGCTCAAAGATCTGGCGCGTTCAGTCGCGCCGGCCAGCGATGGTCTGGAACCGGTCGATCCGGAAAGGGCGTTTGTCGTGCAGATCGCGCCAGCCGGCACGGATGCGGTGATGGTGCGCTTTGAGATTGACGAGTGCTGCTATCTATATCGAGACAAGACCACTTTCAAACTGGCGGGCACCTCCGGTGGCGTACAGCTTGGCAAGATCCAGCTGCCTTCGGGCAAGGTCAAGGCCGACGAGTTCGTCGGCAAGACCGAGGTCTATGAGAAGCCCTTCGAGGTACTGGTGCCTATCAGCGGACTGGCGGGTGCTGGTGCCGATGCAGCGCTCGCTGTCGGCTACCAGGGCTGCTCGGAGAAGGGCGTGGCGATCTGCTATCCGCCGGCGATCAAGACCTTCAACCTCCGGGGCATGGCAGTCGCAACTGGTGCGCCTTCGACGCCCAAGGCGCCTGACAAGAAATTCATTGCCTACGTGCTTGGCGCCTTCGGTATCGGACTGCTGCTCACGTTCACGCCCTGCGTGCTGCCGATGATCCCGATTCTTTCGAGCGTGCTGGTCGGCTCGGCCGCCGACCGGCGAATCACCAAGCTGGAGGGCGGGCTGATGTCGAGTGCCTACGTACTTGGCACAGCGGCAACCTATACCATTGCCGGTGTCATCGCCGGCGCCACTGGCGAGCAGTTGCAGGCCTACTTCCAAAGCCCATGGGCATTGGGCATCTTCGCCGCGTTGTTCGTTGCGCTGTCGCTTTCCATGTTCGGCCTCTACGAACTGCAGATGCCGTCATTCCTCCAGTCGCACCTGCACTCGCAGTCGCAACACATGCAGGGTCGATTCAAGCACATCAAGGGCGGCGCGCTGTTCGGACTGTTCGGTATGGGCATGCTCTCGGCGCTGGTAATCGGCGCCTGCGTGTCGCCGCTGCTGATTTCAGCGCTGGGAGTCGCGATTGCCAATCGCGACCCGGTGCTGGGCGGGGCGATCATGTTCTCGATGGCGCTCGGCATGGGTGTAATTCTGATCGCCATCGGCGTCGGGGCGGGCTTCCTGCTGCCGAAGGCCGGTCCCTGGATGGATCGCGTCAAGCACGTCTTCGGCGTGCTGTTGATTGCGGTGTCGATCTATCTGCTTGGCCTCATCCCGGAGGTACCGGTGCTACTGTTGTGGGCGGCATTGCTGATCATCGTCGGCATTTACCTCGGTGCGACGCAAAGTCTGCCGCATGGTGCAAGTGGGTGGCAGTACCTGTGGAAAGGGGTCGGAACCGCATCGCTCATCTGGGGTGTGGCCGCCATGCTTGGAGGCTTCGTGGGGAACCGCGATATCCTGAGCCCACTGCCACTCAACGTCGGCGCAGTCAGCGTGAGCGGCAAGGGCGCGGCTGGCGCAGAAGCGCATCGCTTCCAGCGCGTCGGTAGCCTCGCGGAACTCGACCAGCAGCTCGCCGAAGCAAAGCGCGCCGGCAAACCGGTCCTGCTCGACTACTTCGCCACCTGGTGCACCGACTGCGTACGCATGGAGAAGGCAACCTTCAGCGAGGCACGCGTGCAGCAGGAAATGAAGCGCTTTGTGCTGCTACAGGCAGATGTCACCGATCCGAACAACCCACAGACCAAGGCCATTAAGTCCCGCTTCGGGGTGTTCGGGCCTCCAGCGATTCTGTTCTTCGACAAGGACGGCAAGGAGCAGCGCGATTTGCGAACCTACGGCTTCCGCGGGCCGGATGACTTCATTGCGCTGCTGCGCAAGATCTGACGCCTCGCATCACGCTTACTGCCTGGAATTTTATGTCTGTCACGCTGCGTAACAGCCTGCTCGCCGGGATCGGTGTCTGTGCATTGGCACTGGGATTCTGGGTGGCACTGGTACTTCGAGCGCCGTCCGATCCGGAAGCCGATGCCGCGACCCTGGCGCTACAGTTTTCGCTGGTGGACCTGGACGGCCGGCCACGCAAACTCGCGGAGTGGAGAGGCAAGGTACAAGTACTGAACTTTTGGGCTACCTGGTGCCCTCCTTGCCGCGAGGAGATACCGCTACTGATCGCTGCGCAAAAACGCTTCGCGGACCAAGGCGTACAGGTGATTGGGATCGCGGTCGATCAGCCCGCCGAGGTAGCGAACTACCGGAAGTCTCACGGAATCGGCTACCCGCTGCTGGTCAACGACGCGATAGCATTAAAAATGATGGAGCTGTTTGGAAATCGCAGTGGCTCGCTCCCGTTCACGGTCGTCCTGGATCGACAGAACCGAGTGGTTTCGCGCAAACTCGGAGCATTCCGGGGCGATGAGCTTGAACGCCTGTTGGAATCGATCGCGAAGCGATAGGAGCTGGGACTCGGGTCGATCCCGCCTATTTCTGCGCCGATCATGCACAAGTTCCGGGTTAAAATCGAAGCATCAAGTCCCTAGACTGGACAGGGTCATGATGCCCCGTCAGAATGCCTAGCCTCAGGGGGCCCGCGCGCGAGATGGCTGGAGATAGGCTGATGATCGGTACAATTTCTCGCCGAAACAAGGCGCCCGCCCCTAACTGAACCTAGTTACCGCACCCCCGTATGGCTGAACTGCTCGTCCTGAACGGACCGAACCTGAACTTGCTCGGCACCCGCGAGCCGGAACACTACGGCCGAGCGACCCTTGAGGAGATCAATGCCCGGCTCAGCGCACAGGCGCAGGCCGCCGGTCACCGCATACAGTTCTTTCAGAGCAACGCCGAGCACGAGTTGGTCAATCGTGTGCAGCAAGCGCTTGCCGAGAAGGTGGCGTTCATTTTGATCAATCCAGCAGCTTTCACG
>Ga0209427_10003443_pt1 | contig 18562 bp, 21 predicted proteins | sample DeeMarSWOR136_30_FD_187465 | JGI IMG/M metagenome (GOLD analysis project Ga0209427, IMG submission 187465) | Marine sediment microbial communities from White Oak River estuary, North Carolina - WOR-1-36_30 (SPAdes) (version 2) | ecosystem: Environmental > Aquatic > Marine > Intertidal zone >...
CTCGCGGGCACCTTCCGTCTTCATAATCAGCTTGTGATAGTCGGACACCCAGCCGACGATGGTGTCCTTAAGCTTCTTGTCCCTGACGACGACGAAGTCCCAGGGCTGCATATTATAGCCGGAGGGAGCCCAGCGGGCAGCCTCGATGATTTTGTCGATACACTCATGAGGGACGGGGTCGGGTTTGAAGCGGCGGATAGTGCGGCGGTGCCTGACAAGGTCAAGAAAGCTGGCGTAGTCCATAATGGCCTCCGTAACAGATGAATAATACGGAATAGTATAGGCACAGGGGGACGGGTAAATCAATGCAGGGGCAGGCTTTATGGTGATTCTTGAAATTATGGGGTATAATTTAGCGTAACGAGCGCCTGTAGCTCAGCGGACAGAGCACCGGTCTTCGGAACCGGGTGTCGTGGGTTCGAATCCCTCCAGGCGCGCCATTATTGAAGCGATAAAGCCTAGCACTATTTATTCAATATTGGGCTTTTCTTATAGAATGGCCCTAATTGAGTACTTATTACATACACGTGTTTATGTCGATGCTTTTTCAGTCGCTCATTCTTACCTTTTAATTCCTCACTATCACGGTATCATCGTTTATTCCTTCGTAAGTCTTTAAAATCATCCATTCGTGAAAGCCTATTGACAAGAACCTAAAAAAGGATTATATTTTTTGATACATCACCAGTAGGTGAAATAAACATCGTTACCTTGCCGTATTCGATAACCATATAATGGTATCGTCTGGTGGAGGTAAATAACATGAGGGCATCAGAATCGTCAGACTATATGGCGGTGACTGGCGCTCTTTTTATATGAAAAGGAGGTAGAACAGCATCAATAAAAAACTTGATAAACTCAAAAGAACACATCTGAAATACATAATAGTTAAATGATTTGTATTTTATTTAGGAGAGTAAAAATATGGCTAAGTTTATAGTTATTCATCCGGTAGGTAAGGAGTTAACCATAGAGGCTGGTACACCAACGGGTATTGCTGTAAAGAAGAATGTCACAGTTGACGCCTACTGGGTTAGAAGCTGGTATATACGCGATGAAGGCAATTTGTATTGTGAATGGGATGCAAAAGATGCTGAGTCTATACGTAAAGTCATAACTAAAGCAGCGCCAAAATTTCCAACAAAAGGGGTCTATAAGTTGGAGTTTACGATGAACTCAGAAGACTTCAGAAAATAATCATCTGTTGTATGGGTGTAAAAAGCCCCCTGATCCGTACCGGAGGGCTTTATATTTGAGTATATTTTTTACTTAATGAAATTATACGGTGAGATATAGTCGCCGTACTTTTCCTGGGCCGCTAGCAGGCGTTCACGCTGTTCCCTGAGCACGTGCCATACCTCGGAAGTCAAATCGGGGATGTTCTCGTGGTAGAAGGCTTCCACACGCTCCAGCTTGGCGAGGTTCTCCGGCACGCGGATGGTGAATTGCTTTATATAGTCCTTTTTTGAGTAATTTTTCTTCAGTACCTTTTTAAAGAGCGGCCTTAAATCATCGTATTTTGGGATAAAACCGGTAGGCGTCTCGATGGCATCGACGTCATTATTGATACGCAATTCCATCCACTTCACCCAAACATGCTTATCCTGGTGGTCGTTCAGGAAGTCGCCGTTTTTCATATCCCTGAGGAAGTAGTTGACGCCGAACACCAGCGGCACCCTATCCAGGTTTTTACCGAACTGCAAGTAGTTATGCAGGTACTGCCCCAACGGAATCGAGATGAAGTCCTGGATGCTCATGATGTTTATCTCGTGCTTGCCTTCCGCCTCGACGGTGGCAAAAGTCGTTTCCGTCTCCAGAGCCGCGCCGTAAGCGACGATACCATGCTCCCAGTCGAACCCCTGCTGCACCGGCACGTATCCGCGGTAGTCTCGGCCTCCGTACAGGATTCCACCGAGCTCCACGCCGGCGGGATTCTCCAGCTCGGGGTCGCAGTTAGCCAGGTCCTTAAGGGCAACGGTATAGCGGGCGTTCTTGTGAGCTGGGGCCACCTCCTCTCCATTTTCATCGGTCTTGCCCTTAAACCATTCCCCGGTGTAATTCATGCCTCTTTCAGGCAACTCCTCGTCCATGCCCAGCCACCAGGGCCTGGCGTCTTTAATTAGGACATTGGAAAAGATAATCTCGCCCGGACTGGTAAGTATCTCGTGGATAAGGGGGTCATCGTGGGGATTAATATCCTGAATAATGCCGAAGATACCGCACTCGATATTCACGGCGCGGCAGATACCGCCGATATTACGGACGTAACCGATGTCATCAGCCAGCATGGTCTCCCCTGGAAGCATCGCGGTGGAGGTCTTGCCACACGCGCTGGGGAAAGCCCCGGCGATATAGGTTTTGCGTTTGTCCGGCCCGTAGACTCCCATAATCATGAAATGCTCGGCAAGCCACCCCTCCTGGTGAGCCTTGCGAATAGCCAGTCGGAGGGCCAGCTTCTTAAAGCCGATGGAATTACCGGCGTATTGGTTATTGACGCTATAGACCGTATTGGTCGAATAATCGATATAAATGCGTTTCTTTTTATAGTCCCGACTCATCATTCTGTCGTCAAGTCTGCCTGCCGTGTGCAGAGTATTGAAGAATTCCGTCCCCGGTCCGGCGCGGCGGAAGGCTTCATAGCCCTTCCGATACAGGAGGTCGACGCTGTGGGATACATACCAGGAATCGGTACACTCCAGACAATGAACGGTGAATTCGGAATCAGCGGGACCCAGGGTAAGAAAGCGGACTATCATGGTACGTCCCTTCATGGCATCCCTGCACAAGCCATGCACCTCCGCAATTCCCTCATCCCGGTCCATCTGGTTGAGAGCTTCGCTCAGCGAATCGCCTTTAGGAACAAGGAGTCTGGTTACGGCGCGGTCACGTCCCTGGTCATTGGAACCGTCAAAATGGAAGGTATGCCCCGGGATAGCCAGGGCGGCGCTTTCCTCACCGGTAACAATCGCCATGTTCCTGATACGGGCAACCTCATCGGGGGTATCACTGCAGACGAAAATATCAGTGGGATTACAGAGGTCAATAGACTCATAAATAGCCCGATGTACCCCGGGAATATCGATGGCTTTTAACTTGCTAAATTCATCCCGGTTCAGCCTCACCTGCAACGCTTTAAGGTATTTATTCACAATGACCTCCCAATAACAATCTCTTGATAATTACTGATATAAACACCATCCCCTATATATGTATTATCAACAAGGGAAAAGGAAGACGCGGCAACGCTGGAGTTAATGTTTTTCACGTTCAGGATTTGTATCCAGCATCACGCCATAATTATATCATGATTAGACATTTTTACAAACAAGCTACGTACAATAATCATCGCGATGCTTTTTTTGCCTGAGGACATCAGGTATAATTATGAAGAAGGGTAATGGGAACCGATGATTCGTCAATGCCGGCCGGAAGAGACAGAGAAATTGTACCATATCATCAACGAAGCCGCCAAGGCCTACGAGGGAGAAATCGAGCCCGATTGCTACCATCAGCCCTATATGCCCGAGGAAGAGCTGGCCGAGGAGCTGAAAAGAGTGACTTTCTACGGCTATGAGGTCGATGGGAAGCTCGTGGGAGTGATGGGAATAGAACCCATTAAAGACGTTACCCTTATCCGCCATGCCTACGTATTACCCGAGTATCAGAACAGGGGCATTGGTAAGAAGCTGTTAGCCCACCTGATAAATCTAACAACCACCCGGCAGCTACTGGTAGGAACATGGGGAGCCGCCTACTGGGCTCTGGCTTTCTATCATAAGAACGGCTTTACACTGCTGCCGGATAAAGATAAACTGTTATCAACCTATTGGGACATACCACCGCGTCAGATTGAAACCTCGGTGGTGATGGGGATGGAAATAGTATAAACTCAAAGGAGTCAGTATGAAAAGGGTTTGGCTGGTTAGATTTTTGGAAATGGCCGTAATAACCGTCGCTCTGGCAGCGGTATGCCAGGAACTGGAAAAACCGGAGGAAGAAAGAACCTGGCGCGGGAAGGTGGGATTTATACCCTATGACTTCCGGTTGCCGACAATCGACCGTATCAAGGAAGGTTACTGGAATGCAGATAGCAGCGAAGTCTTCAACCCGGAAGTGATAGGCCTGGGATGGGCAATCAATTTACACGCGTTGCTGGAAAAAATGAGAATCGTCGGCGAATCATACTATACCGAGGATGATTTCCTGATGCCGACACCGACACTGAGGAAAATCCTCGAGAACCGCCCGGTTATCTCCTAAACTTCCAGCTCCTCCGAAATCCCGCCTTTATACGGCTTTGACAGCGCGACCGGCAGGATTTGATTGGTCAGGTCACTACCATTCTTTAAATATACCCTGATATAGTTACCGGTTAGCCCGGACCAGAGCCCGCCTGACTCCTGTTCGAAAAGTACCTCTGTTGTACGCCCGATAAAACGCTCGATGAAACTCTGCGAACTCGCCTTTGCCAGAGCAAGCATCCGCTGACCGCGTTCCTTTTTTATAGTTGCCGATACGGTACCAGGCATGCCAGCCGCGGCCGTACCCGGTCGTGATGAGTAAGGGAATACGTGGATACGGGCAAATTGCATCTCTCGACAGAAATCAAGGGTCTCCCGGAACTCATCATCAGATTCGCCGGGAAATCCAACAATGACATCCGTGGTCACAGCTGCATCGGGCACCACCTCGCGGATGAGATTAACCGTCTGCCGGTAATCCCCGGTACAGTAACGACGGTTCATCCGGTCGAGGACGCTGTCGCTGCCGCTCTGGAGAGAAAGATGGAAGTGAGGACAGAGTCGGGGGTCGTGCCAGAGATTGATAAGTCCGGACGTGACCTCCGACGGCTGGAGGGAGGAGAGCCTGAGCCTAGCAACGCCGGCCTCCGCCAGTATGCGCTCGATTAATCCCGACAGGTCTATGCCGTCAGAGTAATACTGGCCTATCTCCGTGCCGGTGATAACAATTTCCTTGAAACCTTCGGCTACCCTCTGCTTGATTTCTTCAAGGATTGATTTAACGGGGACGCTTGCCGGGCGGTGGCGTACGTGGGGCACGATGCAGTAAGCGCAGAAGTTCCGGCAGCCTTCCTGCACCTTCAAAAAAGCGCGGGTGCGACGGCTTTCTTCGTGAAGGTGAGAGTAAGGCGTTTCCATTCCTTGCTGCAAATAGCCCGAATTCTCCAAAATCCGGGGTATTCTTACTTTTTCATCGTTGCCGATGACAAGGTCGACTCCTTCAAGCTTTTTGAGCTCATCGGGCGCCCGCTCGGCATAACAGCCGACCGCCACCACCCTGGCATTCGGATTGAGTCGGCGATATCCCCGTAACTTCTGCCGCGTTTTCCTGTCAGCGATATGCGTGACGGTGCAGGTATTGAGGATATAGAGGTCCGCCGCTTGCGACGGCGACACCAGCCGGCACCCCCAATCCGATAGCTGACGGAACAGAATTCCCATTTCCGCCTGGTTGAGCTTGCAGCCGAGGCTGTCCAGAGCTATGGTGGGTTGCTGTTGCTTTATTTTCATTGTTCGCTATATTGAAAATTATACTTTTACAGTGTGTGGAGGGTCAAAGATGGGGATTTGTTAATCTCACCCCCTGTGTCCCCCTCTCCTGACGAGGCATTCCGCAGGAGGGGGGGAAGAGATTTGAGAGGGGCTGGTGCCCCCTCTTCAACACACCCGTTAGGAGAGAGATGGGTATTTCACGGAATAAAGGGCGAATGCCACGAGGGCGGGCCATAGCGGGAAAGAGAAAGCGGGGGAAGGGTGAAGGAGAGAGGCTAATCCCTTTACCCCTTCACCAATCCCTCCAGGATAACCCTGGCGGCGGCTTTGTCGAGGGGCTTGTTGTTGTTGCCGCACTTGGGGCTCTGCACGCAGGAGGGGCAGCCTTCCTCGCAGGGGCATTCGGCAATTACTTTCAGGGTAGCCTCCCAGAGTTCCGTTATCATGCTGAAACCCTTCTCGGAGATGCCGATGCCCCCGGGATAGGCGTCATAAATGAATACCTGCGCCCGACCGGTATCGGGGTGTAGTGGGGTGGAAACACCGCCGATATCATTACGGTCGCAGAGGGCGAACAGCGGCAGGATACCGATAGCCGCATGTTCCACAGCATGAAGCCCGCCGGCGAAGTCAAGCCCCGACGCGGTAATACTGGTAAAAGCCTGCGGGGGCACGCCGAACCACAAAGCCACGGTGGGGAAGGTGATGGGAGGCAGGTCCAACGGCTCCTCGCCGATGACCTCTTCGGTGAACTGGCGCATCTTCTTGAAACCCACCACGTTCACCGTAACCTCGACATCGCCAACCGTTACCTCCACCCCGCCCGCCTTGATGGTTTCCCTTTCCTTGATGATATGCAGGTCGTGGATTTCCTTGGTTGTCGTGTAGTAATTCCCCGAGTTCGGCTCAGCGTAGGCGACCTTGCCGGTAAGGTCGAGCCTGCTTATCAGGTAAGACTCCCCCTGGTGGAGGTAGATAGCTCCGGGGTGAATCTGGAAGAAGGCGACGCTGCTTTCCACTGTTTCCATCAGCGAGCCGGTGGTGACATCGACGACGGCGTACACCTCGCCCGAAGACGAACGGATATTGATTGACTGGGCGGGATAGACCACCGAAGGCGATATATACCATTTCTGACGTCGCTGGCGCAGCCGTTTTTCCTCACCCAGCACTTCCCTTTCATCCGGCATGGAATCACCGAAGATTTTCTCGTCATCGTCGTCGAGGGGTCTTTCCCAGGCAGCGCAGAGCAGGTGCTCGCGGAGAATATAGGGGTTTTCGGGATTGGTCAGGACATGCTCGAAATCCTTCTGGAAAAAGGCCTCCGGGTGGCGCATGAAATACTGGTCGAGGGGATTATTCAGAGCCACCAGGAAGCTCAAGGATTCCCCCTTACCGCGACCGCTGCGACCGGCCTGCTGCCAGGTACTGGCGATGCTGCCCGGATAGCCGTCGAGAACGGTAGCTTCCAATCCGCCGCTGTCGATGCCCAGCTCCAGGGCATTCGTAGCCACCACTCCCAGAAGCTGCCCGCCAAATAGTTCCCTCTCTATCTTGCGGCGGTCCTCGGGGAGATAGCCGGCCCGGTAGGGTTTTATCAGTCTGGTCAGGTTGTAACTCACTTCGGACAGGCGTTTCCTGGCATAGACATAAATAAGCTCGGTGAGACGGCGGGTAAAAGTGAACGCCAGCGTACGAGTGCCCTGACTGACCAACTCGGTGAAGATGCCGGTGACCTCGAAATGGGTGGAGCGACGGGCGCTCTTCTTCTCATCCAGGAGCGGCGGGTTCCAGAAGATAAAGTCCTTACGACCGCGCGGCGAACCGTCATTATCGATAACCTCGCAGGGCAAACCCGTCAACTGCCCGGCATGTTCCCCGGGATTGGCAATGGTCGCCGTGCAGCAGATGAACTGCGGACTGGAGCCGTACATAGCGCACACCCGGCGCAGGCGGCGCATGACACAGGCCACATGCGAGCCGAACACACCGCGATAGATATGGGCCTCATCAAGGACGACGTACTTCAAATGACGCAGGAATCCCGACCAGGCCGGGTGATTGGGCAGTATACCTACATGCAGCATATCGGGATTGGTCAGGACAATCCGCCCTTTTTTCCTGATATCAGCCCGTTCCGAACGCGGCGTATCGCCATCGAAAGTAGCCATGCTGTCCGCGGACATAAGAGCGGGATAAAACAGCTCGTAGAGATTGCGTAACTGGTCCTGAGCAAGGGCTTTGGTGGGAAAAAGGTAGAGGGCACGGGTACCCGGCTCGGTGAGAACCGACTGCATGACGGCGATGTTATAGCAGAGAGTCTTGCCGCTGGCGCTGGAAGTAGCCACGATGACGTTTTTACCACGCCGGATAGCATTAACCGCTTCAGCCTGGTGGGTATAAAGGTTTGACAATCCGTGCTCTTCCAAACAATTCTGAAGTGCTGCCTCCAGGGGTTCGTCCAGCTCGGCGTAGGCAGCCTCTCGGGCACCGATGTTCTCGATATGAACGATCTGCCCATCATATCCCGGCTGCGAACGGAGATGGGCGAGGAAGGCGGCATTATCCATTGTGGCTAACACCTTTAAACATCAATAAGTTCCATTTCATAGTCGAGTATTTCTATTTCGAACCGGCTTTCCTCGATGAAATTAACCGTTTGTGAAAGAACCCGGTTGGAATGGCGCTTGTTATTGCTGATACAACAGATGCCAATAGTAGCCATCTGCCAAGCATCATTATCCTCGACCTCAGCAACGGCAACATTGAACTTATTCCGTACGCGACTGGTAATGGACTTGAGGACCTGCCGCTTGCCCTTGAGAGACATGTTCTCGGGGATGCGGAGGAAGATTCTACATACGCCTACGTTCATGCAGCTATAGTCCTGAGGATAAAATGATAAGCTTTCAGGAGCTTACAGGTTAAAATCTACCACCCTGCTTGAAGATAGTCAAACGAAGATGTAGAGTCACTTTTGCCTTATTTTTTCCGTCTGTTGATTGTTGACAGATATAAAGATATGCTATTATATGCTACATTAGTGTATAATTTAGTTAGTAGATAGATGTCTCTCAGGGGATACCCGAGGAGGTGTAAATGCCGGCAATATATCTTATCGACGTCACCAACCGTGACGGAGTACAAACAGCAAAGCTTGGCTTATCGAAACTCGAAAAGACAATGCTGAATATATACCTTAACGAAATGGGCGTGTTTCAGTCCGAGTTCGGCTTTCCGACCACACGCCACGAGACAAATTACATCGAAGCCAACCTTGAACTGGCCGAGATAGGTGTTCTCAAGCCCATACGGCTGGAGGGATGGATACGGGCTATCGTTGATGATGTAGAACAGACATTTCAGATGATACCGAATATCAACCATCTAAATCTGTCCATATCCACCTCGGACCAGATGATTAACGGCAAATTCCAGGGACGAAAAACCCGTGATGATGTTCTCAAAGATATGACGGCGGCGGTAACTGCCGCCAGAGCCCACGGAGCCGAGTCCATAGGCGCCAACGCCGAGGATGCCTCGAGGACCGACCTGAACTATCTCGTCGAGTTCGCCCAGGCCGCCAAGGAACACGGTGCCGACAGGGTTAGATATTGTGACACGCTGGGATACGACAATCCCTTTACGATTTACGAGACGGTCCGAACGGTGGCCGAAAAAGCCCAGATTCCGATCGAGCTACACTGCCATAACGACCTGGGAATGGCGGTAGCCAACTCAATCGCCGGAGCCATGGGAGTAATCGACGGCGGGCAGGATGCCTATATCAACACCACGGTAAACGGCATCGGGGAGAGAGCGGGAAACGCCGACCTGATAGCGGTAATTCTGGCGATAAAAAAATCGAAAGAGTTCGCGGGTACCTACGAACTGGCCAATAATATAGACTTGTCAAAAGCCTGGAAGATAGCCAAATTCGCCAGCTACGCTTTCGGAGTACCCATCCCGATAAACCAGCCGGGTGTTGGCGCCAATGCATTTGCGCACGAGTCCGGAATCCATGCCGACGGCGTTCTTAAAGACCCGGAGAACTACGAGCTATACGATTACGAAGAACTGGGCAGAGGCGAAGCTGAACTGGTGGAAACGGGAAGGGAAATTTGTACGGGTGAGTACGGGGGCATTTCCGGTTTCAGCCATATCATGGGCCAGCTGGAAGTACCGGTAAAATGGCAGACGCGGGAGAAAGCCAACGAGATACTGGAGCTGGTAAGGTACGCCAATGTAGAGTCACAAAAACCCCTGGTGGAAGACCAGCTTTTGTTTATCGCCAAATACCCGGGGATTGCCAAGAAACTGCTGACGCTGACACCGCTGGAATAAATGTCCTGATATCAAATGGATATTACACTTCCCGAGATACAACTGAAAGCAATCGGCGTCGTCCGGAATGAAATCAAAGAGCCGACGCACCGGTACAGCGAAAAAGTGGTCTCGGAAATCATCATCGATAGCAGTCTGACCGAGGCGCTGGATAACCTTGACGAGTTTTCCCATATCATAATACTCTACTGGATACACCTTTCCCGACGCCCCGCACCGACGAAGGTACACCCGCGCGGCAATCCCGAAAGAGCGCTGATGGGTGTTTTCGCGACACGTTCACCGAGTCGGCCGAACCCCATCGGCAAGGCGACGGTCAGACTCTTGGAAAGAAAAGACAATATCCTGAAAGTACAGGGACTCGATGCCATTGACGGTACGCCCGTACTCGATATCAAGCCGTATATACCGGGATACGATTCCGTAGACGATGCCAGGGCACCCTCATGGATGATCAAGCGATAAACCAGGTATTGCTGGATACATACGGGAAATTATTGGCCCGCTACGGACCGCAACACTGGTGGCCAGCCGAAGAACCCTTCGAGGTAATTGTCGGGGCAATACTTACTCAGTCGGCCGCCTGGATTAACGTCGAGAAAGCCATTAAAAATCTCAAGAAAGCCGGGCCTCTAACGCCTAAAGCCTTACGAAATCTCACTGCGGAAGAAATCACCGACCTTGTTTATCCCTCGGGCTACTACAACGTTAAAGCCAGAAAGCTCAAGGCGTTCGTTAGCTGGCTGGGCGAAAAATATGACGATAGCCTGAGCGGTTTGTTTAGTAAGAATACCGCAAATTTACGGGAAGAGCTGCTGTTGGTTTACGGAATAGGAGAAGAGACCGCCGATTCTATAATTCTCTACGCCGCCGATAAACCGGTATTCGTCATCGACGCCTATACGCGACGCTTCATTAACCGCCGGGGACTGAAACCAGCGACCGAAAGTTACACCGCCTACCAGGCGCTCTTTATGAAACACCTGCCCGCCGATAGCCAGCTGTTTAACGAGTATCATGCCCTGCTGGTCACACTGGGCAAGGATGTTTGCCGCAAAAACCCTGCCTGCGCACGATGTTGCTTAAATGTTACAGGCACGCAGTCTGCTGGAGGACGCTATCCCTGCTCTCTGAATCTCCGATAGAAGAGAGTAACCTCTCCAATCTTTATGTCTACTATACCCTGCCAGTAAATAAAACCACCTACAAAACTCAAGGTTTTTCAAGTGCTGAAACTGTAACGAAATGTTTATATATCGACGGTAAATATTTATGTTTTAGTTACATGGTTATGAGTAACCTTAATCAACCATAATGGATTGGTATATATAGATGGAGCAGATGAGTCTGCTTTAGATTCTAAGGAGAAGCTAATATGAGAGAGTTTTTCAGGAAGATACGCCATAAACAAGAGGGTATCACCGGACTCGAAACAGCGATTATTCTGATAGCTTTCGTTATTGTAGCTTCGGTGTTTGCTTATGTTGTCCTCTCGGCAGGGCTATTTTCCTCACAGAAAGCCAAGGAGGCAGTCAATGCCGGGGTACGCTCAACGATGGCTACCATAGAGCTCAAGGGAAACGTGGTCGCCAAAATGGAAAGCAGCGTGGTAACCGAGCTCTATTTTAACGTCGGCATCCCCGCCGCAGGGAGTCCGGTTGACTTCACGCCCACGACCAACAGCACCAATACCGTGGTCATCTCGTACTTTGACGCCGACCATATGATACCTTCGGTGAACTGGACCATTGCGAAATTAAGCACGATAAACGACGACGACCTGCTGGACCCGAACGAGCTATTCCAGGTGACCGTCGTCCTGCCAACCACCGGTAATATCACCATAGGTCCCTATGATAGCTTCTCGCTGGAGATCAAGCCCCCGGATGGGCCCGTGCTGTCCATCGAGCGGACGGTCCCGGGCAGAATCAGTCAGTACGTTAATCTATATTGACGTGAATATCTGATATAAACAGTTAATACGATAAAGAGAATTATCAGAGGATAGGTAAATAACACGAGAAGTGATGGAGTTTTCCGTCACTTCTCCATTTTTCTAGACCATAATTCCTTGAGTATCTTGCGTTTACTGTCCAGTACAAGCGGAAAGCCGTGCTCCAGCCTGTTGACTTCTTCCCTGGTGACGCCGGCGGCGACGGCCAGTTCCTCCTGAGTTAAGAGGCACGAGAGACGGAGTTTTTTAGCCTGGGCAGCAACCGAGGGTTTCCGGCTGGATATCTGAACGCTTGCCATATCTTAAACCTCTCTGAGCAAGGATACCTTTCCCAAAACACGGGGACAACCAAGTTTTTCCCATAAATATATGGGTGCTACCACCCATATAGTCAACCGGCCCCAATTTGCATTAACGGGGGCAGTCTGGTAAGCTTTCTGCCAGAAACCAGAAGCAGGAAAGAACTATGCCTCCAGACCTATCAATACAGATTGCCCCGCGGAACAATCGGGGTTTACTACTATCCAATCCGGTAATGACCTCCTCCGGTACTTTCGGGTACGGCACGGAGTACGCCGAGTTGTTCGACATCCAGCGACTGGGCGCAATCGTCTGCAAGGGAACGACACTGGAACCCCGAGAAGGAAACCCGCAGCCGCGTCTCTTCGAGACAACCGCGGGACTGCTGAACTCCATAGGGCTGCAGAACATCGGTGTGAAAGCCCTGATCAGGGAAAAGGTACCCATCTGGGCAGGCTGGCAGGTACCGGTCATCGTGAATATCGCCGGGGATTCCGTCGATGATTACGCTCAACTCGCCCGGGAGCTGGATGGTGTCGAGGGCATAAGCGGCATCGAGGTGAATATCAGCTGTCCTAACGTCAGCGCCGGAGGGGCCGCTTTCGGGTCTTACCCGGAACCCGCCGCAGAAGTTACCGGAGCCGTCAGAAGTGCCACTTCACTGCCGATGATCGTTAAGCTGACTCCCAACACCGCCGATATCAAGGAGGTTGCCACAGCTGTAGTAGAAGCCGGCGCCGATGCCGTCTCGCTGATTAACACCCTCAAAGGTATGGCCATCGACATCGAAAAGAGACACCCGGAAATCGGCAATATCATCTGCGGGTACTCGGGTCCGGCCTTAAAGCCGGTAGCCCTGGCGATGGTCTACGAGGTTGTCGGCGTCGTTAACGTGCCGGTCATAGGAGTCGGTGGTATTACCTGCGCCGAGGATGCCCTGGAGTTCATCATGGTCGGAGCCAGCGCGGTGCAGGTGGGCATGGCGACCTACAGCAATCCCCGGGCCAGCTTGGACGTGCTGGAGGGCATCGAGGCGTTCATGGAAAAAGAGGGGATAAAGAGCCTGAAAGAGATAGTGGGGGCGGGAAGGGTTTAATCCACCTATCCATTGAGCATGCACCATGATTATAATATAATAGATTAGATCCTGATATCCAACAATACTTAACAACCCTTCGGGGAGGGGTCGCATAGTGGTCTAGTGCGGGCGCCTGCTAAGTGCTTACCCTGGGTAACCGGGGTCGAGGGTTCGAATCCCTCCCCCTCCGCCATCCCAAGCAATATGTCCAGCAAGATTGACGATTATATCAATAAGCAACCATCGCCGCAGAAAGAAATCTGCCAGAGACTGAGAGAGCTTATCTTCAGGATTCTCCCTGACGCCAGAGAAGAAATGAAATGGGGTGTTCCCGCCTTTGCCGATGGTAAATTTTACATCGTGGCCTTGAAAGACCACGTTAATCTGGGATTCTCCATCCAGGGACTGACCAGGGAAGAGTTAGCCCTTTTCGACGGGAGAGGGAAGACCACCAGGCATATCCAGGCGGATAGTACCGCTAATATCGACGAAGAGAGAATAGTGAAACTCCTGGAACTTGTGGATAAAAGAGTACAATAACCAGACGAACCGGGGGTGGAGAAGGGGCGGAACCGCAATCAACTTACCAACTTCCCATTAATCTGGTAAAATTTCCATAGAGTTATATGTCAATATTTACCGGTGAGATTGTATGCCCAAATACCATATCTGGACGATAGGCTGCCAGATGAATAAAGCCGAGTCGGAGAGGCTGGCCAGCCAGTTCGAGGAACTCGGGTACGAAGCGACGGATAAAGCCGGCGAAGCCGACCTCGTGGTTCTGAACAGCTGCGTGGTACGCCAGAGCGCCGAGAACCGCGTGGTGAATAAACTGGCTGCTTTGCGCGTGGAGAAGAAAGCCCGCCCCGGCATAATGCTGGCACTCACCGGCTGCCTGGTAGATTCAGATATCGACGCCCTGAAAAAACGCTATCCGCACGTCGATTACTTCTTCAAGCCCGGGGAAAATCCGCCCTGGCTGGAGGACAGCGGGGAGCTATCTTTGCCGTATCATCCGTCACCGACGGCCTATGTCACCATAATACAGGGCTGCGATAACTTCTGCTCCTACTGCATCGTCCCCTACCGGCGCGGTCGTGAGAGGAGTCGGACGATAGCCGAAATAAACGACGAAGTAAGCGAACTCGTGGGCCGGGGAGTGAAAGAGGTCACCTTGCTGGGACAGAACGTGGACTCCTACGGGCACGACCTGACGGACAAACCGGAGCTGGCCGACCTTCTACAGGAACTAAGTACAATCGAGGGTCTGCTGAGGATACGCTTTCTGACCAATCACCCCAAGGACATGAGTGACAGGTTAATCGACACCATAGCCCGCCTCGATAAAGTCTGCGAACAGATAAGCCTGCCGGTACAGGCGGGCAGTGACGAGATACTGGGGGCGATGAACCGCGGATATACGGTAGAGCAGTACCTTGACCTCATCAAACGGATACGCGAGAAAATCCCGGGGGTGGCCCTCAGTACGGACGTAATCGTCGGTTTTCCGTCAGAGAATGAAACCCAGTTCCGACAGACGGTCGACTTGCTCTCAGGGGTAAAGTTTGATACAGTTCATATAGCGGCTTACTCTCCCAGGACAGGAACCGCGGCGGCGGAACTGGAGGATAATATCCCTCCGGCAGAGAAGAAAAGGAGACTGGATATAATAGAAAAACTCCAGGAGGAGATAGCCACCGGAATCAATGCCCGTCTGCGGGGAGAGACCGTGGAAATACTGGTAGAGGGGAGGAAAAGGGGCAAGTGGTACGGAAGGACCCGTACCGATAAACTGGTATTTTTCAGCAACGAGAGTAACTGTACCGGGCAACTGATAAGAGGCAAGATAAATAAAACCAGCCCCTGGTCTTTACAGGGCACAGTTCAATAAATGATTCACGCAGCAACACCGAGCAGGAGGAAATATGTACAGGACACTACAAATCGGGCTAATCGCTGTACTGCTGATAGCGGTTTTGGCAATACCCGGGGGATGCACCTGGGCGACCGAAGGTGAAGATGGAACAACCAGCGGCAACAGCATCTGGGTAATGCTGGCATTCTTTGTGGTTCTTATTGCCCTGTTCTACTTCGTAATGGTAAGGCCGCAGCAAAAACGCCAGAAGGAACATCAGCAGATGATGGAAGAATTACAGAGGGGCGATAAAGTAATGACCGCCGGCGGCATTTACGGGACGATAGAAAGCATCAGCGAGGACAGCGTGGTAATCAAGGTGGAATCGGGCGCAACACTCAGGGTCGCCCGGAACAGCGTCGTGGGACGCCGCGAGATGTAAGCAGGTGAGCACCCTATTGCTGACGGATAGATATACCGATACAATCATTGACGCCGCCCTCGAGGAGGACACCGGTCAGGGCGACATTACCAGCCAGGCTTTATTACCTACCGACCTTATCGGCAAGGCATTCGTAACGGTTAAAGAAAAGGGCGTCCTTGCCGGTATTGATGTGACCGGGCGTGTTTTCATCAAAGTAGACCCTTCACTGGACATAGAAATCCTCATTGAAGATGGAGTGGCCGTGAAACCGGGGGATATCGCCGCGGTAATCAGCGGCAGCGTCGCCAGCATACTCAAAGCCGAGAGAGTAGCGCTGAATTTTTTACAGAGATTGAGCGGAATAGCTTCACTTACAGCCAGATACGTTGCGGAGACGAAGGGCACGCCGGCTAAAATCTACGATACCCGCAAAACCACTCCGGGACTGCGCGAACTGGAGAAATACGCTGTACGAACTGGCGGGGGCAGGAACCACCGTCTTCACCTGGGCGACGCCGTCCTCATCAAGGACAACCATATCGCCGCGCTGCGCGCCACGGGCATGAGCTTGAGAGAGATAATCCATAAAGCCCGGCGTAATGCACCCGCGGGGATGACTATCGAGGTAGAAGTTACCAGTGAAGAAGAAGCCCGCGACGCCTTAAAGGCAGACGCCGACATTATTATGCTGGACAACATGAAACCGGATGAGATGAGAAAGGTTGTCGGGATGGTTGCCGGGCGGGCAAAAGTCGAGGCCTCGGGAAATATTACCCTGAAAAACGTTCACGAAGTAGCGTCAACGGGAGTTGACATGATATCCATCGGCGCCCTGACACATTCCTATAAATCGCTGGATATCAGTCTGGAAATTGAACCCCAGACACTTAAGCTGATTTAGAAGAAATACTTTAGCTTGATGCTTTTTCCAGAACGATACGACTTGCCTTGAAGTCGATTTCTTTGATACTGGCTTCAATCTCTTTTTGTTCGCCGAATAGCGTGGTGATAAGGAGCTTATCGCCTTCTGTTTTCATCAATGTGATATCCTCGGCAAGAAGCTCGTTCTCACCAGCACCAAGATACGCTTTTGCCAAACACATTTTCTCCCGCCTCCTAAAGCCTTTTCATGGTCTTCGATAATATTTCGCTGACTTTATCCATATGCCCGACCGCCTGCATTATCTCATCAGCAACGTCAGCTTCTCCCATTTCCTTCGCTTTCTCCGCCCACTCCCGGAACTCTCCACTATGCTCTTCGTTATGCTCCACCCAGTAACTCAATAGAGTTTTCAGTTTATTGCTCTCATCCGTACTCATAATACACTCCCTTATCGCGGCTTAGTCAGGCCGATCACGACTGTCCAGCATCACGGTTACCGGGCCGTCGTTGTGAATTTCCACCTGCATATACTGCTGAAAACGACCGGTGGCCGTGCTTAGTCCGCTTGCTTTTACCTGCTCAACGAAATAGTTGAATAATTCCTCAGCACGATCAGGCGGTGCCGCCCCGGTAAAGCTGGGACGCCTGCCTTTTCTGGCATCGGCCAGGAGGGTGAATTGGCTGACGAGGAGGAGTTCGCCACGTACATCCGTGACCGAGAGGTTGAATTTTCCCTGTTCATCAGTAAAAATGCGCAGGTTGATGATTTTCTGCACCAAATACTGCGCATCTTGTTCGATATCACCGGCAGCTACACCGAGAAAGACCACCAGGCCGTTATTTATCCGGCCCACCACTTCACCGGCAATGCTTACCGAAGCCTCAGTGACCCTTTGAAGCAGTGCCTTCACTTTTCCGCACTACTTTCCGTCGGATTTTTCGCTGGTTGTCGATTTTTCGCCGGATGCCGTTTTTTCTTTTTTTGTCAGAGGCTCGTTTTTATTGCGGCTGTCCGTAACGTAGAAGCCGCTTCCCTTGTATATAATCGGCGCCGGATGAAAGATACGCCGTGCCCTTTCATTGCACTGCGGACATTCCGCTTCGGGTTCATCATCGAAACCCTGCCTCAGGTCGAAACGATAACGGCAACTACCGCATTCATATTCATAAGTTGGCATGGAAAAATACCTCACACAGGCTCATCCACTACATAATATTTTAGCACAAAAACGCCTATCAGGCAAGCTGAGCGAGGCGTGACAGCTTCGGGGCGATATATTGCCTGAGGAACACCCTCTCTGCTATACTTTACAGGTACGCCCCCATCGTCTAGAGGACTAGGACATCGGCCTTTCAAGCCGGCAACATGGATTCGAATTCCATTGGGGGCATTTCTTATTGAAGCTAAAAACGACGTTTTTTCTGGTTTGCTTAACAGATTGCTTAACTTTTACGCTCATTTTCTCTTCTCCTTCGGTCTTCTTTTTCTTTGATAATCCAAGTTAAGAATTACCCAATCCCTCCCAATACACTTGGCTTCTATCTTACCAGTTCTAGCCAGTAACCTCATATGAGATTGGGATAACCCCAGTATTTCTGCCGCTTCTTTTGTTGAATACATTTCCTATATATTATAATCGCTAGCGATTATTTTGTCAATATCCATTTATTGCTATTCTTCATCTAATTGTTATATTATCTTGTATCAATCGGAGAAAATTATGATGCAGAATCAACTAACATTTACACAACAACTCCAACGTATAGTAGCTCTACGATATAATCATATATTTCAAAAAGAAATTGACCTTTTAAGAGAAAAATATGGTATTCCTAAAGAACTAACGAAGGCACTAGAGTGGTTGAAACAGTATGAGAAATTAGAATATGAGGAATTCATTAACAATATGCGGACGCCATTAGATTCAGAAAAAGTATTAAAAGATTTAAATGCTAACGAAATATCACTTTCCGATAAAGATGATGATATATCATACTGGCAATCAGTTTTTGATAAGCGTTATGAAATATCTTCTTGGCAATCACCTTCTAACATCCAATACACATCACGTAAAGAACGAATCATGATATATAAAGATGAGAATTCAAAGGAAGAATCCCAATACACACTTGACGAAGATATGCGAAAACTAATCACCCGATTTGGGATTCCTGCTTACATGGAATTCTTTATAAAGAGATATCTAATTT
>Ga0209427_10003444_pt1 | contig 18560 bp, 14 predicted proteins | sample DeeMarSWOR136_30_FD_187465 | JGI IMG/M metagenome (GOLD analysis project Ga0209427, IMG submission 187465) | Marine sediment microbial communities from White Oak River estuary, North Carolina - WOR-1-36_30 (SPAdes) (version 2) | ecosystem: Environmental > Aquatic > Marine > Intertidal zone >...
TATTTCATATATTTGATATCAATAAAAATAATTAGTATTAAATCTGCTTTATAAAATAGCATTAATGTGCATGATTCTTAATGTTGACTAAACTCATCAAAAAAGGTATATTTAACTCACTGATTAAAAGTCAATTATGGTTGGGTTGAAATAGTTCATAAGCCATGAACAGCGCCTGGAAACGGAAGTCAGCAGTGAACAAAAACGACGAAAAAACAAAGATCTGGCCTGTAGACAGTGCCAGGGCTGAATCCCAGGAAGAGGGGGACTTCGGGGACACCACCACCGTGGAGATGGACCGGGAAAGATTTACAGGAGAGGTCCCCGTTGCCCTGCGCGCTTACTTTGAGATCATCAGTTCGGATGGAAAGAATGAGCTCTTTGAATTGGGCGAGCGTGAGATATCCATCGGTCGGAGCCCCAGGTGCGATATTCACTTGCCATCTGAGAGTGTCTCGAGGAGACACGCCCGTGTGACGTTCCGCAACGAGGAATATTTCATCGAGGACCTTGACAGCACGAACGGCTTGTATGTCAACGGCATCAAAGTTGAGAAATGCGTGCTCAGGAACAACGATCAGATTGAAATCGGTGGGGAAAAAATCCTCTTCAATGAAGAGAGGACCCTCCAAAAAAAAGATGGCATCGCCGAATAACGACAAAACCCTGATCACCTTTTGGGGCACCCGTGGCTCAGTTTCAACGCCGGGGCGCATCACCGAGAAATACGGCGGAAACACACCTTGCGTAACCGTGTGTCACAAGGATACGACCGTTATTCTGGATGCAGGGACCGGAATTCGGAATCTGGGCATCGAACTGGTTCAGGGTGCGGACACAGAAGCGAACCCCCTTTCACTCCATCTCTTTCTGAGCCATACCCACTGGGATCACATACAAGGCCTGCCTTTTTTTCAGCCGGCCTATCTCGAAAACACCCATCTGACCATTTATGGAAGCCACAAGAAAGAGCGTTTTCTGGCCTCTGTCCTGAAAGGACAGATGGACTACGATTATTTCCCTGTGGCCATGTCCTCTTTGACCGCCGATATCAGCATTCAGGAGATCTCCGAGGAAGTCATCCAGTTAGGCCCGATCAGGATTGACTGGCAGGAGCAAGTCTATCACCCCGGCAGCTCGGTGCGCTATCGCGCGCACGTCAATGGCAAAAGAATCGTCTATGCCACGGACGTAGAGCTCGACCAGCTCTTCTATGGGACGGATGCGGACGAGAATAGAGAATTTCTCTGCCGAGAATACCTCGGGTTCATTCAAAACGCCGACCTCCTGATTGCTGACGGCATGTACACGGAAGAAGAATACCCCCATAAGACTGGATGGGGTCACTCATCCATTCCGGTTCTTATTGAGGCCGCCTCCCGAGCCCGGGTGAAACAACTTGCGGTTTTTCACCATGATCCGCAACATTCCGATACGTTCCTCGATGATCTGTGGGTGAAAAGCCGTTCCAAACACCGGTCAGAAGATCATCGCATGGTCGTTTTTTGGGCAAGGGAAGGCCTCACCTTGTCCATCTGAGCACGCTACAAACACCCTCCCTTTCTCTAATAGATGAGACGGCCAAGCTTTCCCAGAGCATCTCATGTTCCCTGAAAAGCTGGACTTCCGAGCTTTCCGTGCTTGGCGCGAAGGGCTTGTCCAGTTTTCCCTTTTCCTTGACTTTTCAAAAGGCCCTCTGATAAAAGGCTCGGGTCTTCAAAGAAATAAAAGGCCAACGATCAAACAGTTATCATGGCCCTTTGCGAGCACAAGGAACATTGCTGAATGGAAGCAGTTGGTATCGTTCAGAAGTGCCGGCACGGCGGATCAATGCCGCATTGTCGGAGGAGGCCATGACCTTGCTTAAGGCACAGGGCGCAAGGCGTAAGGCTCAGGGCAAAGTGTGCTTCCAAATGAAACTTTTCTGGACCTTACGCCTTTAGCCTTCTGCCGTGCGCCTTGGGCTACGAAATCCCCTTGAGAAAAATGGCCATGGCCGGAAACAGGGGCCTTGTAAACAAGACAGAGTCCAAACCAACACTTTTGAAGGATACTAAGCGATTTAATGTATGGCGCAAAAACTGAACCAAGTTCATAAGGAAAAACCCGAATCATGAGTCAACGCAATTTGAACTTCGATGCTATTTTCAGCCCCCGGTCCGTGGCGGTCATCGGTGCTTCCACATCCTTTGCAAAATGGGGACAGATGATTCTGAGCAATATCGTGGCAGGAGGCTTCCCAGGCGCGGTCTTTCCGGTAAATCCCAAAGGGGGGAGCATGTTCGGTCTGTCCGTTTACAAACGCATCCAGGATATTCCTGAATCAGTGGATTTGGCCATCATTACCACGCCGGCAAAGACGGTCCCCGCCGTGCTACAGGGATGCGGTGAAAAAGGGGTTCAGGGCGTGGTGGTCATTACCTCAGGATTCAGCGAGACCGACGATACAGGCAGGGCGCTGGAAAAGGAGATTGTGTCCATCTCCCGTCAAAAGGGCTTGACCCTTGTGGGCCCCAATACCATGGGAATCATCTGCCCGGATGCCGGGCTTTTTGCCACGGGCACCCACACCAGGCCCAGAAAAGGCTCCGTCGCTTTCGTTTCCCAGTCCGGCAACCTCGGCAACCAGCTGATCCACTGGGCTGAAAAACAAGGGGTTGGTGTTTCACTGTTCGTGGGATCGGGAAATGAAGCCATGCTTTCGTGCACAGACTACCTGGAGTACCTCGAGCATCGTCCCGATACGAAAATCATCATCCTTTACATCGAGAACATGATGGAGGGCCGGCGCTTCATCGAGGTTGCCGGTCGCCTAAATCGGGTCAAGCCCGTGATCCTGCTGAAAGGCGGGAGGACCGAGGCGGGGCGCACGGCCTCAGCTTCCCATACCGGTGCGATGAGTGGAGAGTTTACGATTCTAAAAGCGGCATGCCGTCAAGCAGGCCTCTTGGATGTCGGTGTCCCTTCCGAGTTGCTCGATCTGTCAGCCGGTTTTTCTTCTTTGCCTCTGCCCATGGGGAACCGGGTGGGTATCGTCACCCTCGGCGGCGGATGGGGCGTGGTGACCGCTGATGAGTGCAATGAACAGGGATTGGTGGTTCCGGGGCTGCCGGACAGAATCATTGAAAAAATCGGCCGATACCTCCCGCCGTTTTGGAGCAAGGGGAATCCCGTGGATTTAGTGGGAACGCGGGACCTGGAGGTCCCCCTTGTCGCGGTTGAAGAACTTCTGAAGTGGGAGGGCATTGATGCCGTTATAAGCTTGGGCATTGTGGGCCGAATTGAGCTTGCTCGCTTGCTCATTGCCTCGACACGACGGATCGATGGGGCAACGTCGCACGATTCCCTGGACAGGATGGACGTGCTCAGCCAGAAGTATGAAAAAGACTATATTCTTCGGATCGCAGAACTGATGGAGACCTATGAAAAGCCTGTCTTTGGGGTTTCCCTGGCCAGGACGGAGGAAGGCACCGTGCGTCCTGTGGCTGGACTGCGGTACAGTCCTGTGTTTTACCAGACGCCGGAAAATGCGGTCAATGTGCTGGCCCGAATGGTCGCCTATCAGCGATACCTGGCCGGATCCTAATGGGGTGTGCCGAAATGGCCTGATTCAACGTTGCCTGCGCCTTCATCGTCCCTGCCCACCCTGCGAGAGATCGGCAATCGCCGATCGCCGCGAATGAATCTCCTCCCTGAAGTTCTGCAAATCCTTGGAAATGTCTTCCAGACAGGCCTTCCAGATTTTGGTCAGGGCCGCCCTGAGGGTGGCCATTCTTTTTTCAGCTGAGCGCAACAGTCTTTTTCTGTACCGGCGATAAAAACAAAACCCAAGGAAGAGATTCATCAGGGCATAACTTCCCAAGGCAGCAAGTCCCTTGCTGCTGAACAGTGTGTGGGTGAAGGAGAGGAAAAGACGGAGAAGAGAGGCGCCTCCAGGCTGGTTCAGAACGCCCTGCCAGGCGCTCTCGCCGCCGAGGGCAAAGAGAAGAAACGCGAAAAGCAGCAGGTAACAGACCCACTGAAAGACCTTGAACCCCCACATGGTGGGCAAGGGGGGTTCCACGACATAAAATGTGACCGCATGAAAAAAACGCCCTCCCAAATCCTCAAACCTTTTGTCCACATCCAAGATGCTGCGAAGGCGTTCTCCAAAAGGGGCGGGAAGGCTCTGTCGCAAAATGTGGTGGCTCACCCGATCTTCCAGCCACTCGAGACGGCGCCTAAAGGACAGCTTGATCTCTTCAGGAGGATAGAGGAGGGAAAGATCAGGGCCGCTGCGTTCTTCTTGTACAAAACGCTGCTGAAAGGCATTGAAGAGCAGCGCAAGGGCATAGCCAGGACCCACGAGTTGGCTGGGATCACCATGAGAAAAGAGTAGGCCCGGCTTGATTCGTTTCCCCAGCCAGAGTTCCAGGACTTCCCCGCCGACTTGGGACCAAAGGGCTTCCTGAGCCTGAAGATCGTTCACGGTTTCATGGAGAATCCCCTCAAAGTGCTCCAGGTCTTTCACTTCCTTGTTCAGAGTCAAGAAAAGCGCCTGGATCTCCACATCCAGATTGGCCGCCTTTACGGCGGAAATCTGCTTTACATCCCGCTGTTGAAAGACCTGTTTCTTGAATCCCTGAAACTGATTCCAGGGCGCCAACCGGCTGTTGTGCAAGACCCCTTCAGCTGAAACAGCATAGAGAAGAGGTTCATCCAACCCCTTGTCTTTAATGAGTTCCTGAAAATGCATGAGGACACGCCCCATCTGCCCGTAACCTTTCTCCGGCGGCTCACCTTGGAAGAGTAGGTCCACCTTGTTCAGCACGAAAGTGAAATTTTCTTTCGCTTTGGGGGCCAGCTCGAGAAATTCGTAAAACCGTCCATCGGCGTATTTTTCCGGGGAAGTGACCCATACAAGAAGGTCCAGGTGCTCCAGGAATTGGAGAACACGCTGACGGTGTTCTCCCATGAGACTGTCAAAGTCGGGAAGATCACACAGCACAATCTGCCGTACAAGATTAACCTGATGGGTGATTTCGCGCCAGGGAACATCTTCTAAAGCAAGGGCCGGCAAGGGATCAACCTCTGCATGCCGGTACACAAGAACGTGATCGGTATGGGGCCGCCTGTGACTTGTGGAAGCGATCTGAGACCCGGCAAGGGCATTCATGATGGTCGATTTTCCGACGCCGGTTCCTCCGAGGAGACCAACAGTCAAAAAACCGCCTTGAATGGCAGCAAGTTTTTCAGACAGTCTTGTTGCCTCCTCCCGGAGACCTTGAATGTCATCGGGTGAGAAAGAAAAAAAGGTCCCCCTGTCGACCAGTTCGAGGATTTGATCAAGCCTTGCTTCCAGTCCCTCGACTGAATGTCTCATGTTCCTGCCCTTTCGGAAGATGAAAACTTCGAAATCCAATCGCCCAGCCTCTCGAGCTCCTCTACCGTGTCCCCTGAAGTTACGAGGGCTTGGAGGCATGCCTGATACCGGGTCCGTTGATCGTGGAGAACGGAAAGAAGCCCTTCTCGATAGCGGTCTGCCAGTTCCCGGGCAAGTCTTCGAAGCTCCTGATAGGCGAAAAGTTCGACCGCACCTTTTGTCACAAAGGGGGCCAATGCAGAATCCAGGGCCGCGTCCAGGACTGTGAACCCACCGCCAACAGCGACTTCAAAGGAGAGTATAAGGATGCCCCAGAGGATGGAGGTGGAATAAATCCCCCATTTCCTGCTCGCGGGTATGCCCCGGGAGAGGCTTTCAAACCGCTCCTCCAGCCATGATCCCAGCCTGTCCTGTTCCTTCCAGATGAGCGCCTTGATTTCTTCGTCGGTGAGCGCAACACCGGGCTGGCGCAACGCCTTGAAGAGTGGGGCGCTTTTATCCGGGGGCGAAAGGTTCTCAAGCACAAGCCGGTTGAATTTCATCACCGCTTCTTGCAAAGGCGTCAAGTCCATATGCTGTCGCGCCCTTTCAAGTGCTTCTTTTTGCGACTCCGGTTCCTTCGTTTTGAAAAGGCCTAGAAGCCGAAAGGGCGTGAGCACGATCTCTTTAACGAACCGCCTCGGTCTTGCCAAGACATCATACTTTGCAAAGAGCCTCCTGACCTCTACGCCGAGGTATTCCCGTGTTCTATCGGCAAAGCGTTGCCTCTGGGTTTGTAGAAAGTCATCGATGATTTGCTGGGTGAGCGCCTCAAGCTGAACAGACCATTGTTGAGCGGCCTCGTTTTCTTGTCGGATGAGGACCAGAAGCCTGCTGACGGATTGATCCAGGTTGTGGGCAAGCCTTGAGCGGGCAACATGCTGCAGACCGTCCATGTTGCTTTTTGAGAGGTCGTGCAACAGCGTGAGCGCCATATCCCGAAAGCCCCCGTGTTCAGTGATCCAGGTATTGGGCTGAGCAGGCGCATAAGGGATCAGCCAGATCTGTTGCGCTGAGAGATGGATGTCTTGGCCTTCTAGAGCCTTTGTCAGATCCTCTTTTTGGGTCTGCTCTTCTGCCTTGTTGAGCACGAGATAGTAAGGTTTTTTGTCACTCAGGATCCTGGCAAGGAACAGATAAGGCACTTCATCAGCGTATTTTTCCTGACTCGTAATGAACACCACGGCATCAGAGAGATGATACAGGTTCTCGGCGGCTTGCCGATTGAGTTCCTCGACGCTGTCCAGATCAGGCGTATCCACTAAAACGAGATGGGACCAGTCCTCTCGGTCGTGTTCTAGGATCAGCAACTGCCCCGGATGACCGGTAGCCGGCTTTGCATCGGGGTCTAGCGCTCCACGCCTTGCCATCTCCATATCTTTGAAAGGGAAGTGGGGCTCTATCGGGCAACCCCGATGGGCGTAAACGATGGGCCCGGCTGTGATGGGTCTTTCCACCCCGGTCAGGCTGAGCGGTTTTCCGGCAAAGGCATTGAAAAGGGTGGACTTTCCAGTGCCCGTGCCGCCAAGGAAAACGACCCACAAACAGGGTGAGAAAGCCTTGTATGAGAACACGGCCCACGCTTTTGAAACGTCGTAGACAAGGCGGTCAACGTTTTCAGCCCCGAGGGTCAGGCCTGGGACTTTGACGTATTCGCTGTGAAGTCGCTCAGCCTTGGGAAAAGCGGATAAATCCGGTTTCCTTTTGTTCTTTTGAATGTTCATCATGGGTCAAGATTTGGGCAACAGCCTGTCTAATCGACTGAGCTTAACAGCCTTCCCACGCGAGGGTCAAGGCCGGTCATCACCCCCGGTGTCTGTCGCTGATCCGTGCCCTTTTGTTAAATTGAGGGAGATGGTTTTGCCTGAATTCGGTTTTGCTTCTGACCATAGGCAGGTATCTATCTAATATTACTTGACAAATAAAAGTGATGGCCGTATGCTGTTGGATAGGTCGTTTTCTGTCGCTTTCAGCTCCATCCCGCAGGGAGACTGTGTCGTAATCTGTCATCCCGGCCAAGTCCCGCCAAGCGGGACGCGATCCGGGATCCAGAATGTATTGATATCATCTGTGTCTTCTGGATTCCGGATCTCGTCAACCTGCGGTCGGCTCGTCCGGAATGACGGTTTTGAGGTATTGTGACACAGCCGCAGGGGCGCTGGAGCCTTTTTGATGGGTGTCCAGGAGGATCCTTTGTTCGGGTTTTTCTTTAAAAAGCAACGTCAGATCGAGGCCCTCATTGACAGCTACCTTGAGAACCTGAGGATGACCCAACAGCGTTTTTCAGAAGCGCTTGAACTTTGTCTGGATCACACCGCGAACGGCACATTCACATTCCTGACGGAACAGACCCATAAGTTTGAATCCAGAGCCGACGACATTCGCGAGGAGATTACCACCTTAATGTACAGCAAAGCGCTTTTGCCTGAATCACGCGAGGATATCATGACGCTTCTGGAAGAGGTGGACGCCATACCGCGGATCTTTGAAAGGGTTCTCTACATGATCAAAATGCAAAAACTGTCCATACCGGATTCCATTGTTCCCGACATTAACAAACTGGTCAGTATTTCCTTAGCTTGTTTTGATCTCATGCTCGAACAGGTCGAGAGCCTTTCTAAAAGAAGCGGGAACATTAGAGCGCTCGTTGCTACAATCGACCGCAATGAGAGCGAGTGTGACCACATTGAGAGACGCATCATCACGAAGATTTTCGATTCCGATCTCGAGCCCTTCCTAAAGATTCAGCTCAAGGAGCTGATCTCATGCGTCGGAGAAATCTCGGATCAGGCGGACAGGGTGTCGAAAAGGGTTAACATCATCAGCATGAAGAGACGGGTTTAATGGTCGCTCTTTTGGCCGGCATTTTTCTCGGATGGTCTCTGGGGGCAAATGATGCGTCCAACGTATTTGGTTCTGCAGTGGCCTCCAGAATGCTCAAGTTTTGGACCGCCGCCATTTTGGCCTCCCTCTTCGTCCTCATAGGCGCCCTCCTGCAGGGTCATGCCGGGATCGAAACCCTGAAGGACCTGACAAGACTCGACCTCGAGCAGGCGGCTATCTGTTCTGTGTCCGCAGCACTGACCGTTACCATGATGACCGTTCTGGCCCTTCCAGTTTCTACCTCCCAGGCCGTGGTGGGCGGCATCTTGGGCATGGGTCTGCTGAATCGCCAACTTGATTTGGAGGGCCTGGGGAAAGTAGTCCTCTGCTGGTTCGGAACGCCCATTGGCGGCGTTGTGATTGCCGTTTTACTCTACAAGGCGCTGGGGGGCATTTACAATTATTTGAGAATGAACTTGTTTCAGTCCGACGGCGTGCTGCGGATTGCCTTGATCATAGCCGGGGCTTATGCAGCCTATGCGCTGGGCGCAAACAATGTGGCCAATGTGACGGCTGTTTTTGTGGGAGCAGGCCAACTGAGCGCTTTCGCCGCGCTTCTGGTTGGCGGACTGAGCATTGGACTCGGCATCCTGACCTACAGCAGGAGGGTCATGGAGACCGTGGGGAGGAGGCTCGTCAGGTTGGATCCTTTCTCGGCCCTGGTTGTGGTCCTGGCCGAAGCAATCACCGTCCACATCTATGCGTTTATCGGGGTTCCTGTCTCCACCTCTCAGGCGGTCGTCGGGGCTGTACTGGGTGTGGGCATTGTGAAAGGCATCGAGACCGTGAAGAAGCGTACCCTGCTCAATATTCTGGTGGGCTGGTTTTTTACCCCCCTCGTGGCCACTCTGATTGCCATGGGCCTTTATGTGGTGATCCACCTGAGATACATGCCTTATTAGGTGCCTTCATAAACGGAGATCTTAATATTTGTGCCAATTTTTCCTTTCAGTATCTAGGATCCAGTATCCAGTATCGCTCCGCGTTAAGTCGCGGGCTATATACACCACAAGCTCGTCGGTTTGACGCGAAGCTTCGCTAACATTTATGAGGAGTTGAAAATCATGGCATACAGGTCACCATCGTTCAAGCTGTGCTTAGCCGTCTTATGCCTATTGCTGCCGGCGTTCCTTGGCTGTGCCGGATTGGGTAAGACGCTGGAGCCACCCCGTATCAGCCTTGCCCATGTGGAGGTGAAGGAAATCAAGGCTTTTGAAACTGTCTTTGAAATAGAACTCCGTGTGTTCAACACCAATGACGTCGCCATAAAAGTGCAGGGTATTGATTGCGATGTGACACTGAACGAAAAGAACTTTGCCACGGGGGTCGCCAAAATCGAAAAGGAAATCCCCGCCTTTGGGACAACGACCTTCCCGATCACTGTCTATTCTTCCCTTGTGGAGATGGTCAGGGGCGTTATCGGTCTCCAGGGGAAGGAGAAACTCAACTTCAAGGTGGCGGGCCGGGTTCGCCTTGGGAACGGCGTCTTCGTCCCATCGACGGTTCCCTTCAAAACCGAAGCAGAGCTCTCCCTAGAAGGCCTTTCCGAACCAAAATGAAGATGGGGGGTCACTCGAGAAAGCCATCTTGAAAATATCAAAATCAAAGATCGGAGCCCAAGATCTCTTTCTTGTTCTTCCCCTCTTTAGCAAAGAGGGGTCAGGGGAGATTTCGAATGACCGACAGGGCAAACTCCGGGAGAAATCTTGATGACCCATTGGCATTATAAGATTTCTCGTTTCACTCGAAATGACAGTGATGCCATCGTACTTAAGAAATAAGCTACTAGACAAAAACCTGGTCACGCCGGGTCAAAAATCTCCCTAAAGAGGCCGACGAGTCCACCAACGGTGGCTGAATCCGCCAGAGGCGGATGAAATTCGGAATCCAGAAGGGTTAATCATCAAGGGGTGTAGAGGACCACCAAGCAGCGGGTTGGCTCTTTGGACGTGCTTTTGAGCTTGTGAGGAATATTGGCATTGAAGTGGATGGACTCCCCCGGCTTGAGGTGATGCGGTTTGCTCCCAAGCATAAGCTGAAGATCACCCTCCATGACAAAGATGAACTCCTCGCCGTCATGTTTGTAAGCCACCGGTTTGTGAGCCTGCTCAGGCTCGATGGTCACCATGAAGGCCAGAAGGTGATCCCTTTCTGCACCCGTACTGAGGGTGTCGTAAGAGTAATTCTGGGTGCGCTTGACAAATGCCTGGGTTCTTAGATTGCGGATCAGGGTTTTATGCTCCTGCCGGAGAAAAGTGCTGGCATCAACATCGAGGGCTCTGGCCAGCTCCAGGAGAAAGCTCACCGGCGGTGTGAGTTCGTTCCTTTCCACCTTGTCAACAAATTCGGGGGACTGTCCGGTCTCTTGAGCCAAAACTTCGAGGGACCACCCGCGCGCTTCACGCAACTGACGGATTCTTTTCCCAAAGCCGTTACCGCCGGATGTTTTCTCATCCGTGTACAAGACATCGGCCAGTTTCCGCATCGCCGCCTGTTTGAGCTTTGAGGTGAACAAGGGCAGGAAGGACTTTGCATCCGCCACAATGCCGATATCGGCGACTTGAAATATGGGGGCCTTTTGATCCCGGTTTATGGCGACAATGGTTTTGGCTTCCGTGATGCCGGCGGTGTACTGAATGGCGCCGGAAGTACCCACGGAAAGAAGCCATTGAGGGCTCAGTTTCTTTCCCGTTTGTCCCACGAGGCGCTCTTCATCGATCCAATGCTGCAACACCGGCGGACGCGTTGCTCCCACTTCAGCGCCCAATGCGAGCGCCAGGTCACGGACTTTTTCGAAGCCCTCTGCGCTGCCCACTCCGGCACCCCCTACCACCACCAGAGGGGCGTCTTCCAGCCTTACCCTTTCATGAGGTTCCGTGGTGCTCGAGAGAAGAGAAAGGCGTTTGGATACCCGGAGGTTGTCCACGGGGATCCGTTCCACGGACCCGGGTGCTCCGCGGGCCTGAAGCGCCTGAAAGGCATGGCCCTGTATCGTGGCAAAGCCGATGCGGGATTCATCCACGAAAGTGATATCCGCCATAATCTCGCCACCCCATGCAGGGCAGGTGGCCACAACATTGTTCCCTTCAACCCTGAGATCCGCACATTCAGCAATCAGGCCGGCACTGCAAATCCTGGCTGTCCTAGCAGCCAGTTCTCGGCTGAAGTCCGTGAGCGGGAAGAGAAAATAGGAAGGCTTTTTTGTGCGAACACCCTCGGCAAGAGCCGCTCCATAAATGTCCGCTCTGGGAGGGAGGGGTTTTTCGCTTTCAAGCAAGAACACGAAGTCTGCACCGTGGGCAAGTGACAGGTCCGCGGCGCGGCGAGGTGAAAACCCCGCACGGGATGAGGGCTCTGTGCTCGGCGAAGCGGCGCCTCCAAGAAGTACGATGGCCGTCTTACCGGATAGTGCCTGGGCCAGTTCTCGAGCCTTGGAGAGCACATTCAGAGATAATCCGAAAAGCCTCTCATCTCTCAGGTCTCCAAATACCCAGATCCCTTTCTCTGATTTCACACCCACTTTCCTCACTACCCCATTGTCGGACAACCTTTCACGGAATCACCCGCGAATCCAAGAGTCTCCGCAATAGTTCATCGGCCTGCTCTTCCGTGGAGCCGGACAAAAACTCACAGGTCCTTCCCCTTTCAGCCCTTGACATGGTGAGTACTATTGTTGGAGATCCCCTTTCGCCCACCTGATCTGCGGGTAACCCCAGGTCGGTCAAGGTCCAGTGGATCACCTCACCTTCCTCAAAGGCGGCTTCGATCCCGATTAGAGACACGTCTCTGGGCTGAACGCAGCGGGAGTGCACTGTGAGAACCGCAGGAAAACCGACTTCAAAACGCTCCAGGAATCCATCCACCCTGCGCTCAACGAAGAGACCCCCCTTCTTTTGCTCCAAGCGATGGACCCAAGTGACCAGAGGCAGGTCGAGTAATACCGCGGTTTGTGGGCCCACATGGCCCGTGTCGCTGTCTGCGGACTGGGTGCCGAAAAGGACGAGATCAAAAGGGGCGAGCTTTTTGATCGCAGCGGCGAGGGCCTTGGATGTTGCTGAGGTGTCGGACCCAGCCAGGGCTGGGTCAGAGACCAAAACGCCCCTGTCCACACCCATCGCAATAGCCTCGTGAAGGATAAAAGCGCACGAGACCGGCCCCATGGAAAGGGCTGTAACCATGCCGCCGAACTCTTCCCTGAGCCGCAGTGCCACTTCCAGGGCAGGCCGGTCAAAGGGGTTGAGCATACAGGATTCGGAGGACCGAACGACCTGCTTGCTCGGAGGATTTATGATCACCGCTTTGATGCAAACAACAATGTAAAGAGACATAGAAACTCCTTGGAGTGCTGGAGTGTTAGCCTATTGGGAATCTTACAACCGGCCTTTCCAACACGCCACTACTCCATTTTCAAAATGCTTCTGGCAATCACCATCCGGTGGATCTCGGAAGTCCCTTCATAGATTCTTGTTGCCCTTGCGTCACGGTAGTACCGCTCAACAGGGTAAGCTTTGGAATAACCGTACCCACCGTGTATCTGCACGGCCGAGTCTGTCACCACACTGGCTGTCTCGGAAGCGAAGAGTTTGGCCATGGCGGATTCTTTTGAAAACGGCCTCCCTTGGTCTCGCAGCACGGCCGCCCGGTAAACCATGAGCCGCGAGGCGTCAACTTGGGTGGCCATGTCGGCAATCATGGTTTGCATGGCCTGGTGTTTGGAAATGGGGACACCGAACTGAGTGCGCTGCTTCGCATAGCTGACGGCCTCCTCGAGGGCTGCCTGCGCAATGCCCACAGCCTGCGCTGCGATGCCGATCCTTCCGGCATCCAATGCTGTAAGTCCGATACGTAGGCCCATGCCCTCCCGGCCCAGCAGATTCTCGGCTGGGATAGGGCAATCATAAAGCCGGATCGAGCACACGGGGTTGGATCGAACACCGCAAAGGTCTTCCAGATCACCCACCACGAACCCAGGGGTCCCCCGCTCGGCCAAGATCACGCTGATTCCCTTTGCACCGAGCGCTGAATCGGTGCGCGCGAACATCAGGCAAATATCAGCCACACCGCCGTTGGTCACAAAAACCTTGTTCGCATTGACCACATATTGGTTCCCATCACGGACGGCAGCGGCCTCAATGCCGGCAGCATCGGATCCGGCATTGGGCTCGGTCAGGCAGAAGGCTCCGATTTTTTCCCCACTGGCAAGGGGCGGAACCCACCTCCGCAGCTGTTCGGGCGAACCGAAGGCCAAAATAGGATAGAGGGCCACGCTGTTGTGCACACTGAGGCAAAGTCCAAGGCCCGCGGAAGCTTTAGAGACTTCTTCGATGACGAGAATGAAGCTCACGCAGTCAAGGCCGGCGCCCCCAAGCTCCTTGGGCGCCTGAATGCCGAAATAACCCAGCTTACCCATCTTATCCACCACCTCCCAGGGGAAGGCGGCTTCCTGGTCGATCTCCTTCGCAATGGGCTGGATCTCCCGTTGACAAAAGTTTCGCGCCGAGCCACGCACAGTACGGTGCTTTTCTGACAAGAATGCGTCCATAAGGTGTTCACCCTATAATTTGAAAAGACCCGAACAGAGGCCTCGTCTTTTTTCAGCTATCAGGTTTTCTAGCCGGAGTCAACGGTGATCAAAGCGAAAGTTTTGCTCTCTGTGAACCAAGTATTGAGAGATTCTTTCCTTAGGAAAAGGGGCTGGACCTGCCCTCAATATGACTTCAGGGCAAGCCCGAATGAAGTGGGGGAACCTTGAGATGCCTCATTCTATCTTGGGGCGGGACTCGGGACAATGCTTCGCATTGGATCCCCCCCCCGGCGCTCACGGGGACCGAAATGGGAGACGGGGTGGAAAAGCAAATGGCAACACAGTCTCCGAAGAGGGGAACCGACGCACTTGGACCAGCTCGGGCAAGTGCCGGTAGAGGCCGCACGGGTTATCGACCCCCTGTGTGCAGCAAAAAATCTGGGACACGCTCAGTTTTGAAAAGGGGGAGGAAGAGATGCTGGCATAAGGGCAGGACTTTCTTGTTTTTCCCCTCTTTCGCAAAGAGGGGCCAGGGGAGATTTTGAATGACCGACAGTATAAACTCCATGAGAAATCCTGTTATGAGGGCACCCTTTAAATTCAGGATTCCTCCTCTACGCGAGCTGTTGCTTTTGCTTTTTTTTCAACTCCTCCTCGAAGTCTCGAAAAAACTTTTCCCTTTCTTTCCAGTCCGGGCCGAATCTTTCAGCAAACAAGCCACCCAGTTTGTCAAAGAGTTTCCGCCACACAGTTCTTCCGCCCTCCAGGACCACGTCTGCCAGAAAGCTTCTCAGCTCTGGCATCTTGTCCTTAGGCAGGAAGGAAACCGCCCCGAGCTTTATGGATTTTTCCAAAGCGTCTTGGGTGAAGGCATGAGCGGTGAGCATCACAGTTGGAAATCCTTTCCCCACGCTCATTTCCAGGAGTTTGAAGCCATTCACGCCCATGATGTCCAAAATGACGATGTCATAAGTGTAACTCTGGATGTACTCAAGAGCGGTCTCGTAGTCACTGGCTTTGTCAACAAGGCACATGTGGAGTTCTTCGCCCACGTATTCCAGGACATCCTCCTCATCGTCCACTACCAGGATGTGTTTGTTTTTTAACAGCTCATCTTCTTTCATCGCTCTCTCCTCCCCACATTTTTAAAGAAACAGGTCTCAATAACGCTTTGGCATTCAGGACTCCCGCTGGAGTTTCACCCCACCTCACCTCTCTCTCGAAGCGACCGGGTTGGCCGTGGGCGGGAGACGCCATAAATTCCACCGAAAACTGCTTCAGCTTTTACCATGGTAAGATTGGGAAGTAAATGCCGTATTTGATCAGGTTTGCGATGTGAATCTCAGAGGGCGTGAAATTAGCATATTTGGCTTTTTGTTCAGAGCCTTCGCTCTTTATGGAAGACATGGATTTTTTGGGGATCAATGGTGAGGGAGATCGTCTCACCCGGTTGCACGGCGGTATCCTTGGGCGCGCAAAGCGTCAAGGTCTCTTCCCCGAGCCGGACGTGAACGAGCATTTCAGAGCCCAGGTTGCTCACCATTTCCACTCTGGCCTGCAGCATGGAATGGGTGTTTGGGGAAATAGCGATATCTTCAGGTCTCAGGCCCACCTCGATTTCTTCTTCAATAACGGGGAGCTCACGGCCCGAGAGATCAAAAGAAAAGCTTGAGCCTTGGAAGTACGGGCGACCGTCTCTGGACAAGAGCTTTCCCCGGTAAATGTTCATTTCAGGCGACCCAATGAAAGTGGCCACGAATTTGTCCGCAGGGCTTGAATAGATTTCATCTGGCGATCCGATCTGGTGGATTTTTCCAGCGCGCATCACAACCACTTTGTCCCCGAGGGTCATGGCTTCCACCTGATCATGGGTTACATAGACAATGGTTCCTTTGATCTGGCGGTGTATCCGTTTGAGTTCAACCCGGACGTTGGCCCGCAATCGCGCATCGAGATTACTCAGGGGTTCGTCCAAAAGGAAAAGGCTGGGCCGTCGCACCAGGGCCCGGCCCATGGCCACCCGCTGTCTCTGTCCCCCTGAGAGCTCCCGGGGTTTTCTTTTCAGGAGATCTAAAATACCCAGCAGGCCAGCCGCTTCCCGAACCCTTTCCTCGATGATCGATTTGGAAGCGCCGCGCATGCGGAGCCCAAAAGCCAGGTTCTGCGCCACAGTCATGTGAGGATAAAGGGCATAACTCTGAAACACCATGGCCACGTCCCGCTCCCGTGGGGCAAGGTGGTCCACAGACTGCCCGTTAAAGAGCACGGACCCTGCATCCTGGGGGATCAGTCCGGCAACGATGTTGAGCAGCGTACTCTTCCCACAGCCGGAAGGCCCCAGAAGAACACAAAACTCTCCATCTTCCATATCGAGGTCCACAGAAGAGAGGGCCTGGATTCTCCCGAATGCTTTGGTGATAGCTTTGATCGTCAAGGATGCCATGTTCTAACCACTACTCCATCACTCCACGTACCGTTGCTGAAGAATGCATGCTTGATGAGTGCGTACGATTTCCGCAACTCGTTTCTGTCATTGTAGCAAAGTGCCGTCCCCTAACCCTTCATAGCGCCGGCAGTCAGCCCGCGAACCAAGTGGCGTTCAAAAAGAAGAAAAAGAAGAAGAATAGGGACCGTGACCAAGACAGAGGCGGCCATCACCAGTTGCTTGGACAGGTGCACGCTGCCTGCAAGCTGGACAACCCCTCTGGAGAGTGTGAACTTCTCCGGCGTGTCCAGGAACATGAATGCAAACAGAAACTCATTCCAGGCGATCATGAATGTGTAAAGGGCGACGGTGGCGAGCGCCGGGGCGGAAAGAGGAATCACAATCCGCCATATGACACCGAAGCGACTGCAACCGTCTGTAAGACCCGCATACTCCAGTTCAACAGGCAGGTTCTGAAAATAGCTGCGAAGCATATAGAGGGCCACAGGCAGGGTCTGAGCCAGGTAAACGAGGACAAGCACATTGATGGAATCCCGGAGCCCCATCTTGGAGAAGACCACGTAAAGCGGAATAACCAGGACAATGGCCGGGAACATATAGATCACCAAGATGGTTAAAGACATAAAAGATCGGCCGCGAAAGCGGAGCCGTGTTACGGCGTAACCCCCAACAGTAGCCAGAGTTACGGAGCACAGGACCGTGATGATCGAGACATAAACACTGTTGGAAATATACGTGGCGAAGCCGTGCTCAAAGAGCACCTCATAGTACGCTCGAAAATCAATTTTGTGGATGTCCAGCCCAAGGTTTGCAGGCTTGATAAGAAGCTCTTCCAAAGATTTAAAGGAAGAAATGATCATCCAGTAGAATGGAAAAGCGACAATGGCGATGAAAAAAACCAGACCCGCTATTCTCAAAACCTTGATGATGATCGACTCGACCCGCTCCCTTTTCATCACGCCATCACCCTATTACTCCAACATTCCATCCTTCCGCTATGCCACTACTCCAACACTCCGCGACCCCGTTTGTTACCGAGCCTTCCAGGAACGGCACCCTCTCCCTCCGGAGGCTGTGTTACAGTCGGTTTTTCGGTCTCATTTGTCATTTCGACCCCCGCGAAACTTGTCCTCGAGAAATCGGGGAGCGGGAGGAGAAATCCAGTGCGAAGCGTTGTCCCGAGTCCCGCCTGCGGGGCGCGCGAGGGATCTCCAGGCTCCCTTGCTGGGTTTGGAACAAACCTTGGAATGACGTTGCGGCACAGCCGCCCAACGGAGGAGGGTTCACCTTTTTTCATTCCACCTATGGCCGGCCCTGTGAAACAGGGATGTAACAGGGTTAAAGTGAGGGGGATAACAATCATCCTGTCCATCCTGTTATCCTGTCAGCTCATTCCTCTTCTTTAGCGATCCACCGCAAGTGGACGAAAAGAAAAATGGACAATATTCCGAAAAGAATCATGGCTACCGCCGAGCTTGCACCGATATTGAACTCACCAAAAGCGTAATCATACACTTTAATGGTCATCACTTTCGTGCCGGCTTGTCCTCTGGTGAGGAGAAAGATGTCGTCGAACTTATTGATCGTCCATATGAACCGGAAGAGAAAGAGCGTTGACAGGACGGAAGTGAGTTGGGGCATGGTGATGTGAAAAAATCTTTGAATGGGGGTCGCACCGTCTACAGCTGCCGCCTGATAGAGTTCTTCAGGAATACTCTGAAGCCGGGCCAGTATGAAAAGGAAAGCGAAAGGAAAGTAGCGCCAGCCTTCAAAGAGAATCACTGAGGTGAGCGCTAAAGGGATCCGCCATGTGGTTCCGAGAAAGTCGATCTCCCACCACCGTTGAGAAAAAAAGGGAACCGGCTGCGCCAGGATGCCCTTGTTCACACCCAGCCAGTTGATCACCCCTAATTGGGGGTCCAGGATGAAGCTCCAGGTAAAGGTTACGGCAACAACAGGGGCGATGTAAGGGGAGATAAGAAGTCCCCTTACAAAGCCTCTTGCAGGGAATTCACTGTGGACCAGAAGGGCGGCAAGCAAGCCCAGAAGGATCGATAGAATGCTGCCGCCCAGAGTGTAGATCAGGGTGGTCGAAAGGACCTGACCAAATTCAGGGTCGCTGAAGACTTTTCGGAAGTTTTCCAATGTCAGATTGAAGGCGAAAAGAGAGGGTCCCCGAAGATCGCCCAGTGAGACAGGTTTGAGGCTAAGCCACAGGTTCCAGATGACCGGGAAGATCACAAAGGCTGCAACGACTGTGAAAGTGGGCGCCAGCATCCAGAAGGCCAGACGGCTCTCTCTGTCAA
>Ga0209427_10003445_pt1 | contig 18555 bp, 19 predicted proteins | sample DeeMarSWOR136_30_FD_187465 | JGI IMG/M metagenome (GOLD analysis project Ga0209427, IMG submission 187465) | Marine sediment microbial communities from White Oak River estuary, North Carolina - WOR-1-36_30 (SPAdes) (version 2) | ecosystem: Environmental > Aquatic > Marine > Intertidal zone >...
TCTTTCTGGCAATGTAGCACTAACGCCACCGAGCGGTCAGGTACCCGTCAACCAAACACGCCCGCATGCGCTATTCAGGCATGGAGATCGTAAAGCGGCGGAAACAATGGGGATGGTCCGAAATCGGACCAATGCTTGAACCGCAGGTGTCGCCCGGGCGACACCTGCGGACGCTGCTTCAATCAGCTCTCACTCAAGTATGTCGCTTGTCGGAGCGACCGCGAACCTCGTGGGCCGGGTACTTCTGTTCGTTCAGGGTAATCTTGCGATTGGCAACCTCGATCAGATCAATACCGAGCTGGTCGGCGAGGCGCACGAGATAAAGCAGCACGTCGGCCATCTCCAACGCCACCGCCGAGCGCGTCTGCTCGTCGAGCGTGCGGCTTTGCCGTTCACTCAGCCACTGGAAATGTTCAAGCAGCTCACCAGCCTCGACAATTAGCGCCGCCGCCAGATTCTTTGGGGCATGAAACTGTTCCCAGTCGCGCGCATCCGCAAAGGCGCGTAATCGCAGTCGGAGCTCGTCGATTGAGTTCATTGACCAGCCTCCTCGGCCACCTGGATGCCGCCTTTGCCGCTTAGCTGCTTGCTGCGGTACATGGCCTGGTCGACGCGTCGCACCAGGTCATCGAACGTCGATGCGTGCGGCGGAGCCACCCCGAGACCGATCGAGACGCTTAGGGCAGTGCCACCGGCGCGCGACCACCGCTGCACCGCGCCCTGCAGACGCTCGGCGGCGCCTCGCGCCGCAGCGAGATCCGTTTCCGGCATCAACACAACGAACTCATCGCCGCCGTAACGCGCTGCAACATCGCCGGCGCGTATGTTGGCAGTAATGAGACCCGCAATCTCACGCAGCACCCGGTCGCCGACCGCGTGTCCCTGTCCGTCGTTAACGGCCTTGAAACCATCGAGATCGGCGAACAGCAGCGCCACGGGATGCTGATAGCGCACACCGGCTCGCATCAGTGACTCGGCGCGGTCCTCGAGGCCTCGCCGGTTGAGTAGCCCGGTGAGTACGTCCACGTGGCTCAGCGCTTCGAGCTGCTGGCGATTGCGTTCCAGCCGCGCCATAAGCGAGTAGCTATACAGCACTACGATGACGCCGAGCATCATGAAGAACAAGGTTCCCGGCGATAGCGCGCTAATGTACTCGGCGAACCGCAAACCGAAAATTACAAATCCCATCAGGAAGCTGCCGACTACTGCTTCGCCAAAGGCACGCATGCCGTAGCGCATGCCGTTACCGAGGATGACGGCGAGGAAAACGAAGTAGGTCGGCGAGGCAACGTTAGCGTCCGCGACCACACAAGCCGAAATGCCAACGAGATCCGTCCACATCGCAAACCGCCAGCGCCATACGGCGTTCGGCCTGCGCCAGGCATGAAAAAGGGTTGCGGTGGTCACCACGAAATAGACCGCTAGCGCAAGGTCAGCGAAGCGCAGGAATTCCGCGCTGCGCGCCACGTTCTCGCCGGCATGAAAATAGACGATGCCAAGCACCCAGAAGAGATAGCGCGTCAGGTACTGGGAACGCAGATCCTCCCAGGTCGCGGTGTGCAGCGAATCCCCGGCGCGCCGGAAGAAGGAACGGCGATCCAACTCCATGCGGCGGTCCGCCGTGCGGCGCCGGTCTGAAGACTCGCTCACTGCGGTTTGCTCGCCAGACGCTCGCGAGCGCGATGTATCGCCGCACGTACCTGAGCGGGCGCGGTGCCGCCAACATGATTGCGGGCCTGCACCGAACCCTCCGGCGTCAGGACCGCGTACACATCTGCTCCAATTTGTGGACTGAATTGCTGCAGCTCATTCAGTGGAATCGCGGCGAGATCCCGGCGACTCTCGATCGCCAACCGCACCGCACGCCCCACAACCTCATGCGCGTCGCGGAACGCTACCCCTTTGCGCACCAGATAATCAGCCAGATCGGTCGCGGTGGAAAACCCCGCGGCTGCCGCTTGCGACAGCCGTTCGCGACGCACCTGCATGGCAGGCAACATGTCTGTGTAAACGCGCAGACACCCGAGCACCGTGTCCAGCGTATCGAACAGCGGCTCCTTATCCTCCTGGTTGTCCTTGTTGTAGGCGAGAGGCTGGGCCTTCATGAGCGTGAGAAGCGCGACAAGATTACCCGTCACCCGCCCGCTCTTGCCACGCACCAGCTCCGGTACGTCCGGATTCTTCTTCTGCGGCATGATCGAGCTGCCGGTGCAAAACGCGTCCGAGAGCTCGACAAAGGCAAATTGGCTGGTCGACCAGAGGATCAGTTCCTCGGACATTCGCGACAGATGGGTCATCAACAGCGCGGCCGCGGCGGCAAACTCGATCGCGAAATCACGATCGGACACGGCATCGATCGAATTCTCAGCGACCGTTTCAAAGCCGAGCAGCTTCGCCGTATAGGCCCGATCAACCGGAAAGCTCGTACCCGCCAGCGCGGCACTGCCAAGTGGCAACACGTTTACGCGCCCGCGGCAGTCACGGAATCGCGCCGCGTCACGCACAAGCATCTCGAACCAGGCAAGGAGGTGGTGACCGAACGTTACCGGTTGCGCAACCTGGAGGTGCGTGAAACCGGGCATGACCGTGTCAGCCTCGCGTTCAGCAACGTCGAGCATCGCGAGCTGCAGTCGCCGAATGGCCGCGAGCACCGTATCGATGCCATCGCGCAGATAGAGTCGGATATCAGTCGCCACCTGGTCGTTGCGCGAGCGCCCCGTGTGCAGCTTCTTGCCGGCGTCGCCGATGCGATCGATGAGGCGCGCCTCGATGTTCATGTGCACGTCTTCAAGCGCCACACTCCAGGCGAACGCGCCGCTCTCAATCTCGGCCTCGATCTGTTTCAGGCCCTTCGCAATGGCATCGCGCTCGGTTTCCGTGAGCACACCGACATGCGCGAGCATTTGCGCGTGGGCAAGCGAGCCCAATATGTCATGGCGATAGAGGCGCTGGTCGAATCCGACCGAGGCGGTGAAGGTCTCGACGAAGGCATCGGTGGCTTCAGTGAAGCGACCGCCCCAAGGTTTGTCTTTGTTCATGCGCTCCCATGCACTCCCAGGCGCCGCCCGCCGCACGCAGATTTCGCGCGGCGCTGCCGCCTATCCGTAACCCGCCAACGATTATCGGTATGAGATTGTGACGGCTGGCAGGCCACGCTAGTTTGGGGATGAGAGTTAGCCTGATTCGGACTCTCCTTTGTGCACCCCCACCCCGAATTCCGAATCAGGTCTTCGGTCCCCCCGGCAACCCCGGGGGGTCTTTTTTTATAGGCAATTGCGTTCAAGTATACTTGAGCGGTTACACAAAGAAATGGCGCCCCCACGCCAACGCCCGGCAGCAACGCGCTGATTTATTATACTTAGCCTCATTGTGAGCGCCCCGGCCAGCTGTCACGGCCGCGGTTCCGATCTGCCCGCCGTCTACCGCACGCAGGGGAACCGGCCTCACTTCCAGCAAACTCATGGCCAAGCCCTCCGTAACCCAGAAGAGTTTCTTGCCGGACTTCGGCTCGTTCGGCATGGCCATCCGGCTGGTGCTGCTCGCCGAGTTGCTCGCCATCATCATCACCATCGGGCGCAATGCGAGCTTTGACGAGAACGCCTGGCAGGACTTCAACCTGCTCGCCGCCTTCGCGCTGATCATCTCGTTCTGCAGCGTCCTGGTTCTCAAAATCGTGGCGCCGCTGCTCGCCCGACTGTCGGCGGCCATGAGCTCGGTAGTGGTTGTGCTCCTCGTGCTGGTGGTCACCGCGCTCGGTACGGATCTGCTCATCTTTGCGCTGCACGACCTAGGACTGGTCGCCGAACGCTGGCCGCCCTGGCGACAGTCACTGATCGTTCGCTCTCTCATTATTGCAGCGGTGGTAACGGTCCTCGGACTGCGCTATCTGTTCCTGCAACACCAGAGCGAACTCGACAGCCGCTCGCGCCAGGAAGCAAAGATGCAGGCGCTGCAATCGCGCATCCGACCACATTTCCTGTTCAATAGCCTCAACAGTGTTGCCTCGCTGACACGCTCAGACCCCACGCGGGCCGAGGCAGTGCTGCACGATCTGGCCGACCTGTTTCGGGTGCTGCTGGCGGACGCACGCAAGCTGGTACCAATCTCGGCCGAGCGCGAAATCTCGCGCCAGTACCTTGAAATCGAGAAGATCCGACTCGGCGACCGCCTGCAGATCAAGTGGAACGTTGCGGACATTCCCCGGTCTGCGCAGATCCCGGCGCTTACCCTGCAACCGCTGCTCGAGAATGCCATTTATCACGGCATCGAGCCGCGGTTCGCGGGGGGCATGATCCGCATTGACATGTGGGTCGAAGGCGACCTGCTGAACATCATGATCACCAACCCATTACCGGACGTGCGCAAGAACGTCCACGGCAAGGGCAACCGTCTGGCGCAGGAGAATATTCGCCAGCGGCTTGTCACCCAATTCGGCGAGCGTGCCAACATGCAGGCCTTCGAGGAGGGCGGCATGTATCACGTCAAGGTCAAGATGCCAATCGTTCACGGATGAGCACGCCGCCTGCCACGCTACCACCCTGGATCGCCCGCCTGCGCGAGCGTGCCGAACGGATCGAGGCCAGTCTCAACCGCCGGCTGTCTGCAGCCGCGCGTTCTGCGGAAGATGAGGGAGGCTTCCTGCCGAACTTCTGCCGCGGTTGGGTGGTCTTCAATGCCGCGATTGCAGCTGAACTGCTCGCCGTCCTGGTCACTTTGCTCATGCCGCGGCAGATCCTTAGCGCGAGCGCCGGACAAGACCTGTTGCTGGTGTCGGTGTTCGTGCAGTGGGTCGCGTTGACCGGCACCGCGGTGCTGTGCCTCGCGCGCAAGACGCTCAACCGGTTGCCGAATATTCGGGCGCTGGGAGCGGCATTTCTGCTGCTGCTGCTCAACACCTTCGTGGTGAGTGAGCTCGCCATCTGGCTGCTCTGGCTGCTCGGGCAGATAAAGACCGCGCGGCCGGACTGGTACACAGACTTCCATCTGCTCACGCTCACGGTAAGCGCCATTGCGAATGGCTTGCTGCTTCGCTATTTCCTCGCCAAGCATGAGCTGCGCCAGCGCGTGCAGTCCGAAGCTCGCGCCAGAATGCAGGCCCTGCAGTCGCGCATCCGGCCACATTTCGTCTTCAACACACTGAACATCATCGCCTCGCTGACCCGCTCCGACCCGAAGAAGGCTGAAACGGCGATCGAGGATATGGCTGAACTCTTTCGCATGATGCTGTCTCAAGACGAAAATCTGGTACCAGTGAAGAATGAAATCGACGTGGCCAACAAGTACCTGGCGCTCGAGCAGCTGCGCCTTGATAGCCGCCTGCAGGTACAATGGGACGTCGGCAAGTTCCCGCGCAAGGCGGTGATGCCGGTGCTGACGCTTCAGCCTCTGCTTGAAAACGCCATCCGCCATGGCATCGAGAACCTGGCGAGTGGCGGAACGGTCGAGGCGCGGCTATGGGAAAACGCCGACCGAATTCATATTCGCGTGATCAACCCGCTGCCGCCGCCGCGCACACGGCGCAATGTGCCGTCCCCCAGCGAGGGGCTCGATACCATCCGCCAACGCTTCCGCAATCAGTACGGAGAAGCGGCCACGCTCGAAACCGAGGAGCGTGAGGGACAATTTATTGTGAATGTGGTGCTGCCGACCCGGGGAGACGAATGATGAGAGTGCTGATCGTCGACGACGAGAAACTCGCGCGCGAGCGCCTGAAGGAGCTACTCAACGACATTGGTGGCTACACGGTTGTGGGTGAGGCCATGAATGGGGCCGAGGCGGTCGAAAAGGCTTCGGAGCTCAATCCAGATGTGCTGCTGATGGACATCCGCATGCCAGGAATGGATGGGCTGGAGGCGGCGATGCATTTGATGGGCATGGAGAATCCACCGAGCGTGATTTTTACCACCGCCTACGACCAACACGCGCTCGACGCATTCGAAGTCAATGCCGTCGACTATCTGCTGAAACCGATCCGAAAGGACCGGCTTGCCAACGCCCTTACCAAAGCGAAGAAACTCACGCAGAAGCAGGCGCGCGAGATTTCCCAGGCACGCGCGGAGCCGCAGGCACGCACCCACATCAGCGTGCATTTGCGCGGCAACATACGCCTGGTACCGTTGCCGGATGTTGTATATTTTCTTGCGGACTCCAAGTACGTCGCCGTGCGCACCCGCGCCGAGGAGCACCTCATCGAGGACTCGCTGGTGAATCTCGAGAAAGAGTTTGGTGACCGCTTTCTGCGAATTCACCGCAATGCACTGGTCGCCACCCAATCGATCAAAGGAATCGAGAAGAGCCCCGCTGGCACCTGGCAGGTATCGTTCAAGGAACTCGATACGCGACTCGACGTGAGCCGACGACACACCGCCGCCGTGCGTCGCTGGGCCCGTAGCCGACCAAAGGGCGGCTAGGGCCGAGGCTCAGGGGCGTCGAGCTGTCTCGCGCCGAAGCTTGGCAACGGCGAGATCGATTGCCGCCTCCAGCTCTCCGAGATAGAAGTCGGCGGAGGAATAGCCCCGTAGCGCGGGTGCAAGCTCCTTGCCATCCGGACCATAGAACCGGATTGTCGGCGTGAATACCGCCGCCTCGCGGCGCGCAAACGCATCGTGCCGCGTCAGCTCGCCCGCGAAGTCGCGCAGCGGCTCGCTGCTTTCCACATAGACCACTCGCAACAGGACGCGCCGCACAAAGTCACCGTGCCCGTGCATCGGCCGAAGATAGAGATCCTCCACTTCCGCGCAGTACGGGCAATACCGCGAAGCGAAATAAACCATGATTGGCGTGCGATCAGCAGCTGCGAGGCGTGCGTCAGACTGCAGGTCACGGGCAATCGGGAGCGGTTCGGCATTCGCGCACGCACTGACCAATACCACCACCGCCGCGAGCCAAGCTGTCGTGAGTCGACGTCCCATCATATAATCTGCCCCGAGCCCTTCACCCCATACTCCCGCTCACTACTTCAGGTTCGTTCCGCGTGCATCGGTTACGCCTTGGCACCCGCAAGAGCCCGCTCGCACTGTGGCAGGCCGAGCATGTGCGCGCGCAGCTTATGCAGCGCCACCCGGGTTTGCAAGTTGAACTCATTACCATGACAACCGAGGGTGACCGGATCCTGGACCGCAGCCTGGCAAAGGTCGGTGGCAAGGGGCTCTTCATCAAGGAACTGGAGCAGGGCCTCGCAGCGGGAGAAATTGATCTTGCCGTGCATTCGCTCAAGGATGTGACCGTGACACTGCCCGCCGGAATGCACTTGTCCGCGTTCCTGGAGCGGGAGGATCCGCGCGATGCTTTCGTGTCGTCGCGTCACGCGCGCTTGCAGGAACTTGCGCCGGGGGCGCGCGTTGGCACTTCCAGCCTGCGCCGACAATCGCAGCTGCGCGCGGCCTTTCCCCACCTTGAGATCGTTACTTTACGCGGCAACGTCAATACACGGCTGCGCAAGCTCGATGAAGGAGAGTTCGACGCCATTATTCTCGCGGTTGCCGGGCTCAAGCGACTTGGATTCGGCGAGCGTATCCGAGCGCCGCTCACGCCGGAGGAAAGCCTACCGGCGGTTGGTCAAGGCGTGGTGTGCATCGAGTGCCGCTCGGATGACGCCGCAACTACGCGCTTGGTGACAGCGCTCGACCATACACCAACGCGTACCTGCGTCGCCGCGGAACGCGCCATGAACGAAGCGCTTGAGGGCGGCTGCCAAGTGCCGGTTGCAGGCTATGCGATATTGAACGGCGCCGAGCTTCATTTGCGCGGCCTGGTCGGTGAACCGGACGGCAGCCGTGTCGTGCGCGGCGAGATGCGCGGGCCGGCGTCCGAGGCTGAATCGCTTGGCACGGCCCTCGCGCAGGACCTGCTGGCCCGCGGCGCACGTGCGATCCTCGACAAGGTCTATGGCGGCACCTGAGGCCGGGTCGCTAAACGGTGTCGTGGTGCTGGTGACCAGACCTGTATCCCAGGCATTGGGGATTGCATCGCTCATCAAGGACGCCGGCGGCCAACCAGTCCTCTTCCCCACGATCGAGATCGCGGAACCGGACGATCCGGCGCGGCTCGACGACGTCATCAATCGGCTCGGCGAGGCCAATATCGCGATCTTCGTCAGCGCGAACGCGGCACTGTACGCCGCAGAGCGGATACGCGCGCGTTGGCGCACCCTTCCGGAACACCTGGTACTCATCGCGGTTGGGCCAGCCAGTGCGCGAACGCTGACAGAACAGGGCCTCGGAAATGCCGTCTCACCGGCGGACGGCGCCAGCTCCGAAGCGTTGCTGGAATTGCCGCTGCTGACAGGGGTCGCCGGCAAACGGATCGTCATCTTCCGTGGACAAGGTGGACGCGAGCTGCTCGCCGAAACCTTGCACGCCCGGGGCGCCCAAGTCGAGTACGCCGAATGCTATCGGCGCGTGATCGCGCGCGTCGATCCCGCACCGCTAGTTGCGCGCTGGCGGCAAGGAAGAATCCACGTCGTGCTTATCGCGAGCGGCGAAGCGCTGGAAAACCTTCGCACGCTGCTGGGACCGGACGGTACGATGTTGTTGCGCCAGACGCCATGCATTGTGGCAAGCGAGCGGATTGCCGGAGCGGCGCGCCTGTTGGGGATGCAGGCCACGGTTGCGCGCGCAGCCGACGACCGCTCGTTCGTCTCGGCCCTCGAGGAATGGCGGGCGCAGCAAAAATCCCTATAATTTCACAATTGCCACTCGAATCTTTCCCCAATCCATGGCTGATACCGAATCCAGTGCCACCACTCCTGCTGCCAAGGGTGAGGCGAAGCACACCGCCGTGTCGCCGCGCAGCGGTCGCGTGCGTGGTGGTCTCGCGCTGATCTTTTCGCTGATCGCACTGATCAGCGGTGGTTACCTGTGGTACATGCTGCTCTACGAGCGACCGGATCTACTCGCCACCGATGTCGTCGGCAAGCTAACCCGCATTGAAGGTGAAATGCAGGAATTGCGCGGCGCCGTGACCTCGGTCGAGCAGGAAACCACAGCATTGCAGGAAAGCAGCACGACGATTCAGGCCGGTCTCGAAGGCATCCGCAAGGACCTGCTGAAGAACCGCGCTGACTGGGCGATGGCCGAGGCGGAGCAGCTCATGGTGATCGCCAATCACCGCCTGCAGCTTGCGCGCGATGTCGGCTCGGCATTAGCGGCGCTGCGCGCTACCGACCGTCTGCTGGAGTCCCTGGCAGACCCAAACTTGCTTCCGGTACGGCGAACCCTGGCGCGGGAGATTGCCTCGCTCGAGGCATTGGAGAGGATCGATATCCCTGGCATGAGCCTGAGGCTTGTGCAGCTCGCCGAGCAAGCCGATCGCCTGCCGCTGGCCGGCGCGGGCAGGGCGGCATCCGAGACCGTCGCGGTGAGCACGCCGGCCAACACGGACTGGCGTACTTCAGCGCATGACCTGTGGCAGGACCTCAAGAGCCTGGTACGAATCCGATACCACAGTGAAGGGCAGAAGCCGTTACTCGCGCCCGAGCAACATTACTTCCTGCGCGAGAATCTGCGCCTGATGCTCTTCGGCGCACAGAACGCGCTGTTGCAAGGCAATGTTCCGGTGTACCAGGAGAATCTCAAATCCGCGATCCAGTGGCTGCGCGACTACTACGATCTCACCAGTCAGGTGACAGTGGCAGCACTCGCCGACCTTGAAAAGCTCGCGACAGCGCGCGTCGTGGCCGAGATGCCCAACATCGCCGGCTCGCTGGCGGCACTACGCGACGTCAAGAGTCGTCGGGGCAGCACGTGAAGCTGCTTGCCCTTGTCATCGCGGTGCTCGTCATCGCGACCGTCGTCACCCTCTCCGCAATGGAGGATCCCGGCTATGTGCTCATGGCGCGTGGCCCGTGGAGTGCGGAGATGGCGCTCACGGTTTTCATCCCGCTTGCGCTGCTCGCGTTTCTGGCGTTCGCGTTGGTGCTGTACGCCACCATCCGGCTACTGCGCATTCCGCGCGATGTCCAGCGCTGGCGTACGCGCCGGCAGGCGCGGCGCGGGCGCGATTCGCTCCTCAAAGGGATGACTTATCTCGCCGAAGGCAGCTGGGTAGAGGCCGAAGCCGCGCTGCTCGCGGGCATGCGCCATAGCGACGCTGCGCTGCTCAACTGTCTGGGTGCTGCGTTCGCCGCCCAAGGCCAGGGAAATGTCGAGAAACGCGATGAGTACCTCGCTCAGGCCCAGCAACTTGCTCCCCAGGCCGGCTTCGCGATAGGGATGACCCAGGCTGTGCTGCAACAGCTAAATCAACAGGTCGAACTCGCACTCGCCACGCTTACCGAGTTGCGCGGCCAGCATCCACATCACAAGCAGTTGCTGAAACTGCTCGCACAGGTGGCGCGCGAGCTACGCGACTGGCCGGGCATCATCGATCTCATGTCCGAGCTGCGCAAGAATCAGGTCATGAGTGCGCAGGATCTGGATGCCTTGGAGGTGCAGGCGCACCGCGAGCTGCTGACGCTTTCGCTGCCGGCGGGCTCCGGCGATGTGCTGCGCCAGGCCTGGAAGGCGGTGCCGAAACATCTGCGCAAACACCCGGTGCTGGTGGCTCCCTACGCGCGCCAACTCATCCTTCAGGGCGAGCATGGCGAAGCAGAGATAGTCCTGCGCGATACGATCGAAACCGAGTGGAACGAGACGCTGGTCGAACTGTTTGGGCGCCTGCGGCCAGCGCAAGCGGGTGAGGCAGTTGAGCTCGCCGAAACCTGGGCGAGCAGCCACCCCGACAATGCGCGTGCGCAACTCACCGCGGCGCGGCTGGCGGCCGCCGCTGCCCAGAAGGACAAGGCGCGCGGCTATTACGAGCGCTGCGTCGCCTTGCGCGGACCAATCGATGCTTACCGCGAACTGGGCGCCCTGCTCGAAGACCTTGGCGAACGCGAAAAGGCCAGCGAGTTCTATCGTCGCGGACTCGAGGCCTACAGTGACGAAGCGCGTAAGCCCGGCGGGCGCGCTCGCCCGATTCTGCAGCGCATTGCGCAATAGCTAGGGTTCGTTTCGCGATCCGCTGGATTGCTCGATTGCTGCGCGGTTGCGCGCAGCACCCTCCGCAAGACTGTTCTCGACCTCGCGCGCGTTCTTGAACGCCTGCAATTGCGGGTCGACAAAGGTCTTCTGTGGGGGCTTGCGATCACCGCAGCCGGCCAAAACCGCTGCAGCTGCGATCATGGTCAAAATTACTCTAGTTACGTATGGCATGGCTTATCGATTGCGCGCGTGTTCGAAGGAATCATAGTACAAGCAGTCGTCCGCCAGGCCATGCCTCTTCACCACTTTCCGTAGAGCGTGGATCATTGCCGGCGGACCGCTGGCATAGACCTCGAAACCCCTGAGATCCGGATGGTCGGCAACGACCGCCTCGTGCACCCATCCTGTGCGCCCGGTCCACTGATCGTCGGGTGTCGGTGCGGACAGCACTGGCGTGTAGCGGAAGCTTGAATAAGAGGCCTGCCAAGACTCGGCCAAGGCATGTCGGTACAAGTCGCGCCGGGCACGTGCGCCCCAGTAGAGATGCATGGGCCTGGCCTCACCGCGCCCGATAGCATCCTCGATGATGCTCTTGATCGGTGCAAACCCTGTTCCGCCCGCGACCAAGATGATGGGCCGACTCTCGGCCGCCCCCGGCGTTCTCGGCAGTTGCGCCTCGCGCTGCGCCCTCCCCGCGATCCCGAGAGTCGCATCACCCTTTGCATCATCGGCGCGAAGAAAAAACGTACCGAGCGGTCCCTGAAAACGCAGCAGGTCGCGCTCTTTCATGCTGGTGAACACCTGCGTGCTAAACAAGCCGTCCGGGACGTGGCGAATGTGAAGTTCGAGGAACTCGTCGTCCTGCGGGGCATTCGCGAGCGAGAAGCTGCGACGCTTGTTGTCCTTGAGCAGGATATCCAGGTACTGACCGGCCAAGAACTCAAGGCGTGTACCCGCGGCGAGCTTGAGGCGGACGATCATCACGTCGTCCGCCGCACGCTCGAGTTGTACGACACGCGCCGGTAACATCCGGATGGGGATGTGGCTCGCCGCGGCCAGCTCCTTCGCCTCGACGACGAGATCGCTCTTCGGAACCGCCTGGCACAGTAGTACCTTCCCCACGGCCCTTTCCTGCGCGCTTAGTGCCGACTCATCATAGCTACCGTAGTCGACGCTACCTGATATCAAATGACTCTTGCAGGTCGCGCAGGATCCGTTGCGGCAGCTGTAGGGAAGCGCATGACCCTGGCGCAGCGCGGCTGCCAGCACAGTTTCATTGGATTCGGCCATGAACTCCTGGCCGCTCGGTTCAAGACGAATGCGGAAACTCACCACTCACGGCTCGCAATATTGACGGGCCGGTATTGTCGCTGATTCGACCGGCGCCGAGAATCTCGAAGAAGACTTGGGATGAGTGTGGGTTCGGGACCCGGAAACTAGATCCAGGAGACACCACGCACGCGTTCAAAGATGCGCACCGCACGATCAATGCGCTCGCTTTGAAGCGCGTCTTGCGCCACCTGTTGGCACTGCTCGGCCGTGCCACACTCAACGCCATCAACGCGATAGCGCAACTCGGCATTGGTGCGCTCGTAGGACTGACCGTTCCAGCGATAGTGGCTGATGATCGTGTCGCCCATGGTTAATGGCGCGCGCGCCTCAATGAGCGGATAGTCGGCGTCGGCCCGCACGGTCACCTGACCTTCCAGCGCAATCAACATGGCGAGGCGCTGATCGCTGCGCTCAAAGACCCAGGCACGGCAGGGCTGCTCGATACAGCCCGACGCAGAAGTCAGAAACAGATCACCACGTGCCGAACGGCCCAGCCAGCGACTGACGAGTGTCGCACCTGCGCGACAATCGGACGCCGGTGAAGAACCGGCAGCACATTGCGCCAGCATCTCAAGCGGTAGCTCATTCATCATAAGCACCGGGTCGGAGCTCTCACCCACGCTGGTCCAACCGACCACGAGGCTCGCGGCGAGTGCTGTCACTGCGTAACGGAGCAATCGCAATCCGCGAGGTATGGTGAGCTTCGGGTCCATGATCCTGCTAAGGCATATTCTGTGCCACTGCGCTTCGAACCCAGACAGACTTTCAGAACAACAAGTTACGCCCAGCTGGGCGGGTGATCGCCAGCGGCGACCGCCTAGTGGACCCAGATACAGTGCGCCTGGCCTGACACGCCTGGGCAGCGCGACGCCCGCGCCGGTTGTGAATAGCGCACCCGGCAGCTCGACGCTATCCGCCAGCACGGGAGACGCCCTTCCCGAGCTGATCGGGCCGAATTTGACAATGCGAAGGGCGCTCCCTTTAATGGCGCGCCATGTCTGATGCGCACCCGGCAAAGGAGATCGCCGGCTCCTCCCCCACTGAACCGCTGGTCGAGGTCAGCCACCTCTCGCGTTTCTATGGTCCCTTGCAGGCGGTAAAGGACGTGAGCTTTGCGATCCGCTCCGGCGAGGTGTTGGGTTTCCTCGGGCCGAATGGCGCCGGCAAGACCACGACCATGCAGATCCTGTCGGGCAACCTCGCCCCCAGCGCTGGCACCGTGCGGATCGCCGGTCACGACATGCTTGCTGATCCGCGCGCTGCCAAACGCCAAATTGGCTATTTGCCGGAGCAACCACCGCTGTATCGCGAGCTCACGGTCGATGAGTTTCTCGATTATTGCGCCGCATTGAACCGGATTCCCCGACCCGCGCGGCGTGACGCGCGCGAGGCGGCCAAGGACAAGTGCGGGCTCAGGGACAGCGGCCGCCGGCTGATTGGCAATCTCTCCAAAGGCTACCAACAGCGTGTCGGGATCGCGCAGGCCATCATTCATCTGCCGCCGCTCGTGGTCCTTGACGAACCGACCGTCGGACTCGACCCGATCCAGATCCGCGAGATTCGCGCGCTGATTCGCGAGCTCGGCAAGACGCATGGCGTGATCCTGTCCACACATATCCTGCCCGAAGTGCAAGCGGTTTGTGACCACGTGCAAATCATCAACCGTGGCGAGCTGGTACTGAACGAAAGCATCACGGGTCTCGAGCGTCATCTCAAGTCAGCGTCGCTCACGATCGCGTTTCATCACCCGCCCGCAGTTGCTACGCTCGAGTCGCTGCCCGGCGTGACTTCCATCAAAACCGAGTCCGAAGGCCGCCTGCACGTCTTCCACGACATCGAGCGCAATCCGACCGAGTCGATCATCCGCCTGGCCGCGGAACAGGGCTGGGGCCTCTACGAAATCCGGCCGGGGCGACTGTCGCTCGAGCAATTATTTGTCGAGCTCACCACGGACGATGCGGCGGCGCAGGACACCGGCACATGATCGCGACGATTGCGCTGCGCGAACTGCGCACAATGTTTCTTTCACCGCTCGCGTGGACGGTACTCGCCGTCGTGCAGCTGATTCTTGGATTCCTGTTTCTCGCCAATGTCGAGATCTACCAGGTCTACCAGCCGCAATTGCTGGCGCTTGAGCAGGCACCGGGCGTCACCGAGGTGGTGGTGCCGGATCTGTTCGGTAACGCCGCAGTCGTGCTGTTGCTGGTGGTGCCGCTGCTCACCATGCGCCTGATTGCCGAGGAGCGAAGGAACCGCACGCTGCCGCTGCTCATGAGTGCGCCGGTGTCGATGACCGAGATCGTGCTCGGCAAATACGTTGGCGTGCTGCTGTTCCTGTTGACCGTGCTGGTGCTTGTTGGGCTCATGCCGCTCTCCCTGCTGATCGGTGGCGGACTGGACTTCGGCTTGCTTGCTTCAGCGTTGCTCGGGCTCGCACTGCTGCTCGCAAGCTTCACGGCGGTGGGACTGTTTATGTCCACCCTTACCCAACATCCGACGGTAGCGGCCATTGCCACATTTGGGGCGCTGTTGCTGTTCTACATTCTCGACTGGTCCGGTCAGGGTGCATCCAGCGGCAACCTGCTCGCCTATTTCTCGCTCTTCAATCACTACAAGCCGTTCCTCGAGGGGATATTCTCGACCACGGATGCCATTTACCATGTGTTGCTCAGCACGACGTTCGTGGTGCTTAGCATCCGGCGGCTCGACGCCGATCGGCTGGGGGCGTAATGATGCGTACGCACCTCCCGCACAAGTGGCAGCTGCGGCTGTTCGGTGCCGGGTTCCTGGTTCTGCTGCTCGTGGCGATCGGACTGCTGCAATGGCTATCTCGCGAGTACCGTCTTGAGTTCGACTGGACCCAGGCCCGGCGCCATTCGCTGTCGGATGCTTCGCTGGCCGTGCTTGCCGGTTTCCAGGAACCGATCACGGTCACGGCCTACGCAAGCCAGCGCGGCAAGCTGCGTCGCGCGATCGGCGATTTCGTGGCGCGCTATCAGGCACACAAGACCGATCTGCGACTGGAATTCATCGACCCGGACGCCGAGCCGGAAAAGACACGCACGGCTGGCGTGCAGTTCGACGGAGAACTTGTCCTGAGCTATGGAGACGCGCGCGAGAACCTTGCGCCCAACCGCCTGAACGAAGAGCAGTTTACCAATGCGCTGACGCGGCTCGGCCACCGCGGCGAGCGTTGGCTGGTGTTCCTGTCCGGCCATGGCGAGGGCAGCCCCGACACCAATCGCAATTACGACTATTCGGTGTGGGCGGCTGAGCTCAGGAAACGCGGATTCAAGACCCGCGTGCTGGCGCTGGGCACCAGTCCCCAGATTCCTGGTAACACCACGGCACTTATCATCGCCGGTGCACAGTCGCGCTTCCTGCCGGGCGAAGTGAAGGAACTGACGCGCTATCTGAAAGACGGGGGCAACCTCCTGTGGCTGCACAATCCGGGGCCACTGAACGGACTTGAGCAGCTCGCCGAAGCGCTGTCGATCGAGTTCGTGCCGGGCACCGTTGTCGACCCGACCAGCGCTGCACTGACCGGTAACGCCACCGCCATCGTGATTGACCAGTACCGTCCACACGCACTGGTGCGCAACTTCGTGCTCCAGACGGTATTCCCGCATGCCGGCGGCATTTCCCTTTCCGGCACGAGTACCGAGGGCGATGCAAACCGGCAGGTCGGCGACGACAACTGGAAGGGCGAGGTTCTGTTTGACACGCGCGCATCGAGCTGGTCGGAAACCGGCAAGCTCGATGGGGCTGTGCGCTTCGACAAGGGAAGTGACATCAAGGGCCCCCTCAATCTCGCTGTCGCGCTCACGCGCAGGCAAACCGACGCCGGGAATCGTAAGCGCGAGCAGCGCGCGGTCGTCATCGGAGATGCCGATTTCCTCACGAACAGCTACCTCGGCAACGTTGGCAACCTCGAGCTCGGCATGAGTCTCGTCAACTGGCTCTCGCAGGACGAGGCGTTCGTCAGTATCCCGGTCCGCACGGCTCATGACCGTAGCCTGAGCCTCAGCCGCAACAGCCAGCTGGCGCTTGGCATGATATTTCTTGTGCTGCTGCCGGTGGCGATGGTAGCCAGCGGCGCAACCATCTGGTGGCGGCGGCGCAAACGCTAACGCTATGAAACCGCGCTGGCTCCTGCTCGCCGCCCTCCTCGCGCTGATCGGCATACTCGCGGCCGTGGCACTGCTCAAGCCCGGTCGCGAAGCGAATAGGAAACCCACGCTGACCACGCTTTCCCCGGACACCATTCAGTCGATCCGGATCGAGCGCCCAAATCAACCGCCGATCGAGATCACTCGTCACGAGGAGGGATGGCTCATGCGCAAGCCACTGGCGGCACGCGCGAACCGCTTTATCGTGGAGAATCTGCTGGCCGTGGTCGCGGCGCCGATCGAGGCGAGCCTCCCGGCGAGAGGAACCGAGCTCGCCCGCTATGGGCTGGACGCGCCACTCGCGAGCGTAAAGCTGGACGCGGACGAGATTGCATTTGGCGCGATACACCCGTTTCAGCGACAGCAGTATGTTCGCTACCGCGACAACGTTTACCTCATCGCTTCGCATTATTACGGCGCGAGCGCCCAGAAGCCCGAGCTGTATCTCGACACGAGACTACTCGCACCGGCAACCAGGCTGACCGACCTGAAACTCGCCGACTTCTCGGTCTCGCAGATTGATGGAACCTGGCAGCGTCGGCCCGAGAGGAAAGCGCTGTCGAGCGACCGTATCAACGAATTCGTGAGTGAGTGGCAACAGGCAAGCGCGCTGTCCGTGCAACGCCACGCGGGCAAGCATCCGATCGCCTGGGTAACGCTTGGGTACGCACAAGGTGAAAAGCCGCAGTCCTTGCGCATCGCCATAATCGCGCGCGAGCCGGAATTGGTACTGTACCGCCCGGACGAAGACCTCGACTACCACTTCCCTGCCGAACTCGGCAAGCGCCTGCTGCAACTCGAGCCGGAAACCCCCGCACCGGCCAAGTAGGCTCGGGCGCGTCTGTCAGCCAGCCGCCTCGCCATGCCAGAGCTCCCCGAGGTCGAAACCGTACGCGGCGGCATCGCACCACATGTTGTGGGCAGGCGTGTTGTGCGCGTCATTGTGCGCGACCGTCGCCTGCGCTGGCCGGTACCGACGTCACTCGGTAACGAGTTGCCTGGTCAGACATTTCGGTCCGTCACGCGGCGGGCAAAGTACCTGCTTCTCAGCGCCGACCGCGGTACCGTGATCCTTCATCTTGGCATGTCGGGAAGCGTGCGGATCGTGCCGCGCGATACGCCGCCGGCCAAACACGACCACGTCGACATCGTCATGGATAACGGGTACTGCCTGCGCTTGCGTGATCCACGCCGGTTCGGCGCCCTCCTATGGAGCCGTGCCGACCCGATAAGCCATCGCCTGCTCAGGAACCTTGGACCCGAACCGCTCGGCGCGGACTTCACCAGCGAGTATCTCTTTCGTGTATCTCGGGGCCGGCGAATCGCGCTGCGCGACCTGCTGCTCGATAGCCACATCGTCGTGGGCGTGGGAAACATATATGCCAACGAAGCGCTGTTTGCCGCCGGTCTGCGGCCGCAGCGCGCAGCCGGGCGCACCACGCGCGCCCAGTGTGCCGCCATCGTGGCCGCAGTACGCCGGACGCTGACCCGCGCCATCCGGGCTGGCGGTACCACCCTTCGGGACTTCCAGAACGTGGACGGGCTGCCGGGCTATTTCCAGCAAACTCTGCAAGTCTACAACCGCAAGGGCGAGGCTTGCCCGCGCTGTGGCTCACGAATCAAGGGCTTACGCATCGGTCAGCGTTCGGCTTTCTACTGTCCAGACTGCCAGTTATAGGCGCCACTTCACGTGGCGCCGAATCTGGACTATACAACTTATTGATCAGACACAAATTAGAACGCCTTTCCATCGGGGGAGTCTCACGCGGTCGGTACAGCGCCACCGGTCATCCGGCGCCGCTCCCCGCGGTCCGTCCCGATCTGATATGCAGGGTGCGAAGGGCAAGGATAAGCGACATGACACAACTGGGACTGGAACAGCACTTTGAGGCCTACAGCGACTGGCGCAAGGGCCTGTCGACCGCGGTTAACGACCTGCGCGAGTGGATCCGCAGCCAGGATTTGTCCGATCCTCAGGCGGACCAGCGCCTTGAGCACGTGCTGGCAACTTTGCGTGATGACAAGCTGTACGTGGCCTTTGTGGCCGAGTTTTCGCGCGGCAAGTCGGAACTCATCAACGCCATCTTTTTCGC
>Ga0209427_10003446_pt1 | contig 18555 bp, 18 predicted proteins | sample DeeMarSWOR136_30_FD_187465 | JGI IMG/M metagenome (GOLD analysis project Ga0209427, IMG submission 187465) | Marine sediment microbial communities from White Oak River estuary, North Carolina - WOR-1-36_30 (SPAdes) (version 2) | ecosystem: Environmental > Aquatic > Marine > Intertidal zone >...
TTCACAATTATCTGACTGATCTTCTTGCCTGATCTTACACAGAGCAGGCCGGAGTAGCCATCGCTTCTTACAACCTCCAACTATGGATGGGACATCGTCATCCCTTCAGCCGAACCGGGTTTTCCAGATGGCTTCCAGAATGCTTGGGGCAAATGTTAATTGAATTCTGTTGGTATATGTTCGAATTACCTTTGTCGAGATTAGTAAAATCAGACCGAGGCTTTGAAGATATGACAAATTGGAATAAAAGTGCATATAACTGAAGGGCTCTTCATTGAACTGAGCGCTTATTCGTCTGTATGTTTCATATATGTCCTTGACGAAACTGTCCTGCCGCGTTAGGGCGGCTTTTAGGATTAGCAGATTCTTGTCGTTCAGGTCTTTAACCACATCGAACATAATATCCCGCCTGGCCTTTTCAAAATTGTCTCTAAGCGCTACGCCCGGCTCCAGCGCCCATAAATAGAGCGTCTTTATCGCAACCCTGACATCAGAGTTGGTGTTCTTAACAGTCATGGCGCCAATCTCCCTGACAATTCGCTCGGGCACGGACTTCAGGCCGACTCTCGCCCTCTCTGTCAAAATCCTTCCTATTTCCCCGGCATCGTAGCTGGCAAAATGCACTATTTCCGGCTGAAGTGTGCTCTTTATGCTCTCATCCAACGGGTTAAGGAATTTGGGATTATTGCTCAATAGAATTGTCATGTAGTTGTTTTGCGATCTGCTGATAAGATAGAGAATATCCTTGTGTTTGTCTTTATCACTCATCAAATCCACTTCATCGAGTACAAAGACTATTCTGCCTTGCCTTGAATCTGTGAACTTCTGCCAAAGTTCATCGAGACTGCAGCCCCGTGGCCTTACACCAAGCAGGGATGCAAGGATTTTGAAACTTGTATTGTGCTGCCGGCAGTTGGCATAGGCAAAATCAATTTGACCTTGTTGGGATAAGATCTTCATAAGGTATTTGGCAAGGACGCTTTTTCCTGAGCCGCGAGCGCCTAAGATCAGAACATTGTTGGCAATGCCGGTCTGTTGGTATCGCAGCAGCGCATCGATGACTGGCTTTACTTCTTCACGCATCAGAGGTTTTTCCGGGATGTAATTGAAATCAAATACCTCGAAGTTGCGAATCTGATCCTTGCTTTTGTCAAAACGTTTTTGTCTGTGTGAGAGATATTGCTCAATGTCCATTTCACGTGTAAACCTCACTGAACGTATAAACTCCCGGGGGTTTATAAAGTTAACGGTGCGATGTGAAATCGCTTGGTTGAGTGCAGGCGTAGCCTGCCAGGATAGTGTCCAAGACTGTCTCCGATCCCTCCATGCGTCGCTGGCAACGGCGGGGTGTGAAGCGAGGGGTAATGCTCAAGGGCGAGGTCAACCGCCGACCGAACCCGGGTTAGGAGAAGGCTGGACGGACGAATGTGAGTGAACCCTTGATGAGGCTTCGTCATTATAGAACACCGAATGGCGGATGTTACGGTGTGTTGGGTCACGGATGAATGACTACTGTCATCCAACGAGGTTGATGCCCGTAAACGTTTTCCTGTGGACACCGATGACCCCGGAGTACAGAGGGCGTCCTTCCCAGTCGCATCTCAACCATGCGGGACACAGTAACCCCGATGAGGTCCGGGATGACCCCGGTAGGCCAAGCGTAAGCAAGGCAAAAGTCCTCAGCGGGAAAGGGATGCTCCCAGAAGCGAAGGCCGGCAGCCGAAAGGCAAAGGGGAAAACATAACCCGCCGGATAGGTCAGATGGCCAGCCCGAAAGGGCGCAGACGGGGAGCAGGTGTTTCACCCGAAGAGCGTGGCAAAGGTTCCGAACTGGAGGACAAGTTAGATGCACGAGCTAGCTCATGCAAACGGACCGACAGAACAATGCAATTGGCGACAGGTCAATTGGACTGAAGTTAACTGCGTTGTGAGGAATCTGAGACGACGTATCTATCGGGCTGCCTCGGAGGGCGACCTCAAGAAGGTTCGCTCCCTCCAGAAGTTGATGTTGCGGAGTCGCGCCAATGTGCTACAGAGCACTCGGCGTGTCACGCAGCAGAACAAAGGTAAGAGCACGCCAGGTGTAGACCGACAAGTCGCTATGACGGATCAGGCCAGAGAACGGTTGGCGGAAGATCTATGTAGCCACCAACCTTGGCGGGCCAAGCCAGTGCGTCGGGTGTATATCCCGAAGGCCAACAACAAACAGCGACCGCTGGGAATTCCAACGATACGAGATCGTTGCCTTCAAGCAATGGTCAAGAGTGCGTTGGAGCCGGAATGGGAGGCTCGTTTCGAGCCAACCAGTTACGGTTTTCGCCCCGGCAGAAGCTGCCAGGATGCCATGGTGAAGATTTTCCAACTTACTCGGCCCAATTGCCGTAGAAAGTGGGTGATCGACGCGGACATCCAGGGAGCATTTGACAATATCTGCCACACGTACCTTCTTGAGGCCATTGCGCAGTTCCCCGCGAAGGAATTGGTCAAACAATGGCTCAAAGCCGGGTATGTAGAGATGGGGCGTCTGCACGAAACTACAGCAGGTACACCCCAGGGCGGAATTGCCAGCCCCTTGTTGGCCAATATCGCCCTCCACGGAATGGAGAAAGCCTTGGGAATCAAGCGAGATTCACGGGGTGATCTCCAGAGTTCACGTGCTCTCGTGCGATACGCCGATGACTTTGTAGTGTTCTGTGAGACCCATGCGGATGCCTCTGCGTGCATCAGAATTCTGGAGAAATGGCTGGCCACGCGGGGCCTTCGATTCTCACAGGGGAAGACTCGAATCGTGCAACTTCAGGACGGTTTCGAGTTCTTCGGTTTCCACATCAGACACTACAAGGACCGCCGAACGAAAGACGGCTGGACTCAGCGTATCCAACCTAGCGCTAAATCCGTGAAGCGGATAAAGGAGAAGCTCCGTAGGATCTGGCGTGAAGGCCGTCACATGCCCATGGAGGCACTTCTTCCTAAGCTCAACAGAGTGATCCGCGGATGGGCGTCTTACTTCCGGACACAAGCGTCGACCAAGACACTCAGTGCGTTGGATACCTGGATGTTCCGACATGAAGTGCGCTTTGTCAAGCGCCGTCATGGTCGCAAAAGTTGGAAATGGCTCCGGCTTCGATACTGGGGCTGCCTGCATCCCACACGCCGAGACCGTTGGGTATTCGGTGTGCCCGAGAAGGGACTGTATTTGCAGAAATTCAGTTGGGTACGATTCCACCCTCATACGCTTGTCCGAGGCATGGCTTCGCCTGATGATCCTAACTTGTCGGGGTACTGGGCAGAGCGTCGCTTGCGCCTTCGCAAGTTATACGTTCTACCCAACCTTTCTGGTACTGCCTTTTGTTGAAATAACTTCCTGGACACCGAGTTGGTTAGTGAGATGCTTGAGCCGTGTGCGATGAAAGTCGCACGCACGGTTCTGAGGGGGGTGGGTAGCCGCGAGGCTACCTACCTACCCGACGTCGGTGATACAAATCAGGGAAAGGGGGCAGACTGCTATTCGAGGCCGGTGCTAACCTAAGAATAGTAGTGCCCCATAGATATTCGGCCGAACGAATATCAAATAGTCTGATGCGTAATAGCCTTGAAATGGGATAATTCCGGGCCCTCAGACTTCCATCCGCCTGTATAAAGTTATGCGGCGGCATCAAGGTCTACTCACATTTGCACATAAAACTTGTAGCGGCGCCGTGCACGTGTGGACAAGGAATTACTCGGGGCTCCCTTTGCGGCGGCAAAGACAGGCATACACCGCAATATCAGGCATACAAGATTCTACCCATTGCTCAGTCTTGAGCGTTCGACCTTGGCGACCAACTGGTCGGTGCTGGCCGTTCAATTGGCTGACCAATGTTAAGGTACTTCTCGATTCTCAGGTCGTTCTTGAGCTTGAACAAGTTCCTGCATTGGCGACCAGTAGTCTGGTCAAACAAGTCTGCCTTCTGCCTGATTTGCCGCATTTGGTTCTTAATGGTGTAGTGTGATTTGTTCAGCGCACTGGCTACGTCAAGGTAGGAAAGCCTCGCGGCCTTGTTCTGAAAAAACACCGCCAGTATGCGTTTTTCTTGCTCAGAGAATCGATCAATGTCGAGTTTTTGAGGCAACTGTTGTATGGTCGACTTGGCTGCTACCGGCACACCTGCCATTTGAGGTAGACCGGAACTTGGAGTGTCTGGCTGTGCCGATGACCTAACCGGTATAGCATTTAACATCTGTTCCAGTTTCTCCAATCCTTTAGAATGCTCCTCGATTACGTTGTTATGCTCGACCAGTTGATCATCATGCTTTTTCAGTACTATGTTGATGGTTCCAATTTGAGCCTGCAGACTTTCAACAGCAGTCCCTGTTCTTCTAATTTCCTGCCTCATACTTGACCAGGATTGTCCAGGCTGCTTGTTCCTTTTCTTCTTCACCTGTTTCTTTTTCCTGAACAGAGCAAACAATCCCATTTTTATTCTCAGCACCTGCAGAACCGCTGACGAAGATTCAGGCCATAGACTTGCTGTTCAATTCTGGCCAACTGTCTCTTGATACTCTGGCGATCAGATTCCTGGATGGCAATTGAGCCGTCACTGAGGATGCTGTGCATTTGCAGTGAGGTGGATAAGAAGAATGAATACTCATTTTTCAAGTCGGTTTCGGTTGGGTCACTGATTTGGAATGCCGGCGGCTGATCTGGCCTCGCTTCAGATTGCTGCAGCTCCTCCCAGACCAACAGTGCTTTTATCTGCTTCAGGCTGTCCCTTAGACTTCTTAATCCTGCTGTTAAATCTGGTTTTGCCATAAGATAATAAGGCAGGAAGGGTATAAAAACTTTACTATTTCAGCCGATAATGGCCCTAAGGCCAAACCAATAGATTCCAAAACAGCTATGGCATCGAGATGGATTCAGAAATATAATGCACCGGAGTATTTGCCTGTGTCACAGGGTGCTACGTATGGAAGGTGCAGGACAACATATCCAATCTCAACAGCTTAATTATCAGGAGAAGTTCTGATGTTAAGACAGCATATTAGCAGACGTCGTTTTCTTGCCACAACAGCAACAACTGCTGCTATCACTATCGTGCCGAGCAATGTTCTTGGAGGAGCACGACATACACCGCCCAGCGAGATACTTACGGCGGGACTGATTGGCTGCGGCGGCCAGGGCGGCGAGGACCTTAACACCTACATCAAAGCTCCTGGTGGTGACTACAAGCTGCTGGCCGCCTGTGATGTGGACGAGACCCGCCTCGCCAACGCCAGGAAGAAATTTGGCGAGCATGTCGAGCTCTATACCGACTGGCGCCGGCTGATCGAACGCAACGACATTGATGTTATCAGTATCGCCACACCGCCGCATTGGCACGCGCTGATGTGCATTGCAGCGGCGCAGGCTGGCAAGGACATCCTCTGTGAAAAGCCGATGACACGCTTCATCGCGGAGGGTCGGGCTGTAGTCACCGCAGTTAAGCGTTATGGCCGGGTCTTCCAGATCGGCACAAGCGGCCGCTTCGGCGCTTACAAGAGCTCTCGGAGCCGTAGGATTCACAAGATCATGCGCAGCGGCCTGTTGAAGCACTGCCCCGCCGTGTACATCCATAGGGGAGGCTTCCCTGTCCTGAGATACTGTGGGAAGGTGAACCTGAAGCCTGAGCGCGTGCCTGCACACCTCGATTGGGACATGTACTGCGGCCCCTCGCCGCTGCGGCCGTACCACCCCCACCGCTTTGGCGGGAGCCATCGCTTCTACTGGGATTACGAGGGCGGGAGCCTGGCCGATTTCGCCCAACACTATGTGGACCCATTCCAGTGGATCTACGGCAAGGACGACACCAGCCCTGTTGAGGTGGAGGCCTGCGCTGCCCCCGCGCATCCCGATGCCTGTGGTGTCTGGGCGTGGGTGGAACTTAAGTATGCAGAAGGACTGACCCTGGTACTCGATGGCAATGAGTGGGGCCCACGGTACGACCGCAAAGAGCCGCGTCATGTAGAACTCAGTGATTTAGACGAGGAGAGCCGTAAGAAGGTCGAGGCCATGCCTGATCCGGAGCCGCTGCTCTGGTTCGCCGAGGCGGTTAAGATGCGTAAGGAGGCGGGTGGCCACGTCGAAGCTTCCCACCGTGCCGTTACTATTGCACACCTTGCGAACATTGCCATCCGCCTGGGGCGAAAGATCAGGTACGATCCTGTTAAGGAAGAAATCATCGGCGACGAGGCGGCCAACAGGTTAGTCTACCAGCCGATGCGCGAACCGTGGCACGTTTAAGAAACGTCATTTGACAAATAGTAAGGGATTTCTGCCATGTCAATCTCTGAACAGATAAAGAACCTCATTGGTCAGATCCCTGGCCCGGACGAGGGTGGAAGCTATGCAAATCTGGATATGAACAACATCAAACAGATCGAGAAGGTAGTAGTACAGCTTCATAAAGGCGGGCGCAATAGCGCACTCGGTCTGATTGACATGCTCGTGGAGCCGGGCAAGGGAGACGACATCAAGGCCCGCTTCGCCCTGCATCTTTTGGCAGTTCACATCACGCGGAAAGGAAGCGAGCAGGCTCGCAGCGAGTTCGCTCGGGCTGTTGCGTCGCAAGTCGGTGGTGACCGGCCCAAAGCCATCCAGATCTATCTTATCGAACAACTCCAACTCGCAGGCACCAAGGAAGTCGCCGCGACTCTCGGAAAGGCCCTTCTGGATCGGGAGCTGTGTGACCCGGCGGCCCGGGCACTGACGTCCATACGCGATGGCGCAGCCGAACAGCTTCTTTCAGCCCTCCCAAATGTCCATGAACGCCAGCGTTTGAGCGTCATCAACAGCCTCGCTGTCCTCCGGGCCGCGCAAGCCGCTGATGCTTTCCGACAAGCCCTTCGGGACCCTGACCCTGACACCCGGATTGCCGCCGCCTGGGGTATTGCCAGGATCGCCGATGCCTCTGCTGCTGAGGTGCTGCTGAAGTGCGCTGAGGCCCACAGAGGGTGGGAGCGGATTAACCAGACCGATGCATGTCTGGCTCTCGCGGAGAACCTTGTGGCAGCTGGTAAGAGGAGCAAAGCAGCCGCCATCTACACTTACCTGCAGAGGACGCGGACTGAGCTATCTGAGCGCCACGTCTACGAGACCGCGGAACGAGGTATGATGACCGCCAGGTAGTCGCAAGAAAAAGGCCATAAAGCGCACGACCGCCTCGAAAAGCGAGATCAACATATCTCAATAGTACATGTCATCACTATCGTACAGGTCTTTCCAGCTTACAGTATCTGGGTCATCGTCATTGTCTTTGTCCTCGGATTCGTGCAGATGGTCAAGGATTCTATTTACAACCCTGCGAATAGCCCTGGTGTTTTCACAGATCTCTTCAAGGGTCTGGACGGTCTTTTCATCTTTGGGCAAATCTTCTTTTGGTGTCATTTTGAAATGATAACGGAGCAGGGGTATTTAAGCTTTATGCTAATGGAAAATATGAGAAGAAAAATATATGTTGGAGTGATGAAATAAGGGAGGGCCCTTCACCCGAGCCCTCCCAAAGGTCACTTTGCTGACTCCTCACCAATGTCGGTAACACTTAATTCGTTTGCCAGGAGATTCAACTGGATGTCGCAATCGAGGGGCAGTTGTCGCAGATACTTTGTAAACTGGGCAAAGCATCAGGCCTGCTGCAATATTTGCACAGTAAATAGTTGTTTTTGCGGTGCACGGCCCTTCAAATGCTTCTTCAGAATTGAACAGTGTTGCCGGATAGTGTGTCCGAGAGGCATAGTCGCAGGCAGTCAATATCCTTAATACCTCAGCGGTCATGCGGCCATCCGTGAAAAGGCTGACCTTGTCCTTGACAGCCTCCCAGATCAGCCTTCTTGTGTAAATCCGGTCCACCGCGCAGAAAACAATGTTGCCTACTTCCATACTCCTGCGAAAAGGTTGCTTAACCCAATGTATATCAACATCGCTGTTGACTTGCTTGCACAAGGAAACTGTTGCCTCGACTTTTGGTTTGTCCAAATCGGCTTCAAGGTAACCCTGACTTGCCAGGTTGCTGGCCTCGACGGTGTCGTAATCTATTAGCTGTAACCAGGGAATTTCCATTGCTGTAAGCTGTAGGGCCACCTGCCTGCCAATAGCGCCGACGCCAATTACTGTTACTTTACAGATAGCAAGCCGGTCAACGGGAACGATATCTTGTTGTCGAACGTATCTTTCTTCTCTTTGCTCTGCGTTCATGAAAAATCGCCTCACTTTCACAATCTTTGCTCTGTCTGAAGATTTGAGGAGAATGAACAACTGGGCGGTTGCCTTGGGATCTAACAGCCCTGTGCGGCAATCAAAGGGAGGATGTGGCTCGCGGGGTACGCCATAGCTGGTATGCAGTAGGCTTTGTCAAAGTCGGTGGATAGTAACTCAGACAGGCTCTGCTACTGACCAGTTCGCCTTGACTTGTTGTATTGCAGAAGCAGGTACGGTGCCGGCTGGAGAGAATATCTTCTGTGCGTGCTTGACCACGCCGCGCGGCAGACTGGTTGTGATGCCGGACTCTTCGAGGGCCATACTATGGGAGAACATATCAGGCGGTGAGAAGGTAGGGTCGCTGCCGCTTTTGAGCTGAGCTTTATGCCACCGTTGTATCGCCTCAAAGGTCTTCGGCCTTGAGTATCGCAGGACCTTGAAGCCAATGTGGTATATTTCCTCGGCAAGAACCTGCTTATTGCCGAAACCTTGATCGTAGATGGTAATTCTGATTCGACCAGTGTCGGTGTCGATCGAGGCAGAACCGCAGATGACGGGGCGTTTGCCTTGTCTCTTGATTTCCCCATACCATTTGTTTCCTCGCGACTGAATAGCTATGTCCTGTGATGCAACCGGTGAGTTGTCATCAAACACCAAAATACAGTTCTCTATGAGCCAGTCGACCCTCTGCATCTGCTTTATTAGCGGCTTAAGAGGTTCAGCCTCGGATGATTTGCCAATTACAGGCATTCTTGGATGCTCATCCATCAATGCCAGGCGCGCCTTCTCTTCGGCCCACGTAGGCCAGACCTTGTCAATCTTCGGTATGCACTGCACGTTGTAGCCGGGCGGATAATCCCATATTCTCTCAAATTCTCTGGCGTAAGCTGCTTCTGCTTCATCTCGGGTCTTAAAGCTGCCGATAAACCGATGCTTCCTATTGACGACGATCTGGGCATGCCAACGATCTTCTGCTCTTGGGCGATTGTCCTTCAATATTCTGGCAGCCAATGCGGGGTCTTCTTTCTGAATCTGGCGCCACATTTTAGCAGCAACTCTTTCGGCGACAGTCCTGTCCTTGGTTGCTGTTCCGTTGATTCTTGTATGCCTTTGAACGTTGGCTGCTAATTCGGGATCATTCTTCCTAATCTGACTCCACAGCTTCTTTGCGATTCTCAGAGCAATAGCCTTGTCCTTGGTTGAGAATTTCTCACCTTTGGGTACTAATCGTTGGCGCTTAACCCACCCAGGAATCCACCAATAGTACCGACCGTTATTGACGATGAAACCTCCTGGCACTTTCGGTTTTGTCTTTGGATCAATTAGTGGCCGGCATTTCATCTTGTTGGCAACAACCCAATAATACCCGCCATTGTTCAGGTAAATGGTTCCAGGTACCCTGTTTTTCCTGAGCTTAGGCGGGCTCGTCTTCTTCGCTCTAAGACACGTACCGCTAGCTGGCATTCGCTTTCCTTCAGCTAACCATGTTTCATTCTGAGCTTCCCAGAGTGATATGGAATAGTCATAGAGCAGTTTTCTGGCTCTGTTCCAGTAGGGCCGTAATCGGTCCCTGTTGGCAAACAGGTTCTTGTACACGGCATAAAACGGTTCAATGCCCTGCCTATTCGCGTCCTCTGTTATTTGGCTATACCTGGCCTTGTCAGCTTCACTTAGAGGCGAAAATTTCTTGCGAGTAAGGATGTCAAGCGTATCTTCGACTATTTGATATGGTATATCGCCTGAAAGCGGGTTAATACCCATGTAGTTACGCAAAGCAGGATTACATCTCCACATCTCACGAAGCACTGTAGCAACACCTTCCGGCAGATATCCCTGTTCTTCTGCCACGTCCACAGATACTTCATCGCCGTTGTCATCCATCATCCTTGGCCAGTTGCTCGTTTTCTGGGCACTATACCACATCTTTCTGGTCTCTTTGGAAAAGTAGGGATTGGGCGAGGTCCCGTGCCGGTGCATACCGTGGACTCTTTCCGCCGCTAAAAAATGCAGAAGCTCCAAAGTAGCGCCGCCCCTTGCGCCAAACAAAAGAACAGCACCAATTGAAACGCCGTAGCTATCAGCATATTCCTGCGAAAAGGATACATGCTTAGCACCAGATTCATTTGACAGGCTCTGCAGTGCTCTTATATACCCGCCGTTAAGCAGCTCATCTATAAATTGGCGCGTCATCGTTGTTCTGACAATATCGTTGGCGTGTGGATAAAGGCACCACATTGTGGATCTCACCCGTCTGTAGAAATTCCAATACCACGGACTCTTTCTTGTTTCAGGGTCACTTACATAGCGGTCCAGCTCATCCACCGCCTTCACGACTTCTGAATTAACACCGTGTACTTCAGCAATTCTCTCCTTCAGGTTTTTTCTTTGATTGGTGCCAATGGAATAATAGACATCTCTTACACTTTGTTGAATCGTTTTAGATGTAGCAGTCATTTTTGGCGCCTCCTGAAATGATCCTGGTGGCACCTCCTGCGCGCCGGGATGTACCATCAGAGTCGTGTCGTCATTGTGTGCGCGCAAAAAAAAGGAGCCCCTGGAACAACCAAGGACTCTGGAACGGCTTTCTAAATCTTCTGATATGAAGTCCGGGCCAAATCACATCGTCGCCAAAGACCAGCCAGAACAATCTGGCTGGCTCAAACTCTCAGTCTAACATAGGCATCACCTCACTTTCTGAATTTTGAATAGTTGTGATTGCCCAAAAGGTGGTATGGGCTCTTATGGATGGTCTTCTTGTACATCAGCTACTTGTCGTATGATCACATAATTTGGTCCTCCAGGTAAGAGGTTAACATTCTTGTTCTTTCATGCTTGAATTGCAGGTGGAACTGGTTTCTTACGAGCTTTCCTGAGCATTTTCCGCCTTCTCTGGCCCTTTATGTTCCATCAGGTACTCAAATGCCTTCTGAAGCGCAAGAATTGCCTTTGGCAAGTCATTTAGACTGAGGCTGTTGGTTCCATTCCATTGACCTGTCTTGTCTTTGTATCTTACTTCAATAGCCACTTTAGGCAGTGGTATTAACTTGCCGTTCTTTTGGATGATGTTTCTAAATACAGATGCTCTTACGGCTCCTACCTTAAACACAGTTTCTGGTTTTGACATTTTCCGCTTATTCCTTATCGATTGGATATTACCAATCAGTACGATCGTACAAGGTGATAGCAGTTTATAAATCTTTTGGCTGATGCTGATGAATTCGAGGCCGAGAGAAGGCGCTAAGAAGCGACCTTCAGGGAAGCTATTTTTGGCAAGACCTTCTCAAAGGCCGCTGGTTAAACAATCAGCATCAGCAACAAATGCCGTCGGGAAAGTTGCACAGCCGCAGCGCGGAACAAAAGGGCAGAAGTGAAAAAGGAATTGAAGGACAGATGAGAATTGGGAGTGCAGAGAAGTCTGTTTGATATAGTACTGACTCGCGAGAAAGCTTCATGCATTCTTGGCCATTTGAGGGTAGTCCAGGTTTTCCGGGCCGGAACAGGCCAGATTTGAAAAGGCAGACCTTAATCCAAAATTTCAAAGTTGCTCTGATTTTCCCGGCAGTGCTTTCAGTTAGATGAGCTATTGTCAGGATTGGAAGCAACTTTTCATGTTTGGACAGTTGTTGCCTTCGTAGTTATTACGAGTTTGAAGTTTATAAACTTTACTGTTGTGGTCTGAGTCGTTTTCATATATAGGGCGAATCACGATTACAGTCTACGGTCGGGGCTTCAGCCAGAGCCCGGTACTTACCGAAGAAGTATATTGCATTGTGTTCGAAATTATCCGACACGCACGCTCGAGAACTTCTTGAGTCGCCTAAGAAATGGTATGCTGATCGACTGAGCAAAGGGCTCGATCCCACATGGTGCATGCACGAAGCTTTTGCTGACCTGATGGTTTAGCAAGAGGAATTTCCGGGATCGACGGATCTGTCACGACGCGCTATCAAGCACGCTCAAAGAGTATTGAATCGCACCTCCCCCTGCGCCTCCCTGCGAAGTGCCCCAATCGTTGTCTATCCCTCCTCCACTACTAAAATCAGTCGGCCCAGTAATCGAATCATAGGTAGGCCCTCCAGCGGCACCCTTGCAACTCCCGCCTGCGCCACCGTATCCAGCACCACCCCCATTGTTAGAACTCGACCCGCCCGCACCAGGACCACTCTCAGAACCATAGCCCTTGCCATTGGCGGAAATCTCACACCCTGCAGCAATAGTGAGATCTTGCGTAATAGTAAGAAGAATCCTGCAATCTGGCTCGCCGCCTGCAGCCGCTGAATGCGTTACAGCCCCTCCGTTGATAACCTGCAGACTATTGAAATCGTGCCCACCGTTGACCGTCAGAGTACACCCATCGACCACAATATCGTTTCCATCGTAGGTGAAATCACCGGCGTCAATTAGTATATCCGTTGTGAAAGTGACTGCACGAGTTACGGTTGTCACCACCAACAGCACCAACAGGCTAATCAGACATAGCCTTTTCATTTTCTTTGCTCCAGAGAAGAACGCCCCATGTCAGTTCGAAAACAACACAGCAGACATTAGCTGTACTGCTTTCGTGAGACAACGTCGAACGCTAGTACGTTACAGTTCCCCGTCCTCTGTCCTTTCCTTACCTACGCGTGTAGAAAATCGAGGATGCAACTCCCTGTGACGCTCTGTGGACCAACTCGCAAAAGATGCAATATTAGAATGATACGTTGTCGGACGACAAAAAGCAAGCGGACATTACTCAAACTTAGCGTTTTTTCACAAGGTTTGATGCAAAATGTCCTTTTGGAACGGTCTAAGAGTCTTTTTTTCATTCAAATCAGCCACGTTCGCGAGCCACCCGGGAGTTAGGCTCGTACGTCACGGTCGACGAGAGAGCTACAATACAGTCCGACAACTCACGCTGGATGGCATTCCCTCGGTTTCACAATGAGGCCGCCTCCAATGTCCTTGCCTACCATTCGTAAGAGATGGGTACCGCGAAACATAAACACCAGCTTGCTAACTGGCCGTTTAGGCCGCTGAATCTACTTGGAGTACAGCACCTTCAAAGAACGTGTCTATCTTGGCTGGGTTTAACGAGCAACAGATGCGTTATGATGTCTTTCGAGCGAAGGGCTATGATATGGGTTCTGGTGTGGCAGAAGGTGCGTGCAAGCATGTGATTGGCAAACGACTTAAACAATCTGGGATAACATGGAAGCGTAGCGGTTCGTCGGCGATATTAGCTTTGAGGATAGTCTGGCCGAACAACCGATGGCAGCAGTTCTGGGAAAACAAGCCCCTTGCAGCCTGAAAAATTGTACCTACAAACATGACATGCACCCCTTCAAAACTTCAAAACTATTGTCCAAGAATTTCTTTGATTAACCACACATTTTTCCCGTAGGCATGTCTCCTTTCTGCTGGCCATCACCCGGCCAGTTCAGGGCGCCGCCCCAAGTGTGGCTTATAGGGCGCGCCTGGCCTTGAGCCATTCTTAGTTAATCACAAACATGGCCTGACACGTTGATTCGATGACGTACTCGCTTTCATTTCCCGAAACCATCCTTATAGTGTACGTCCCTTGTGCCGTATAGTTTTTAGTCTTCAAGTTGAACCGCCATTTACCATCGCTAAACTCGAACTGATTGCCGTCTGTTCCCTGTCCGGCTGATAATGCTTGCTCGCTTACATCGACTGGATCTTCGGCTTGTCCCGAGTCAAACCAGACCTGAATCACCGGTGGCGAGAGAATGTCAGCATCGGTTACAGGATTTCCATCCAGATCTATGAGTTCGGCCTTAAACGGGAGCACCCTGTTCTTCTTAACCGTTACTGCTCCTTTATCCATCGGTGGCTCAAAACCGAGGCAGGAGTAACAAGGGACATTGGCAGCCGCGGATAGTACTGCCACTCTGTCCTTGGCCCATATGTTAGGGCCTTCACCACCGACCACGTAAGCTTTGCTTGATAAACCGACAACTCCACGCGCCAAACCCAAGGCCTCGTACATCTGCGGGCCCGCTCTCCAACTTTCTGTACTGGGTGAATATATGTAGCATTTATCGGTGTAACTTGAGCCCTGCCAACCTCCTACTGCATATATCTCACCGCTCAAAACGAACGCGGCGGGATTTCCAAGCGGTTCCGGTAGAGATGCTACATACTCCCATGTATCACCCTCGGGGTCATAGCGCTCGACAGTAGATAATGCGGCTGGCCCACCAATTCTTCCACCACCGATCGCATATATTCGGCCTTGCCCGTCTGCGGCGTAACCAGGTGTCCCGCGGGCTTCATTCATTGAAGCCACGAATGTCCACACACCGGTCGCAGAGTCGTACTTTTCTACAGAAGCAAGGTCCCCTGCTGCTGAGTATTCGGAAGTCCCGCCAAACACATAGATACAATCGTTGCCTGTAATAGCTATGCCGTGACCTGTACGCGCCATATTCAGGCGACTTCCCATGAGCATCCAAGGACCCCCCACCGGGTCATATCGCTCTACCGTATCATGAACGACGAATCCGGCGTTGTGGCCACCAACAACCCATATCCGCCCATCGGAATCAGTCACAGCCCCCGGAAGATGCCGTGTCATCCACATTGGTTCAATATATTCCCAGTTCCCTGTCGCCTCATGGAATCTCTCAGCGGTATTCGTTGCGTGTTTATCACCTATTCCATAATCCACGCCACCTATAGCATAGATGTGGCCGTCGGCGCCCAGTGTCACACCCGGCCCAGTCCTCGGTGATTGCAGGCTGACTCCAGGCTCCCAACCCTCGCCAGCCGAAACACTACTATCGGCCAACAGACATACAAGGAGTACGATTCGAACTGGGATATGCATAGTCAAGACCTTTGCCACTCTCATTTTATCCTCCTACTCTCAACCAAAATCCTTTTTGCCCACAGAATACACATTCTTCTCCAAAGCTACCCGGCGTTACAGCACCTGCTCAACACAATATTAGGGGCACAAATACGCTTCCGCTTTACAACGAGGCCGCCTCCAACGTCTTTGCCTACCGTTGGTGGGAGAAAGCTCCACGAAACAAAAACGCCAGCTTCCTCACTGGCTCTCTGAGCCGCCAAATCTACCTGGAATATACCTGTTTCAGAAAACCTGTCTATCGTGGTTTCTACGGGATTTTGGGAAAAAAATTAAAAAAGCAAGATGCGCACAAAAGTCCCATCAGACCGCATTATTGGCTCAATAGTGGGGATTGGGTGGATCCCGCGTGAACCTGCCCGCGCCTTTTTGGAGCAAGTATCAGCTTTTTGCATGCCGAAAGCAGCAGAGAGCTTCTCAGGGGCCTTCTCGTGGGTCCTGGGTCCTATCACCTAATCCGATGGGTTTATAAACCCTGCTCATTTCACATTTAAATGCAAATCAATCACAATCATTATCAGTACGCACAAATTCAGAGCGAAAAAAGCAAACGCTCCCAGAAGTATGAACGTTTTGGCGAGATCATCCGCTACATGACTGTTGACGAGCTTCAGAATTTCTTCGACAGTATCGACAATTACAGCCATAAGTTGATGTTTGAGGTGATTTATGAACTCGGCTGTCGTGTTGGCGAATTTGTAAGGATCCAGGTAAAGCACATAGACTTCAGTCGAAGCACGGTTTTCTTTCCTGCCGAGAATACCAAAACAAAACATGCCAGAATCAGCTATCTGCCCAGAGGCTTAGCCAATGAAATCAAAAGCATGCTCAAACAAAGAGGGATTATCACCAAGCGTGACGACAGAATCAGACAAAGCGAGGCATACCTATTTCACCCTGGAAAACGTTGGAATAAGCCATTCACGGAGAATCGCATCAGGCAGATATTTCAGCATTACGTCACGAAGGCTGGATTGCAGCAGGTTTATGGGAAAGATTCTATGGAAAGAAACTTGAAAATGTTCACGGTTCATAGTCTAAGGCATGCCCACATCATGACATATGTTGTCGACCGGAGAGTTCCTTTGCCGATAGTCCAGAAGCAGGTTGGGCACAGGAGTCTGAAGACTACTTCTGTCTATTTGTCGCCATCGACTGAGAAGATGGCTGGGGCATATGATGCAGCCCGCAGCAACCACAGAGGAGAGGAGCAGCTCAAATTTTGAAGTGGTGCAGTTATAGTCGGTTTTTGGCTATCACAAATTATGAGGGCCTGCTACGTGGGATCAACACAACTTGCTTTGACTATCAGCCAGATCATCGTTTTGGGTCTTACTCGTCCTGAATTTCGTCACCGCTTAATTCTTCAGCTACCCTATCCCACTGGACACCGAATTCGTCCAACAACATTTTAATGTCTATCCCGCTGCCCATATGGTGAAGTTGGCCTGCCACAAAATGTAGTTCGCATATGCAGACATCATGGACTATGCCGAATCCTCTCTCCGAAAACTCTTCTGTATCTTTAAGCCTTGCAGTGACTTCTCCAATAATGGCATTAAACAGATGTTCTAAACCTTCCTCATCCTCAAGGTCGATATCATATCCTGTCGTGAGCGTAACCTTTCTACTCATCTTGATAACCTCCTTTGTCTTATGTTGAACTAACCTTTGTGCAAAATTCAGAACTCTATGTTTAATAATGATTTACAACCATTATTTTCTTGCGATCTCCTCCATTTTGTCTATTATGTAACTGCCGTTTGTAAAAGGAATTACAAACAAAATGAAGGAGATATTACCATGCAACACTTTCAGACCTCTTTCTTCTACGACCTGCAAGAGCTAATTCGTAACGCTCCGCTGATCCGAAAATACTATTTAATCTTCAAAGCTCTCGATCTTTCAGCACTTAAAGACAGAAACTATGGTGTCGGTGCCACCGGCCACTCCCGTCACGCTATGCTCAGAGCTTTCATAGTCAAACATCTCGAAGGCATCAAATCCGTTCCACTGCTAATCGATTATCTAAATTCCATCCCGCCTCTGCTTGAAATGTGCGGGTTCGAATTAGGCAATCTGCCTGATGAATCACAGTTCTACCGCTTCTTGGAGAAGACCAAAAACTCAACACTTAAAGCCATACACAAAGCAGCGGACGACTTACTCATAAAAGAAGGCTTCACTTCACTTGATGAATTCATCGTGGACTCAAAGCCGGTTATGGCAGCGACCAAAGAAAACAACCTTAAAAACCCAAACAGAAATACTCGTGATAAAACCAGAAGACCAAAACGCAATCCTCAAGCAACGCTGGGCTATTATTCCTGCCAGGTCATTGATGGCAAAAAAGAAAACATGACCTTCTTCTGGGGATACCGAACACATGCCATTGTCACTAAAGAAGGTATATGCCTGGTGGAAAAGACTCTGCCGAATAACATCACGGATGCAGATGCCGCTTATAGTCTTATCAAGGAGCTAAAACGCAGATTCCGCTTCAAAAAAGGGGCTACCTTCATTGGCGATAAGGCCTATGATGTCAGAGATCTATACACCTTCATCGTCGAAAAAATGAAGTCGCAGCCCTATATACCCATCAATCCCAGAAACCAAAAAGCTGATAAGGTCTTTGGACCGCACGGCTGTCCGATCTGCGATGCAGGCTTAGAGATGAAATCAGCCGGAAGATGGACCGAAGGCAATCGCGAAAGGGTCAAATTCCGTTGTCCGCTGAAGATCAGCAAAAAAGTCGCTGCAAAGCTTGATAGGACCTGCCCGGCAAAACATCCTTCCTTTGATACCGGCAAATGCTATGGCTGCACAAAATACCTCGATGTCACTGACGATGCCCGCGCTCGTGTCCCCAGAGACAGCAAAGAGTTTAAGCAAACCTTTAAGCACAGACAGATAATCGAGCAATACTTCTCTCGTCTCGGTGACAGAGAAGTGGAGCAGACCACGCACTATCAATTCACTGCCATAAGCAATCAAATGACGATTGCTCATCTTAGTGCCAGCTTGATTGCGGTAGCTGCTGCCATAATTCTGAAGCAACCAGCCAAAATCCGTTGCTATCGAACATTTGCACGGCTACCGAAAACTGGCTAAGACGTTCGGTTCAATGCTGAAAGATTAACTTTTCAAAGAGCAAGGACGAGGCCCATCAGAGATGCTCTATCCAAAAGCAGGTTATTAAACCTTAAATCACCTCAAAATGTGCCTCTCTGTTGGTAAAATCAGCATAACTCTCGAAAGCCTTCTCTTAATCGACTTCACGTATCGAAAAGTCACTCATTTTGCAGGAGCCTTATATGTTGAACTGGTTACGTCTACGTACACTAAACGAAGTTCATTCCCCAATTTGAGCCAAGACGATGTCCCATCCATAGTTGGAGGTTGTAAGAAGCGATGGCTACTCCGGCCTGCTCTGTGTAAGATCAGGCAAGAAGATCAGTCAGATAATTGTGAA
>Ga0209427_10003448_pt1 | contig 18550 bp, 16 predicted proteins | sample DeeMarSWOR136_30_FD_187465 | JGI IMG/M metagenome (GOLD analysis project Ga0209427, IMG submission 187465) | Marine sediment microbial communities from White Oak River estuary, North Carolina - WOR-1-36_30 (SPAdes) (version 2) | ecosystem: Environmental > Aquatic > Marine > Intertidal zone >...
GAAATAATGCCTCCAATGCTCCCCCGGCCATAGTGGTCCCGGATTGTCCCCAATCGCTCCGCCGCCAGGTTAAGGGCCTCCTCCCAATCCCCCTCGACCAGAGACCCATTCTTCCTGATCAGAGGTTTGGTCAATCGATCCCTGTGATGGACATAGTCATAACCAAACCGCCCCTTTACGCAGAGGCTGCCCCGGTTGCTTCCCGCTTCATCATCGGTGGTAACCTTTATGATCGTCCTCTTCCCAACGGTATTCAGTTCCAATTGACAGCCACAGCCACAAAAAGTGCAGGTGGTCGGAATTCTTTCGGCCTGCCATTTTCTCCCCTTGATCGGGCTCAATTTCTCCGTCAAGGCACCCACCGGACACACCGAGAGACATTCCCCACATGAGATGCAGGCATCGGGATTAACAGCGGCAATCATGGAGACAAGCCCCCTGTCCGCAACATCCAAAACGTGACATCCCGGAATTTCGATACAGGCCTGGACACACCGCTGGCACATTACGCATCTATGGGGCCATTGTCGGATCAGCGGTGTACCGAGGGCGGGTGTTTCCCTTTCGACTTCCTCGGCAACGAAATCTTGATGTTCAATTCCGTAGGCATAGGTTAGATTTTGCAGTTGGCATTCGCCGCCTGCGTCACACACCGGGCAATCCAGGGGGTGATTTACGAGCATCAGCTGCAATGCTTCCCGGCGCATCTTCTCCACCCGTTCCGTTTTGGTGTGGACCACGATGCCATCAACTACCGGCGTCGTGCAGGCGGTCATGGGCTTTTCCGCTCCCTCGATCTCCACAAGACACATTCGACAGGAGCCCAGGGTACTCAGTTTCCGGTGGAAACAGAGGGTGGGGATAGAGATGCCGTTTTCCGTGGCGGCCTCCAGGATCGTTTTCTCCTGGCTCGTGGTAATCTCCTTATCGTCGATTGTTAGCTTGACCATTTTCAATTCCCATCACCTGAATGACTCGCTATTTCAACCATCAGTTGCCACCAAACCGATTCGGTAACACCGAAGACAACGATCCGCCTCCTTCATTGCATCGGGTACGGAAAACCCCTTCTCAACTTCCTCGAAGGTCCACTTCCTCTCCTTCGGGGGCAACATCTGGAGTTGTTTCCTCTTCCTTCCACCGATGATCCCGATCTCCTCTTGGGAGTCATAAACCTTTACGGAGGCCACCACGTTCTCCAATTTCTCATCCTCCGTTGAGCTCACCGCCATACCTGTCAAGTATTGGTCGATTTTATCCGCGGCCCTCTTTCCGTTTCCAGCGGCCCTGACCAGCACGTCCGGACCGGTAACGCAATCCCCTGCGGAAAAAACTCCCTCCTTTGAGGTTTCCAGGGTCTCCTCGTCGACGGAGATGGTCCCCCACTTCGTCGTCTCGATCCCATCTTTTTCCCCCAAAAAAGAGAGGTCTACCGATTGGCCAATTGCGGGGATCACGATATCCGTATCCGCGTAGAATTCCGATCCCGGTATGGGAACTGGTCTCCTGCGGCCGCTCTCATCCGGCTCCCCCAGTTCCATGCGGATACACTCAACCCCCACCACCTTCCCCTCTTTAGCGATAATCTTGGTGGGGACACAGAGGTAGTTGAACCGGACTTCCTCTTCCTCAGCGTCATGAATCTCGACATCGTCGGCCGGCATCTCTTTCCGTGATCTTCTATAAAACAGATTGACATCCTTCTTCCCCACACGAAACGAGGAACGGACACAATCAATGGCCACATTCCCCCCTCCCACCACAACCACTCTCTTCCCCTCGGGATAGGGGTCCTTCCCCATATTCACATCCAGGAGATACGTCACGCCGTGAATGAATCCCTCATACCCCGCGTCCTCGCCCTCTACCCTCATCGAGGTGCTCCCTTGAGCTCCCACCCCGATGAAGAGGGCCTTATACCCCTGTTGAAAGATTTCCGCCAGGGTAATGTCCTTTCCCACCTGGACCCCGTATCGGATCTCTACTCCCATGGATTGAATAATTTCTACCTCCCGGTACAAGATATCCCTTGGCAGGCGATAATCGGGAATACCCCATGCAGCCATTCCCCCCGATTCGGGGAACCGTTCGAAGATGGTTACCGGATATCCCTTTAAAGCAAGGTAATAGGCGCAGGACAGTCCTGCCGGACCCGCCCCTATGACGGCCACCTTATCCTCCTTCTTTTCGGAAGGTGGGGTAATGGCCGGGGTGTGTCTTTTTTCGATTTCATAGTCTGCCACGAATCGCTTCAAATACTTTATTGAAAGGGCTTCATCGATATTGGCCCTCCTGCAGTTTTCCTCACAGGGTCTTATGCATACCCTCCCTAATGCCCCCGGCAGACACGTCCCTTCGCGGATTACGCCAAGGGATTCCTCAAATTTCCCCTCCTTAATGTATTCGACGTATGTGGGGATATCCAGGTGGGAAGGGCACGCACTCATGCAGGGGGCCGTCAACTTCACCTGGTACCCCTTCCTGGGAACCTTCTTTTTGCCCTTGATAACCTCCTCGAAGTCGCCCCTGAAATATTCGATGGCGTCCAATACGGGTTTGGTTCCGGTCTGCCCCACGGTGCACTTAGAGCCCTCCTTGATGAAATCCCCCAATCTCCTGAGCAGATCCAAATCCCTCATCCTTCCCCTACCGTCGACGATCCGATCCATTACGTCCAACATCACCTTGGTACCCACTCGGCAGGGAACACACTTCCCGCAGGATTCCCCCTGAACTGCCGCTAAATATGCGCGCACCATATCCACTACGTTCACCCCGGGATCCCTCAAGACCAGCCCATCCCACCCCATGAAGCCCTTTACCTCGGCTTCCCTGTCATAATCCACGGGTAAATCCAACCCTTTTGCCTCAACGAGTTCCCCGGGTGCTTTCCCCCGATTATCGATAATCTCATCCTTCCAACTGCTGAAAACGACATCGGTCATTCCCTATACTCCTTGCTTTTTTCTATCTGTCAATTTCCCCCAGAACGATATCGATACTTCCAATAGTGGATACGACGTCGGCGATCAATCCACCTTCGACCATCTTCGGGAGAGCGCTCAAGTTCATAAAGCTTGGCGTCCTGATCTTGATCCGATAGGGATGGTTCGACCCATCGCTGACGATGTAAAAGCCCAACTCCCCTTTGGGCGCCTCAACGCTCATGAAAACCTCACCCTCCGGGGGCTCAAATCCCTCCGAAACGATCTTAAATTGCCGAATTAAGGCATCTATATCCCTTTGAACGTCATCTTTGGGAGGAAGCACTACCCGAGGATCATCGGCCATAAAACGCCCATCGGGGAGATTCTCCACCGCCTGCTGAATAATCCGGATGGACTGTCTCATCTCCTCCAGACGCACCATATATCGGTCGTACACATCCCCCACCTCACCGATGGGAATCTCGAAATCGAACTCATCATAACCGGAATAGGGAAACCGTTTTCGAACGTCCCACCTCACTCCAGAACCCCTCAGCGTCGGCCCACTGGCTCCATAATTGATGGCATCCTCTGCCGTGAGAATACCCACCTTCTTTGTTCTCCTCATCCAGATTACATTTTTCGTCAAAAGGGTTTCGTATTCGTTGATTCGCCTGGGGAAATCCCCAAGGAAATCCATAACCCTCTCTTTAAATTCCTCCGGGACATCCTTCGACAGCCCCCCAATCCTAAAATAGGTAGGGGTTAATCTGCCCCCCGATACCTCCTCTATGATCCTCAAAATGGATTCCCTGTCCCGGAAACAGTAAAAGAGCACCGTCATGGCCCCGATATCCAGGGCATGGGTTGCCAACCATATGAGATGGGCGGCCAATCTCTGAAGCTCCGCTATGGCAACCCGGATGTATTGAGCTCGCTTAGGGACCTCGATCCCCAGGAGTTTCTCCACGGTTAAAACGTACCCCAAATTATTCCCTATCCCGTTGGTGTAATCCAAACGATCCGTCAGGGGGATAACTTGGTGGTACGTCTTCGTCTCGGACAACTTCTCGACGCCGCGGTGAAGGTGGCCCACATGAGGGGTCGCCTTTACAACGACTTCGCCATCCAATTCCAGCACGAGCCTCAAGACACCATGGGTTGCGGGGTGCTGGGGCCCCATATTGATGGTCACAAATTTCGTCTCAGCCATCTCGAAACCTCATCGCTGCCTTAGAGCTCTGGAACGAACGGTTTGTCGAAATCCTTCCCTTTTACCGGGAAATCCTTGCGGAGGGGATACCCTTCGAAGTCCTCCCACGTCAAGATTCGCTTCAAATCGGGGTGGTTCTCGAACCGGATTCCCAGCATATCGTAGGTCTCCCTTTCATACCAATTCGCCGCCTTCCAAACCGACTCCACGCTGGCGAGGGAATTCCCCTCCTCCAATGGGATTTTTACCCTCAATCGTCGATCGTGTTTGGTTGAGCATAGGTGGTAAACCACCTCAAATCTCGGCTTTCTGGGCTTGTAGTCGACACCGCAGAGGTCTGTTAGGTAATCATAGGACAGATCCGGGTCTTGGAAGAGGAACGTGAAAACCTCCAATATCTGGTCCGTCTTAACGACCAGGGTAGTCTCGTCCCTGAACGTCTCCACCTTCAGTATCGAAGTGGGGAATTGTCCTCTTGCCTTATCTATCCAGCCTTTTGCCACCACCCTACCCCTCCCCTGAGCATCAATGCCGTGAAACGCCCCGGACATCCCCTCTACGGAGATGCACGGGTTTGATGAAAACAAGGAGCTTTAAGGAAAATGTTGTAAACAGAAGAGACCTAAATGGTCTCGAGTTCAAGACCACTTTTGACATCCATCCGATCCAGAAGGGTCTCCCGTTCGATTTTCTTCTGGAGTTCCATGAGAGCTGTCAGCAAAGACTCGGGCCTCGGGGGACATCCCGGCACGTAAACATCCACGGGCAGAATTTGATCAACTCCCTGCACAACGCTATACGTTTGGAATATCCCCCCGGTACAGGCACATGCCCCGTAGGCGATGACCCATTTGGGCTCGGGCATCTGTTCATAGATCCTTTTCACCATCGGGGCCATCTTCTTGGTAAGGGTCCCCGCTACGATCATCAGGTCCGCCTGCCTTGGGGATGGGCGAAATACCTCTGCTCCAAACCTCGAAATATCCCAGGTCGCCGAACTGGTGACCATCATCTCCAGGGCACATCAGGCCAAACCAAAGGTAACGGGCCATATGGACCATTTCCTGCCCCAATTGACCACGTTATCGACGATGTCCATGAGGATATTTTTACCCACAAGGGTCTCTACTCCCATTCCAAAGCTCCTTTTCTCCAGACATATATGTAGGCGATGATCAAAATGCCGACAAAAACCAGCATCTCCCCCAAGATAAAAAACCCGGATCCCTTGAAACTCCTGTAGATCACGGCCCATGGATAGATGAAGACAATTTCAATGTCGAAAACCAAGAATAACATCGCGATGATGTAATACCTAATGGGAAGTCTCCTTAATGTGGAGCCAATGGTGGGCATTCCGCACTCATAGGGGGACAATTTCGTCGCCGTTGACTTCCGCTGGCCCACTACATGCGAGGCCAAGATGACAAAACCGGCGAAACCGAGCGCAATCGATATATAAACCAGTATAGCGAAATAGCCGTAAAGCATCTCCTACCCCAAAGTTTGTGAAAAATTTCTTCTTTTTTGCCCAACCATACAAAGTTGCCCCCCATTTGTCAAGTAGAAAAAACGAGATCCTCTGAAATGCCGGAAAAACGAGCTCTGGGCGCGAAATCACAGGGTGTCGCAGTGCTGCTGGTGCTGCAGGGCTGCGGTCATGCGGTGCCGCAGTCGAAAGAAAACAGGTCAAGGCTGGAGGCGGACGGGGAAATGTTAAAAGTGAAAGGTTAAGGCAAAGGTTGAGGTTGAGGAGAAGGTCGAGGCTGGAGGTTAGAGGTTTGAGGCGAAATGACAAGTGACCAATAACTGATAACGGGCATGGATCACAGACACGAAACACGAGCACGAACACGGACAACGGACACGCAACACCTACTCTGAGCGAAGGGGAATTCCTAGCTGAGCTTTTCGATCCGGACAGCGCAGACCTTGTATTCCGGGATCTTGGCAATTGGGTCGAAGGCTGGGTTTGTAAGGACATTTGCCCGACTTTCCAGGAAATGAAAGGGCATAAAAACTACCTTTTCGCTCACTGTCTCTGTTAGTTTGACTCTACTGGTAACGGACCCACGTCTTGATGCTATTGTTACCATCTCTCCGTCTCGAATCCCGAGAGCTGCGGCGTCCCCGGGGTTCATTTCCAGAAGGCATTCCTTAATCTCGTGGTCGAGGGAAGGGGAGTTTCTGGTCATTGTTCCCGTGTGGTAATGGACATAGAGCCTTCCAGTAGTCAACTGGAAGGGGTACTCCTCGTCAACGGTCTCTGCAGGCGGCTGGTATTCAATGGCATGAAACAGGCCTTTACCCCGGGCAAAGCGACCCCGATGCAAGAATTTGGTTCCCGGGTGGTCGGAATCGGGACAGGGCCATTGCAGTCCATCACCCTGAAGCCGGTCATAGGTGATACCGCCGTAGGAGGGGGTCAACTGTGCGATCTCCTCCTGGATGGCTTGCGGAGACTCAAAGTTCATGGGATACCCGAAACAGTTCGATAGCTCCTGGATAATCTGCCAGTCTGGCTTGGAGTCTCCCATGGGCCCGATGGCCTTGCGTACCATCTGGACCCTTCTCTCCGTGTTTGTGAAGGTACCATCCTTCTCGGCAAAGGAGGTGCCCGGCAACACCACGTCGGCCAGCTCTGCGGTGGGGGTTCGAAAAATATCAATCACCAACAGAAAATCAACCGCCCTTAATGCCTTTTCAACGTGAAGGCTGTCCGGGTCGCTGACCATTGGGTTCTCGCCCAGCACGACCAGTGCCTTGACTCTTCCGTCAAGGACCGCCGGCAACATCTCGGTCACGGTTAATCCGATCTTGTCCGAAAGTTTGGCCTCCCACGCCTCCTCGAATTTCCGCCGCACGCCTTGATCGGTCACCGCCTGGTAGCCCGGATAAACGTTCGGCAAACCACCCAGGTCACAGGCGCCCTGAACGTTGTTCTGGCCTCGCAGCGGGTTGACACCAGTCGATTCCTTGCCGACATTTCCGGTGAGCATGGCGAGGTTGGCGAGCGACTTGACATTGTCCACGCCGGTGGTGTGCTGCGTGATGCCCATGGTGTATAAGATGCTACCCCTCTCGGCCGTGGCATAGTATTCGGCAGCCCTCTCCAAGTCGGGCACCCCAACCCCCGTTATTCCCGACACCTTTTCAGGCGGATAGTGTTCGATTACAGCTTTAAGCTCTTCGAAGTTCTCCGTATTTTCGTCGATGAATACCTGGTCTTGCCACCCCTTCCTCAGGATAATGTGCATGAGGCCGTTGACGAGGGCTACATCGGTTCCGAGATGCTGACGGAGGTGCAGATCGGCTTGGAGGACAATGGGAATCCTCCGTGGATCAGCGACTACCAGTTTTGCCCCTCTGGATTTTGCACGATAGACGCGTGTGGCAACCAAAGGATGGGCCACAGAGGTGTTGGAGCCGATAATGAAGATGCAATTGGCTCGCTCGATCTCTTCAACGGAGTTGGTCATTGCCCCGCTGCCAAATGCCGCGGCCAGCCCGGCCACCGTTGAGGAGTGTCAGAGGCGGGCGCAGTGATCGATATTGTTGGTCCCGATGGCCGCCCGGCAGAACTTCTGCAGCAGGTAGTTCTCCTCATTGGTGCACTTTGCAGAGGCGAACATGCCGATGCTATCCGGACCGTGTCTTTCCTTGATCTCCCTGAGGCGTGCGGCAGCCATATTCAGCGCCTCATCCCATGATGATTCTTCCAACTCCCCATCCTTGCGAACCAATGGTTGGGTGAGTCGTTTGGGACTCGTGACAAACTCGTGAACCGCCCAGCCTTTCACGCACAGTTTGCCCTCATTCACCAGGGCCGTCTTGGATGGAAGGGTTCCCACGAGTTTTCCGTCAAGAACCTCCAAAAGCATGCCACATCCGCACCCGCAGTAAGGACAGGTGGTTAAAACTGTCTTGAACTCCATCGATTCACTATCCCTCGATTATATTGAACGGTGATTTTTCCTCTATAGTATAACCTGTCCGATAGCCGAACTCCTCGCTCACGATATCAGCCACCTTCTTGTAAAGGGTTCTCAATGGTATATCTGCAGGGCAGGCTTCCTCGCACAACCCGCAGTCGATACACCGGCCGACCATATGCACAGCTCTCGTCAGGTGGAATGTGGGGTTATCCGGCGGAATCTCCCCCGTGCCGACGAGGCTTTCTTCTTCAAGTGAGCATTCGTTGCAAAAACACATGGGACAGACATTCCGGCACCCGAAGCACTTGATGCACCGGTCATATTCGGCCATCCAGAATTTCAACCGGGCCTCCCGATCCATCCCGTCAATGTGAGCGACTTTTGGGCTGTTTACCCCTTTCCCTTGGGGGCCGTCGGTCAAACAATCCGGGAAGGGTTTTTCACATTCGCATGCTTTGGCCAGTTCATCTGGGCAGCCGAGCCCAACGGGGATGACCCGCTCCTCGTTCAACTGTTCCCATTTGAAGAGTTCCCTCAGTCCCCTTTCATCGCACCCCCGGACCAGCACTGCGAAAGTATCGTCTGGATATTCCCTGACTAACCGTATCATTAATTGATTGAGGGGATAGCGGGCATCTCCCGGCCCATCTTTGTCGCCCAGCGACAAATGGTCAAGATCCCCGGGGGTACAAAAGAGGCAAGGCATGATGTGCCCGTGCTCCTGCTTGAGCCCCAGGAAGCCTTTGATTTTCCCCTCGGAAAGCAATTGTTGAACGTATTCCCTGATTTTCTGACTCATGACTTTCAGGCAGCCTCCCTTGTTTTCAGAGGATTCGGCCCAATTTTTTTGATGTCCTCCGCAAAACTGGAAATCTCATCTACATATTGAGAGGCTTCAGCGGAAGAGACCCATCTCATTCTGAGGCGTTCCGGGTTCATACCGGAAAACTCCATCAGCTTTTGCAGAAAGCTTATCCTCTTTTTGGCCATCACATTACCAGACTGGTAATGGCATTCGCCGGGATGTCACCCCCCCACAAAGATGCCGTCTGCCCCTTCCTGCAAGGCTTTTAGCACATAGTGAGGAGATATGCTCCCCGTACACATGACCCTGATCGTTCTGATGGACGTCGAATACTGCAATCTACTGACCCCAGCCAGGTCAGCCGCGGCGTAGGCTCACCATGTGCACAGGAAAGCGATAATCGTCGGTTTGAAATTGTCAGACATAATGGACTCCACGAAAGTCGGTTTTCATGCTTTCTCCCAACCCCAATCCTCTTACCCCCACAGTTGGGTTATCCACCCATTGCCTTCTTGATCTGCGAATAGATCTGCCTGTTCGTAAAGCCCCCGAGCTGAGCACTGGCCGAAGGACAGGTTGCAGCACAGGAGCCACATCCTTTACAGATTGCTGGATTTACCTCACAGATTCCCTGATCTTCCAAGTATCGGATGGCCTCATAAGGGCATACATTGAAGCATCCCTGGCAGCCCACACAGCTCTCTGGATTTATCTGGGCCACAATCGCATTGCCGAACATCTGCCTCTGGGATAATACCGTCACGGACCTGGAAGCAGCACCAAGGCCGTGGGCGACGGACTCATCGATCGGTTTTGGGGAGTGAGCGAGACCACAAACAAACACCCCATCAGTGGAAAAATCACTGGGTCTCAGTTTAACGTGCGCCTCAACAAAAAAACCATCATCATTCAGGGGAACCTTGAATAATTGGGCCACGGGGTTCTCCTTTGGAGGGACAATGGCGGTGGCCAGCACCAACAGATCAGGACGAATCTCAATTTCTCGCCCAAGGACGTAACTGGTAAAGCGAACCTGAAGATCCCCTTGATCTTTGATTACCTGAAGCTCGCGATCAAAATCGTAACGGATGAAAATGATTCCCCTGTCTCGCGCCTCCCGATAGAGGTCTTCCCGCAATCCGTACGTGCGCATATCTCGGTATACAATGAAAATGTCCATGTCCGGGTTGATTTCCTTTAATGTAAGAGCGCTCATGATGGAGTGGGTGCAACAAACCTTGGAGCAGTAAGGCCTTTCTTTTATTCGGGAGCCAACACATTGTATAAAAACAGCACTGTGCAGTTTCTCCAAGGAGATTTCATTGTCGATGAATTTCCGGTCCAGGTCGAGACTGGTCAGTACACGAGAATCCTTGCCATAGAGATATTGATCCGGTTTGAGCTCCGAGGCACCCGTTGCGATGATGGCTATTCCGTGCTCGAGCGTCTTCTCTTTCCCATTGATTTTAACGGTGGATGTAAAATTACCCACAAATCCATCTACCTGTTTTAATTCGGTGTTTAAGAACACATCAATGTTCTTGTTGGATTGAACATCTTCAATAAGCCTGGCCAGGTTTTGCTGGACATCCTCACCCCGCCAGGTTTCATAGAGGCTTCGGGCCTGGCCTCCCAAGGCATCGTCCCCCTCGATCAAATAGGTGTGGTATCCCTGTTGTGCCAGATTTTTAGCAGCAACCATTCCGGAAATACCACCTCCAACTACCAGAGCAGTCTGGTTGACAGTTATTTCAGGTTCAGACAGGGGTGCGAGTTGGGCGACTTTGGCCACGGCCATTCGCACCAGATCCTTAGCTTTCTCCGTGGCTCCCTCCGACTCACCGCCGTGCACCCAGGAACATTGATTGCGAATATTGGCCATTTCAAAGAGGTATTTATTTATGCACGCGTTGACCATAGTCTCCTGAAAGAGAGCCTCGTGGGTCAGTGGGCTACAGGCAGCGACAACGACCCGGTTCAACCGCTGCTCCTTGATGACCTGGCTCATCTTCTCTTGTGTATCCTGGGCACAGCTGAAGAGATTTTCCTCCACATAGACTACCCCGGGGAGGGTTCTGGCATATTCGGCAACGGCCGGAACGTCCACAACACCAGCTATGTTGGTCCCGCACCGACAGACGAATACCCCTATCCTTGGAGGCTCACCCCTTACGTCAATTTCCTCGGGAATCTCTCTTGTCCGCGTCATGGACCACCGCGACTCGGCCAGAATACTCTCCGCCACCGCTGCCGAGGCGCTGGATTCAATGACAGAGGAGGGAATATCTTTCGGGCCTTGAAAGGCTCCGCAGGCGAAGACGCCGGGCCTCGAGGTCCGGATGGGTTCAAAACTACTTGTGGAGGCGAAATGGTATGGATCAAGTTCAATACCCAATCTATCGGCCAGATCCACCACTTCCCTGGACTCGCCAAACCCCACGGACAGGACCACCATGTCAAAATCCTCGTCAACCCTCCTGCCAGCCTCGTCGGTGTATCGGATCAGCACGTTTCCCGTATCATCTATCGCATCAACCTTGGCAATTCTGGATTTTATGAAACGGACACCATTTTCCTCCTCGGCCCGGTTGTAATACCTCTCGAAATCCTTCCCAAATGTTCGCATGTCGATGTAGAAGATGGCCGTATCGAGGGAGTCCTTTGCATGCTCTTTTGCCACAATTGCTTCTTTTATGGCGTAGGTGCAACAAACCGCTGAACAATAGGCCTTAGCCCCCTCGTGCACATCCCTGGAACCAACGCATTGAAGCCAGGCGATTTTCTTCGGCTCCTTTTTATCCGAGGGCCTGACCAGATGCCCCCCAAAGGGACCCGAAGCGGAGAGCATTCGTTCAAATTCCACGCTGGTAACAATGTTGGGGGATCGACCGTACCCGTAAATATCGTGGATTGCCGGATCGAAGACTTCACTGCCGGGGGCCACCACTACTGCTCCCACTCGTACGGTAAATGTTTTGGCCTGATCTTCAAAATTAACCGCCTCAGCGGGACACAGTTTTTCACATACCCTGCACTTCCCTTTTTCGAGGTAGATACAATTTTCGGCATCTATGACGTACTTGAGGGGCACAGCCTGGGGGTACTGGACATAGATCGCCTTCCGTTTGCCCAGGCCTGCGTCGTATTCACTGTCCACCTTTTTGGGACATTTCTCTGCACAGAGACCACAGGCGATACACTTATCAAGGTCGACATACCGGGGGTGTTGGGTCACCTGGACTTCAAAATTTCCCTCCTCCCCGGAGACACCCTTCACCTCTGCAAGGGTCAATAACTCAATATTGAGATGCCGGCCGACCTCGACCAGTTTGGGCGACAGGATTCACATGGAACAATCGTTGGTGGGGAAGGTCTTGTCCAACTGGGACATGACACCCCCTATAGATGAGGACCGTTCCAAGAGGTACACATAGTAACCCGAATTGGCCAGATCCAAGGCGGTCTGCATTCCGGCAATCCCCCCGCCGACCACCATCACTGAACCGATCTGATCTTGTGCCATCTTTTCCCTACCTTCTTTCATGCGTTTGAGTTGTTCCTTCCAAAAAATAAGGGTTTTGCCATCAGCGGCCCGGATTCAGTTTCTCAGTTTCTTACTGTCCGAGTGACCCTGTAGACCTCCAAAGTCAACTGATGAGCTCTCTCCCATACTTTCAGTTCCTTGAAATCCTTCAGTACTTTTCCCCATGCCGGTTAGTCAGCGGTTGTTTCTCCAGATTCTGCTGATGGCTCATCGCTGACCGCCAAACGCTTGTCTGACAAAAACCCCTCTATGCCATCGATAGACACCTGGTTCATTTCCAATCCCAGGGTTTCCCCGTCGATGCCCATGGTGAGCCCAAGGAGCTGGGGGTAGAGAATGGGGGGAAGTCGAGTTTCCGTGCCCCTTTGGGAGAGAAACGACTTTTGAACCGTATCGAACTGGACGTGGCAGTATGGACAGGCAGAGCAGAGATAATGAGCCCCGGATTTGCTTCCATCCCTCAGTTTTCTCTCGGTCAGATCCATCGACAGCTCATCATTTATTCCCCAGACCGGGGCACCACAACAGTCAAGTTTGGTCGCCCAGTCGACGCTCTCGGCACCGGTGACTTCAACGAGTTGATCAAATATGGTCGGGGCCACTGGGTCATCAAACTCAACTACCTTGCTTGGGCGCAGGACGTGGCATCCGTAATGGGTGGCAATCTTGAGCCCTTCGTAGTTCTTCCCCATTTTTTCCCTTATCGATTCAATACCCACCTCGTGGTAAAGCACGGAGAGGAGGTGCTTTACCTCAATACCCCCCTCGTATTTCAGACCTTCTCTCTCCAGGGTTGTATTTATCTCTTTCCGTAAGGAACCATTTTCCTTCATGAGGTGGTCTACCTTCTTCAGGCTCCCGTAACAACACTTACACGGAGTCATCACGTTCAGGTTCTTCTTTGCGGCCAGGGCCAGATTTCTCGCCGAAGAGAGCACAAAGGTTTTAAAGCTGATATTTCTTAACGGGTATCCACAGCAATTGAATTCCCTAATATCCACGATCCCCACACCGAGTTTCCCTAACACCGCCCTCGATGACGATTCGTATTGGTTAAGGCGAGCCGGAATGGTGCAGCCGAGAAACAATGCAAATTCCATAATCTCTTCCCATCTACTGCGACATCTTCTCCTTTACGTTCTTTACCGCCAAATTTTTTAGCTCGTAGAGGACATCGGTAACGGAGACGCCTTGGGGACACTGTTCCTGACACTGATAACAGGTGATGCAATCCCACAACATGTTTGAGCCAAAGGCCAGATCCCTTACGCCCAATCCACAGGCATGCATGATCTGATGGGGAAGCATCCCCAGGACCTCCTTCGGGTTTTCGTAATTACCCACCACTGGGCATACGGTCGTACAGGTCTCACAGCCAAAGCACACCGAGAAGGTGTTTGCCTGAGCGGATAGGCTGAGCCCGCTCTGGAATCCTCTGTTAGCAGGAGTCAGCGGTAAGACCTTATCCCGCCCCCTCATTAAATCGCACTCAGCGACGATGGCCTCTCTGGCCCGAATCAAGGGCTCCCCATAATCCCGTTGAACCAGATCCTCTTTCATCAAACCACGGTAAAAGGAGAGAGGAGAGAGGGCGAGAAACTCTGGATAACCCTTTTGCAGCAAGGCTTCCCTCACGTTGAACCAAAGATCCTGCAAGTTGATGCCAACCGGACAAACCACGGTGCAACGATAACAATTGGTACAGAGATAGACCCCCTCCTGGATGATTCTCAGGTCTTCTTCGCTCAGTTCCTTGCCGGAGGCGAGCGCTTTTATGGAGGCTATCTTTTCAGATGGGAGAATGTTCGCATTGGGGATCTCCTCAAAAGCGACCCCAACGGAGCACCGAACAGTACAAGTGCCGCAATGGGTACAGGCATCCAGTTCCATGGCCTGTCGCGTAGCCGTATTGGCCGGGGCTGACTTTTCCCCATCCATGACGGCATTTGCCAGCAGGCTAAGAGGGCTGGCAAAGATGTGGAACATCTTGCTGAAAGGGAGATACGCTAAACCAATGAAGCAGGCCAGAATATGGATATACCAGAGTATGGTGGGCATAGTAACCCTATCGAGCCACAGTGCCGCCGGCCCGACTATCTTGGCCACTCCATAACCCGTAAACGCCCATTGGGGGCGGGAATGGCACTCGACACAGCTCATTTCGTGGAGTTCCTTCCCCTGTTCTAGAGTGTCTGCATCAAATGGCCCTCTCACGGCAGGGGACACCACTCCAAATTCTTCCACCCAATAGGCCTCGAGGGATCTCAGCTCCTGCTTATCTTCAAGGCCGGAGTATTCCTCCACCATCTGCTGGTATATGGAATACGACACGATTTTTGCGCCCTCTAAGATCACTCCGGAGATCATAATGACGGCCACGATGACAATGGCATAATGGTCCATGGCATTGGTTATCAGACGGGGCACCTTCAGGATAAATCGCCGGTAAACTGCAATCAATATTCCCAGAATCACTATCGCACCGAATAGATCCCTCAAAAACATAAACGGGTTGACCGTTGAATAGTAGTCTGGGAACAGCCGAGAGGTTATGAGGCTCTCAAGGGCATGCATCAGAAGAAGCAGCATAAAACCGCCCCATATACACATGTGCATCAACCACCGGAGAAAATCCTCCCTCAATACCCTTATCTGTAAGACCACATCGAGAACAAAAACCCTCACCAAGGTTAGGATCTTCGCGCTGAATAAGGTCAACAGAATACCCTTGAAGGCCGCAGAAACCCTTTTTGAGGTCGGGATCTCCCTGGCAAGGATACCGATTTTGTGTCGGAACCAGGTTGATATCTTGTAGGACAAACCGAAAGCGAAAATAACCAGGGAAATGTATAGTGCGACATCAAAAAACATACACGTGTACCCTTACCATAATGCGATTAAAGGAGGATGTGTTTAAGCCGATCATTTTTTCGAGGAGCCTTGTGAAAAAGATAATTTACAGCCCCAACTTTACTACGAACCCCATTCCTGTTGTCAAGGAAAAAGCGGCAGATCCCAGAAAAGTTCGTAGCTCTCATCCCGGATTCATCACCTCTTTGGATGAGAATATCCGTGCCCTAACCATATGATGGCAGCGCTGCAGCACCGCAGAACTGCACGTTCGGAGTTTGAATCTAAAAGGGAAGGTTTGATAGCCAAGGAGCCGTCTAGCGCCCTTTTCATTGAGGCGAACGGCACCTCACCCCGGTTGACAGTCCCGACAAAATAATTGTATCAATTAGCAAAAGGACCTTTCAATCCCACGGCACCTCTCATTCAACGGAAGCCTCACATGGGTGTTAAACCTTCGGATGCAGACGAAATCCCTCTATCGGTCAACGCTCGAAAAGTCCTGGATCGAAGATATCTCCTCAAGGACGAGGGTGGGCGAATCGTTGAAACTCCACGGGCAATGTTTCGTCGGGTTGCCAAGGCTGTTGCGGAAGCCGACCTCCTTTACGATAAGGGGGCAGAGGGAAACCAGCTCGAGGAAGAGTTTTTTGACCTTATGATCAACACGGAGTTCCTTCCCAACTCACCGACTTTGATGAATGCTGGGACGGAGATCGGACAACTTTCTGCCTGTTTCGTCCTGCCCGTTGGCGACAGCATACGGGAAATCTTTGGGGCGGTCAAGAATATGGCCCTGATCCATCAATCGGGAGGAGGAACTGGCCTCTCCTTTTCCCGGCTGAGGCCCAAAGATGACGTGGTTAGATCTACTGGTGGAATTGCCTCTGGTCCCCTTTCATTTATGCGCGTTTTCGATGAGGCTACCGAAATCATTAAACAAGGGGGAAGGAGACGAGGGGCCAATATGGGTATCCTCAGGGTCGATCACCCGGATATCATGGATTTTATCAGGGCCAAGGAAAGGGAAGGCTTTCTGAGCAATTTCAATACCTCCGTCAACGCCACCGATTCGTTTATGGAGTCGGTTAAGGCCAACGGGAGATACGACCTCATCAACCCTCGTACCGGGAAGGCGGTGGAAACCCTCCGGGCCAAACAGGTTTTCAGTCGCGCGGTGAAATCGGCCTGGAAGACCGGGGACCCTGGTTTCATCTTCATAGACGAAATCAATCGCTACAACCCAACGCCCGGCTTGGGAGAAATAGAGAGCACCAATCCGTGCGGAGAACAGCCTCTACTTCCCTATGAATCCTGTAATCTGGGCTCGATCAACCTATCCAGGATGGTCAGGGATGGAACCGTCGATTGGGAGAAGCTGAAGAAAACGATTCACCTGGGAATTCACTTTCTGGATAATGTCATCGATATAAACAAATTCCCATTACCGGAAATAGATGCCATTACCAAGGGCAATCGGAAGATCGGCCTGGGGGTAATGGGATTCGCCGAAATGTTGATAAAGCTCGGGATATCCTATGCCTCGGATGAGGCCCTGGAGAAGGCCGAAAGGGTGATGCAATTTATCCAAGGGGAGGCTATAGAGAAATCTAAGGATCTGGCCCGCCAGCGGGGATCATTCCCCAATTTCGAGGGAAGCCTCTGGAAAAAGAAGGGGTACGAAAGGATGAGAAATGCTTCGATAATTACCATTGCCCCTACGGGAACCCTGAGCATCATTGCGGGCACATCCAGCAGTATTGAACCCCTGTTCGCCATCTCCTTCTATCGGGAAATCCTGGAAGGGACCCGTCTGTTGGAGGTCAACCCCCTCTTCCAGTCCATGGCTGAAGCCGAGGGAATCGCCGATAGGGAGCTTATGGAAAGGATCGCCCTGAAAGGATCTATCCAGGATTTTCCCTCGGTGCCCGAGAACCTGAAGCGTACCTTCCTCACAGCCCTGGAGATTCCCCTCGAATGGCATATCAAGATGCAGGCGGCCTTCCAGAAGTACACGGATAACGCCGTATCAAAGACCATTAACCTTCCCCAGGAGGCGACCATAGAGGATGTGGCGAAGGCCTACCTCATGGCCTACGAGAGGAAATGCAAGGGTATAACTATCTTCCGATACGGCAGCAAGCAGCATCAAGTCCTGTACATTGGATTATCAAAGGCTATGCCCTTCCAGGCCGGCCCGGAATTCTCCGGGGATTGCCGAATCTGCTCCGTGTGACCCCCTTTCGGACACGGATCACGGACACGGACACGAAAATATGCGCTTTGGTTTTCACATATCCATTGCTGGCGGCTTCTCGAAGGTTATGGAACGGGCCAGGAGAAGGGGGTGCGAGACGATTCAGCTCTTCTCTCGAAACCCCAGGGGCTGGGCCTATACCCCTCTGGACCAGCAAGAAGTGGACCGGTTTCGAAAGGAGCTCTCCCGTACATCCATCTCTCCCCTCTTCGTCCATCTCCCCTACCTTCCCAACCTGGCCTCCGAGGACCCGGATCTCTACGGGAAATCACTCGATGCCCTTCAGGCCGACCTGCGACGGGCTTCCAGTCTTGGAGCACCTTACCTCATCATCCATGTGGGACATCGGGTTCGCCTACCTGAAGATGAGGCCATACGCCGAATTGCCGAGGGAATCAATGAGGCCTTCCAAAAGGTAAGGAACTCGGTGATGCTCCTCCTGGAAAACACCGCGGGGCAGGGCACTGAGGTGGGACATAGGTTCTCTCAGCTTCGCAGGATCATCCGGGCCGTTGATGAGGAGAAAAAGATGGGGGTATGCCTGGATACCGCTCACGCCTTCGCGGCGGGATACGATATAGCAACCAGCGAAGGCCTCGAGAGAACCTTGGTGGAATTTCAGGAGGAGATCGGCCTGGAAAAACTTCACCTGGTCCACCTCAACGATACCCGGTCTCCCCTTGGTGGGCATGTGGACCGGCACTGGCATATTGGAGAGGGAAATATCGGACTTGATGGGTTCAGGAACATGGTCAACCATCCCCTTCTGACTCACCTGCCAGGCATCATGGAAACCCCGCGAAAGGATGATGCGGAGGATCAGAGGAATATGGAGGTCATCCGGGGCCTGGTGGAAGCCAACCCGTAAAGATAACGACTGAGGAAGCAAAGTCCAAAATATCTGATCTATCTACTATGTACAGAGTCAAGGGGTAAGTTGAATCCCAAACCAGTCTACTATCCGTGGTTTTCATCTTCGATGAAACCACATGCAATCTATCCGAGGTATTCAAATTGGA
>Ga0209427_10003451_pt1 | contig 18536 bp, 11 predicted proteins | sample DeeMarSWOR136_30_FD_187465 | JGI IMG/M metagenome (GOLD analysis project Ga0209427, IMG submission 187465) | Marine sediment microbial communities from White Oak River estuary, North Carolina - WOR-1-36_30 (SPAdes) (version 2) | ecosystem: Environmental > Aquatic > Marine > Intertidal zone >...
CCAACTGAGCTAACCGCCCGGGTGGCGCGCTTGGCGGGGTTCGAACCCACGGCCTCAGCCTCCGCAGGGCTGCGCTCTATCCATCTGAGCTACAAGCGCCACTAATCTGGTGCCGAAGGAGAGATTTGAACTCTCACGCCCTTACGGACACTACGCCCTGAACGTAGCGCGTCTGCCATTCCGCCACTTCGGCGTCAACTCTATATTGTAACAACAAAGAAAAGGCTTTTCAAGATTTACATACCGGCCAATGTATATTCGTTTAACTAATTTCACCTCACCCCTGGCTTGTACATTTCATGATATCTATTCCCACCCAGGCCGCCCAGTACCATCAGCGGCTTATCCCGTAAATTGATGCCCACCTCCCCACCAAATTAAAAGAGAGCGGCGCTTTTAACGCCGCTCCTAATAATACATCGTTTTAATCTCTATGATTTACGGCCAGTACAGCTTTTCCGCTTCTTTCTTGAGTTCGGCGCGGAAGTCCGGGTGGGCAATGCCGATAAGGTCCAGGGCCCTCTGCCGCTGTGTCTTGCCCCTGATGTGAGCAATACCATACTCGGTAATAACGTAATCGCTGATGGTGCGCGGTACGGTCACAATCGTGCCTTCTGCCAGCAATGGTGTGATCCGGGAGAGCCTTTTCTCACCGCGGCCAGCGGTGGAGGTCAGGACTGTGATATTGCGCCCGCCCTTTGAAAGGAAGGAGCCGACGGCGAAGGAGGTCTGTCCGCCGGCGCCGCTGATTACTCTCGGGCCGATTGACTCGGCGGCAATCTGGCCGGCAAAGTCAACACTGACGGCACTGTTGATGGCAACCATGTTATCGTGCTGGGCGATAACTCTGACGTCAAGGCAGTACTCGGCACTGTACAGTTCGAACATCGGATTCATATTGACGAAGTCCATGTCTTCCTTGGTGCCGCCACCGCAGGCGGTAGCCACGGCCTTGTTGGGATTCAGCGTCTTGTGTTTGCCGGTGATGACGCCGTTTCTTACTAACGAGATGATACCGCGAGGCGTCGTTTCGGAGTGCCAGCCAAGGTCAACCTTGTTCTCGAATGTACCAAGAACGCAGCACCATTCGCTCGTGGCACCCACGCCGACCTGAAGAGTATCACCGTCCTTAACGAGCTCTGATACATAGCCGGCGATGGCCTTCTCAGCCTCGCCGGGCTGTACATCTTTCCTGCCCAGGAGGTCGGTGCCACCCGGCTGCTTTCCTGAAGGCGTATGCTCCACGAAGTAGTCAATCTCGGAAACGTGGATATAGTTGTCGCCGTAAGTCCTTATCAGGTTTTTATTGACCTCGGCCAGGGCTATCTTGGCATTGCGGATTTCCGACTTCTTCGTCCAGACAGAAGCACCAAAGCTACAATATCCATGCTCGTCCGGCGTAGATAATTCGACCATGACAACATCGGCGGGTCCACGCTCCTCTTCGGTGAAGATAAAGCCTAGTTGACCGATAGCCAGGTCGCAGCGTCTTTCGGCGATAATCTGCCGGACAATGGGCAGGGGAAAACCTACCTCAATCTTGAAGGACATCTCGAAGACGGGGTCGTACCAGCCGAAGTCGCGCCCCGGCGTCCTCAGTGATAGAAGCACGTCCTCGACTTCTCCCAAGCGTGCTGCCAGTGCCAGTCCGAGGGCCTGAGGCTCATTCCCCTGGACGAAGCATACGCGGTCACCCGACTTGATCACACTGACTGCTTCTTCCGGTGTTACCAGCTTTTTCTTGTATTCCTCTTCCCAGCTCATAATCAGACTCTCCATCCGTCATTCCCGCGTAGGCGGGAATCCAGTAGTATGGGGGATGGGACTGGATTCTGGCCTTCGCCAGAATGACATTATTATTTCTATTCTAAAGAATCTTTGTATTTAAAAACCTCGGGGAGGGGAGACAGAATGTGTCTCGCATCCCCTCCCCGAATCCGTTTACTCAGGTTCAGACTAACCAGGTCTAGTATCTGACCGCCGAACACCGGCAGGTCAGGCACCGCCTGGCCTCTGTTACGCAGGTCTTCTCATCCGCAAAACCGAGATTGATTTCTTTAAAGTTACTCTTTCGCTTGTCGGGTGCAACGGCTTCCGTCGGGCAGCGTTCCTCTTTCCTGTACTCCCTCAAATGGAACTGGAAGGCCGGTTCCTCGATATCGGCAAGGATTGGTTCCGGCGGAGCGGGCGGGAGGTCGACGCCGCGCAGGTAACAATCGATAGCCACGGCGGCTTTCTTGCCGTCGGCCATGGCCTCTATCATCAAGCCCTGACCGCGGGCGACATCACCGCCGGCAAAGATACCGGCGACATTTGTTGCCAGGCTGCGGTCGGCCGTATCGATAGTCCCTCTCTTGGTGGTCTTTACCTTGCTGTCCTTCATGAAGGAGAGGTCCACTCGCTGCCCGATAGCGGTAATAACCATATCGGCGTCAATCGTCTGGGTCTCTTTTTCGTTATAGACCGGTGCAAAAGCACCTGCCTTGTTATAGCAGGAAGTGCAGCGTTTCAACTCTACGCCCTTCACTTTACCATTGCTGGTGAGAATCTGCTTGGGACCCCAGCTCATATCGACCTTGATGCCTTCCTCGATGGCCTGCTTGATTTCATCTTCCTGGGCAGGCATTTCCTCGTGGCTGCACTCTAGGCAGACTGCCATGACGCTGCCGGCACCGAGGCGCAGAGCGCTGGTGGCCACATCCATAGCGACGCTGCCTCCGCCGATGACGACAACCTTCTTGCCAACGGCCGGTTTCTTGCCGCTATTGATGTCTTTCAGGAAGGGCAGGGCCTGGAGGACACCAGCGGCGTCTTCGCCGGGCACGTTAAGCTTGGCGCTGTTCTGAGCACCGACCGCGACAAAGACAGCAGAGTAGCCCTGTTTCTTGAGGTCTTCGGGATTCTTCACAGCGCTGTTAGTCTTAATTTCCACGCCCATTTTCTTGATGGTATTGATTTCCCAGTCGACGACATTCTTGGGCAGGCGGTGCTCCGGTACACCGAAAGTCATCATACCGCCGGCGGTAGGGCCTGCCTCGAAGACGGTGACGGCGTAGCCTTTCTTGATCAGGAAATAGGCGGCGGTCAGACCGGCGGGGCCGGAACCGACCACGGCAACCTTCTCCTTTTTTGTGATGGCGCATTTCTCGGGCAGGCACTGCTTCTTGAGGTAGTCCGGCAGGCCGTCTTTCATTGCGGAATCAGCGATGTAGCGCTTGATGTCATTGATGGCGATGGGGTCGTCCAGTTCGCCACGGTTGCATTCCACTTCGCACGGGTGCGGGCATACACGCCCGAGTACGCCCGGGAAGGGGGTGTACTGCTTTAGGTAGCGGTAGGCCTCGCCCATCTGGCCGCGGGATGCCATGAGTATATAGGCATTGACGTCCAGTCCGGCCGGACAGGTGTTCTGGCAGGGAGGCATGAGCGGTTCGGGTAAAGGCCGGAGGGTGAGAGCATTATCGGTTGAGGTGTATTTCGGGTCGTACTTCTCGCGGCCGATGTTGGGGTTCACGGCGCAGCGGATAGCCAGACCGCGGTTAAACCGGGCCAGACATACATTGCATCGTAGGCAGCGGGTTACATCGTCAACCTCGCCCTGTTCCCACTTGCGCGGGGTACGCTGGTCGGCAACGAGCTGGCGCCCCATGGTGATGCAGTCAGCCCAGCCTTTTTGCAGTACCTCCTCGGCCAGATACGGGTCATGCTGGCTGGGGACGATTAGAGGTATTTTGAGTTCTTTCTTAAAATTCTTGGCGTGCTCGATGAAGCAGAACGGGTCCTGGGGGAAGAACCATTTTCTGGCCTCGTAGGAGCCGTCGGAGAGGTGGATATAGCTGGCACCGAGCTCCTCGCACCACTTGGCAATCTGGATTAACTCTTCCTCATGTATTGCGCCGGGCATATGCTCGTCGCCGCTGAGGCGGATACCGAGGCAGAAGTCCGGGCCGACACGCCGCCGGGAAGCGACGAGCAGGTTCCTCAGGAAGCGGAATCGGTTCTCCAGCGAGCCGCCGTAAAGGTCGTTACGCTGGTTGGAACGCGGCGACAGGAACTGGTGAATCATATAGCCGTGCGGACTGTGGAACTCGACGGCGTCAAAGCCGCATATCCTGGCACCGGCGACGGCATCCGGGTAGGTCCTCTCCATGTACTCGATTTCTTCAATGGTAAGTACGCGGGGGATGGTGGTGCCGCCAATCGTCTGTGCCCTGGTCTCGTAGCCGCGGGGCATAATCCTCTCTTCATAGTCCTGCGGCCTCTCTGAAGGTATGGCCGAAGGTGCCGGCGGAGTTTCGCCGGAGAGACGGCCGGAGCCCTGCCGACCAAAGCTGGGGGTAATCTGGATAAATGCCTTGGGTCCCATCTGCTTCATAGCTTCCGCCAGGTTGGACATGCCTTCGTAATAGGCACGACCGCTGATACGCGGGTTGCCGAAGCTGGTAGTCTTGGCACCCCAGTCGGTGGCGAAGGTACACTCGATGGTGATGAATCCGGCGCCGCCTTCACACCGGGCGGCATAAGAGTACAGGCACTCTTCAGTAATGTACCCGTTTATATCGGCGCCACCGGTGGTGGTGCACGAACCGCCGATTCTGTTCTTGAGCTGCAGGGGCCCAAGTTTGATAGGCGAAAACAATAACGGGAATTCAGTAGACATTTTTCTCCTTTCCTTTCGGTTTTTATTTAACGCGTCGTTTGGACGTGTCGATATCCAGCATCTTGGCCAGATTTTCGCCAAAAATCATTCTCTTGACTTCGTCGGTTACCGGGGCATAGCCGTAGCCCTTCTGCAGGTCTTCCGGCATCTCGAACGTTCTAAGGCCGATTATGGCTTCCCGGAACAGTCCGCCGGGGCCGTAGAAATCGGTCCCCCAGACGACGCGTTCAGGACCGGCAAATTGAATCGCCTCACCGATGATTTCGGCCAGCCGCCGGGGCGCTGCCCGGTACCAGGGCATAATCAGGCTCAAGCTGATGTAGACATTGGGATGGGATAGAGCCACCATGTTCAGGTCGTGGCAGAGTGGCCAGCCGGCGTGGAAGGCGATGACCTTGAGGTCGTAGAAGTCATTTACGACGTCATCAAGCAAAACCGGCAGGCAGTACTTGGCTTTGCCCGGGGGGCACCAGCTCCAGCCGGTGTGGATGGATACTATTACACCCAGTTCTTCGCATCTCTTGTAGAACGGCCATATCCTCTCGTCGTTGATGTAAGTATCTTCCGGAGGGTAGAACTTGAATATCTTACAGCCTCTTTCTTGGGCCAGGTAGTCCAGCTCCCAGAGAATGTCTTTCATGGGTCTCCGGGCGAACGGACCGACGTTAGGCTGGACGATAAGTCTATCCGGGTATTTTTCCGCGGCGGCCAGCAGGTAGCCGTTGGTGGACCATTTAGTGGAATAGCCAGTGGTGTCCATCATGGATTCAGGTAGGATACAGGCCATATCCACGCCCCAGCGGTCGAGGTAGACGATGAGCTGTTCTTCTTCCGGTATTTCCGATTTTTCGGCTTTGGTTACAGGCGGCTCTTTCCAGTCTTGTGTAACGTGATGGGGAACGGCGTTGAAAGCACGGGCGGTTTCTGCCGTGCCGTACACCCACTTCCTGTATTCGGGGAAGTAGTTGAAGTATTTCTTGTTCGCCTCGCCGCTTAGATGGCATTCGACGTCTATTTTGAAATAGTCGTCCTTGACGAATTCGGGATATTTCCTAGGTGTTGCCATAGTCTAACTCCTTATTGCACACGGGTTAGTGTCAGGCTATTCCTTCTTGGCCTCTTTCTTTTCCGGACGGTAGCTCCTGAAGTACTTGGTCTTATTAAGGCGCGCCTCATATTGCTCATGCATCTTGTGGAAGGCCTCTCTCTCGCCCATTCCTTCACGGTCGCGGATAAACATCAGTTCTCTCTCGTCATCTTCATATTTAAGGTTGGTGCTGAAGGAATGATAGAGAATAACCTCTTTGAGGTTGGTCACGCCCAGTCTGTCCAGCATGTGGCGGCGGGCGAACTTGCCCATGACCACGCAGTCGCGCGGCAGGAGAGAGATAGCGGAGGCCAGGTTATGTACCTCGGACTCCAGGTCTTCTTCGGGGACGGCCTTGGTGACATAGCCGGCTTCCTCGGCCTCGATGCCGCTGATGGTGCGGCCGGTAAGCAGGATTTCCTCTACTTTCTTGGTATGCCCCATGAGCAGTTCAATGGGCAGCGTGGGCAGGCCGCCGAAGGCAAGTCTCTGGCCCATCTGGGAGAACTTGGCGTTCTCGGCGCAGATAACGATATCGGCCGCCTTGGTGATGTACAGTCCGGCTTCGATTGCCCAGCCGTGGACCTGTACCATGACAACCTTATTGCAGTCGAGTATGGCCTGCGGGAAGCCGTAAAGCTGGTCCTGGTCGGTCTGGAGCCTGATTCGCTGGCTGGGTCTGACACCTTTTTGACCGCCGTAGACACGGTAGACCATAGACAGGTCAAAGCCGGCGCAGAAGTTCTTGCCGGCGCCCCTGAAGATGACCACGTTGCAGTCATCATCGTGGTTGATTTCCCACATAGCCTTCTTGATGTCGCCGGTCATCTCTTCTTCGCCGATGCTGATGGCGTTATTCTTGTCCGGCCTGTTCAGGGTAAGGTAGGTAACTTTAGGTTCTTCTTTGTCCTTCTCCAGGAGTATTGATTTGAATTTTGGATAAGCCATTGTATTTTCCTCCGATTTCCTTTTTTGTTTTAGTACACAGCCTCGTCTGGAATATAACCTTGCCAATTGTCAAGTTTTCGGGGATTTGAGGAAGGGGAGAATAAAATATAAAGAACGGGCTTGCGAGACACGTGAATCTATTAGCTGCTGTCAAACCCGTAAATTGGCTGGGGCAGCGTTTTCAGCCCTTGAGAGAGTGAGAATGCTTTCCTTCGTCCTTTTAGCAGTCCCATATCAAACGTACAGAATAGATATCCAGGTATCGTGGTTGCCTTTGCAGCAGGCAGAGACTGATAATACCAGCTTATGCGGTCAGTTGCTGCTAAAAATCATGTCCCCTTTGCTCACCTGGCATAGCATCCCGTTATTACCTTTGCGGGACAACATGCCATAATAGTTTACCTTAAGTTAACAAATGATGTCAAACGTCAGTGAGGAAGGTTCTGTTGACATTCGGTTAATGGCGCTGCCCCACCCCCCACCTCCTTTGCGATATCTATTCCCACCCAGGCCGCCCAGTATCATCTGCGGCTTATCCCGTAGTTCTATCCCCGCCACCCCCTTAAGGGGGAATATCCAGCGTAGAGGGGCGCCAACCCCTCTTAAAAAATTTCCCCCTTCCCTTGGGAGGGGAAGGGGGATAAACACGGACGGGGTCATACAGCAAACTACACAGGGGGTGAGCTTAAGAAGATTGAGTTACAACAGGTACACAAGCGGGAACTAGTACAACTAAACAATAGAAGTTATAATATCTGTGCAGATTTAGAAATATCAGTACGGAATATCAATGTTGAATCCCCGGAGGTATCAAGATGGCCAAGCGGAACAGGATAGTTGTCATAGGTGGTACGGCCTGCGGCCCCAAAGCCGCCGCCAGAGCCAGGCGGTGCGACCCTAAAGCGGATATAACCATCATAGAACAGGGAGAGAACCTGTCAACGGCGACCTGCGGCCTGCCGTACTATATCTCGGGGGTTATCGACAGCGGGGATAATATGGTGGCCCGCGGGCCTGACTATTTCCGTAATGTTATGGATATGAAGGTGTTGACCCGCACCAGGGCTACAGCTATCGACCGGCAGGCCCACACCGTTGAAATCCTTGACCTGGAAACGAATCAGTCTTCGACCATCGAGTATGATAAGCTCGTACTGGCTACAGGAAGCAAACCGGCAGTGCCGGACTGGCCAGGTAGAGACCTCGAAGGCATCTTTACTCTGACCGGACTTGAAGATGCCGGTGCCATCCGGGGCTTTATCTCACAACTGAAAACGAAAGAGGCGGTTATCGTTGGGGCCGGTTTAATCGGACTGGAAATGGCGGAGGCTTTCGTGGCTCTGGGACTGAAGGTCACCGTCATCGAAGCCCTGGACTGGGCCCTGCCGGCATTACTCGATTTTGAAGTTGCGGCTTATGTCGAGAAACACCTGCGGGCCAAAGATATTGAGCTCCTGTGCGGACGGCCTGTCACCGGCTTCCGGGGTGACGGTAAGGGACGCGTGCGCAGTGTGGTAACTGGAGATACCGAAATCGAAGCTGGCTTGGTACTGCTGTCCCTCGGCGTCAGGCCGGAGGTAAGTCTGGCCCGTAATGCTGGACTTGCAATCGGGTCTACCGGTGGCATCACCGTCAATGAGTACCTCCAGACAAACGACCCGGATATCTATGCCGGCGGTGACTGTGTGGAGAATGTGCATCTGATTACCGGAGAGAAGATACTGGCCCCCATGGGTTCCACCGCCAATAAACACGGCAGGATAATAGGGACCAACGTGACCGGCGGAAACGAGACCTTCCCCGGTGTCCTGGGTACGGCTATCGTCAAGGTCTTTGATTATAATGTGGGAAGGGTTGGCCTCAGTGAGTTACAGGCACGGGAAGCCGGTTACGATACGGTGACATCCCTCGTTCCATCTAATGAGCACGCGAATTATTATCCGGGCTCCAGGGATATACTGGTCAAACTCGTTGCGGAAAAATCCGGTGGCAAATTGCTGGGTGGGCAGGTGGTCGGGCCGGGTGATGCCACCAAGCGAGTTGACGTTCTGGTGGCCGCCTTATCCTTCGGTGCCACCGTGGATGACCTGGCGAATCTGGATCTGGCCTACGCTCCACCGTACAACAGCGCCCTGGACCCGCTGCACAACGCGGCCAATGTTATCCGCAACAAGCAATCGGGGTATGCTAGGACCCTGACCATGGCCGAGGTCAGGAATAAACTCGAAAAAGGAGAAGACTTCGTGCTGCTGGATGTGCGTTCCCAGCCAGAATGGGATATGCAGCGTATTGAGACCAGACAGGCCAAGCTGCTGCCACTGCCGGAACTGCGGCAAAGGCTTGATGAGTTGTCCCGGGACGAGGAGATAGTCATTTACTGCCTGACGAGCATTCGCGCCTATCAGGCACAGCGGATACTGGACGGCGCCGGCTTTAAGAATGTCAGGTTCATGGACGGCAGCCTCGCAGCCTGGCCTTATGATACGGTGGGAGCTTTATAGAGGATTATCAGAAGGAGGGAAGATGATAGTTGTTAACAGCGATAATGTAGAAGCCGTTGAAACCAGCGATGAAATTGTCGGCAGGGGACCGGTCTCCAGGAAGGCACTAATCGATGCCAAGGATACGGGAGGATTTGGTGTCCTGCTGGTTACCTTCGGTAAAGGGGCCAGACTTAACTTCCATACCCATACCTACGAGCAAATCCTTTACGTCACCGAGGGGAAAGGCATCTTGGCTACCAGGGAAGAGGAGAAGGTCGTGACACCGGGCACGGTAATATTCATACCGGCGGAAGAGGTTCACTGGCATGGAGCAACCGGGGACTCCTCGTTTTCACATATCGCCATACAAAAACCGGGGATAAAGCTGGCTAAATAACGTTCCTGCCTAACGATTAGCCTGGTAAAATTATACTCTTTACGGTTAGTCTTTAGACTCGGGAGGCGATATATCTTCCTTTTTCCTGTGTGGTGGGATTCCCTTGAGGAAGCAGTTGACCAGTAAAGCCAGTATGGAAGCTATCAAGAAGACGAAGAAAACCTGCGTCAGGGCGGAATTCAGGGCATTTTGCAGCGTCGACATCATCTGCTCAAATAGCTCCGCACCCTGAGCGCCTGCTCCCTCAAACATGCCCTGTAGCTGGAGTCGCGCTTCCGGATTGACCAGTGCCTGGGGATTGTCCACTATCGCCGTCAGCTTTTCCGGCGAAAGGACGGCTTTTACGCCAGCTGAAAGATTACCGATAAACTCGGAGGCGAAATGGTTGTTCAGTACGGAACCGACGACAGCCAGTCCGAAAACGCCGCCGAGAGGCCGCAGCAGCTGTATCATTGAGGTAGCTGTCCCCATAATGGAATAGGGGACCGTATTCTGAACGGCGATGGTGTGAACCGGCATAATCAAACCCGAGCCGAAGCCCACCAGGATTATATTGAAAATGGCGGTTGCGTAGCTGGTCTCAGTCGACATTCTGGAAAGCAGGAAGAATCCCACCACCGTGATGGCGAAACCGATGCCGCCCTGCAGACGATAATGCCCCCCGGCACGTGAGAGGAACTGTCCGCAAATGAAACTGCCCAGGGAGGCACTCAACATCATTGGGGTTAAAAGGCCGCCGCTTTGCGTTGCTGATGTCCCCATTACACCCTGAAAATAGAGAGGGACGAAGGTGACTACGGGGAAGAAGGAAGCACCCATGAGGAATCCGACTATTGCCGATACAACGACAACCCGGTTCCTGAAAAGACTCAGGGGTATGATGGGCTCTTCGGCACGTTTTTCAATAAAGATAAATAAAACGAACATCACCACAGAAAAACCGAACAGACCGAGGATAATCGGTGAACTCCAGGCATAATCAACACCTGCCCAGTTCAGGGCCAGTATCAGAGGTGTTATGAAAAGCGTCATGGCCACCGCGCCGGCGTAATCAATCCGGTACTTCCGGGTACCGGCATGGAGCTGCGGAAACATGAATATGAACAGAATAATAATGATTACGCCGATGGGTATGGGGACGAAGAAGCACCACCGCCAGGAGAGGGCATCAGTCAGGTACCCGCCCAGGGTTGGCCCGATGATTGTCGACAGGCCGAATACCCCTGCCATCAGTCCCCCGTACTTGCCGCGTTCCTCGGGAGCAAAAATGTCAGCGATAACGATGAAGCCAAGTGCCGACATGATACCGAAGCCGATGCCCTGGAATGCCCGGTAGATGATGAGCTGACTCATGGACTGGCTGATGCCGCAGAAAAAAGAGCCCAGGACGAATATCGACATACCGACGACAAAGAACCACTTCCTGCCGAACATATCGGAAAGCTTGCCGGTAAGCGGTACTGCAATGGTCTCGGTAATGATATATGACGTAAACACCCAGGTATACTGGCTGAACCCGCCAAGGTCCGTAACGATTCTGGGCATGGCTGTCGCTGTGATTGTCATGAATATCGATCCGAGGAACATGGACAGCATCGTGCCTGCCATGGCGGTAATTACCTGTCGTTTCGGGAGGGAACTCTGATATGTAGCTATGTCCTGATTCTGCAATACCACATCCTTCATCTACTGCAATTTAGAAAGTATATCTCTAAGACTCCTCAGCGATGTTGATAATTCCTGCAATTCCTCGTCAGTAAGGCAGGACAGGTTCTCCTTAATACTGCTCTTAAACAGGCGGTCATGCTCTTCAATCATCTTTCTGCCTTTTTCAGTAAGCGTGATATTTGTTATACGCCTGTCCGCCGTGTCCGGCCGTCTCTCCACTATTTCCAGACCTACCAGACGGTCTATAAGGTGCGTCATCTGCGGCTTCGGTATCAGCAGTTTCTCTCCGATTTCGGCGATATGCTTCGTACCGGCTTCTTTCAGTGTCATCATGATCTCAAGGTGGAGCAGTGAAATCGCCGCTTCAATCTGCGCGAGAGCTGACTTCAGAACTTTCCTGTTGATGCTTCTCCGCAATAAAGAAGGTATTGAGAGTAAGTCCTCAACGACTCCATCCAGAGCACTTCTTTTCATGGCGGAGCCTCCTCAAGCTTGTATAGTTCATAAAGTAAATAGTTAACTGTATAAACTATCATATCACCCGTCGCCGAAACATGTCAAGATGACTTATCACTGTCCCGTGCTTTCTAAATATCCATTCACACCCAGGCCGCACAGTTACTGTTCTCCACCCCACTCCCAGCCCCACGGGCTTTCTCTTTCCCACCCGAACCCGCCCTCGCACCATCGGCGGCTTATCCCGCGAGTTTTTATCCACCCCACCGCCCCTCCTGGTAAAATATCTATTCCCACCCGAACCCACCCTCGCACCATCGGCGGTCTATCCGTGAGTTCTTCTCCCCACCCCAAATGGTGAAAAGGTGGGGATATTTACCGGGCTAAGCCGCAGGCGATTCGAGGGTGGCAGGGTGGGAAAAGATGAAAAACGAGGGGGGTGAGGGTAGGTAGAGCTAAGCTATCAACCAGATGTAGCTGTAATAATTGCCGCATTATTGAACCAGAGAACCTGGCTGTAATAGAATTGATGTATAACCTTACAGGTTTGAACACATAAAATAGCCGAGAGCAACAGGTTAATCAAATGAGCCGGTGGCAGCGAGAGAAGAAGTTGGTGCTGGAAACGGCACAGAAAATGCTGGAAAAGGGACTGGTCGTTGGCACGGCCGGGAACGTAAGCCTGCGCCTACCATGTGAAGGAGAGAGGCCGCTTCTGGCGATTACTCCCAGCGCCCGGCACTATAACCTGCTCAGTGTTGAAGAAATACAGGTAATCGATTTCGAGGCAAAGCCGATAGAAGGAGACCTGACGCCGTCAATGGAGTCAATGATGCATATCGGTATCTATCAGGCCAGGAAAAACATCAACGCCGTGATTCATACCCACTCGGTCTATGCCAGTGCCGTTTCTGTAGCTGGCCACGATATCCCTGCTATCCTGGACGACCAGGTTGCCTTCCTCGGCGGACAGATAAAACTGGCCGGGCATGCCCTCACTGGTAGTCCGGAACAGGTATCGAGCGTCATAGCCGCGCTGGAAGATAGAAACGCCGTGCTTCTGCCGAATCACGGGGCCGTGGGTATCGGCCGCACCATGAGTGATGCCTTTACCGCCTGTGAGCTTATCGAGAAGACAGCCAGAATCTACCTGCTGGCCCTGTCTACCGGTAAAGTCAACCTCCTCCCAGATGAGGAGTTTGAAGCCGAAAAAGCAATCTACGACAGGCTCCAGGCCAGCAACGAGCTGTAGATTCAAATCACGACTACTTTCCATGGAAGTCGTATTGGGGCTTACACCCATGTGAACTAGGCGTCGTACCCTTGACAAATACGAAGTATGAGTTCTATTGTTAATATATAGCGGTATTCATATGAAAGTGGTCATGTCGAGACTATCAGGCTTGGTCACGGTAATACTGCTTATGACCAGCCTGCTGGTTCCGGCCTCTCCAGCGTCAGCCGGTGTCACTGTATGGTCGGCCGAGACTATCCCCAGCACTGTAGATTTAGTCCTCGGGCCTGCCGGCATTGACGTTCGTGATTTGGCAGTGGACTCCACTGGCTCAATTATTTACGCTGTCCCCGGTGACAGCGTATCGGACGGTGTGGTCTATAAATCAGTCAATGCCGGTGCCAGCTGGACAGCTCTGAATGTGGACATTCAGGCTGACCTCGTGGCGGTCGCCCCGGATGACAGGAACATGGTAGTCATCGCCAGTAGCGATACGCCGGAGGTCTATCTCACCGTTAACGGCGGGTCGACATGGTATGCCATGGGTACGCCCCAGGAGAATGGTGCTGCCGCCGCAGCGGCTATTTACGACCTGACTATATCTTTAACCTTCGAAGGGAAGCATTATATCGCGGTAGCCGGTAAGGAGGCCGGCGATATTGCCAATGTCTGGTATTATGACTACGGCGCTCCTGTAGCGGCGTGGAAGGAGACGAACAACCTGCCCGGCTTCAGTATTGACGATGAAGTAGCGGCGGTGGCCTTTTCTCCCGATTTCGTTTCGGACCAGGCCCTGCTCGCCGTCAGTGAAGATGACGGCGCGTCTGTAAAACTGCAGCTGCTCAACCTTGATACCAAGAGATGGAATGCAAGCGCCGGCTTCAGTGACTACCCGTTAACGATAATCAGCAACAGTGGCATGACCGGTCTTGCCTCAGCATCAATATCCCTTGACCCGGACTATTCGGCCGACAATCCCGGCCTGCACATTGTTTTCTTCGGCCTGTCAGTCAGCGGCAGTTCCTCCGCCGTGGCTGCCAGCGGTATTTACCGCCTGACAAATACTGTCATAAAGGCATTGAAGTCGGATGTTCAAATTCACAGCGTTAACTTCGATGGCACCTACCTCGCTGCCGGCAGTTATAACACCGACCATGTTTATCGCAGCAGCAACCCGCTGGTAACGACGCCGACTGTCGCTACTGTTACCACTACGAAGAAACCCGGCGGCGAGAATAAGGTAGTGGTTGCCTGGGCGGGTAGTAGTTTATTTGCCGGGACTGCGGGCAATGAGAGCGCCTTCTCTGTCTCCACCGATAAAGGCGCAAACTTCAATGATATCAGCCTGATTGATACCACCATTACCAATGCGAGGGATGTCGCCGTCGCAGATGACGGCAGTAAGGTTTATCTATCAACCGATGATGGCACTGACCTCAGCCTGTGGCGGAAGGACCTAACCTGGAAGAGGATACTCAGCCGACGTGGTGAGTCCAATTACATCGTGCGTATCGCTCCGGAGAATGCCAATGTCATATATCTGGCCAGAAAATCCGGCGCAACTATTTACTATAATGCAGACGCCGGGGCAACACAGTGGCTACTTCGGACCTGTAAAGTAAACGTTCAGGACCTTGCCGTGGAAAGTAAATACATCGTCTATGTGCTAAGTAGCACCGGTACCGTATCTAGAACAATTAATGCCGGCTCTAGTTGGGGTACAGCCACGCCCACCATGCTCAACAGCGGTGCTACCATAGTCAGTGTCAGTACCGATACCCTGCTGGCAGGTAGTCAGGACGGCTATGTGGCTTACTGTACAGATAGCAACTTATCCTGGACCAGGATACCGCAGATATTGCAGAGCGGGGCCGGCCGGGTACAGGTTGCTGCTGATGATGGCTTCGCCAGTAACGGCGTTATCTATGCTGCCAGTGACACGGCTGGACAGAACATCAAGAAATGGCAGATTGATACCAGTACAGAATGGACGGATATCTTTCGGAATACAATCCCCGGTGGTATCTACGGCCTTAAGATTAACAACAACAGGCTCTATGCCCTGGAATTCAATACTACTACCGGTCAAAGCACGTTATGGCTACATCTCTCACCGACAACCATCACGGACGCCTCCCTCAACTGGAGCTCCAGTACCACCACGACTACCACCGATGTGGACGATACTTCGGTGCATCTCAATGCCACCCCCAGAGCCCTGAAGGTCAGTACGGACAAGCAGTGGGCGGTTAAAACTAACGGAATAAATAAACTTTATAGCTTCTCTGATATCATGATGGAAATAGCAGGGATGAGACCGGCCTCAGGCTTTATCAATCGTGTGAATACGATAACCGGCCTGCCCCATGATGTGGGTTTCAGCTGGGAACGACCGTCGGAAGCTACCGAGTACGAATTGCAGATTGCCCTTGATAGCGAGTTCTATATTACTGTTGCCACGATACCGGTAGCTACGTATGAGTCAACGGTCTTCGTACTGGCAGGACCAAACCAAACAGGTAATACCAAGGTTGATTTCATGGTCGGGTCAACCTACTACTGGAGGGTACGAACCACCAAACCGCTTTACAGCGCATACTCGGAATCGCAAAGTTTCTCTGTTGAGCCACTGGGAGCACTGCTCCCCGGACTGATAACACCTGCCAATGGCGATAAGGATATAAGCCGAAAGCCGTCATTCTCCTGGGAACCCATTGCCGGTGCCTCCGGGTATAACTTTGTTTTAGGCGATGACCCTGTAATGACATCGCCGATAGTTGATGTGAAGGTTGAAAATACGGCCTTTACGATGGAGCTGGAACTGGACTACGGAAAAACCTACTTCTGGAAAGTCAGGGCCATTGAGCCATTTACGAGTGACTGGTCGATACTGGCTAACTTTACCGTAGAAGAGGAACCAGTTGAACCCATACCACCGGTGGTAGTACAGCAGACTCCACCGGCGATAATTGAATTTATGGAATCACCTCCACCGGATACAATCACCTTGCCGTCACCCCCGGTAACCTCGCCGCTGATTTTCCCCGGCTACCTTATCGCCATAATAGTCGTTGCAGCTATTCTGCTGCTGGCCATTATTGCCCTGATAATCAGTCCTCTTCCGGCCAGACCTATCCCCGTCAGACCGGCTCCGGTCAGACCGACGGTAGAACCCTCTCCGGTAAACAGAGGCTTCAATAACATGCTTGAGAAACTCCGGCGTGGACTGGCAACCTGTTTTCAGAGCTTAAAGATACCCGGTTTACTCAGAGGAAAAGAGACTCAAAATATGGCGATGCAGGAAACCGCAGATAGCCAGCCCATTTCTTTTGCTGTTAAAAGTTTCCTGTGGATGTTGTCTTCGGAAAAAGAAGAAAGTAAACAATTATTGTCCGTAGATGAAGAACAGGAACTGGGTAAGAAGCTTGCCTCAAGAATCCGAGATATAGCCAGTTACCAGACACTTTATCTGCAATTCCCCGAAGAAGCTGCTTTATTCTTTTACCTCTGGGCCCATTATGGCTCGAGAGATGAAACCAATAGCTATCTGGTCGACTCGTTCAAGTCCTGGCCTGAGAATGTTATTGAGTTTCTAAAATGCTATTTAACTTCGCCACGCGCATCGGAGACAGGTACCGCCGATAATATTGATTTCAGCCGAGCTAGGTATGATGCACTGGCCGAAGTAGTTGACCCTGATGAAGTCTACAACGCCCTTACCAAACTCTACGGACCTGAGCTGGAGTGGACAGTAGATAAGTCATCCGGCGGTTCCCCGGATAGGGTAATTGCCTCTCAATTCGCACGCATCCACCGGATGGTTAAGGTATAAATAAAGAAGGCCGACGAAATGGTCTGGACGAATATTATTCCCCTCCCCTCTCGGTATAAATCTATACCCACCCAAGCCACCCAGTTACTTTTTCTGCTTATCCCGTGAATTTTACTTTCCTCACCACCCCTAAATGGGAAAAAGGTGTGGGAACTTTTGCGGGCTAAGCTTCAGGTGATACGAGGGCGGCAGGGTGGGAATAGATAATAACCGATGGGGTGGGGGGATTGGCGCAATAACACGACAATATAAAAATAGAGAGGGAGTCCGGATCCTGCAAACTCCCTCTCTATATATAGCTCACTAATCGAAAGCAATTACTTGGAAAGTGGTATATCTCCCAAGTTCACGTCTTTTTCGGTGCTAATTTTATCGAATGTCTTGGCAGCGAATCCTTTGGCCTCTATCTTAAGCGAGTAAGTGCCTATTTCCAGACCTTCAAACCAGAAGTCGCCGAAGCCGTCTGTGGTCGCCGTAAGCTTCTTACCGTTACTGCTGAGGGTGCAGGTGGCACCGATGATAACCTCTTTCTCAATCGGGTCGTAGACGGTGCCAGCCACGAACTTCTTGGGGATATTCAGGTAATATACCCTCGGTTTAGCGCCAAGCTCGGGTTTCAATACCTCCGCCTCTGCAATCAAATCTTTAAACTCTGACTCTTCACCGAACTTTATGGCTTCCGTAGGGCAGGCATCAGCGCAGCGTGTTGTTGTCCACTCGCCGCTGTCGAGCAGGTGGGCACAGCCGGTACACTTCTGGGCGATATTGAGGCTTTCATTGAAGAAAATGGCATCATAAGGACAGGAGTCAACGCAGGCCTTACAGCCGGTGCATTTCTCCGGGTCGATGATAATCAGCCCGTCGTTCCTCCTGTAGATGACGCCCTCAATGGGACATGCCGGTATGCACGGCGCCTCATCGCAGTGCTGGCATGGAATCGGGACGTAGTGCATTTTGACCTTGGGCACGGTGCCCCGGATATACTCAGTCATTCTCATCCAGAATTGGCCGGTATCCGGCTGGGGCTTGGCGTAAGGTGTCCAGTCGTTGCCGACATGTTCATCCTTGCAGGCAATCTGGCAGCTGTAGCAGCCGTTGCAAATTCCGACATCGATAACAAAGACCTTCATTTATTCCATACCTCCTTCAACCCAGGCATTGAAGCGCAGTCCGGAAGCCGGGTCATATTCTCTTTCAAAGGCTTCGGGGCAATCCCTCCGCCATTCATCCCATTCGTCACCACTGACCTTTTGTACATCAACCAGGTAGCCGCTTGTAGCCTGACCGACGGCGTTCTTGGAGGCGACACCATACGGGGCGATGGTGTTGATAGCGCCGCCGCGGTCAACCCGGCCCGGAATTATCGGGTCATGCCGGGCTCCGTGGTCAACATAGGCTACGCCGGGCATCACCCTTTCCCAGACCCGTGCACCGCAGAGGACGATGCCTCTCTCGTTGAAAACCTTGACGACATCCCCATCCCTGATGCCTCTCGTCTCGGCATCTTTCGGGTTTATCCAGACAGGTTCATATTTGTAGCCGTCAAGACCCGTTACCTTGCAGGTTGGAGCCTCTCTCGTCCAGGTTATATCGTCGCCCTGTGCATGTGTCCGCCACCGCCCGTGGTTTGACATAAGCAGTAAGGGGAACATGGCGGCCCTTTCACTGGAAAGCCTTTCGTCATGCGTCTCGCTCTTTTCGATCCACTTCGGAATAGGCGGCCTTTCCTTGTCATCCGGGAAGTGCTCCGCCAGCCTGGCCGAGTAGAACT
>Ga0209427_10003452_pt1 | contig 18532 bp, 15 predicted proteins | sample DeeMarSWOR136_30_FD_187465 | JGI IMG/M metagenome (GOLD analysis project Ga0209427, IMG submission 187465) | Marine sediment microbial communities from White Oak River estuary, North Carolina - WOR-1-36_30 (SPAdes) (version 2) | ecosystem: Environmental > Aquatic > Marine > Intertidal zone >...
TTTTCTTTGATTAATGTTTTTGCAGATACTTATCCCCCTAATGTAAGTTATGGTACAATAATACACGGAGCCAAGCGGCCATTTACTAACTGGTTATATGCTCTTCCTCTTGTTCCTGACCCACCTATTCCTTTTTATTCAACCAATGAGATATCGGAAATACACTTCTGGTTTGCAGTAGGCGAGGTTAACATTAGCGTTCCTATAACCGAAACGAGTAGGGACGATTACACGGTCGAATTTGAGTTTCCGCCAGAGTATATGCAGTACGGAGCCATAGCTGATCACACTTGGTTAGAAGTACAAATGGATGATGGTGAATGGTACTACGCTGTGGGCCCAGCCCCAATGTGGCGTAGGAGACCATAACTCAGCGCGCAAGGCTTTTTTATGGCTCTAAATCCCAAATATTTTAAATCCCATGATATGAAAATACTTCAGGAGATTTTTTTGAGTCGCATGAGGAAGAGTAATAACAGAAATTATGTGATCGCAATAGGCATAGTAATAGTGGTGATTGCTTCTGCTGGGGTGTGGTACTACACCGGTATATACTTACCTCAGTTTAAGGAAGAACGTGCGCGTCTTCTAACACTTTACACAGAGGCTGCTCCCGCAGATTTGGACCCTGCCTTGGCAATTGACTCAGATTCATACATGATAATTGCTAACGTCTTCGATGGATTAACCAAGTATAAGAGAGGCACAACCGAAGTCGAGCCCTGCCTTGCGACACGCTGGGATATACCAGATCCAACGACTTACATATTTACTCTGAGAGAGGACGTTACATTTCATGATGGCGCTCCGTTCGACGCCAACAACGTAAAATATTCCTTCGACAGAGTGATCGAGCTGGCTGGCCCTCCCTCATACCTATTTGATGTGATAAATACGACAGAGGTCATAGATACATATACGATAAAAGTAACCCTAAACTATGAATTTGCTCCATTCCCCTCAATATTGGCTAACCCGGTAGCCTCTATAGTGAGCCCGACTGCCGTTGAGGAACTTGGCGACGATTTTAATGAGAACCCTGTTGGTTCCGGCCCATTCAAATTTAATGACTGGTCAATTGGGAACGAACTCGTTTTGATTGCTAACGAAGAATACTTTGAAGACCCCCCAATATTGGAAAAAATAGTCTTTAAATCAATACTAGAAGCATCTGCACGGAAAACCGCGATAGAGCTTGGAGAGATTGATGTTGTCGTAAGTGGACGCATATTACCTGCAGAACTACCAGAATTAGAGAACAACCCAGATATCCGGACTTACGAAGGCGTTGGCTTAAGTATAGAATATCTAGGATTCAACATGCTTAGACCACCTCTAAATGACTCAAGAGTAAGGGAAGCCATATCCTATGCAATTGATTACGATGCCATCATCAACGATGCCATGGGAGGAATAGCTGAAAGAATCGGAGGCCCTATACCTTCAAGCATTTTTAGTTACAAGGAACTACCTAAAACACAAAGAGATGTTTCAAGGGCAATACAACTATTAGAGGATGCCGGATGCGCTGATGGCTTTGACATTACATTAACCTATAACATCGAGTCAGTGGAGAGAAGACGGGTCGCGGAGATAATTCGCAATAGCCTAGAAGAAGTAGGAATAATCGTCAGCATAAAGGGCCTTGACTGGGAATCCTCAATAGACGAATACCTAGAAATGGGACATGAGTTGATGTTAAACAACTGGTTCCCGGATTACTTCGACCCAGACTCCTATTTGTTCCCCCAGTTCCACTCGTATAGCTCAGCGCCCTACGGAGCCAACATATTTGGGCTTGAAGATGCCGAAATCGATGCACTTATTGACGAGGGCTTAATAACAACTGTTCTCGAAGATCGCGCGCGTATATACGGGGAAGCTCAAGAAAGAATCGTGGAAGAGATGCCATGCCTATTCCTGTATGTTCCGACAGAATTCGACGTAGTAAGATTCAACGTCGAAAACTGGGTTTACAATCCATCCCAGATCATCGAATTTAACGAAATATACAAGCAATAACAAGATGTGACGTTCGAGCGCTCATTCACTCCCTTTTGCGCCTTGGCCCTCTGAGCCAGCCTGCTATTCCTAGCTCACTTACGATTAAAGTTTTGGACTCAGGCTCATGCGTATTAAAATGACCATTATCATCGAAGAAGAGTATCTTGGGTTTTAGAACGAATTCACCCTTTTCGCGTGGTCTAAATACGAGTTTGACCTCCTCCATTTTTTGAGGAGGGAGTGCCCTTCTCTTCATGTTTACACTGTTGCCCTCGATCCTGCAAAAATCAGGAGCTTTTACTACCCTGAACCCCTCAGGGATCACATCCTCAACCATCATAAGTCGCGCTGGTACTTTCCCCGTGTTTGTCATTTCAATCTCCAGATCTATATCCTCACCAATCCTGACCTCGTTCTTCCCAAGGATAAGGTTGGCTTCCATGTCTGCGTTCTCAAACCTTTCTAAGCCTATAGCCTGCTCACTCGAAGGCAAAGGGATGGTAAAGGTTTCAGTCGGTGACACCAAGATCGGCGCTATAAGAACTTCGCTCAATGAAGAAGCCATTTTTCGCTCCTCTCTGACCATCTTGAGGAGCCGTTCAATCTCTTTGCTTTTCTCTGGATATTTTGCTGTTAGGTATGACTGGGCCGATGACTCTAGGAGCCTCTCAGCCATTGTATAGTACTTAGCTTTCTCCTGAGGTTTCACCTCCTTTCCAGCTTTCTCCATGTAGATATGAGCATCTAAGAGCCTATGGGTTGCTTTGACGTACTCCGAGGCTTTGTTATATCCTGCTCTTACATACAGGCTTGCGGCGCTTTCTAAGAATTTTATCGCTTCAAAGTAATGTGCTTGGTCCTGAGTTTCCTCAAACTTCGTACCAGCTTCTAGGGCTTTGCAGAAATGGCTATGCCCCTGTACCAGCCTTTTCGATTTTACATCTGTACATCGGTCCCTTGTCTCATCGAACAACTTTGATGCATGATGATATAGGTCAGGCGAAGCTTCAGCTTTCGCTCTAGTCATATTATGCCAAGCTTTACACAGCCATACTAGAGGTTGTAGCTCTTCGCTCGCTTCGTCGGATGTTCCTGCAATTTTTTCGAAGAGATCCGCCGCTGAAGAGTAACTCCTTGAGCTAGCCATGGCGTCGCCACGTTGATCTAGAGTTTTAGCTTCCTCTAAGGTCATCCTACCTAGACAGTAATCACGTCTTACATCGGAGGCTTTAATCAAGCTAACAAGAAATTTTTTTGTTTTTTCGTCTTGAATCGTCTCAGGTTTGAACTCAATAGACTCCTCATCCTCCTCCAAGAGGTGAATGGCCTGATCGAGTAGTTCCATAGTATCATGTTCTTGAGACTGTATAGATTCCAGTTCATTCTGTAAAATTCGTTTAGTCTCCTCAAACAGCTTTTCTGCGTCTGAGAAAAGTTCTATAGCTTCTCTTGTCTGCTCCCTCCTGCTAGAATCCTCAGCCTCTTCTATTCGGGCCCATGCTAGGTAGTTAGTTGACAGGTAGTTCCATCGCTTAGTCGATCGGTAGATTTCAGCCACTTTCTCGTAGTGTTCCTTAGCCTGCAGATAATTTTTTTCCGAGTGGTACTGTTTTGCTTTTTCAAACTCGCCCCAAGCAAGCATGTAAGATGTATATTCTAAGTAGAAATCTCTTAACTGGGGGAATTTTTCAGAAGCCTTCGAATAGTTCTCCGATGCGAGTTCAAAGCTTTCCGCTGCCTTCAAGTGCTCCCCTAACGTGTCCCGTGCCTTGGCGATCTCCCAGTGTAATTCTGCGATGCGGTTCACCATGTCTCGCTTACTAGCCGAATCTATCTCTTTCTGCCAAATCTCTATCGCCTTTATCAGATGCTCCGGGTTTTTTGTCGCCTCGTAGAGGTGAGTCAGAATCCAAGACATTGGCGAACCAATGAGATCTTAAACTTCATTGTACCAAAAAAGCTTTTTCAGGAGTACTGATCGAAAGTTTATTTTAAAGGGCTTCTATGCACGCATCGTAATTTGTCTCATATAATTTTCCCTGACAAAATGTTTGAATGACTAAATCGTAGTTTAATTTAAATTATTTTTTATAGCTACAAATATGATACCTTCTCTTTATTAACGCAAAACTCTTATTAGATACAATCCAAGAACTTTTGCGAAGTTGATGTTAATTGCTAGTGATGACTATACATTCCCATAGAGGAGGGACTGGTAAAACTCTTCTGGCTACAAACCTTGCAGCTTCCTACTCTAGGAAGGAGAAGGTCTGTCTGCTTGACTATGACCTTAGGGCGCCAAGTCTGCTAAATGTCTTCGAAGCACCCGAACCTGAGTACTGGTTAAATGATTTCTTGAACGACGACTGCGAAATTGATGAGTGTATACATGAAGTAAGCCCGAACATGTACGTCGGTTTTGCTTGCCCTAATGCTGAGGCCATCAGAGAGATGATGGGTAAGTCAAGGAGCTGGGAGACCGGGGCCCTGAGTAAGACTGTTTCCCTGAAAAAAAGTCTCGATAACTTGGGTTTTAGTAAACTTATTTTCGACACCGCACCTGGCCTGCTCTACTCATCGATTAACGCTGTGATAGGATCTGATATCATTGCTTTAGTAATGAGGATGGACGCTTTGGACATCCTCGGGACGAAGGAGATGGTTAAAGGCGTTTACGAGCTTTTAGAAAAGCCAACATTCATTGTAGTAAACATGGTTTTGCCCCCTCAGCAAGAGGCCTTTGGACCGATACTTAGAAAAACCTTTGGGAGTCAAACTCTAGCATACATACCTTGTCTCTGCGATGTAAGGGGGCTTATCGCCCAAGGAAAGGAGATACTCATCGACGAGAAGCTAGAATACTCGGAAGCTGTATGGAAGCTGTCCAAAGATATCGAAGACTTGTACAACAATCAGAACTAAATATCTTCAATCTTTATCGATATATCTTCTCCTAGCTTGTTCGAGGTATTCTTGGAATCGCCTTTTCTCTATTAGTTCCTTTGGTAGTGCCTCTTCAACAACGATCAAAGGCGGTATACAGAGGAATAGCGCAACACTCGAGAAGAGAATGTAGCCCTTTATTTGAGAAGCGCTGACGCTACCAAAAATCGAGCCTACAGATAATAGGCCAACCAACATTGCAGAAACCATGAGCCCAGAACCTACCCCAAAATATAACCCTCTTGAATTCGCTGGGGCTAAATCAGCCCATACGATTAAGGATAGGACCATGAAGAAAGAGAATCCAATCGCTAGTGGAATGATAAACACGTATCCAACTCGTATCCCAAATATACCAAATGCGGCAAGGGAAATCCCTGTTACTGCTAGTCCGACGATCGCTGGAAAATTTCTCCCCATTGTATCAAACAATATTCCTGCTAGAATAGCTCCGAACATGAAAGGGATAGCCCAAATTAAAAAAAAGATCTCGCTTCGGACATGGTCTTGGATGGTTGGGAATACTATAGATAATAAGATTCCAGCAACCAAGTAGAATAGGAATATAGGGCTTGCGTATAATATTATTTGTTTGGCTCCTGCTCCTTTTCCTCTTTTTGATGTCAACGTTTCTAGTGTCTCATCCTTGGGTTTTAGTAGTATTGTTATTAGTGTAAGTAGATAAAGTAAGCCGATAATCATAAGTCCAGTTTTTGATTTTTCTAGGGGCTTCAGTATAAAGAACAGGTATGCTATAAACATGGAAAGGCCTAGAGATAACCCCATGACTCTCCCTCTATCTTCTGGCGAAGTTTTATCCGTAAAAAATCCTCCCCACGCAGCTGGGCCTATTCCAGCTCCAATGCCGAGAAGAGACGAGAAGAGAAAAACTTCGCTCATTTTATCCAACCATAAAAACGCGAATGTCAATGTCGAAACTATCACTGAAGATGACCAGATGAAAATTAATCTCTTTTTAAGTCGGTCAATCAAGTATCCGCATAGGAGACTCGAAACAAACATAGATATTAAAAACGATTGTACAACCCTAGCCTTTTCGATCGCTAAAGTCTTTAACTCTGAGAGATAGCTGTCCAAAATAGGACCAAATAAAGGAAAAGCAATAAGCCATACGAAATACCCAATTACTGATAAAAAGATCACAATTAAACTGATTATCTCCACTCTAATTTTAAGGTAGTATTTAAAACGGGTTAGCCCATTACGGTTGACAACCATTTATCCGCGTACTTTCTTACATGATTCATATAAAATCCCTACTACTATCTTATTTCGAAGCGCGAATATTCCCTTACAGCGAGATGTATGTTTTAAAAAATGCTAAGCAAGATGATTGAAGAAGCTATTGAGCATAATAATCCTGTCAGGAATGTTATCGCTGTCCCAGTCCAAAGAATTCTTCGAGTTGGATAAAGGCTGTAGAAGAATATTAGAAAAGATGACAGTAAGAACATGATGGCGCCTATCAAGAGGATAAGTCTAAAGAGCAATGGATCCTCAGCGCTGAACCTTAAAACCGTTAGGCTTAAACCTGCCAAAGTAGCCGGACGCGACGCATTAACGATGGGCTCAACGTAATTGATCTCATCTCCCCCAGCCATCACAAAATCATATTAGTATTCATTTTATCGTAATATATTACATTCTCTCCTCATCTGCATTTGATGGGCTCTATCGCGCGATGAGGAGTGTTGTATGCATCTTCAATTCGCTAAGGCCACCATATAAGATGCCTTCCTGTCGGAGTCGGCGCGCGCATTTAGCTGTAGTCGTTTGCGCGATTAAGGGCGCCTAGAGGCGGAGCCATGTTACCCCTGTTTGTGGGTGTATAGGCGCCTGTAATATTTTACGAGGAGGACAACTGAATGTGAGGAGATTAAGCTGAATAAAAGCTTCAGATAGGCGTGCAAACCTTATATAAAATAACTGTGAAAAAACACTTCTAGATTGCTCGCCTGAGATAAATCTCTATTCTACTCATGTATAACTGTATTATCAATACCGTCATCGATGACTGTCTCATCAGTTCTAATTTTTACTCTGTTGTTTTTCGAGTTATATGCTAGCCAGACATGGGCAGTAGAAGACTTCCCTAGGGAACCTGAGAAATAGTCATCGTCTACGTGGCTATCGCTATATTCATCAGGATTTTTTATCTCTAATTCTTTCATGTCGTTATCTTCAACGATGTTCCCATAAGAACCTAAATCAAGATCTCCTTTTTGTGGGCGGGTGTTAATCTGTATGCCATAATATGCACTTCCTGATAATTTGTTGTTGCTTATTTTGAAATCGTCACATTTTTGAACCAGGATACCGTCCAACCCATTCTCAAGGTGGATGGTATTATTTCTAATGAGACCTTCCCTTAGCTTATCTACACCTTCAGGGTGAAAATGGGGGCCAGCAATGTTAATCCCACAATAATTGAGCTTTTCGCATATTATTTTGTTGTCGGTGATTTCTATGTAGTAACCTGGAGAAGGATTCTGCCATGCGGTCTGGGCGAGAATTCCATAGCCTGCTCTATCGCGATAAGACATGTAGACTCCATAAACTCCGGAGATGATTGTATTGTGCTTGATTAAAACCTCTGCTGAAGCATAGCAATCTATCGACAATATCCCTCTAGCGTTCATGTTTCGGACGATATTATCTTCAATTCTAACTTTGCCGGATGCAAACTGCACTAGGATACCAATGCCGATATAGTTCTCATGTTTCACTAAGTCGGGGCGGTAGCTAGGATCTTCTTCATACCCTCTCAGCGGGATAAACCCGCCCTTAACATGGGAAAGTGCGAAGTCAAGGTAATTACCTTCGATCACAATGTCGCCCGGGAAGTTGTTTCTACAACATATTCCAATAATTGTATCACCAAAATGACCAAAAATCATCCCTCTTCCGATCCCCGTATCGAGCGTGATCCTGTTTTCCTTTATGGTCAAACTATTGCCTTGCATTCCACCAATCGCTATACAATTAAAGTCGGTGAAGTGAATGTTTTCAATTGTGACGTCTACTCCTTTTCCATCTATACAGAAAACGTAGTCCCACTCTGAAAAGGGGAAATCCCAGCCTTTCTTGTATATCTTCGTCGAGGGAATATCGTCCTCTCTTCCTTCACCCCTGATCACGATGCTTCTCCTGACTACGACGTTCGAGGTCAGAAAGTTGAAGGTACCCCTCAGGATTACTTCGTCGAAGTTATCAACCGCATCTTGGACGGCCCGTGCATCTATTGGGGAGTCGTCATGTCCTACTACTACGATCTGCGCTCGAGCTTCCTCTGGTACACGCGCATGAGTGGGTCGCACATACTCTGTCGGAGAGATGTAGACCATCGGCTCGGCTCTTTTCCAGTAGTGCTGGAAAATGTCTTCACACCATTTGAGTGACCGCTCATCCGTTATGTTAAATCCCCGATAGTCGCATCTCCCCTCGAACGCCGGGAAGGCTAACAATCCTCCCTTTTCGGATAGGAAGAGGAACACATCGCTCTTCTCTAATGTCCTGTGCTCGGCAAGAGGAGTATGCCTCGTGCGAGCCAGATCTGGAATATCGTCAAATGCATCCAAACTGAGATGAGGACCAGTAACTCGCTCTTCAGGTTCAATGATCCTGAATTGTACCCCTCGTCCTATCGCTTCTTCGATCGATGACAGGGCGCTTATGGGGTATTCGTCTATCTGAAACCAGACGTACTCCTCTGCTTCCTTTATAAGATTCTCAATGCGATGGAAAAATCGCATCGTATCATCTGTATATTTACTTCCCTTCAGATCGCCTAACCGTTTGATATATTCTATAGGGAGATCTGTTAGAGTGTGGTTAATGAAGTAGTCCTTGTGCTTTGATGTGAATTCTAACTCATGAAGTTGTTTGAGGACCACTTCGCCGTAAGGGGTCAGCCGATACGACCCTTTGACGTCTTTTTGAATCAAACCTACCTCGCTGAGCCTTAAGACGTGCCTGCTAGTCTCCGGGAAGCTCAGTTCGAGTTCCCTGGCGAGGTTAGTGAGGTTCGACGGTTCCTCGTCAAGCCTCAGGAGGATCCTATGCCTGTCCTCGTTCGAGAGTTCGAACAGCACATCGTAGAACCTCTCCATGCCGGACACCCAAAATCGATCCTAGGTTTATCGTATTCGTGCTATAAATAAAAGATTCCCCTTACGGAGCCCTCATATCAAAAATCGCTTTCTAGGCACCTGAGGCCGAAAGGGCCTCGAAAAAAGGATGTGTGTGAAATGGGGAATGTTGCCTCTCTCAAGGTGAAAGCCGAGAGAAACTCGAGAGGCATCCTCATATCGCGCAGAATCCAAGGGCTTGAGCTAGGGAAGAAAGCGTTCTTCTTCGTATCAGGAGTTATAATCAGTATTCCTTTCACAATCTATGCAAAGAACCTCACGAACCCCCTGCTATTCGATTTCCTAAAACGGATATTCTACATTAGACTATTTTCAACCGCGATCTTCACCCCCATCATCGAGGAATTCGCGAAGGCATACCCTCTCCTGCATCGTCAAGGCGACACCAAGAAATCCTTGTTACCTTTAGGCTTCCTAGTTGGTCTAGGATTTGGCATAAATGAGTTACTAATATACGTACTTGAAAGAGGAGCAACAATACACAGCAGACTCCCAGTAATCTTCTTCCATGCAGCAACCACTACCATCACCGCTTACGGCATCAGAAGAAACCGACCTTTTCTGCCGTACCTGATCGCTGTATCTCTTCATTCCGCACTAAATATAGCAGCACTCTATCGTTTGTTCTGGCTGACTTCTGGATATCCCATTATGCTGGCGACTTTTCTCATAGCCTTTCATCTCAACACGAAAAACTCGCCTACTATTGATTGCGATCGACAAGAGGACTCTGATCTGCTCAGGCCCACAACCGACGAAGGAAAAGGTATGGAGACGATAGTAATATGACCCTGCATAAAACATGCCCAGTTTGCCAGCAGCTCTTCGAGACCTCGAACAAGCTGAAGGTATACTGTAGTCCACAATGCAAGAACAAGGCTAAGAACAGGAAACGCCAGGAACGCCCGCCCTTCACAATAATCTGCAAAACCTGTGGCAGTGCGTTCCAAGCCCCACAACGGAATCGAAAGTACTGCAGCCAAGCATGTCGAGAGGCGTGTCTGCCTGAGAGGATGGACCCCCTAACCCTTGAATGGCTCGAAAAACGCTCAGTGGAGAACCTGGTCCTCACGTTCCAAAAGGAGATCACGGCGGTCTCAAACGGAGCATCGCCAGAGGGCTTACTGCCCTTCGGCCCACGCCGCCGCCTGAAAAAGTGCGGCGTGCTTCGCCTCAATGAGGGACGGGGACGATCCCTTAAGCTGACGCTAAAGGGTAAACAGATCTTGGCTACTGCAGAGGAGACCTCACATGGCAAGCATGAAGGAATCCTCCGCATCGAAGGAGTTGACGAGAAATGATGGCGATAAACCTCATAAACCTCGTCCTCTTCATAGCCCTCCTGAGGACTCAGAGACAAGAACTCAGTTACATCAACTCTCATCCCAAGTGGGCTCCCTTGTTCCACACATTCATCCTCAGCTTTATCTGGGCGGTCATTGTCGGGGGTTTCATGCTATGATATCCTGGACCTGTCCTGAACACCCTTCATGCAACGGAGGAACTCTGAAGTTAATGCCGAAGGGTCACAGACTTGAGACTGCTGTGGAGGAGAACCTACATGGCCAATAAGGTGTTGGGGTACGCAGTGCGCGAAAGCACTATCAGAGATGTCATCCAGGTGGTGGTAGGCTCGTTCATCGGAGCCTTGGCGTTCATCGAATCAAATGAACTCAGAACAATAAGCGACAACATCCCTTCCGTGAACCTCTGCCTCATAGTGATCACTAGCGTGTGCTTTTCCTACGCTATATCGTACCTGATAAGCGCCAGGAGGATCGAAGTAAAGAAGCGGGATATACTACAAGGCTTGGTGCCGCAGTGGACCCTGATACAGTACCTCTCATCTGTCCTCTTCAGCCTTGTTCTCTTCTACATGTTTGGCATCAACAACATCACAACTCCCGCCATAATAGTGGTTAAGAGGACTCTCGTCTTAGCGATGCCATCGACAATAACAGCTAGTGCCGCTCGTGCGCAGAAAGAGGACATCTTTTAGCATGTAGGAGCTGTACAACTGCGAACATAATCTGCATGAGAGGATTAACACATGCTACAAGTTTAGATTGGTTGCGGGCTTCTAGTTCAGTAGTATGAATGCTTGTAGCGCCGGTACTCTAATGAAAGATCGTGTCAAGTTAATAATTACTAGTACTCAAAATATACCAAGAAAATTTTTACATCACAAAATTATTTGTGATTGGTGACTTGTTGAGGGTCTAGTCTTTACACGCAAGTGTTACTTGCGCGATTTATGTGAGTTCGCGTTTCACAATAATATTAATATATCCTTTCCTTCATGAAAATTACTTGAAAAGGTTGGATGATAATGGCACGTCATTACTGCAACATGAGTAAACACAAAATAAAGGATAAAATGAAAATGCTGAAGTTCATGGAGTATCTTATAAACGAATATACTAGGTTAGAAGGAGTTACTGTAGAACTGCCAGTGACACTCCCATGGGACGGCGTATTTAATATCCCTAATGCCTCGTTGGGAGATATAGCAGATGCAGTAATAGAATATTATGACATTACAGATGAAAAATTGAATGAAGCGAGGGCTAAGTTGGGATTACCTGACAAGTGGCCTTACAACGTAGTTCATATAGCCTCTTCATCTTTCACGGAAGTTACGGCAAGAATACCAGATGGTGTATTCAACGAGGACAGAGAAAACGTATAAAACTCTTTTTTTTACCGTTAACGAACTTTTAAAATTTATATAACTTTTTTAATATATTTTTTAATCTCCTTGGCTTCGTTTTCGCTCATTGAAATAAAATTATCTATTATAATATTTGTATACTCTGAACCTGTGGTTTTTCTAGTTCTCTCGAGATACAGTTCTGTTAAATTAGAAACACTCGCGAGCAAATCATTCTTACGATTCCATAATATTGTAAATATGGTATCTATTCCGTTATCTATGTCATGTTCTACATCCAAAATATCCTTTTTAATCAATTCTAAAGCTCGATAGGTTCTCGCAACTTTAAGAACATCATCTTTAAACTGAATGGTGTTAGAAGATAATAAAGGAATTTCAATGAAAACATCAATATCTAAACTTCGTATATCATATATATATATGGGATATTTTATTAAATAATCATCCCCTTTTGTATTCCTCAATAAATCATAGAAATGTTTTTCTAATAAGGCAATCATTATACATTTATTAAAATAACTACCTATACAATGTCTTAGAGCTTCATTTGATTTTTGATAATGATAATTTGCTAATGTTCTAATAATTTCTACAATATAAAAAGTTTTAGCTTGTTTCTCCAAGTTCTCGTCTAGTAAATCATCAAGAATATTTATTATGGCATCAATTGATATGGATAAATTCAAAGAATCTAATGAATAATCTGGAAATGCCTTTATTGCTGTTAAAGTTCTTAGATATTTTTTACCTGATCTCCATTTTTCAATAAGTTCGTTTTTTGAAGTTTGTAACGTCTTATTAAATAATTCCATTAAATATGGATCATTCAAACCCATATCAGAAATTATAATTTTATCAATTATTTTTAAATTCTTATACACACTATCATTGTATAAACTTATAATATCAGGCATATCTAATTTCAATTTTAAACCTCTAAAATCTTATTATAATTAAGTGCTATTCCCTCCATTTATAATATTAATAAATCTTGTGACGAATGTGCACGCGTTCAGAATTCAATGGCTAAGATGGCTTGAATACCAATTATCGTCTTGGCGTCTTCGATAATATTCTCCCGTATCATCGACACTATATGGTCGAGGGTGAATATCTCTGTTCTAATGTCCTCATCTGGCTCCTGGTCGTCGCCGACATCCCTCAGCCCACTGGCTGCGTAATAGTGGATCACCTCGCTGCTGTAGCCCGGCGCCATGTAGCAGCTGAGTAGGTGCTCCATCTCCTCTGCCTCGTAGCCCGTTTCCTCCCTGAGTTCCCTCCCGGCGCACTTTTGAAGGTCTTCCCCTATCTCAAGGGTGCCGGCTGGTATCTCGAGGAGGGATCTCCCCGCGGCGTACCTGTACTGCCTGACGAGGACGATCCTCCTGTCCGGCAGGATGGGCACGATCGCCACCGCGCCCGGGTGCCTGACTATGTCCCTCTTAGTCCTCCTGCCGCTGGGCAGCTCCACCTCGTCCTGCAGGAAGCTGAAGTGCCTTCCCTCATGGAGCAGCCTAGAGCTTATCTTCCTCTCCATCACAGAGCCCACCTAGTACCTGCTACGCCCCCAGTAGCCTTCCGTTAGATCGAGGAACTCCCTGAGGTCGTTGCGATCTATCGTTGCCTCCGCCTCATCCTGGGCTCTATCCAGCACCTCGGCCTCGTCGACCGTCTTCACGACCCCGTCCTCCATAAGGACCTCGCCATCAACCAGTACCGCGTCTACGTCGTTCCCGTTGGCGTAGTATGCCACCCTGTCCGGTGCCATGTTGAGAGGGTAGATGTGGGGCTTGTAGGCGTCGACGACGATGATGTCCGCCCTCTTCCCGGGCTCCAGGGAACCGAGCTCACTGTCCAGCCCCATCGCCCTTGCGGCGTCTATCGTCGCCATCTCGAGGACCTTGCCAGGCGGCAGGACCCTGGAGTCCCTGTAGTGCCTCCTGTGGTAGCGCATGCACTGGAACATGTGGCGGAACATATCGAAGCTCCTGTCCGGAGCGGAAGCGTCTGAGCCGAGCATCACGGTGACGCCGGCGTTCAGCAGCTCGGGGACAGGGCACCGGGCCGTCATAGACGCCACGGCGCTGGGGTTGTGGACGATCCTCGTGTCCGTCCTCCTGCATAGCTCTATCTCCTCGTCCGTGAGGTCCGTCGAATGGGAGAAGAGGGCGTCGGGCCCAAGGAGGTCGAGGTCCTCGTGGGCGAACTTCACCGTCCCCTTCGTGTGGCCGTCCTGGGGGAAGAGGACTCCATGCCTCCTCGAGAGCTCCCTGGTCGCCTCCGCCCTGTCCTTGAGATCCTCGAGTTCGACCCCCCTTATAGGCCTCTGCTCGGGGTGGGCCGTCGGAAACATGACACTGACGTTGATCCTTCCATTGGCCTTTCCGTTCCATGCCTCGATGATGTCCTCGCTGACCCTGAGCTGGTCCTCGAAGGAAACCTCGTAGTCCCTCCTCTCAACGCCCTCCCAGCGCGAGTACCTCCGGGGGAACGGTGGTCTCCTGGGCCCTACGGCCAGGAACTCCCTGATTCCAACCCTCTCGACTGCCCTGCAGTGGCCATCGCCGTACACGGAGTCATCGGTCCTCATCACGCTGTCCCCTCCACCCAGGAAGGTTAGGCTGCAGGTGACCCCGAATCTGAGGCGCTCCGTGGCTGAGAGGAGGGCCTCGACCTCCCAGAACTCCTCCGTTGAGCCCCTGGAGTAGACCTCCTCGCAAGCCCTGTACCAGAGATCGTTGTGCATCCCCAGACTCTTGATGAGGGCGTGACCTGAGTGGCTGTGCCCGTCGAATAACCCCGGCATAACTATCTTCCTCGAGGCATCAAGGACCAGGTCCGCTGAGTAACTGGACGCCAGCTCTTCAGTAGGTCCGACATCTAGGATACGACCTGCCTCCACGGCCACTGCGCCGTCGTCCAGAACCCTTCTACGGGGGTCCATGGTGATGACGGCCCCCCCTTTTACCAGAATGTCGACCAATGCACTAATTGCATGACCCATTGAGCTTAATAACGGTGCCATCCGGATGCGGGAACAGGTTTGATGGCCTTCCGGTAAATTAATATCAGCTAAAAATTATTGATCGGATACATTGTCGGGTCACTCGCATCCCGGAGACGGCGCTTTACCCAACGATGAGCAGACTTCGACGTTCTCCATAGTCGCCTACGACATCGAGAGCGGGGATCTGGGCATAGGGGTGCAGTCCAAGTACTTTTCCGTGGGTCCTGTGGTTCCGTGGGCTGAGGCTGGTGTGGGGGCGATAGCCACCCAGGCATTCGTTAACGTCTCCTACGGGCCGAGGGGCTTACTCCTCCTGAAGGAGGGTCTCCCAGTTGAAGAGGTCATCGAGAGGCTGACAGGGGACGATGAGGGCAAGGATAGGCGGCAGCTTGGCATCGTGGACGCGAGGGGGAACGCAGCCTCTTACACCGGGCCCAACTGCACCTACTGGGCTGGGGGGCTTGTCGGTGAGGGCTATGCCGTTCAGGGTAACATTTTAGAGGGTGAGGGCGTCGTGGACTCAATGGTTGTAGCCTTCGAGTCGGCCCCTGGCGAGCTTGCCGAGAGGTTGATGGCAGCCCTCGAGGCCGGGGAGAAGGCCGGCGGGGACGCCCGGGGTAGGCAGTCCGCTTCCCTGCTCGTTGTCCGCTACGGAGCGGGCCGCGCGGGCTACGGCGACCGGTACATCGATCTCAGGGTGGATGACCACAAGTCCCCAATCGTGGAGCTGAGGCGCCTCCTAAACCTCCACTACTCTAACGGCTTCGTCAACAGAAGCCACTCGCTGATGGACGAGGAGAAGAACGAGGAGGCTATGGAGATCGCCCTGAAGGCCGTGATCCTCAGCCCAGAGAGCGACATAGCGCACCTGGCCCTCTGCCGGGCCTACTACGTGAACGGCGCTAAGGCTAAGGCGGTCGAAGAGTTCCAGCTAGCGGCGGGTCTGAACAACAAGATATTGTTCACCGTCAACAGGAGCGATAGGTGGAAGTTCATCCTTGAGGAAGAGGATTTCGGCCTCGTCGAGCGGTGAGCTTCAATCGGGTGGGCGGACCCGTACTCCGTTTATATAAACCTCCTCTAGGGTGAGCCTGATGCGGGAGATGTCCTCGGTGGGGTCACCGCCCAGTATGAGGAGGTCGGCGTGCTTGCCGGGCTCCACCGTGCCTAGGCTGTGCCCCATCCTGATGCTGGTTGCGGCGTTCAGCGTCCCGGCCGTTATGGCCTGAGACGGCGTCATGCCCCAGGCCACCATGTATTCCAGATCCCTCGGGTTCTCCCCGAAGAGGTTGCTGGGCATCCCGGCGTCGGTCCCCATGGCGATGGGCACCTCCTCCTCCAGGGCCCTCCTGAAGTTGGGCTCGGTCTCATCCCAGATGCCAGTGGTCACTATTCTCTCGTTGACACCTCCCTCGTGCTCGAAGTGGTCGCAGTAGGTCTTCAGCGTCGGGAGTAGTATGACGCCCCTCTCCTTCATCTCGGCTATGTGCTCTCCTGTGAGGGACTGGCCATGGACGATGGCGTCGACCCCTGCCTCGAGGGCGTTGGAGATGCCCGCCTCGCCATAGCAGTGGGCGTGGACCTTCTTTCCGCACTTGTGTGCCTCCTCGACGACGGGCCTCATCTCCTCGACGGTGAGCTGGGGGTGCCTAGGACCGGTATGTGGGCTGGAGATGGCCCCCGTCGCCCTCACCTTCAAGAAGTCAGCACCATGGTACATGAGCAGCTCCCGTGCAGTCCTCCTCGCCTCGTCGGGTCCCGTGACCTCCAACCTGGCCCCCGGCTGCCTGCTGAAACCCCCTGTCATACCAATGATGTCGCCGCAGGCGTACAGGCGCGGACCGATGGTCACCCCTGCATTGATGGCGTTCCGCACTGCGAAGGAGATGTTCCGGGGAGCGCCGGCGTCGGCCAGCGTCGTGACTCCGGCCATCAAAGCCTTCCGAGCGTTCTCGGCCCCCCGTATCGCCTGGTACTCGTCTGAGGGCTCGACGACATCCCTCTCGGGACCGTACCTGATGTGGACATGGGCATCTATGAGGCCCGGCATGGCGTACCGGTCCCTCAAGTCCATGAACTCCTTGTACTTCCCCGTCAGGTTCTCTGAGGAGATCTCCGCGAAGAGGCCATTGGCTATCCCAATGCGGGCGTCTTCGATCACTCGGCCGTCGCCGACCGCGAGCGTGCCTACCCTGAGTTCGAGACTCCTCCCCGTTCTCATGTCGAGTAGCAATTATAGCTCCGAGGATATAACACCGAGCCTAGAGGGTCTAAAGCTAAATAGTTAGATTCCACCTTTCATGAGATTCATAGATGTCTGAATTCAACGTTCTGATCGAGAACGCCCGCATCGTCGACGGGTCGGGTAAGGCCCCTTACAAGGGCTCCGTCGCCGTGAAGGGCGGAAAGGTCGCTGCCCTAGGGAAGGTGAAGGGCGACGCGGTGAAGGTCGTCGACGCCTCTGGGCTCATCGTGGCTCCAGGCTTTATCGACGCCCACAGCCACGGCGACACAACCATCCTGTTCTACCCCAAGTGCGACAACTACGTCAGGCAGGGGGTGACGACGTTCATCGGAGGCCAGTGCGGGGGCTCCCCGGCGCCTGTCGGAGAGATGAGCGGCCTCCCAGGCCTCACCCGAGATTACATTCAGGAGCTTGAGCCCCACAAGTACTACCCTGAGAAGACGGTCTTCCCGTTGGAGGACGTCAACAGGCTGATGGAGGAGAAGTTCGGCTGGAACATCACCTGGAAGACGATGGGGGACTGGTTCGATGTCGTCGAGGGCAAGGGGGTCTCCATGAACTGCGTCCCGCTTGTGGGCCACGGTACCATCAGGCTGAAGGTGATGGGAAACGACTACAAGCGCCACAGCACTGAGGAGGAGCAGGACGAGATGGAGGCCCTCATAAGGGAGGCTCTGGATGAGGGCTGCATCGGCATGAGCAGCGGCCTAGACTACGACCCAAGCGTCTGGGCCCACATGGACGAGATTAACCGCCACGTCGCCGTGCTCAAGGACTACAAGAATGCCATCTACTGCCCCCACTGGAGGAGAACCGGTCGGAGGAGGGAAGTAAAGTTCGGGGACACCCGTAGCAACAAGGTGGATGGGCTCCTCGAGTCCATCAACACATGCAGGGTCACAGGGGTTCCCACCCACCTCGCCCACCTGACTCCTGGGTGGAGGCTGGTGCCCGAGGGTAACGACATGATGGAGGAGATGAACCTGCGTGCCACCCTCCAGTTCATCGACGACGCGAGAGAGGAAGGCCTCGAGCTCTCCTACGACTCGATGCCATGGTTCATATTCGGCGGCTTCAGCGTCATGCCCTACCTGAGCAGCCTGCTGACGCCCTGGCTCAGGGAGCAAGGCTCCAGAGAGAAGTTCAGCGAGTGGCTGAAGGTGCCCGACTATAGAAATGAAGTACAGGACGCAATCTCCGGAGGCAAGTGGTTCATCAGGCTAGCGTACAATCCGAACACGAACCCCCAGTGGGCTGAGAATATCTGGGTCGTCAAGCACAGGAGCCCCGACGTGGAGAACAAGAACATAGCCAGCATCGCCAAGGAGAGGGAGAAGGGCCAGATGGAGACCTGGTTCGACCTCATCTGCGAGGACCCCGACGCGAGGGGAGTAGCAGTGGGAGTGGCGGAGAGTGGCAACTTCCCGTGGAAGCCGTACAGGGCGCTCTTCTTCAAGCATCCAGCCGGGGCGCTGAGCCTCGACCAATCG
>Ga0209427_10003453_pt1 | contig 18531 bp, 15 predicted proteins | sample DeeMarSWOR136_30_FD_187465 | JGI IMG/M metagenome (GOLD analysis project Ga0209427, IMG submission 187465) | Marine sediment microbial communities from White Oak River estuary, North Carolina - WOR-1-36_30 (SPAdes) (version 2) | ecosystem: Environmental > Aquatic > Marine > Intertidal zone >...
GTTATGGCTCGACCGGTTCGATGACTCTCTGTTCGTTGAAGACTCTTCCACTCAGGTAGTCGGTGAAGATAAGCTTGGCCGTGAGCGGCTCCTCCGGAGGCTCGATCTCTTCCTCGAGATCGAGCGTCAATCGGAAATTGGTGACCAGGAATGTGACCCAGCGTTTCTTAAGCTCGTCGACTTCGATGTTCCACTGGCCCAAAAGCGCCTCACCGCTGGCTCTGTTCAAATCCCAAAGCTGGACGTTCGCGGCGCCGGCCGCCTTAATAATATCTCCTTCTTCATCGATCGGCTGAAGGTACACGATCAGCTTCTCCATCTTGCCGTCCTTGTCCTCATCGACCAGACCGGTGTACCTGTGAATCTTCACCCTTTGGAGACGATAGAGGCTCTCGAGCCTAACGTCCTCGGGCAGGCCAGAGAGCACCTGGACTTGTTTCTTGAGGTGTTTGTTGTCGCTGCTGGATGCCTTGAGGTTGGCCTGGAGCTGCGTTTTCTCCTGCGCCAACTGCCTAATCTGCCCAAGGAGCGCGTCTCGCTCGCTGCTGTCTTGACAACCCGCAAACAGAAATGCAAAAATCAAAATGCAAAATGCAAAATTAGTGAAGTCGGCCCGAAGGGCCTCCACAATTTTGATATTTGATTTTTTCATTTCAATTTTCGTTGTCTGGTGCCCTGACGATTTCGGGCGCCTTTTGCAGGATTCTGTCGGCCAGTCCGTATTCAATCGCCTCGCTGGCGTCCAGCCAGAGGTTTCGGTCGCAGTCCTTTTCGACTTTCTCAGCGGTCTGGCCGGTATGTTTGCTGAGTATCTCATAGAGGCGAGCGCGCAGGCGCAGTATCTCCTGGGCTTCGATGTCCAAGTCCGTCGCCGGGCCGATCAACTGCCCTGAGATGAGCGGCTGGTGCAAAAGAATCCTGTTATTGGCCAGGAGGAACCGTTTATCGGCCCTGCCGCCGGCCAGGAGGACCGCGGCCATGCTCGCAGCCTGCCCGACACAGTACGTCGCGACATCACAACGTAAGAATTGCATCGTGTCGTAAATAGCGAAGCCTGCCGTGATCGAGCCGCCGGGCGAGTTGATGTAGAAGTGAATGTCCGTCTTGGTGTCCTCATTGCTCAGGAACAGCATCTGGGCAATGATGAGATTAGCGGTCGCGTCGTCGATCGACCCGCCCAGAAAGACGATTCGGTCTTTGAGCAGTCGTGAATAAATATCGTAAGCGCGTTCGGTTCGACCACTTTTTTCGATGACTATCGGCACGAGATTTTGATTCATGCTCATGTCTACTTCTCCTGTTTTCTCGATGCTGGATGCTCGATACTCGCTGCTCGATGAACAAAAAATCGAGTATCCAGGATCGAGAATCCGGAATCGAGCTTTCTATCCTTTTTCGTCCTTTTTCCCTTTGGTCTTGCCTTTTTCTTTTTCCTCTTCGTGCAGGACCTCGTCGATGAGGCCGTATTCGTGAGCCTCCTGGGCGGTCATATATCGGTCTCTTTCGGTCTCATCGGCGATCTTTTCCACCGGCTGGCCGGTATGCCTGGCAAGAATCTCATTGATCATGGCCTTGGCCTTGAGGATTTCCTCGGCCTGGATCTTGATGTCGGCGGCCTGGCCGCTGACGCCGCCCCAGGGCTGGTGCAGCATGACTTTGGCGTGTGGGAGGGCGTGCCGTCGGCCCTTTGTGCCGGCCGCGAGGATGACGGCCGCTCCGGATTGGGCCCGGCCGATACAATACGTCGCAACGGGAGAGCCGACAAACCGCATCGTGTCGTAAATGGCCATCGTATCGTCGACGCTGCCACCCGGAGAATTGATGTACAGGCTGATCTCGCTGCCGCGCTTCAGATTATCCAGATACAGCATCTTCATGATGACCTCGGCCGCTCTTTGGTAAGAGATCTCGCCGATCAAAAACACGATACGGTTCTCCAGCAGCATATCGTCGAGGCTCATCTGGCGATAGCGCTGATACTGGCCGTACTGGTCGTATGCATCCATAGTGCTGGCCTCCATTTTGCGGTGCATCGCGAAGTGGCGTCCCTCCGCGAGTTCTGGTGATCGATGCTCGGTAGACATTCACAACTCCCTTTGCCACGTCGCCGGTGCGCCTGAGCCGCTCCGGCGACGGCACGCGATGATCTCGTGCGCTCTCAGGCTTCCATTTCCTCGGGTTCGGCCGCCTTTTGCGCAGCCTTTCGTGCCGCCTTCTTGCTTGATTTCTTATCGGCCCTGGTCTTCTTGGCTTTCTTCTCCGTGATCTTCGCCGTCTCGAGCAGTTCGGCGATGCACTTGTCCTGTCGCACCTCCAGGCTGAACTGAGCCAGCGTGCCGTTGCGGGCCATCTCCTCCCGCATCCGTTCGGGCCGCTGCCCCCGCTGGGCGGCGAGCTGGGCAATGTGGCCGTTAATCTCATCCTCGGTCACACTGATGTCGAGTTCGTCGCCGACCTTGTCCATGATGAAGAACGTCTTGAGCTGCTCCTTGGCCCGTTCCTCGCTACCGGCCTGAAGCTGCTCGAACTGCTCGTCGATCTGCTCGCGGGACAATCCCCGCATCAACAGGCTGGTGTATTGCCGCTGGAGCACGGTACTGGCCTGCTCGGCGACAATATCCAACGGCAGGTCGAAGTCCGTATTGTCCAGCAGATACCGATAGATCTGATCGCTCATCTCCGCTCGCGTCTGGCTCTCCAGCCGGCTGTGCAGCGTGTCTTGAATCTTCTCCCGCAGCTCGTCCTCGTTCTCGACCTCGTACCGCTTCAGGAAGCTCTCGTCCAGCTCGGCGGGTTTGAGCCATTTGACATCCTGGATATCGATCTGGATGTCGACCTTCTTCCCACGGTACTCTTCTCTGAAGAACGTCTTCGATACCTCGACGCTCGTCTCTTTGTGCTCCCCCGCCTTGGCCCCGACCAGCAATTCGTCAAGCTTCTCGATGGGGATGGCCCCGACGAAGCCATTCGGCCTGACGTGTATCTCGATGTTATTCAGCTTCTGCTCTTCTTCAACGCCCTCGGCCTTGAGAACGACGTCGGCAATGATCTGATCCTCAAGCTCGACAGCGGCGCCCTCGGCCCGCGGCGTCCAGACACCGGCCCATCGCTGCATCTGCTCGATCTCCCTGTCGACCTGCTCGTCCGTCACTTCCAGTTTCGTTCTCATGACTGGAATGCCCTCGAGCGACGGCAGGTCAATTTCGGGCCGCACCTCGACCTCGAAATCGAACGTCATCGGGCCCTCCTCCGGCAGCTTGATCTGCTCGAAATCAATGTCGGGCTCGCCCAGACTCTTTAGCTCGCTATCCTTGACAGCGGCGTTACTCGCATCGGCCAGCAACTGCAGCTTGACCTGCTCGGCCGTCTCTTTGCCGAACCGTTTCTCTAACAGTCGGCGAGGCGCCCGGCCCTTTCTAAAGCCCGGCACCACCGCTTCTTTGCGGAGGCTCTCGTATTGCTCGTCCGTTGCCTTCTTGATCTTCGCTTCGGGGATCTCGATGATGACCTTCTTCTTGCAGGGGCCGGCCTCCTCGATCGTCACCGTATTGCGCAACTCGGGCGCTTCCTCTTCCTTCTTTTCTTCTTCCTGCGATTCTACGGCCTGATCCTCTTGCTCCAGTTCCGTCGTCTGTTCTTCTTCAGCCATGTCGCTACTCCTCAGCGCTCCGCCAGGGTTCTGATTATGAACATTGAGTTCTGCAAAATTGAAGGTTAGGCATATATTATTTAAGAAAATCGATTTATTGATTTTCTTAAATGATTCCTTAATCCATTGTCAGGTTGTTGCATACTGTTTAGAAAGAAAAAAACAAAGAACGTTTTTTTCTTTCCATAGTATGCCTAACCTTCAATTTTACAGAGGCCTTTATTCTAAACAAAAAAGGCATCAGGCAAAACGTCGCCCTTAGCCCGGCTTGCTCGTTCTCATCCGGCACCGATTGAGCTCAGGTTCACACGCCATCGGTGCGGGACCCAAACGTATCGGAGACCAACGCCAAACTAACCTTAGCCGGTAACTCACCGATACTATTTAGTCACTGGTACTTAGTTGTTGGTGATTGGATAAAAACATCAGTCTCACAGAGCCCAATCTACACCTTCTAACAACCAAATACTACTGACTAACAACTATCTTACAGCGGGCGATGAGATTTGAACTCACGACATTCACGTTGGCAACGTGACGCTCTACCACTGAGCTACGCCCGCACTTTAATAGCTCGTTGCGCATGTCCCACGCTCCGAGCCGGCGTCAATTATAGACTCTATTATCGGCCATGCAAGGGGTTTTTCCCCAAAAAATTCGACACCCGTCCACAGAAGCCTAAGCGCAAAATGCGCCGAAAATCGGCCGTTGCCAATTCGACAGCCACCCCTGTTTGGAGGGAACGGCGTTTTCACGGTTTCGTTCATCGTTCCTCGTCCCCGACCATGGGATAGGTGGCAATACGGCTACGATCTGGGCTGGCCATCCAATAGCCCCGTCGATTGGATTGCGCCGATCAGGAGGCCGGCTGTGACCCAAATCCACTGTTTTTTTGCCAGAAAATGCCAATTTTTCCTGAAAAATAGGTAGTTACCACAATAGGCAGGCAGGGGCCGTACTTGCTATACTTTAAGAAAGGTATCAAGCAGGGGCTGCGGGCGGCGGAGGCTCGCGGCCCTTGCGCTATCCCCGCCTACCCCCAAGCGGCCATATCATGCACAACCTTTTCTCAGAAGTCGGTCGTAAATTCGCTCAAAACCTGCACTTCCTTCTGTTTCTGAAGAAAAATCTTCCTTTTTGGGGTAGTTTTTCTTGACATACAAGTCACGAGTTAGTATACGATTAACTTCAGGTCGCCTCAATGGAGGAGGGCACATTGCGAATGATTAGTGAAACGAATGTTTGTAGGCAAGAAGGGGCTACGTCTCGCCCAGCCTTGCGTTGGACCTGCGGTGGGCCTCTTTGATTGGCTGGGCCTTTGACATGTTTGTCGCGGCGGCATTTTCAGTGCGCTGCAGAATATTGACATTTCAGTACGGACGTGACGAAGGGGGCAAAATGGGCTTATACCTTGTATAGAAGAGAAAGGAAATGCCATGGGAAAGAAACGTAGCGTCACCTTGTTACTGGTCATGTCGGCTCTGCTTTCTGGCGGGGCCGGATGCGCGGATCTCGGAGGATTGGCAATCGCGGGAAAAGCCAGCACGTTAGGATTAGGGGGGGAACTGGCTGCCGGAATTACTGATAATGTGAACGCTCGGGTCGGTATGAATATGCTTGGCTTCGACGTCGAGGAGGAAATCGATGATGTTGAATATGATATTGGATTAGATTTTTCTTCTTTTTCAGCACTCGTGGACTGGCATGTCTTTGATGGTTCTTTTCGTATTACCGGCGGTGTTGTGTCCATGAACCATGAACTCGACCTGGAAGGAACAGGACCGGCCGCAGAAACGGTAGAAATCGGTGACGGCACGTACACTTGGGCCACCGTAGGTACTTTGTCCGGGAGTGTAGAGGTCGATGATTTGGCCCCTTATGTGGGCATTGGCTGGGGCGACCTGCTTAGTGCCAAGAAGAATTGGGGATTTTACTGCGATTTTGGTGTTGTTTTTACAGGCTCTCCTGATGTTAAACTCACTAACATCGGGGGGACCGGGGCGCCTGGTTTGCCGGCTGATCTGGCAAAGGAACGAGACGATATCAAGGACGAACTGGAAGCCTTTGAGTTTTATCCGGTGATTTCTCTTGGCCTCTTCTTCCAGTTCTAAACTACAGGCTGTGTCGCATTTTCTCACGGCTATAGTTGCAGAGGTACTATGGTTGTCTCAGACTGAGTTTTACTTGTTCCAGTGAAACCTTGGTTTCGACAGAGACCTCAGCATTCGGAATTGCATGAATTGAAAGGCGTTGACGTACGTCCCATCGCAGAAAATTGTGAATTTAGGAAAACATTATTGGCGAAACGTAACTAGGTTAGGAGCACACGAAATGAATAAATCATTCTGGCTTATCGGGTTGTTGGTGATAGGCGCCACTGCGGGCTGCCACTCCGACATCGTCACCACCAGCCGCCTGAAGACGCTTGAGCACAAGTGCGTTCATATCGAAGCGATCGAAAGTGAAGACCCGCATGTAGGAAAAGTCATCCGAGACGTGATTGAAAAGGAGTTCATCAGGGCCAAAGTCGAATTGTGCGACCCCAGTCTGGCGACGGTTTTTATCACGGGGACAACTTTTCTGACATCGAGAGCGGCCAAAAGGGGGAATCAGCAGGCGATCGAAACCGTCTCTGTGGTCGCCAAAGACAGAGACGGGCAGATGTTGTTGTCGGCCTCGTACGGTAACAAGGAGCAATACACCGCCAGCGAGCTTGCTAAAGAATTTGGCAAGGCCCTGGCCGGCAAGCTCAAGTGACATACCGAAACGGACGCGTACTGAACCACTCTGGACAGTTCTCGCCCTTTGTATTGTCCGAACGGTCAGATGGCATCAGCAACGGCTTGATCAGGTCCTGCCGATGAGTCAGGAGGAATATCCATCGCAGGCTAAAGGCCGTAGAATCGCTTCTTAATCGTGGCGGGAACCGAACGACCGTGAGTCAGCAGCACGTCTTTGATGGCCGGATCCTTCGTCTCAAACTGATGATACCAGATCTCGTCGCCTGTGGTCATGTCCATCATATGAAAGTCAAGGTATACGCGGCCTGAATCATAAGAGTATACTAAGCAGACCACAGCGTCGTAGCCGCTCACCTCATTCAAGTCCACCGTCGGCGGTGCGGATGTTGTGTCAGCCCACACATCAGAAAGACAATCCGCCTTTTCAAGAAATTCCAGATATGACATCATTTTCTCGCTCTGACGCAGTATCAGAGGCCCGTAGGATGGGTTGGCTCCCTCCTTGGGCGCGCAGACGATCGCGAGCCGACCATACTTCTGCTGCCGCTCCATACTGACGGTGGGACTGATCTTCGGACCGCATCCAGCCATCGCGCACGTAATGACCCCGGCTGCAAGAACGGAATAGACGACCTTCATGGCATACCTCCTTACTAAAGTAGAGCCACATGATTCATTTTGCACTCGACCCGGAAGGTGTACACACCGATCACTATTATACGAACACCTCTGCCCGGCAGCAAGCGAAATATGGAAAGACGGTGTCCCGTCGGCGCACTCGGCCGCTGTCCGGCAGGTGACGGCTGTGCACTCTACGGTGATTGCGAGCCTCTATGGAGGCTATCCTGCCGATCTCACGCCATGTCGCTCGCACCAGGTAGGAATTCGCCGCCGCTTGGACACCTACGCGCAAACGAAAATCTTGGGAAATCGCAGTTGACATTTCAGCATGGGGAGGGCAGGATGTGCCGGATGTCCGGACGGCGTCTGAGAATCCGGTCGAGCGTTGATCGCGTCTTGAGGAGCATACGGTGGCCAATGGAATGCCGCCTCATCCGTTAGGTGAAGGAGCGCTGTTATGTGCGAGAAGCTGATGCGTTGGGTGTCTCTGGTTCTGGTGTCGGGTCTCGCCGGCGGAGCGTCTGCGGATGCGATCGCGCCCCAGAGCTTCTACAGCGATGCAACGGGCTCAAATGCAACATCATACGCGGCGGATCCCAATGCGGTACAACCACCCGATGGTCAACCCGCCGCCCGGACTATGCCCTATCCGGGATTGCGAAGAAACGCATTCGACCTCGGCACGGAGGTATACTATTTCCACTACGAAGAACCCGGCCTTATGGAGGAGGAAGGTGTATTTTACGGAGTGCGTGCCGGCTGCACCGGCCGGGGCTGGGTACCGGACTCGCCTCAAGCATCTCCGGCGGACGGCGGAACGATGTTTCGAGCGGAAGGCCGATTCGCTTTCGGCCAGGTGGATTACGATGGCGGAATCATAGACCTCGATACCGGCGCGGTGACCCCGTGTAACATGGATGACATCGATGACTGGGTCTTCGAGGGCAGACTCTTGCTGGGCGCCGACTGGCTGTATGGCAGCGCGTTGAATACCGTGTATGCAGGGATAGGGTATCGCTATCTGAACGACGACAGCTCCTTCGATCCGGCCGGGTACGAACGAGAATCGAATTATCTGTACGTCCCCATCGGGTACGAGTTTGACAGCAGCCACATGACAGGCTGGTCGTTCGGATTCGGCGCCGAGTTTGACGTCTTCATCGTGGGAAACCAGAGGAGCCACTTGAGTGACGTCGACCCCGCGTATTCGGACGTTGACAATCGTCAAAATTCGGGGTACGGCTGCCGCGCCTCCATCAGACTTCAACACAAAACTGAGGCGGTAATTTTCAGCGTTGAGCCCTTTATCCGGTACTGGAATATCGACGACTCCGAAGTCGAATATGAGACCTTTGGAACCCTTATTGAACCAGCCAACGAAACCACAGAGTACGGCATCTCCGTTCTCTTGATGTTCTGAACCCCAGGGACAAGAGAACGCCAGCAGATCGTGTACTCGGCACGTCCGTCTGCTCCCGCGGACGATAGGAATTGTCTCAGCATGGGGGCTTAGCCGCTGCCGGCTTCGATGAATTTGACCAGGTTATAGGCGACCGAATTGTACGGAACGGGCGTCACAAAGCGCTCGGCCAATTTGATCACGGCCCCATTCAAGGCGTCGATCTCGGTTCTCTTCTTTGCGGCGATATCCTGCAGCATCGAAGATTTGTGCTCGGCGGTGTCCGGCACGAGTTTGCCGTAAAAGACATCGAGAAAATCCTTCGCCGAATCCCAGTGTGTCTCGTAGCCCGCCAATGTCATCACGTTGAAGGCCTCCTCGATGATGCCGTCCATGAAGGCCCGGCTGGATATGTGCCCGGCCAGCTCGCCATAGGTGACATCGAGGACGGCGCCAACGGGATTGAGGGCACAATTGTACAGCATCTTGGCCCAGATATCCTTGCCGATCTCCTGCGTTGTCTCGCAGGGAACGTCCCCGGCATTGATCGCCTCAGCCAAATCCTTAACGGCGGACATGGAAGCTCCGAACAAACTGCCGATGTGAATCGCATCCGCGTGGACCGTCACGGCCACCTCGTTTGGCTGTCGGCGCTGGAAACCCGTGATGACGCGCGCGTTGTAAACGATCGGCTCTTCAAAGACCGAGAGAAACGCTTCGGCATTGCCCCATCCATTTTGAAAAAGTACGATTCGGGTGTGGTCCGCGAACAAGGATCGGTGCTGGGAAAGGTCTTGGGCGGCATCTAACGAATCAAATGATTTGGTGCACACAAGTATGAAGTCGTAGGTCTCGGCGGACAGCGTCTCAAGTGATGAGACGCATCCGAAAGTCGAGGAAGCCGCGTGATAGTCACCAAAAATCCCCGTACGGATCAGGCCCTTGGCTTGCAACGCCAGGACCGTATTCTCACGCGCGATAATGTCAACATGGGCATGAGATTTCAGCAAGCAGCTTGCCAGTCCAAGGCCTACCGCGCCGCCGCCATAGACTAATGCTCTCATAACTGTGGCCTGATGAATTCCCCGACAGTCACTTTATGCCATCACACGTTTTCCGGCACGACGAACGGCTCCCGGTAATTGCGCGACAGATACGCATTGGCCTCATCGCTGAATTCGCCCACAAATTTCTCCCTATCAGGATCGATCGTTACCCAGGGTCCCATGATTCGCGGCGTCTCGTGCACGTTCACGACGTTCATTAACAGGTGCTCCTGAAAACGCTCGAATGCATCCAGCAGCACGCTGTTCGACTTGATCGACTGCACGATGTCATCGCGCGAGGCTTCACGTCCGATCTGATAGGAGATATTGCCCATGTGACACGCGGCGGTCGAGAGATAGCCCTGTAGGATATCGGCCTTCAGGTCGCCGACCTTCCGGCTGCGCACCGCCTTGATGAAGTTCGCGTGGTGACTGCCGCCGCCGCTTTCCTTGAACTGCGTGATCCTTTCACCTTTGTAGTCCCAGGCCCAGCCGCCGGCGTAGTAGCCGCCCTCGCACTCAATCACCACGGGGGAGCGGGTCTTGCGATAGGTGGCATCCATGGCCGAGTCCCCTTTTTGGCGCGGGAGGTTGCGCATCTCGAAGATGATCGGAGCCGGCTTGTAGTCGAAGTACGCCACCTGCGTATTGGGCGTCTGCCGGTCGTCGTCCCAGAGGAATTTGCCGCCGAAGCTGATGGCCCGCGGGGCCATCGTCGTATAACCCAGCGCCCATCGGCACACGTCGATGTAATGAATGCCGTTGTTGCCGAGGTCGCCGTTGCCATAGGGCCACTGCCAGTGCCAGTCGTAGTGCAGGTTCTTTCGCATGAGCGGGGCCATCGGCGCCGGACCCGTCCAGAGATCGTAATCGACGCCTTCGGGGATCGGCTGCGGACCGTTCACCTTGCCGATAGGACCGCGCGGGCTGAAGTAATAGCAGCGGGCGCGCAGCACTTTGCCGAGATGGCCCTGCCGGATATACTCGAACGCCGCCGCAAGTCCTTCGTCCGAGCGACGCTGGGTGCCGGCCTGGACGATCCGCTTGTATTTCCGCGCCGCCTCGACCATCTTGCGGCCTTCCCAGATGTTGTGCGAGACCGGCTTTTCGACGTACACGTCCTTGCCGGCCTGGCAGGCCCAGACGGTGACGAGTGAATGCCAGTGGTTTGGCGTGGCTGTGATAATCGCGTCGATGCTCTTGTCCTCCAGCAGTTTGCGGACATCGACATACGTATCGACCTTTTCATTGCGTTCTTTGTACTTCTTGACCTCGCGGTCGATGACGCTCCGGTCCGCGTCGCATAGCGCGACGACCCGGACGCCAGGGATCTTACTGAAGTACTTGATATGATTGCTTCCCTGGCCGCGAAAACCCACGACAGCAACGCGAAGATCGTCATTCGCCCCGAGCACACGCGAATATGGCGCGACGGCGGCCGCAGCGGTTCCGGCGAGTGTCCCTTTTAGAAATCTACGACGTGTAAGAGTTTTCATGATCGTTCTCCATGTCTATGGTTTCCAAACCTGCCGTTTGAACGAACTACGATAAGGTACGCTACCAAATCCGCCTGAAAAAAGCAACCGCCCTTTCGACTTTTCAACCGGCACTGTAACAAGCAACTCGATTCTGATATCATAACGGTTGTAACATGAGCCATTGTAAAGCTGAAATAATAAGCGCGCTGCAATATCAGGGGAATACACAATGAATACACGCACTTTTCAACGATTGGCGATATGTGCCGTCCTTATGCTTGTGGCGTTGCCGGTCTTGAGCGCGGGGATGGACCTCGTCGAGAACGGCGAGGCCAAGGCCGTCATCGTCGTGCAGGAAGCCTCCGAGAGCATTGATCTCAGTTCCGCGACGAAATCACGAAAACCAAGAATCCGCGGCTTTAGATGCAAGGATTCAATGGCGGCGAAGGTGCTTGTCGATTGGATTGAGAAGATCACCGACGTGAGACTGGAAATTGCGAATCGATCCCTTGCGGACAAGCCGGCCATCTTCGTCGGGGCTGCCGCGATAAACGCCGGCCTGGATCTGAGCAACATTAATAGTCCGACGAACGAAGGACTGCGTATCTTCAGCGATGGAACGATGCGGGTGCTTATCGCGGGCCAGAACGAGACCTCAACGGTCAAAGCGGTCTGCCGGTTCCTGGAAGAGCTGGGCTGTCGATACTTCATGGACAACCCACTGGGCGAAGTCTATCCGAGGAGCAAAACCGTTACGGTCGGCCGGCTTGACATCACCGAAAAGCCGGGCCTGATGCTCCGCAAAATATGGGGCTCAAAATGGACGGGGCAAACCCTCTGGAAAGTGTGGAACGGATTTGGGGGAGTACCCATGTCAACCGGGCATGCCTGGGGCAAGTATGTCGATGAAGGTTTGTTCGAGACACATCCGGAGTATTTCGCTTTACGAGACGGCCAGCGAAAAAAAGGTGGATGGTACTGTACGTCCAATCCGGAGCTTCGCAAGATATTTGCCGAAGGAGTAATTGCCAAAGGCGGCTTTAATCCCTCGGTCTCTCCTCCGGATGGGACCGGGTACTGCCAATGTGATAATTGTCGCGCGCAGGACGATCCCGGCAGCATCGAGCCTTCTTCGGGCCGGCCGAGTATGACCAACCGATACGTGGATTTCCTGAACGAAGTGGCCGGCCGGATCGCCAAGGTTCAGCCGGATTGGCTTTTGAGTTTCTATTGCTATGCGGACTACACGCAGCCGCCCACGCTAAATCGCAGACTATCGCCGAACCTGGTGGCCTGGATTGCTCCGATACGTTACAGCCGCTATCACCGCATCGGCAGTCCCAGCTCGCCCGGCCGAAGGCAGCTTGCGGAGGTTATCGACGGCTGGGCGGCAGCGGCCGAGCACATCGCATATCGCACGTACAACTACAATCTCGCCGAATGCCTCGTGCCGTTCTCGAAGCTGTCGGTCTGGAAGCACGATATTCCCTATCTCAAGAAGAGAGGTTGTATCGGTATCAATCTGGAATCCCTCGAGAACTGGGAGATTTACGGCCCCCATCTCTATCAGAGCATTCGTCTGGCCTATGATCCGTCTGCGGATAGTGACGCGATGATGGCTGACTACTTCACGAAGTTTTACGGCCCTCGACCCGGGCCTTTTATGAAGACATACTGGGTGAGCATCGACGAGGCCTTTGCGAATATGAAATGCGAGTCCGGCAGCTTCTATGCGCTGCATCTGGTCTATACTCCCCAGCGTTTAGCCAAGCTCAGCGGTTTGATCCAGAAGGCTTCGGATGTCGCCGGAGATAACGAGACGTATGCGGCCCGCGTGGCGATGACCGCGCAGGGTTTGAAGAACGCCGTGCAGTACATCCAGTTGCGGAATACGATGAACAGGGGCGATTTCGCCGCCGCAAAGGAAGTATACGACGAACTGTATGCTCGCAACGAGGCTGAGATGAACAAAGGCTACGGCAACCACTACACGCTGAACTATCTCAAACGCTTCGTCGGCACGCATATCCTGGCCGGCGCCGAGGCCACAGCGCCGCCCAATGGAGTCCTGCAAGTGCTGCCGGACCGAATGAAGCTGGCATACGATCACTCGGACGAGGGCCTCCAACAAGGTTACTTCAAGCCCGATTTCGATGATTCGAAATGGACAGAGGTCGCTACATACAGCAACACGCTGAACGCTCAGGGCCTGCCGGATATCAAGTCTTTTATGTGGTACCGCACATCAATCGATGTCCCGCGTCAACATGGCCGGCTCAGCTTGTTCTTCACCGAGGTGGACGGCCAGGCTGTCACGCTTTACGTCAACGGCAGTGACGTCGCCGCATTAGGCAGGGAAGCCCGTCGAAAACCGTTTGATGTAGATATCACGGACGCAGTCAAGCCGGGTGAGAATGTCGTCGTCATCACAGTAGACCACCGAAAGATCACAGAGCTTTCTCTCGGCGGCATCATCCGCCCGATACTACTCATTGAAAAACCATAGAGCCAATAGCAACAAAAAGTCGGAGAATAAGAACCATGTCACCCAGTCGTCCTGCAATCCGTTGGCTCCGAACGCTTGGAAGTCTCGTTTTTATTGTCTGCCTAGCGAATGGCGTTCTATTTGCTTCTGAACGCAGCCGGCGTACCGTGCCTGTGGAACACCCCAGGCTGCTCGGCTCGCGCGCGTATCTCCAATCTCTGGCGACCCATCGGTCCGATGCCTACAAACGTGTTGTTACAGTGGCACGCGAACGCAAGGCCGATGACCATGCAAAGATGATTTCAATGGCTCTGGTCTGTGCGATCGAGCAGGATCGGCAGCTCGGCGAGAGTGCCGTTCGGATGGCGATGAAGTATGTCAACGGACCCATCAAGAAGGGACACATTCCCTTCGCGCACGATCTGGCGCGTTGCGCCATTGTCTATGACCTGTGCCATGAATACTGGACGGCGGAGGAACGTATGCAGTTCCACGAGTATATGAATCAAACGGTTGACGCGAACGTTCGCTCCGAAACCCACGTGTTTCACAACGGATGGTACGGCTACAAGCACTGGGGCATCGGCTTAGCCTGTTACGCTACTTATTATGAGAATGAGCGTGCGTCCAAGATTTTGGACGCCCTCGAAGAAGACTGGCTCACGCGGGCCGCTCCGGCGCTGGAGCTGGCCGGCGACGGCGGCGGCTGGGCCGAAGGTTACTACATCAACTACTGGCTCTACGAATGGCTGTTCCTCTGTGAGGTCGCGCGCCGTTGCGAAGGTATTGACTATTACGCTCGGGCGCCGAAATTCTTCGAGAACCGCGCCATCGCCGGCATGTTTGAGACGTATCCGGGCCTAAGCACCTACAATTCCCGCAGGTCGATCCCCATGGGTGACGGCGGCGGGCGCCGCTTCGGCGGTGACCGCGATAAGGTCCTGTCGGCCAGACGCATTCTCGTGAACCGATTCGCAGAAAATCCGGACCACCAGGTAGTCCATGCGTTCAACGAGCTGACGCCGAGATCGAGCGTCGGAGTGTATGCGTACAAAGATTTTCTCTGGCGCGATACGACTATCGAGAAAGGCAATCTGACAGGCTTCAGGCTGTCCCATATTAGTCCGGGGCCGGGCTATGTCTATGCGCGCAGCTCCTGGGACGACGATGCGACGTATTTCTTTTTCAAGTGCGGCGACCGATTCACCGCCCATCAGCACCTGGATGTCGGACATTTTCTCATCTACAAGCACGAAGAGCTGGCCGGCGACGGCGGGCACTATGACTCATTCGGGTCGAACCACGACGTCAACTACCATTTGCGCACCATCGCTCACAACACGATACTGCTCTACGATCCATCCGAGACATGGCCCAACATTCGGGCGGGAAATGTGACCGAAAACGACGGCGGCCAGGCCCACAATTGGCCTCACCACAACGGAGCCGTCACCGGCCCGGCACAGTGGCACGAAGGCCGCGATCTGTACGATATCGCAGATATCACCGCGTTCGAGGATCGAGGAGCTTATCTGTACGTTGCCGGGGACTGCACGCGGGCCTACGCCATCGCCAAAATAGGCTGCTTTACGCGCCAGATTGTCTTTCTTCGGCCGGACACGTTCGTCGTCTTCGATCGCGTTGAGTCCAAAAACGCGGGCTTCAAGAAGACCTGGCTCCTCCAGGCGATGAAAGTCCCCACCCAGATGGACGAGCATTTGATTATCACAAACGGAAAAGGCCGTCTATTCGTCCAGACGCTGCTACCGCGCAACCCGGACCTCAAGCTTATCTTCGGCGAGGAACTTTACCGCTATGGGGGGCGTCACTATCCTCCCACCCGGGATACCGGCCCCGCCCCAGAAAGCCGAATCGAGGTCTCACCCTCCGAACCACGCTTCTGGGATTACTTCCTGCACGTCCTGACCGCTGCGGACAAGGATACTCATTCTGTGAACAAAGCGACGGCAAATGTCACTGGCGGCGAAGTCGAAGTCTCCATAGGTCAAACAGAAATCAAATTTACTACGACGCGAATTGGAGGCGGTATTGACCTGACCGGATTCCTCCGGCCATTTGCAAATGAGATTGTCCCTCAATCCACCTCTTTGTCTTCAGAATGACAAAGAGTCTATCCAGCACAAATCTATAGGCGGCCACCCGATCACAGAACCTAAGGTGCGATGCATCGCACCAAATTCTGTATCCCAAACAATCCGGAACGGCACGAAATATCGCACCCGACGTGGACGCTACGATTTGAGCACTTTGTTCATCCGCTCGATCGTGTCGTCAACCTGCTCGGGGCTCAACATGCCTACCGTCATGGCATCCACGAGGTCATTCTCAAGGACATACTTGAGTGACGCGTCCTTTGCCGCCGGTGACACCAGCTTGCCGGCCCCGAAAATCTTCATGCCGAGGACGACTTTCCCGTTTGCCCGGGCCTGCTTGAGCACCGGCACCACTTCCTCAACGGACCCATCCATGGCGGCGCTTTGACCCACATTATTGATGCGCGCCAGAACAACATCGGTCCAGGGATGGGTCGCCGCCACTTTCAAGGCGCCAAGATCATGACAGGAGACCCCTACGGCCCGGACCGCCCCGTTTTCCTTCATCTCGTCCAGCTCGTCGCGGATGCGTTTGTAACTCTGCGGCCACTCAGTGTCCGTCATGCAGTGAATCAGGCAAATCTCGATGACGTCCGTTTTCAGCTCCTTGCGGAAGCGATTCACCTCCTCCTTCGCCCCGCCCGAAGGCAAGTTCCAATAGGCCTTCCGCGGCCAGATCTTGGTCAGGAGGATGTATCTATCCCGCGACACTCCGTCGATGGCGGCGCGGACGTAACGATGCGAGCCGTAAAGGTCGGCCATGTCTATGAAGCGAATGCCCTGGTCCAGACTATGACGAACGAGCGTCGTAAAGGCTTTCATGCCCAGGCGCGTATGCTCCGAGGAGCGTCCCGAGCCGTTGAAACCCGTGCCCTGGGCGAGGCGCGAGGTTCGGATGCCCGTGCGTCCCAACGTCACCATGTCCGTGGCTCCGCTCCGCCGGGCCGACTTATTGGCTTTGGCGGCCGGCAACCAGCCGGATCCCGCGACAACGGCACCCACACCGGCCAGAGCGCCGGCCATAAGCCGCCGACGGCTAAATCCGGAGTCTGTATGTCTCAGAGAGGTCGTGCGATCGTGCATGAGGAAAGCTCCTTTCGTGATTCGTAGGGTGAACCAATACTTTTCATCCGTCTTGTTTCGTCCTTCACTACCGGTACCTGTTCGGCTTCGGGAAAGAGACCCTGGATTCAGAGTCCAATACGCTCACCGGCCCAAGCCGTTCATTGGGATACCATAATAGGCCCGTGCGGCGTGCACTTCAAGCCCTAATCGAGGGGCCCCTTGTAACGATCCGTCCGATCCCGTATAATGGCCCGCCGGCTCGTACCCTGCCGGGCACGTTGAGTAGGTGAGAAACCACGGAGAACTGACATCACATGACAGAAAAGGAAAAGATAGCCGAGTTCGGCAAGCTCCTTGAGGAGGTCGAGCGGCACGTTGTCTGCTGCGACGAGCTCGATCCCTGGGGCGGAATCGAGATGCGCCCGGCGTTCCTGGAGACGTGTACGGGCGGTGCGGCTCTTATCGCCAGGTTGTTTCAGATAGACCCGGGCATCGTCGGCCAATTCCAGCGTCTCAAGGCCCTGCCGGAGCTTGATGCCGACGACCTCGCCGCATTGAAACGCCCGGAAACGGGAGCGAACGTGAAACGACCGGCACAAATCTGGGGGCAGACCCTCGAACTGGCGATAGACGCCAAAGGCGCGCGCAAATTCTGTGCCTCCCTGGCAAGATCGGCAACGAAGTGGGCCAAAGAGCCGGATAGCAGGATCGAATTCAAGCAAGCCAGTCAGAAACTGATCGGTTGCCTGCTCTACGATATACTGGATGTCCTGGCCGAATATGATCCGGAGGAGTACCCGGCGCTTCGATTGCAGGTGCTTTGCTCCTATTTGAAAGAGCTGCGCGTCGAATTTCTCTGGGACGCCCACGTTCGCGGGCCGTGCCGGACAGAGAATATCCCCGCCCAATGCAAATTCGAGAACCTGCCGGATAGTGCCAAGGGCCAGCTCGTTGCGGTGCACGGCGGGGGCAGACAGCATGAATTCACTTTCATCACCGACGCGGGAGAGGAATTCGAATGCCGGGTCAACAATATCGGCGTCAGGGACTACCGAGCACTTCTAAACGAAGTCTGGGACGCCACAACCGGTAAGCTGCCCGCTCATCCCAAAGAGGGCTCGGCCGCCTGGGCCTTTACCGAGCAGGAGTGTATTCAGAACCTCGAGGCCTATGCCGCCCTAATCACTGATCTGCTCAAACCTCTTTCGCCGCTTCCGGATTACCGCGAGAGCGCCCGAGCGATCAGGGCACTCATTAGAACCGGCAAGGGGCGCTGGGCAAAGGGCAGCCACGTCGAGTGGTCTTATCTTAATGGGCTTGACAGGTTGATTACCGATCTTGACAGCAAGCCCAAGGCGTTCTGAAGTGCCTAAAATCAAAAGTGACTAAGGTGCCTAAAGTTGAAATCGGCTCTAAGACACCTTAGCTCACTTTAGTCACTTTAGCTCACTTTAGTCACTATAGTATCTGGTTGTTGGTCGTTCGCTAAATGCCATTCACCAAAGACTATCAACTGTTTACTATTTCTCCGTGTTCTCTGTGCCCTTCTTCGACTGGGCTCGGGACGGCGTCTATGGCTATTCTCATGTGAAAGGGCTGGACGGATAATGCCGGTTTTTGTATGCTTTTGGGTATGGAACCGGCGAAGAGAGCAGAATTTGGGACGGTTCAGGTGCTCAGGGCGGCCGGGGCGATTGACTACGAGAAGATCCTCAATCCCGAAAGCCCAGTACAGGGCCCGTTTTTTCGGGCCGGCAGTGAGCTTATTCACCATCCCCCATCTGAACATCCCAGGCATTCCAAAGGGCCTAGATTTTTTCCTTGACAGATGTGTGAGCAATCTGGTAAAAAACATGTGTGGCGAACGGGTCCTTACGGACCTCGGACGTCCGACGTGTGAAACGTCGGCCCGTCCAGGCAGTTAGGTGTTTTT
>Ga0209427_10003455_pt1 | contig 18518 bp, 17 predicted proteins | sample DeeMarSWOR136_30_FD_187465 | JGI IMG/M metagenome (GOLD analysis project Ga0209427, IMG submission 187465) | Marine sediment microbial communities from White Oak River estuary, North Carolina - WOR-1-36_30 (SPAdes) (version 2) | ecosystem: Environmental > Aquatic > Marine > Intertidal zone >...
CAATCTTATCATGAATTAGTATGTTTGCGTTTTCTACAGGTAAAGCACATACATCCTCTTTTTTAAAAGGACCATAAAAAATCATATCGCCCCCTACCAAAGCTGGGCAGTTTTTAATAAATCTTACATTTACATAATCAACTTCTTTTGTAACATCCTGTCTAATGGATGTAGATGAAGTTTCGTTTTCCCTTAGCGATTCAATTGGAATAGAAGCTGTTAATTCTGTATCAGGTGAAATTTTTTCGATTCTTGATAAAACTAGACCTTTTATATGCTCATATCCTTTAAAAGCGGCAATTAAATTCTCATAAAATCTATTCTCGTGCTCCAAGAGATTATCTTTCTCAATCTCTTGAACATTTATTGCCATATTAATCAATTTTTGCTTTCTAATTTTCATAAGATCGTTCAAAATGTACTTAAAATTCTCGAGAAACGAGTTGGTAAGCTGGTCCTTAATTGACATGGATTCCGACATCGTTGAGATAGAGCCTTCGTACGAATATACTTCTAAAAATTCTTTATAACTTTTTTCTGAAAGGGAAGTAATCTCGTCTCCTCTAATCTCGTCCGTCCACTGTTGATGTAATTTCTCGTAAATCTTGCTGAAATTCATGCTTTTAAATTTTATTGTGTAGATTTTTCATTTTATAATAAGATTTTATTGTATTTATAACCTCAAACTAATTTCGTTTTATTTTAGCTACATTTTTGCATATTAGAAAGACCGCGATGTCGTGAGGAAGTTCTTGGATTTCTCCTTTTTTGAAAGGGCCAAATGTTTTATCTCTAACGCGAATACTTGCAACTTGGGGAGCTGTGATTTCGAGCTTCTGTAGATTAGTGTGGGAAAATACTACGGGATCAGAAAACGGATCAAATTTTTCTAAATCGCTGTAGTTAATTTCAACCACTTTAAATCCACTTCCACCGTGTAAAGAGTCAGGATATCGAATCAGTCGATGTGTGTCAATGGTAACAGGAACATCAACATCAGCTCCAATACTTTTTGCAATTTTTAATAAAAGATTTTTCCAGGTAACATATCCAAATTTTAATAAATCCCAATCTTTTTGAGTCTGGGTCGTGATATTAATAATCAAATCATTCTTATCCGCTATAAGCTTTTCTATTTTATCCTTATCCTTTATATACTGGTGAAGTTCAAGTCTTAAATCGTTTTTTTTTTCAATTAATAAGATGTCTTTTAATTTTAACATTATTTTTCTGGGCCATCCGTAATTATACTGATTGAATCTCGATATCCCACCCCCTGATTCTTTAAGTCCAAAAACTCTGAGCGAGATATTTTTCCCCGTGATATAATCAACAATTTCCCTTCTTTCTTGACTTTTTAAGTTTCTTAAATTCTCATTTTCTATATGTATATGATATCCTCTGTGGCCTGAAAATAATATCGAACAGTCTTTTCTGCTTAATCCAAAATCTTGTTCTAAGAAATTATTAATTAACTTAAAAACCTCTTCTTTTGCTTGTTCTAAACACTCGTCGCAAATCCAATTTATTTTAGATAATTTCTTCGAATTACATTTATCACACTCAAGTGGAGCCTCTCCAACACCGTGATTATTACAGGCTTGACATTGCCAAAAATCGTGCGTCTCTTTACAAGATGTGTCTAAATGATCGGCGTCTATATCAAACACCAAATCGCAACCCATATAGTTTTTATATTCCATAGTAGGCGCATCGGGTAATTCATAAAGGGATGCGCTTGAATACATGTGTTTCGGAACATTTTGAAGAATGTAATTCGTAAGAATATTAATAGAATTAAAACCTAAGTGCCTAATCATGACATTATTTTCCCATGGAATAAAAGCGAATTCTCTCCTTTCTAAATTACTCACACTCGGAAATAAATCTCGTTGTTCCTTGTAGTATGCTTGAAATAATCGCTTTACGAAATTTATACTTTCCATAATTATTTTGATAAATTTTGAGGTTTTGTATTTTTAAAAGTTTTATTTCTCAACTCCCGGTATTTTTTTATGTTAACAAATGATAATGGGTGAGATATTTTCAATTGTTTTTCTTGCTTTTTGGAATAATACCCGTCTCGGCATATCTCATCGCCAAATGTTTTGTCATTTTTATAGCACATTCCTAATGTCTCCAATTTTGCGCATCCATGGGGAGTATACGCTTTCCTAACGGCAAATTCTACTTGATATCTCGCTATACTTTCGTCAAAATCTGGAAGCATTTTAAAAATATTTATCATTTCGTCTAATGGATATTTTAAAGCGTTGAGGAAGAAAACTAAAAACAATCTCTCGTTATGTACTAAGTTCTCATTGCGTTCAATTTTGGAATAAATAACCCTAACGCAAGGGGGAAAGAACGGAGATAAGTTTTCGCCTTCTTTAAAACTTATCATTTCGGAAGATACGATGCTTAAGTCTTCTTTTTTCTCAAGTACTAATGCTTTTATTTTCTTGTAAGTTTTTTTAAAATCCTCAACTTGTAGCAGTATTTTTTCAAGATGGGCTCTATCTTCTTTATCTGTGTCCTCGCTCCTTGCCTTTTCAAAATTTAAAATTTCGTTTCTAACATATTCTTGAATAAGCCTTTCTAAATCAGGATCTGTCAGTATTACATACCCATCAGAAAGTGAATTATTCACTAGTTTTCTATTTTCGTCTTTAAGATATTCTGCAAGTTTAATAAAATCGAGATAATGTAAGCTAATATTTGAATAATCCCGAGAAGTAATTTTTTGCGGATTATGAAAATAAGATTTAATATTTAAACCCAAATCCTCACAAATCCAATATAAATTTTCTTTATTAGGAATAGCTTTAAGGCGTTCTAAAGCGTTTTTGGAGTATAGATTTGCGACTCTATTTGTTAATTGAGTATTATTTAAAATATATAGGAGAATTCTTAACATCCAGTATATCTGTATATTTAATTCGTCGGGTTCGTAGTCAGGGATAATTTCTGAATTGTTAATTGCCTCTACAAATATTGTCTCTATTCTTGATGTAAGCTCGGGTCCATTCAATTCGTATAAATTTTTGACAAATTCTATAGGATTCGTTTTTCCAATATCTTTATACACCTTTTTTGTAGAAGGAAGCCAAGGAAAATCGTTCAACAACCATTTATTTGATTTGAAATAATTTTCGTCCGAGCTCATAACCCTATGAACACTATTCTTTATAAATGATTTAGCCTAATTAGGTATAAATACGAGAGAAGAATAAAGATTTAGTATCAAATTCTAAAGACTTCAGTTAATTGACCCAAATTTAAAATTCTTCAATATCCTCGTCTCCGAATTCTTCTTCTTCCTCTACGCGAGGAGCCAAGAAATAATGGATCGTCCCACCTTCTAAAATTTGAAATACCATTTTCAACGGATGAGCGTCTTTCAATGAAACAGTTAATTTCTCGGTGATAGAGTCGATTTTTAGAATGCTTTTTAAAAACTGAAGAGAATAATCAGCTTTACTCCTGCCTTTTATGTTGGATTCGTTTAATTCACTGGCTTCTAATTCGTATTCCATTTCCCCAATTTGACCAACTGAACTAAATGTCAAACCCTTTTCTTCGTCCGCTTCTATTGTAAGAATCTCAGCGTATATTTCAGCGTCTTTTATTGCTTCCACTAGAAAGCCTGGATCCATCGACCATTCTGCTTCGTATCCTAGTCCAAGTAAATTTTCCATTGGAATCTCTTCCATCTCAATATCCAATAGCGTGAGACTAAAATTTCTTGTTTTAGAACTACCCGATTGTTTCAACTTAATTTTTAATTTTTGAGTTTTCGGCTCGAAATTGAACTCTACGGAATCGTTGGCACCGCTTCGCTTTAATATTTTATCGAGATCTTCTAAATTAATGCCAATTCTTACTTCTTTTTTGCAATCGTACTCGTCAAAATGCTCGTTTGACATATTCAACTGTAAAAGGCAGATACGAGAGGGATCCATTGCTTTTATCAACAATTGTTTGGGCGTTATTACAAATTCTGTTTCGTCAATTATCGACGCTAAAGCTTCCACTACACCACGAATAATCTTAGCATTGTCTAACTTTAATTTAAACATATTATTCTTTCACTACGAATCTTTTAATAATAGAAATTATATTTTGATAATTAATCTATATTAATTATAAAACTATCTTATTAAACTAATAATATTATTTTGACGGAACAAGATTTTAAGCGCAAATCGCCCGCAACACAAAGAACTATAGCGGATATTAAAAGTGGAGACGAAAGAATTCAAGTAACTGGTTTTATTAAAGAAATTCTTTCTGATGAAAATTTTATTTTGAAAGATGACACGGGCGAGATTAGTGTCTTCTACAAAGAAGTCAATTTCCCTTTAAAAAAAGATTTACTAATTAATGTTATTGGAGATTTTGGGATAATAGATGCCCAAGGAGAAAAGAAGATCGAAGCGGAAATCATTCAAGATATGCAACTCCTAAATTTTGAATACTATGAGAAGATTTACGAGCTAAAAAAAGAATTTTTATAAACTTGTCTAATCCGCAACCCTATTAAATAAGTACATATTTCTTATCATAACTGATAAATTCGGTTGAGGATAGGAAAATGGTTAAGTTTTGTCCTGAGTGCGATAATTTGCTTCGAAAGAGAATTAAAAGTAATGAAGTCTATTATGAATGCATTTGTGGGTATTTAGAGACGTTCAAAGAAGATATCCGCGAAAAAGAAAAAATTGTTCAGAGCAGACTTAAATTAGAAAAAGAGAAAGAAATTTTTTCTCCAAAACACGAAGATATATACCCCCTTACAAAGGCTGAGTGCATAAAATGCGGAAATAAGGAAGCAGAATATTGGCAATCGCAAACGCGCTCAGCTGACGAGGCATCTACTACTTTCTATCGATGTACTGACTGTAGCTTTACTTGGCGCGAATATTAAAAAAGTAAATTAGGTTAAGACTTCGAGAATTTTCGTTAATATGTTTGCTTTGCCTCCAGTAGATTGAGTCAATGTTTTTCCACAAACAAGACACAAAACATCTGTTGAAGCGCAACCAAAAATTATTTGTTCGTTCCCACAATTCAAACATTTTACCCTTAAAAACCTAGATTTTGGTGCAGGAATTAATTTATGTATTTCTCTTGACATTTCTTCTACCTTTAAGTTTCAATTAGTTCGTATCTTTTTGCGCGATGTGCTTTCCCATACCATTTTTTATTGCATTCCGTACATTGAAATATGGGCTGGGATTTTTTATTTATCTTTGCGTTCTTTCTGAAGATTTCTTTTGGCTGTGAGCCGTACCCCTTCTTTTTTCTATCGTAGCGCCTTCGTCCTTCGTTCGTTTTTCTTTCTTTACTCTTTTTATAGATCGTTACTTTATGTTCTGTGTGTTTATTGCAATTCTTACAAAATCTTCTCTGAGTTTTCGGAACTCTCATTTAATTCTAATTCTCGTAATTTATAGATGTTATAAAATTCGGTAAATTTTAAATTTTTTGAATTAGAAACTGTTACAAAACTTAATTAAAGAATTATCAATTTAATATATTTCAAGAGAAAGTTAAAAAAAGAAAGTCCCTAACAGTCATGAAAGATTTTAAAAACCGAGATATTTTAAGTGGAAAGGACTTTGAAAGAGACGAGATTGACTATATTTTAGAAATTGGTAAAAAGATGGGAAATAACGAGTATCCCAAAATATTAGATGGGAAAATTCTTGCAACTCTCTTTTTTGAGCCTTCTACGAGAACTAGGTTGAGTTTTGAGTCCGCAATGCTTAGACTCGGAGGAAAAGTAGTAGGCTTTCAATCAAGAGATGTATCGTCGATTAAAAAAGGAGAAACAATAGCAGATACTATAAGAACTGTTCAAAACTATTCTGATATTATCGTGATGCGACACAGCTTGGAAGGCGTCGATCGCATGGCAGCTAAATTTTCCACCGTGCCAGTAATAAATGCTGGTTCTGGACCAAGCGAGCATCCCACGCAGGGATTATTGGATTTACTCACAATCAAGGAGGAATGTGGAACAATAGATGGATTAAACATCGGATTATGTGGTGATTTAAAATATGGTCGAACAGTCCACTCGCTATCTTATTTATTATGTAATTACGAGGTAAATTTGTACTTTATTTCTCCAGATTCTTTGAAAATGAGAGCAAGGGTTGTTGATTGGCTCCGGAAAAAACAGTTAAAGTTTAAAGAAACCGAAAAATTTAGAGACATCCTACCATTATTAGATGTCTTATATATGACAAGGATTCAGGCGGAGCGTTTCGTTGATAAAGAAGAATACGAAAAAGTTAAGGGAGTTTACATTTTTCGAAAAAAGGATCTCACCGAAACAAGGGATAATTTCCGATTAATGCACCCATTACCAAGAATTGATGAAATTTCCACTAGCGTAGATGATTCTAAAAAGGCAATTTATTTCAAACAGGCAAAGTATGGAATGTATCTTAGAATGGCATTACTTGGTCTTGTCCTAAAGGGAAACGACTTTATGAGAAATTTATAGAAATCTCTGTGATATTTTATCGCTAATAAAATTAGAGTCGATATATAGCGAATCTGGTCTTATGAGTGTACCTTTTTTCTCTGATATTTTGTCGTAGTAATTAACATTTTTTGAAGAGAAACAAAAATATCGAATTTCAGCGTTAATTAGATTTTTTATAGATTCGATGATTTCTTCTTTCACTATAGGATCAGGTGTAAAAAGATTAAGGAGCGCCCCACCGTCAACGATCTCTTGGAAATCCTTAAATATTGAGAGTTTTTTATTGAAATATAACTTGGATTTGACCCTAATAAACTCTGTACTAAAACTTTCGTAATTCCTAAAAAAATTGTCAGGTTCTCTAAGCCATCTATTTGCAAGATAATTACCTACATGTGGCTGGCTTAATACGAGATTTCGGTGTTCTTCTCTGTTAATTTCGTTAATCCTTGAAGCAATCGTCGACAAGATTTGTTTCGAAAACAATCTACTTTGTTCGATTCGATCTAATTCTATACCACAATGAAACAAAACAGCTTCATTTAGACCAAAATAGCTCATAGCTTTTAATGGTTCTTCCGACCAAGGCTTTTTACCGGGAAAAAGTAATTTTTGCTCTAAATTTTCCCAATTTTTAAACGACTTTAGATTTTTTTCAACTAAGTTTTGTTTTATTTTAAAGTATGGCAACAATGAATCTATTGTCGATTCTAAAAGCTCCAAAAAAAGATTATCGTTTTGATTTGCCTCTATCGCTATCTTCGGTAGGTTTATTAGTATTTTATCCAAAATTATTCTATTAACAATATTAGGTACTTCGCGATAATCACTTTTTATTGAAATTAACTGATTGTTTAAAGGGCTTGAATCCCGATTTCTATAAAAGAGCATATTTAATTTATTAAGATCCTCAATATATCGTCCAAATACGCTATTTTCGATATTTTGAGAATTAAGATTTATACAATCGTATAATACTAATGGATTGTAATGCGTGCACTGCGAAAATTCGATATTTTTAAACATTTTTATTAAGTCGTTCTCGTGTTCTATTAGTTCCCACCAATCGAAGTCTCCTTTAATGGAATTGTTGTGGCAGAAATCTAAACTTATTTGAGACTTTCCTCTGGCAAAACTGGAGTTCAAAGAATTCAAATTTTTCAGTAGAAGATAGATAAGATTTTCAACAGTACTCCTCTTAAATCGTAGAAATATTAGAGGGATTATCTGATTAAATCGAAATAATAAGATATCTTCGCTAAAAAATTTCTTTAATTCGTTTAAAATTGAAAAAAAATCGTAGAAAATCTCCTTTATTTGATGTACAGTGATGTTGCTTTCTATCTTTTCAAGATTTTCTTCAATATTTCGAAATAAATGATTTGTAGATAAGGTTAATGATAAGGGGCGAAAAGCCCAAGAATTAAGATGTAGTAACATAATTTGTCCGGAGAGATACAAATCGGCTAAATCTCGAGGAAGCAGATTTAGGAGAAGGTATTGTTCCGATGTTTCATTGCCAAGTTTTTTAATTAATGCCGAAGGGCAAGAAAATTGTTGGCTTTTTAATAAGGAGTTAATTTCGAAAGGAGGCAATCCTAATCGAGTAAGTTTGTGTCTGTATTCTTCGTAGCCCTTTTCTATTAATATGCCATTAATATATTCTCTAATTAAAGGGGCGGTTAAATACTCTACTTTTGAATGAGATAATTGAATTTTCACCTCATCAGCAATGGATTTTGCTAAATTCTCAGGTATATTTGCCTCTCTGATTAAATATTCAGTAATTTTGTTTATGTCAAACGGTTCAAATGTATAATTAGATGTTCGGATTTTTATTGTTTTACTCTCATCATCAATTATGTCCCCAATATCGAGAAGTTTTTCTAATATTTTTTTACCCAATTTAGTAAGACTATAGCCATCATCAGAAGAAGAAATGTAGTTATTTTCTTTCAAAATGTTTAAATGGTAAGAAATATTGGCCGTATCGCCTTTATCTTTACTGATTACTCTTTTTAAATTGGCAAAAGAAATTAACCCTTCTGAATCGTATAAAGTCTTCATTATTTTAAATCTAACTTCTTGGCCAATAATTTGTAAATATTTGCCTAAATTTATGGAATTGTCCACCAAATTCATTTTATTTTTCATTTTTTTCTGCTTTCTCATACTAATTTTACCAAATTACGCATATAAAATTTGCTGATATTATGAAAAATGTAAAATGTATGACCCTTTTCAAAATCTCCGACAAAAATAATTTAGATGTTGTAGAATTAGAAGCGAATATTAATATTAAAGAATATAAGTCGTGTTAAAATGTTCATTCAGATTGGATTTAAGATCGAGAATAAGATAAATAAAATTAGCGAGCTGATACCGCAATTCTTTCAATCTCGTCTTTTCTTTTAATTGCTCTCGAATTTTGGCTGTTTTTCGAAGCAGCAATTAACTCTTGGGCGATTGACTCTTCGATCGTGTAAATTCTTTCATGGGTTACTGAACTTATCGCGTGAACAATTAGTTTTAACGCTAAATCCACTCTGCGTTGTGGCGCGATATCTACAGCAGATGCGTAAGAGATCCCACCTAGTGTGATCCTCGTAGTTTCTTCTCGAGGTGCTACATTTTCTATAGCGTTTACTAATGTTTGAATGGGATTCATCCCCGTCTTGAGTTCAATTAGCATGAACGCATTCTCAACCATTTTAATAGTCTTAATTTTTTTACCTGAGCTATAGGAACTTTTATGTCCTTTTATTTTTCCGTGGATAAATCCTGGAGAAAGAAGACGATTTATAAAACGTTCTACTATAGAAATGTTCGATTTCCAAAACCTTTTATGTTCGTGTCTACCTGATGAGTGAGGAATTATAATAGGCCTTAAATTGATGTAACGCTCCAAACTAAAGTCCCTGATTTCGACATTAAAGTCCCATTTGTTAAACAGTTTAATTTCTTCTTTTTTCTTTGTTTTACTCATTAGTACTATTAAACACCGAAAAATTCAAAAATTTTACGATAATGAATCTAAAATAACATATCTCTTAAAATTTATTGATTTGGTAGAAAAAAGAAATAACAGAAAAATTTAATTATTGTGCTTAAATTTAAAGTATTAATATTACGTTAAAATTTTCAATTAAATTGAGTTCTCAATGGGAGCAAAAGGACTTTACGCTGCAAGGGCATTGAAACGAAACCGCAAAAAATTTAGATGGAGTAAGACAAAATATAAAAGAAAAAAGCTCAAATTAAAGCAAAAAGCGGATCCATTGCAAGGCGCTCCCATGGCTGAAGGGGTAGTGCTCGAGAAGGTTGGGCGAGAAAGTAAACAACCAAATTCCGCTATTAGAAAATGTATTCGCGTTCAACTAAGAAAGAACGGGAAAACTATCACTGCATTTCTTCCAGGTGATGGAAGTTTGAACTTTATACAGGAACACGATACTGTGCTCGTTGAAGGTATAGGAGGCGCCAAGGGAAGGGCGATTGGAGATCTCCCTGGCGTACGTTGGAAGTGTATAAAAGTTAATGGCATAAGTCTCGAAGCTCTCGTTGCTGGAAAGAAAGAAAAGTCGGCTCGATAATTTATTTTTCGAGGAAATTCAAAACTACTTTCATGAAGGCAGGTAAATCGTCGGGTTTTCTCGATGTAATCAAATTTCCATCAACGACAACTTCAGAATCTTCAAATTGAGCACCTGCATTTATCATATCGTCTTTAATCGCAAAATAACTCGTTGCTCTTCGACCTTTAATAACTTTAGCAGAGATTAACACCCAGCCAGCATGACATATTGCAGCGACTAATTTTCCCTTATCGTCAATTTCTTTCACGAAATTTAGTATTTTTTGGCTTCTTCTTAAATAATCAGGATTTTTAGTCCCCCCTGGTACGATTAAACCATCGTAATCACCTGGATTTGCTTGATTAATCCCTTTATCTGCCATTATCGGGTATCCGTTTTTACCTTTTATAAGCGTTTTTTGTTCGCTGATTAATTCAACTTTATAACCTGCTTCAATTAATCTTAATCGTGGATAATGCAGTTCCAAATCTTCATACCCATGAGTTGCAAGTATTGCAATTTTCTTAGGCATTTACAATTCCACCCCAAAATTTAGTAACTAAACTGAATTATAGAGAAAATTTAAGCCTATGGATAATGATTTAAAAGTCGTAAAGAAAATTAGTTTTTGGTGTTGATAATGCAATTATCAACATTATAATGGCGCAAAACAAGTGTCTTTGCTTTTTTTATCATTATACCGTTCTTGCCAATCGCTTTACCTTTATCTGATGGATCTACGGTAATGATTACGGTTTTTTTCTTATTTTGATTTTCTCTGATTTCTATATTCATAACTCTCGTAGTGTTGAGTATATTTTGTATGAATTCTTGAAGATCTTCCGAAAAGGCGATTATGTCTATGTTTTTCTGAAGCTTATCTTTTAAAACTTTGACATTTTCTCCGCTTCGCCCAATAGCCTTACCAACATCTGATTTCTTAACAAGAAATATAACCTTATCCTTACCCCCGACTTCGTTTGGGATAATAACGCAGTCTTTCACAACTGCACCAGTTAAACTATTAAATAGTGTAATTAATTTAATTGCTTCTTCGTCGATTTTTACTGCTTTTTTTTCCATTCAAATACCTCGTATCACAATTCATTTAATTAACGCTAGGATATCAGAATCTCCTTCGTCGAAAATACCTAAAGATGCAACCATAAAGGGTTTTCCACACGCTAAACCTAACTCCCAACTAGACTGATTAAAGGTATGAATAAAAATAGGATCATCTAACAGCGAATTGTTATTTATTATTTTTTTCTTAATATTTACGGGACAATTTTCAGCCAAGATTATCATTTTAAACCTTTCTTGTCTTATTTCTTTAAGAACTTTATTTGAACCGATTACTACATTGCCACTTTTCACAGCAATATTAATGTTTTTTTTTACATCGAATTCTTTTTTCTTTTTTCTACGCGTTGTCGTGTCTCTTAACGCAGAACTTTTAGAAGACATAGTTTTACTCTCCCGTATCAATTATTTTCTAAACTTCTATTATGAATGATTAACGTTTTATGATTAATATATTTAAGTTGATAACATTTTCAAATTAAAACCTTAGTATTCTTTTTATTATTCATCTTTTTGAGATGACAATTTCTTTTCCTTTGACTTGAGGATTTTCAAGTTTTCGTCTAAACTCATCCGTAACTCGACACCTCCAGTTCCCATGGGAACGATTTGGCCGATAATGACATTTTCTGGAATACCCAGTAAAAGTTCCTCCTCTCCATAAATCCCAGCGTCCAAAAGTTGATTTACTGTGACTTCGAACGCAGCTCTCGCGAATACGCTAGATTTTGAGCCAGAAATTCCGTGCCTCCCAATAGAAAGCACACTTCCATTTTGGCACATAAGATCTGCAAGAATCAATAGATGTCTAAGGTCAACATCTAATCCTTGATCTTCGAGCACATCTAACGCTTCTCTAATTAATAATGTACGAGCAGCTTCAATCCCAAATAATTTTTGAACTTCGTGGACATGATTAGAATATGTTCTCGTACCATCGACCCCTTCAATTTCAAGGACACCTTGCAAATTAGTCCCTTCGGTTTGAATAAACCATTCGCCAGTTTTAGTATCTTTAGTAATTAAACCTCTTTTAACGCCTCTAACGCCTTTTATTACTTTTTTCAGTATCTTTTCCCTTAATTTTTGATGTTTCTGCAAATCATCGGTACCCGGATCGATAATTATCGAGTTTTGTTCTTTTTTTATTGAACCTCGCCTTTTATAGCGTTTTAACACCTTCAAAATATCGTCTAAGGTAATACCCTTTTCTTTTAACAGTTCGGGAATTAAATTGATGTGAATTTTCCATTCAATAAAGTCTAAATCGACATCATAGGTAATATTTTCAATCCTAATTTGTTCGATGCGCTTATGGACTTCTTTCGCCTTATCTTCGTTAAAAGCATATTTTTTTTCAAGAAAGATTTTCATTATAGGCGTTGAAGGAAATCGTCGCGCATCAACAAGTTCAATTAATCTTGGAAGACCTTGAGTAACACTAAATTCTGCCACACCCGCGTAGTGGAATGTTCTTAAGGTCATCTGAGTGCCTGGTTCTCCAATACTTTGTGCAGCAACAGTTCCCACAGGTTCTGCAGGCTCAACTAACGAATTCATGTAATTGATATACATCTTATCTGCTAAGTAATCAACTTGCCTTTCAGTGAGAGCTTCAGATTTTAATTTCTGTCTTGCTTTCGATATTAAATCTTTTGGAATACCTTCTTTCTCTAAGACCGATAAGACCTTGTTAATGTACTGTTCCGATGCTTTTGACATTTTTCTTTCACTTTAATGATTGTTATTATGAATTATTTTCTTTCTTTTAACCATTCTGTAAATTGTTTCGTTTTTTTACCACGCCAAATCGCATTTTTCCCTGTTTCGTTTTTAAACTCCTCAATTAGAGCTTCCTCATCAGGAACCGCTTTCTTAGCCGGTGCTTTCTTAGCCAGTGCTTTCTTGGTAGGAGCTTCCTTGGCAGGAGCTTTCTTGGCAGGGGCTTTCTTGGCTGGATCTTTCTTGGCAGGTGCCTTCTTTGCTGGTTTAGAAGTTTCCTTAAATGCTTTAGCCTTCAATATCAATAAGTCAAGATTCATTGCTAATCCGTGGTCGCTTTTGCTGGGATCTATTCCATCGTCTCCAAACTGAAATTGGACGATGTTCTTATTAGCATTTCGTACAGTATTATCGTTCTCCACGATGACATCTTGTAAAGCGTTAACTAGGCGTCTTTGCATGTATCCACTTGTGCTAGTTCTAACAGCAGTATCAACTAAGCCTTCTCTCCCGCCCATTGCGTGGAAGAAGAATTCTTCTGGATTTAAACCTTTTCGATACGATGAAGAAACAAATCCTCTTGATTTTGGGGATAAATCCTTAACTTTAAAATGAGGTAAAGTACGATTAAAATAGCCTCTATGAATTCTTTCACCTCTTATTGCCTGTTGCCCAACCACGGCTGCCATCTGTCCTAAGTTTAAAGGGTTACCTCGAGCCCCAGATTTAGTCATAATGACTGAATGAGCTTGATCTCCAATGTTTAGCGCGGCAATCGTCTCTGCTTTTTTTCTTGCATCGTTTAAAATGCCTCTTATTCTTAATTCCAACGTTTCTTTTAATGTTCTTCCGGGTGCTCGGGAGAGAACATTTTCGTCTTTATGATAATAAGCTTTAATCAAAACTTCGCATTTTTCATTAGCTTCTTCGAGAGCTGAGTTAATTTCTTGCATTGCATCTGCTTTTACAAAAACTTCGTCTAATCCAATTGTAATACCATTCTTCCGTATAATATAAAGAAGCATCTGTGTTGCATTATCTAAAAATTTCCTTCCCCTTTCGTTTCCATGATCTTTAATGATTCTCTGTAAAATACTATTTGGTTTCATGGCGCCAAAAGTTGCCTCGTCAATCGTTCCAGTTAAAAGTTTTCCATTTTCAATGTGAACATAAGCATCGTATTCGCAATTATCTTCTTTACATTCGTCGCATTTCTTACAGAACTTTGACCTTTCTCTTAAATTTAAATCTACAGGAAACAGGGCACTAAAGATCTCTTTTCCAGTATACATGGGTTCTGGATCTAACATGATTGGAGTTAAATCAGTTAATGAAAAATCGGGATTTGTCTCAAAAATCCTGCCCATATATAGCAATTTAAGTGTATCTTTTATGTTGTAAATAGACTCCCTACTAGTGAATTGATATACGGTCGAAACAAAATCTTGAATACCACCAATAATTGGTCCCCCAAATCGAGGAGATAGCATATGCTCTTGGACTTTTAACAGTAATTCCGCTTCAGTTCTTGCTTCCTCGCTTTGTGGAACATGTAAATTCATTTCATCGCCATCAAAATCAGCGTTATAAGGAGGGCATATCGATAAATTCAACCTAAATGTTTTCCCATCCATAATTTTTACTTCGTGGGCCATAATAGACATTCTGTGAAGAGATGGTTGCCGATTAAATAACACTAGATCGCTATCGTTCAGGTGTCTCTCAACGATATACCCCGAAGCTAGTGTTTCTGCAATTACTTCGGGATTTTTTACATAGCGAAGATCTATTCTTCGTCCATCGTTCCTAATTATATAATTCGCTCCGGGATGAAGAAAAGGTCCATTTAAAACTAATAACTTCATCTCTTCTATGTTCCAAGGATTAACGTGCGTAGGTATGGTTAAAATTTTGGCAATTGATTGTGGCACCCCCACATCATTAATGCTTATGTGTGGATTAGGAGAAATTACGCTTCTTGCCGAGAAGTCGACTCGTTTGCCACTCAAATTACTCCTAAATCTACCTTCTTTTCCTTTTAGCCTTTGCGTTATTGTTCTTAACGCCCGACCAGAACGATGTCTTGCAGGTGGAATTCCTGAAACTTCATTATCAAAATAAGTGGTAATATGATATTGTAATAATTCCCATAGATCTTCAACAATAAGATGAGGAGCTCCAGCATCAAGGTTTTCTCTTAACCTTTGATTAATACGAATAACATCTACTAATTTGTGAGTCAAATCATCTTCAGATCTTATCCCACTATCAAGAGTAATTGATGGTCTCACACACACCGGGGGAATAGGTAATACTTCTAAAATCGTCCATTCTGGTCTTGCAGCAGTTGGTGAAATCCCCATTATCCGGAGATCGTTATCCATAATCTTCTTTAATCGCTCTTTCATATCCATTGGCGTCAATCGTCGACTACCTTGCCCCTCTGATTCTTCGTAATATGTTGTGGGTTTTTCAATAACAATTTTCTTCTTTCTCGCACCACAATAGGGGCATTTTTTTGTCTTTCTTGCCATTTTAAATATAATCTTGGTCAGTTCTTCGTCGTTTTCGAAATATGTTGCGCGATGCTTCTCTTGCTCTTTTTGATATTTCTCTTTTTCTTCCTCTGTGAGCATTAATTTTGAACATTCGGGGCATATGCTTCGGAGAATTTTAAGTATCTTTTTTGCATATCCGACATGCACTATCGGTCTACTGAGCTCAATGTGACCAAAATGCCCCATACATTGGCTTACAAGATTACCGCAAGTCTGACATCGCTGCCCAGGTTCGATTGTCCCGAGCCGTTGGTCCATTAAACCCGAAGGGATTGGTAATCCATCTTCGTCGTATGTGTCTGCAGTTACAATTCTAGCTGCTGACATCTTCCGAATTTCTTCGGGGGATAAAATTCCAAATTTTATTTTTTCAATTACTTTAGTCTTTAAGTAACTCAAGAGATTGACTCCTCAAAATTTAAATTTAAATATCTGTAAAATTTCCACAAAATTAAATTGTGGTTCAAATTGCCTTTTATGGTACGATGAGTTTTTCTAATTATATCAATACAACGCGATGAGAACAAGTTAAAACTAATCTCCAGCTAAAGGTTAGTTATGATTTTTCATGAAGCAAATCTTAAAAATTTTTCTAAAAAATAAATCTTAAATGCGTAAATCGCAACCTAATTTTTATATGTAACATTATTTAATGCGATGAAAATATCGAAGTATTTGAAAAAAACATCTGTCGTAATTATATTAATGCTAATTTTAGCCTCATCTCTCATTTTTAGTATCAATAATATAATTGATTTACCACTCGATTCGACTATCGTGGGAGAACAAGAGCTTATCATAGAACTACTCGCTTCTTTTTTGTTAATCGAAACTCCATTACAATTTAACCAAGATTTGCTTGTAATATATCTTTCCTGGACACTAAACGTACTTATATCTTCCATAATATTAGCAGATCCTAAAAAAGTTGTTTTTAGAATTAGTTCAATTATGTTTTTTATTTGTTTCTTTCTTTTTGTTTTTGGATTTCGTCATTCTCCAATATATTTCAATCAATATTTTTCGGTAATGATTGTCCAGGTGTTATTATTAATATCGTACCTTGTGATCCTATCAATTATTTTCTCATTGTTAACTCAAAAAATATCAGAGAAATATAAAAGCAGTGATATCAGAGATGTAAAAATTGAAACTCTCGTAAAGAACAATAGAATTACATGCCCTCACTGTGGAACTAAATACGAATCTGTTCCGCTCTATTGCTATAACTGTTCCAAAAAAATAAAAATTGAACATGAAGAAATATAACCGAATATTTATCTTCGATTAATTAGAAAAAAGATTTTCCATCGCGAATTGATACTCCCGACAAAAATTTTCTTAGAAATAAAAAAAAAGACAGAAAACCGTGAATTATTAAAATATTTCAAATTTTCTTTAACTTAAAAAAGAAAATTTCTTCAAAATCGTTCGATATGCTCTTAGAAACCAGATACTAGAAAAAAATCAAAACTCAAAATGAAAAGATTTCCTCATCTTATTTCTAAGTAAAATTTAAGATAAAGCATAGTATTTTTCTTTTAAAGCGTAAATTTTAAATTAAAATTGTTTTAAACTGATAGGTCCTGAGATCTGACCTAAAACCGATGTAGTAAATTTCCGACAAAAATTTTAGATAATAAATGTAGAGTGAAAATTAACCAATTTGTCGTGTGGGACTCAGAGTTTTCCATAATCTTTATATAGTAGATAATCAATAATATTTTATAGATAATAGAAATTTATCGAAAAAACTAATTACTAACTAAAAAAATTTAAGCGGAGGTTATAAATTATGGCATTTGCATGGTCTCCACTACGCTCACTTATGAAAAAAGCTGGCGCAGAAATTGTAAGTAGAAATGCGGTAGATAAATTAATGGACTTTTTAGAAGATAGAGCCAAAAAGCTTACAACTTGCGCAATTGACATCAGCAAGCATAGTGGGAGAAAGAAAATAACCAAAGAAGATATGAAACTTGCCATTGGTATGATTTAGGCAATCTGAATATTTTCTTAAGAATTTTAATTTTTTTTTCTATTTTTTTTTTATTTCTTAATTGTTATAGATTGGTGAATTTAATCAATATTAGGGCGAAGATCGTACATCTCCTAATCCTATATAATCAAATAATTTTATAAAAAAGAAAAATTAAATAAAAAATTATGATTTCTTAACATTTCTTCTATAGTGAGTAAGTATAATCATAAACGACACAATGGCGATGCCAAGTAAGAAGAATAAAGGATATCCTGGGACTTGATATGTCGTTTTGTATGTACTAAAGAAAATGATTCTGTTATTTTCACTTGTTCCAACATATATCATAAACTTACTTAAAACTCCATCGTCTACCTCATTTTTAAAATACTCAACGATCAATGTTTCTTTATCATCTTCACTAGTAGCATCAGTCTCAAATATATATTGTACCACGCCCAATTCTGCAACTTCTTGGGATTCTTTATATTCAAATTCTTTTGCACTGATTGAATCTTCACTCTCCTTAAAACTTAAAGCTAAAGGTAACTCTGATAACTTACCCATTTGTTCTAAATATGGTGATGTACTATTAAATAAACTTTCCAAGGACCTTTGTATCAAAATATTATCGCCAGTAGGTACAACTATAGGAATAAAATAATGCCAAGTAGGCGATTGTTCCCACCCAAGTACATAATTAGGCGATGTGTACATAGTGAAGTAATCGCTGTTAAAGGATAATGCGTATCCTCTTGTGCTAGTTGGATTTTCGGGATCGTCTGGAAAATCTGGTGCTTGATAAGTAGAAATTGCAGAATTGTTACCATAAGAAATTGCTATTCCTTCTGTTTTTTTAATGGTCGCATTTTCAAATTCGACATCTGCATATACAGCCGGAAAATTATATGTATTTAATTGGATACTATCAACCCACGCGTAAGATGGAGAACCAGCGCCAAGCGTTTCTAATTTAAACTCCAACTTATTTATTAAATTTGAACTAAATAATCGCGTTCCAGAGTTTTTTCTTTTATTCCCATCGTTTTGATCACCTGTAATAATAAAACTCTCTTTTGGCTTTAAACTTCCAGATTTTTCTT
>Ga0209427_10003456_pt1 | contig 18515 bp, 19 predicted proteins | sample DeeMarSWOR136_30_FD_187465 | JGI IMG/M metagenome (GOLD analysis project Ga0209427, IMG submission 187465) | Marine sediment microbial communities from White Oak River estuary, North Carolina - WOR-1-36_30 (SPAdes) (version 2) | ecosystem: Environmental > Aquatic > Marine > Intertidal zone >...
TATTTCCTGCTGAAACTGTCTGCAAAAGCCCCTGTAGGTATTTCAAAAAGAAAAATGGCAATGCCAATTGATGCTGACAATGTACCTATCTGGAGAAATGAGAAGCCCAGTTGCCTAAGATAGATAATCAGGAAAGGCATTATCATCACAGATAATCCGTATATAAAATAATACAAATAGAAAGGCCATAATAATCTTAACTCATCTTTTTTGAATATCATTTTGAATTTTCTGAATCTTTTCTTATATAAACCTTCTGCATCTCCGAAACCTTTAAATAAAATAAATGCAATAATAGTCTTAAAAACATTAAAAAGAGGTACTTGTACCACGTATGGGGGGAGAGAGTATGGATAATAAAGAGACTGAAGCGATTAAATTAGGTAGTTCTATCCAACTGTCTGGTTTCCGTGACCTAGATGGCGGTAAGATGGTTGTCCTGAAAAAAATAATAGGAAACCATGTAAGAAGAATAGCAGACAACAGTGAGAATTTTGAAAATATAGAGCTTGTGATGAAACCAATTGGGCCAGAAAGTTCTGACCAATATGAAGTGCATGCAAAACTAATAGATAATGGAAAAGTGATAACAGCAGAAGAAACAGACAGAAACATGTTTGTTGTAGTAGACAAGGTATTGACAAAAATATTTAATAACATAAATAAATGACAGAACTAGTTAGTCCTGCTGGAGACTGGCCTAGTCTAAGGGCAGCCATAGATTCTGGATGTGATTCTATTTATTTTGGATTAAAAATTCTAAATATGAGAGCGGGCGCTAAGAATTTTGATATTGGCGAGTTAAATAAAATTGTAAAAGTATGCCATGAAAATAATATTAAATGTTACCTGACTCTTAATACAATTGTTTATGAAAATGAATTAAACAAAATTAAAGATGTTCTGAAGAAAGTTAAACAAGCAGGTGTTGATGCAGTTATTGCATGGGACATGTCTCTTATTTCAGAGGCAAATAAATTAAAAATTCCAGTGCATCTAAGTACACAAGCATCTGTCAGTAATTTTAAGGCATTGAAATTTTATTCTAAATATGTATCAAGGATTGTTCTTGCACGTGAATTAGGTTTAAAGCAGATAAAAGAAATAAAAAATAAAATAAAGAAAAATAAATTAAAAGTTGAAATTGAGACTTTTGTACATGGTGCAATGTGTGTTTCTGTGTCTGGCAGATGCTTTACATCACAGTTTTTATTTAAAAAATCAGCTAACAGAGGAGAATGTTTACAGCCGTGCAGGCGGGAATATAGAGTAACTGATTTGGAAACAGGCCAGGAATTAAAATTAAATAACAATCATGTGATAAGTCCAAAAGATCTGTGCACAATAAAATTCTTAGATAAATTAATTGATGCAGGTATTGATGTTTTCAAAATAGAAGGAAGAAACAGGTCACCTGAATATGTTAAAGTTGTTACAAAATGCTATAGAAGAGCAATTAATGCAATAAAAAAAAATAAATTCAACAATAAATTTAAAGAGAAACTCATCAAAGAACTCTTAACTGTGTACAACAGAAAATTCTCATCTGGTTTTTATCTTGGTTTGCCAACAAATGATGACTGGACAGATTTATATGGCTCTGGAGCAACTGAAACAAAAACATATATTGGAAAAGTCAGAAATTATTATCAAAAAATAGGTGTTGCTGAAATAATTCTTGAAGCTGGAAAACTTAAATTAGATGACGAAGTTTTTATTATTGGCAGCAAAACAGGAGTGCTAAGGCAAAAAATTAAAAGCATGCAGATTAATCACAAAAATGTAAATAAAGTTAAAAAGGGAGCAAGGCTTGCTGTAAAAACAGACAAAAAAGTTAGGAAAAATGACAAAGTCTTCATCATCAACAAAAACCAGAAACAGAAATACCAGGCAAACTGATAGGTTGAAAAGGATTACTTCTTTTGAAGTTGAAGATCTGGATACAAAGGTTGAAATTTTTGAAAAAAATGGTTCTTATTTTATAGAAATGCAAGATGGAAAAAAACGAATAGAGATTGGTTTGGAGAAATTGCTTGAAAAAGATTCATATTCTTCATTTATCAGAAATGTAAAATCAGATCCAGACTTTGCAGCATATATAATAATAGAAGAACTGACAGGAGATAAAGAAAGTGATTTTGACATTAAACCAGAGAAAGCAGATGAAAGAGATATGGGCAGACTGAATGAACATGAAAAAGACATAGTAATATCAAGGCATGGTCTTTTTGGTGAAAAAAAAGAAACACTTGAAAAAGTTGGTGCTCGTTATAATGTAACACGGGAGAGCATAAGGCAGAGACAAGCAAGGGCGTTGAAGAAAATGTATTACCATTTGATATGGTATTGTAAGAAACGTGTTGAAGATTTCTTACCAAGTAACCATCTGGTGTGATTTCTTGTAAATCCAATATATCAGGAATGCATTCTTTGTTGATTTTTGGCGGGCAGCAGAAACATCTTTTTGAATCTGCCATTTGCCTACCTCTCCTTTAACAGGTTTAAATCTGCTAAAGCCAAACATGCTTTCCCCAATTTCTTTAAATCCTTTTAGCAATTCAATAAATGGTTCAAAAACAGGTAGCATTCTCTTTTTTTCAGGAGCTCTTTCAATTGGTTTTTCTTCTGGAAATTTCTCTCCTGCTTCTTTTAGGTATGTCTTTAAATCATCTCCAAGTGCGTCAAGTGAATCCTGTATTGATTTATTTATAGAACCAAGAAGTTCAAAATCCTCTTCTTCTTTTAAGATTTTATAAGCTAAAATCTGGTCTTCTGTCATTACTCTTGCCATAACCTTCATATCTATTCTTCCAGTGTGTGTTGGTTTCCTGTACTGCATCTGCTGGTCATACATCATTTCTGGATTTGTCCTGAAAGTGAAATAAACATGTGTTACAGGTATAATCTTGCCAGGACCAACTGGTTTGTCTTTTCCAAAAACTTCAATCTCCATATAAGCCTGTTCAATTGCAGCAAGAATATCCGGTCTTTCTTCTGCACCAGGCATCTTTGATAATCTGCGAACAGTTTTAAGATATGGTTTAAGCCATTGCAGATTCATCAATATTGCATTGTAATGAGACCTAAGATATCTGGTAGTGAATTTTTCCCTGTGCTCTAATGTTCTTTTAGTTGTTTCTCTCCATCCAGCATATGCTCTTAATTTTCTTTTCAGCACTTCTTTAACCTTTTCATTAAATTTCATTGCACCAACAACAGCACTCACTTTACTTTTATCAAAAACATGAGTTCTGAAAAATAAATCAGGAAGCAATGCAAAACCAACTTTTGTTGCCAGAGAATAAACAGAACTTGGTGATGTTGCACCTCCTTCAACAAGGTCAACATATTGGCCTTTTAATGAAATTTCAGCAGCATCATCACCTTTTTCACCGCTCCTATATAAATCAAGTTTTTCTTTTAATATCCTTACTTCCCTGACTAGCTGGAATAATTCCTTGACAAGCTGGCCAATACTTTTCATTGTTGCAGTAACTCTGTCCTGAATAGCGCCCAGGCTCTGGCCCATGCTTTTTGCAAATGCAGATGCTTCTGATGCACTATATGTATCAACTACTTTTTCTATTGCAGGTATCTTTAAATCATCTCTCATAAAACCAAGTGCCCAGAAATAGCTTGGCTCAATATTCTCATTATATTTTTCATTTATAAGATAAAATGTTTTATGCGGTTTGCCTGCAAATTTTTCAAGGTCATCTTTGCTTAATGTTCTAAGAACCCTGTCTTTGTCACTTTTTTCCTTAAGTTTTTTCAAATAAGAAGAAATCCTTGATTGAATTCTCTCATTTTTCTGTGCATCAGTCAGCCTCTTATCTTCATTAATTGACTTTAATTCTTTTTTTAAACTTTCCAAGGGCTCTTTTACTGTTTCAGGTTTTGCCAAGCTATCACCTTTTTTTAAAACCTACCATTGTAAACTATATAAATATTATGTTAAATTCAGAGCTGTTTTAATAGCTGTTTCACCAGGAGTAACACTTGTTAATACAAAATAAGTCCAAATAATTAATATTATCAAGACAAGGACTAGGATTAATAATAGGATATTAACAACCATTTCATGTTTTCTTGGCAATCCTCACACCTCCAGCAGGCATTGCCCTTATTATATCATCCAATTCTCCGCCTATTAATTTTCTGATTTTTTTTGCAACATCTGAAGCTTTTTCTTTTCCTTGTGCAATTATAATATATTTCTCGCAATTTTTTTTAATTGCAGAAATAGGGCCTCCCATTATTTTTCCTTGTTTTGTACCTATTGCAAGTTTTATATTTGGATGAACATATGTTGTTTTTCCTCTAATCATAAAAGAACCTTTTGCCATGTATTCGCCTGCTTCTGTTGTCTTGCTAACCTGCTCAGGTTTTACATAAAAAACATCTAAAGTAGCAAGACCTATTTTCCATGCTCTGCTGTAAGAAGCTGTTGCTTGTGCTGTTTCTTGTATTGCCAAATCATCAACTTTTTTTCCTTTTGTTTTTATGACAAAAAAAGGAGAACCAGCCATGTCTGTGTGAAAAACCAAATCCTCTTTATCAGTATGTTTTTTGATGACTATTTCATTAGTTGTTGCATCTCTTCCGCCAATTGCAAGAAATCCTGATGAAGTTATGAACCATCTCAATTTTTCATACCATTCTTTTTTTGGTTTCTTTTTTAGTTTCTCTTTTTCTTCTTCTTTTATTTTTTTTAGAATTTTTTCTTTTTCCTTTTTTAATTTTTCAAGTTTTTCAATTGATTCTTTTAATGCTTTTTCAGCTCCTGTATATTTTTTCTTTGCTTTTTTTGCTTTTTCATAATATTCTTCTGCATTTTTTTCAACTGATTTGCTGATGTCAAGAATTATTTCCACCATGGTCTTTATTTTAATTAATGGATTTATAAATGTTGTCATTCCGAAACCTTTATAAGTTTTGGAGAGAATTTTCTAATAAAAAGAGGACAAGATGAAAATAAAATTATTTTTACTGTTCATATTCTTAATCCTGTTTTCTTTTATTGCATATGCTGCGACATTAACTGTAAATTATAATGCAACAAATGCAGAACTTTGCAAAAAGTTTTGTGTGTATAAGAATGTAGGGTCCGAGTATACTGTTGGTCTTGGTTCACCAACTGCAAAAAATATTAGTGATGGAATGTCACTTACTGCTACAATAACAGATGCAAATGATGATATGTATATTATTTTGACAAAACCAAATTTAAATGCTAACATATTAGTTTGTATGTTAACAGATATCTTTGAGGGATTAATAAAATTGATTTATCCTAAAAAGTGTCTAGCGTGTAATGCTAAGATATTGGAAAATGAGGTGGAAAAAAAGGTGATCAGGGAAGTACTGGAGGGACTGTTGGCTGAATATGGGGAGATGGAGCGAAGTTTTCAGCTTGTGGAGGTCAGTGGGGGATACCAATTCCGCACCAAAACCGAGTACGCCCCATGGATTCATAAGTTGAGGAAAGTAAGACCTATAAAACTTAGCCAACCTGCCTTAGAGACCTTAGCTATTGTTGCTTATCGCCAACCCATTGTCAGATCGGAGATCGAACAGATACGAGGCGTGGATTCGGGATGGGTTTTGCACTCCCTGTTGGAAAAGGGGATTATCAAGATTTTGGGGAGGAAAGAAGTGCCTGGTAGGCCGCTCGTCTATGGGACGACTCGACGGTTTCTAGAGATCTTTGGACTGCGCGACCTTAGCGGTCTTCCCACTCTCCAAGAGTTAGAGTCCCTCAAGGGAGAGAGGTAGAGGATGCCACTGCTGCGTCTGCAAAAGGTCCTCTCTGAGGCGGGGGTTGCCTCAAGGCGGAGAGGAGAAACCTTGATCCTTGCAGGGAGGGTCAGTATTAATGGTAAAGTGATAAGAGAATTGGGGGTTAAGGCTGATCCTGATCGCGATCAGATAATGGTGGATGGAAAGTCGATTCCACGCCCTTCACCCAAGGTCTATTACCTCCTTCACAAACCTCGAGGGATCATCACTTCTCTGAGGGATCCTGAGGGAAGGCCTACGATAAAAGATCTTATTCCCAACATTAAAGTGAGGGTATACCCTGTAGGACGGCTCGATTATGATGCCGAGGGGCTCATGCTGCTCACAAATGACGGAGAGCTTGCTCTGAAGCTTACTCATCCTCGCTACGAGATTTCCAGGTCCTACTTGGTGAAGGTGAGAGGATTATTAACCCCCAAGGAGATGGACCTGTTGGAGCGAGGGGTCATGCTCGTTGATGGAATGAGCCCCCCCATGGAGGTTAAACGAGTAAAGATGCTCAAAGAGAACTCTTGGCTCAAGGTAACCGTGTGGGAAGGGAGAAACAGGGTGATTAAGAGGACCTTTGAAGCGATCAACCGTCCCGTCTTGCGGCTTAAACGTATTAGGTTTGCTTCTCTCACTCTGGAAGGATTAGGGCCAGGGAATTGTCGCCCCTTGTCACCGGAAGAAGTGAAGAATTTGCGTGGGTGAGAATGATACCCTGGTTGGAGATCCGCCGAAAGATAATGCACGTTTACCCCATCGCCATCCCCATCGGATACCACTACCTCTCTAAATCAAAAGTATTGCTGATTCTCCTGCCCATCTTCGTCCTCTACCTCGCTTGTGATCTGCTAAGGCACTATCATAAAGGGTTTGGGGAGCTGTTTGATCGAGTTATCACCTCCCATTTTCTTCGAGATCGGGAAAGAAAGGGGCTCATTGGCTCCACCTATTTTTTTATCGGGACGTTACTCACCATTTTCTTTTTCCCTAAGGATGTTGCTATCGTTAGCCTCTACATTCTCATCGTCTCCGATGCCTCGGCGGCCATTGTGGGGAGTGGTTGGGGAAGGATTTACCTCTTTCATGGCAAGACGTTGGAGGGGAGCATAGCGTTTTTCATCTCCGGGATGATTGTGGTGGCTCTCACCATGAAGAGTAGCATCTTATGGGGAGGGGCAGCGGTGCTAGGGGCCACAATAGTCGAACTTCTCCCCTTAAAACTGGACGATAACCTCACCATCCCTCTGGTGGCGGCGGGGATCATGCATATCGGATTATTGCATTGGTGAGAAAAGAACGACAAGCTCAGAAGGGCCATACATCTACCTCCTCTCCTTCTTGAATACCCTCGGATTCCATCTCGATCCTCAGCAGACCGTCTCCCTTGACCATGGTAGAGATCGACCCTGACTTACCGAATACCGGAGTTGCTATCAACTTACCCGCTTCCAGATTCAATTTGACCCTTACGTAGTCCTCCCTCCCCTGGGCTGAGTGAATGTTTCGAGACACCTTCGTCTTTAATGTCCAGGGGTGAGGGGAATCCCAATTCGTGCATCCGCCCAACCTCCAGAGAGAGGGGGTCACTAACGTCATAAAAATTACCATTGCGGATACCGGATGTCCTGGTAACCCCCAAATCGTTTTTTCATTAACCTTAGCTAAGATGGTCGGCTTACCAGGGCTCACTGCCACTCCATGCAAGAGAATCTCTGCTTGCGGCAGGGAGTTGAGGGCCTCGATGGTGAGATCTCTCGTTCCCACAGAACTACCGCCTGAGATAAGCACTACATCCCCTTTGCAAAGCCCTTGCTCTAGTTTCTTTTGAAGATCTTCTAACTCATCTCTGGCAACGCCGAGATGGAAAGGTTCACATCCAGACTCTATGCTAAGGGCCCAGAGGGTGTATCTATTTATGTCCCTGATTTCTCCCTCATGAGGTACGGAGTCTATGGGAACCACCTCGTTCCCTGAGGAGATGATTCCTACCCGCGGCCTGCGATACACATTCACCATCCCCATACCTAAAGCGGCCAAGGCCCCTAAATCCTGGGCTCGCAAACGGTGACCTTTCTCTAGAATTCTCTCCCCCTGTTTTAGATCCTCACCTCTTTGAATCACGTTTTCCCCTGGTGCCACGGCACGAAAGACCTCGATGGTGGTTTCGTCGATGACCTGAGTATGTTCTACCATGACTACAGCATCGGCTTTTTCCGGGAGCATCCCACCGGTGGAGATCTTTACCCCACCTCCACGTTGTATCTCATTAGAAGGTCTTTCCCCCATATTGATTTCGCCTTGCACCTCCAGGAGGGCGGGACTCCCCTCAGACGCCCCGAAAGTATCCTTAGCCCGCAGGGCATAGCCATCCATGGTTGCGCGATTAAAAGAGGGAAGGTCTTCTGGAGAGATGATATCTTCTGCCAGTATTCTCCCTAGGGAATTTTCTAATACTACATCCTCTTTTCCCAGAGGGGGGAATTCTTTGAGCATCTCCTTTACCTGATGAGTGGTCTGAACCCGGAAGAAATCCATTACTCTCCCTCGAGGAGGAACACAGGGTCTCCCACTTTGACCGTTCCGCTTTTGGTAATTTTCCCGAACCTCCCCTCACGACTTACGATATATGGTCTTCCCTCATCTTTTGGCTTTTCTTTACCAATGTGGCAGATTAAAACCTCGGCATCCCCGATTCTCAATTTTTTCCCTACCCTCAATTCTCTTATGGGAATTCCTTCAATGGTGATGTTCTCTGTATAGTCCTCACTGCACAAGGTGGACATAATGGAGGGAGGGACCAGATCCATGGCCTCGATGGGTAATATGCTTATCTGTCTGTCCCAGTTGCCTGCATGGGCATCACCTTCCAAGCCCCAATCCTTTTTGAGGTGTCCCTTCCCCACATTCTTCTTGAAAACTCCCCTTTCAGTGGCGCTATTTACCGCGATAACGATCCCCTTCATCTTTCTCCCCATTCAAAATGTCCGCTCTTGCCCCCTTTCTTCTCCACCAAGTGGATGTCGGAGATCATCATTCCTCTATCCACAGCTTTGCACATATCGTAGATGGTTAGGGCGGCGGTAGCCACTGCCACTAATGCCTCCATCTCCACCCCCGTTTGCCCCTTTATTCTGACCTTTGCCTCGATCTCTATCTTGTGTTCATCCTCTACGGGCAGGAAGGCTATCTTTACTCCAGTGATGTTTAAGGGGTGGCACATGGGAATGAGCTCTGCAGTCCTCTTGGCCCCCATAATCCCAGCGATCTTTGCAACCCCTAGTACATCTCCTTTCTCTATCCCTCCCGTAAAGATTCTCTTAAAGGTTTCCCGTTGCATTAAGATCGTTCCCCTGGCCGTCGCCTCCCTCAGGGTAACCTCCTTTTGGGTGACATCAACCATATGTGCCCGTCCTCTCTCGTCTAGGTGGGTAAAACCCTTCATTTCTCTCCTATCCTCCTATCGAGTACATACATTTTTGACATTTCTTAAAGCGAAAATCATTGAGCCTTTGACCTTCTGGTTTGGTCTGAAGTGCCCGATAGAGAATATCCTCTATCTCCGTTTCATTTTCTGATTCTCTCAAGACACCCTTTACATCGATCTCATCATCGGAGAAGAGGCAGGTTCTAATTTTTCCGTCAGGGGTGAGCCGCAGACGGTTACATTGATCGCAGAAGTGGCTGCTCATGGGAGTTATAAATCCGATTTCACCCTTCGCCCCTTTCAGGTAGTACCTCTTTGCTGGACCATCGTTATTTTGGGGTTGAATGGGAATCAGATCTCCCATCTCCTCGATTTCCTCTATGAGCTGAGATTGAGGAACCAGCCGGTCTTGACTCCATTCGTTCCCCTCACCGATTGGCATGAACTCAATGAAACGGACATGAAGGGGGTATGTGATGCTCAAACGGGCGAAATCCTTTATCTCGTCGTCGTTAACCCCCTTAATGACGACTACATTGATTTTAACCGGCGAGAGATGGTGTCGTAGAGCTTCTTCAATGCCTTCCCACACTTCCTTGAATTTATCCCTTCTGGTGATGTATGAAAACCGATCAGGGCGCAAGGTATCGAGGCTGATATTTATCCGAGAAAGACCCGCCTTAACTAAAGCTGCTGCATACTCCTTCAATAGGACCCCATTAGTCGTAAGGCTCAGGTCTTTTATTCCTTCAGTATGAGCAATCCACTTGATGAGATCAACCACCTCCTTCCTCACGAGGGGTTCCCCGCCGGTCAACCGGATCTTGGAGATCCCATTGAGTGCGAAGACGCTGACCACCTTCAGAATCTCCTCATAGGTGAGGAGTGCCTCATGCTCGATCAACTGTACTCCCTCCTCGGGCACACAGTAGCGGCAACGTAAATTACACCTATCGGTAATGGATATCCTCAGGTAATTTATCTCCCGGTAATACTCATCGAGTAGCAATTTCATATTTGCCTCAAATGTTATGGCCGATGACCCCGTGTTGGTCATCGGCCCTTCTCGTTCTATAGTGGACCTCCTTTCCGAACACGGGGGGCGTGATCATTTCTAATCACACCTTTTCGGCCACCCTCCGTATCCCTCTGGACATAGGAGGAAGGCTCGGAAGATCCGAAACACTCAACGTTGAGTGCCACCTAACAGATCAAGTCCTTACAGGAGCACTTTTGATCTAATATAGGCAATTTCATGCCAATTTTCAATCCTTTTTATGTTGACTGAATAGAATTTGTGGATTTTCCTTATTTTTAGGATGGATATCGTTGTAACATGTTGATTATATAGAGAAATGACACTTTGTGATCAGGACACTGTTGTCCCTCGCTTCAATGCTTTCGAAGTGACCCTTACAGGGGTCGAAGGTGGGGAATACCTGCCCCTTCTCCCCGCCTGTGGCGGGGGGCTTTCCCCTCCTGCTCGCCCTTGGTGGGTGCCCCAGTTCTTTCGCAAATTTCGCTCATGAACAACAGTGTCCCGCGGAAACTGAGGAAACTTCACAATAGAATTTCTCTCGGGAGTGAAGTGAAAAATAGATACATTATCTTTTTTTACGGTTATACATCTTATGATAGTTTACAGTTTTTAATGAAGAAAGAATAAAGGGATAAATGTGCCATAGTGAGGTGCTCTATAGAAAACACCTCACTAAGAAGAATGAAATACCTTCTTAAAGAATTACTCCTTATACAATAGATGTAACCGTAGAGAAGTGTTTTTTAAGGGGTCAATCGACGGAACGTTAGCAGGATTTAGCCAATTCACCATTTTTCTCGTTCCAGACTGTAATCAGATAATCTTTGTGTTCTTCAAAGCTCTGAGCCTGCTCCTCTACCAAGGCCTCGGCCTCCAAGGATGACATTTCCCAGGATTGCCTTACAAAAGATGCTACCCGCGCATAGTAGAGAGGGGTTACGAGATCAATCAATTTGTTGCGGTTAACACTCCACGTATGGAAGGTAACTGCCAACTCATACAGGATTTGAATCCAGGTATCTATGGACAGGTGAAAATTCCGAAGCTCCTTGCGACTGAGCTTTCTGATCTCCTCAAAGCACTCCTTGCAGAAGATTTCCTTCCATAGGGGTGAAAATTGATGGAAGCCGGTCTTAAAATGCTGAATCATCCCCTCCAGATCGACTGCTACCGGATCAGGTTCAAAATATCTCTCGTGATGAAAGGTTTCTACAGGCTCGCTGTTTTTAACGCCTTTCCAAAAATCTTCATAGCGTTCCATGAGGGTGAAGACGGTCCAGAGCACCTGACGGAACATGGGCCCTAGGTGGAATCCTGGATCTTTTGCATCATGAATTTTGACCCCTAGATTAGATTGGCAAATCCGAAAGCCTTGAGTGATAGCATTGGTGGTCATCCAGATATCTATTCCGAAACGGGCAACATCCGTTTGCCAGACATCCTGTTCAACATAAAACTTAGCCACATCCCGGGAGAGAGCGAAGTCTCCGCCGATGGGCTGTCGTATTCGTTTGCCGTAAAGAGCTCTGGTGAGATTGTAAACGATGTTGTTCGTAATAGTTCCGTCATGCTTGTGCCGCAGGTAAATGGGTGCCACGAACTGGTAATGCTTCTCCAATACAGGATCGACGAGATATTTTACCCAATCCGACGTGATACTCTTGAGATCTGAGTCTACCACGACACATGCCTTAACCTTGAGACGTTCAGCCGTTTCAAAAACTGAGCGTAAGGCCGTCCCCTTACCGGCTTGACCTCTATAAATAGAGATGATCTTCTCCTGCCACGGCTTGATCTCAAACTCCTTTGCCACCTCACGGGTATCGTCTGTTGAACCCCCATCAGCAATAAGGATCACGCATCTTCGGTCTTTAAAATGTTTATCCAAACCATGGGTGACCATCTGAATGACGTGAGCGATGGTTTTCTCATTATTGTAACAAGGGATTCCTACGAGGATGTCCGCCGACTCGATCTCCTCAATCCGCTTAGCTGTATAGAGCCTAAGGGCGGTATAATAGTTCATAGTTCATCTCTCATGCATCATTGATTTTTTTGCTTTCGGTATAAGGTTTTGAAGCAGTGGTGGGAACAAAGTCAACTTTTGAAAACGCTCCTTTTCTGTTCACAAAGACCCGGTACATAGAAGGTACTAATAGTATACTATATCTTTATACTATAAACAATAATTGAAATTTCCTGACTTTTAATTGTGACCTCCTCTTACTACCTCATTTTTGAACTTCTACCGTTCTCTATTTAGTAATTTTACTAATCTAGAAATAAAAATCAATCTCAATCGCTTATTCATAAGCATCTCTATTCCCGTGATGTATATAATGGGCAATTTTTATACATTCTGTTTGGCACGCATCGCTGAATTGGAGATATTTCTCTCAAGCTTTAAGTTGCAGATGTCCTTTGAGGGTATTAGATTTGTAGCACCTTGGGTTGTGGATGTAGGGGTAACATAAAAAGTGAAGAAGGTTTTAGAGATTGAATGAGAGATGCTGATGGTGATAAGGGCAGAAAGGTAGTGCTATTTTCAAAAGCGCTATTCTGTTATATGCTTTTCTTGGATTTCTGGCCCCTCATCAGGCCACTGAGGAAAACGCTTTATTTTCCTGAGAATGATCTTCTCGTGTACTTTCGTCTCTGAGGCCAAGTGATTCGAGAATTAACAAATGCGGGTCCTCATATATAGTCTTTTTTGGAGGTGTGAGATATGGCATATCTTTGAAATAGCCACCATTCCAAGAGATGATCTCAAAAAAGGCGTTCTTACCCTCTTGATCTACTGTTTCAGCATGAACGCACTTACCCGACTCAAAATAAATTTTGCCCCAATTATCATCATCACCCCGGACCCAAATTACTTTAGATCTTCTAATAGAGCCAAGTAACATGACGAAATCGCAAAGATCAACCCCTTGCAATTCACCATGGAACCCACTTGGTTTTATTATTTTTTCAATGATGTTTCCCAATTCGTCAATTGAGAATGGTTTTTCTAAATATTTAATAACTCCCATTTGATCCAGCTTTTTTTGAACATTATCGTCGCCATAGGCCGTCATAAAAATCACAGGCACTGTTTTTCCCATACCATTGATTCTTTCCATCACTTGCAGCCCATTAAGTCCAGGCATCTTATAGTCGATTATCAGAAGATCGACGTTAGACTGCTCAAAGATAGTAATGGCTGTGCTCCCATCATGTGTTTCCAAAATATCAGCCTTATCCTCAAAACGCCTCCTTAAATAGGAGGCAATTACCTTGAGCAGGGCTTTTTCATCATCAACTATTAGAATTTTTGTTTTCATGAGTGGAGCCTCATTTTCCTTTTTTATATCTATGACAAAATTTTTACCATAAAAGTAAGCAAGATATATGCCATTTATTATATGCATAGAATTTAAAAAATAATTAGCAATTTCAATAACTTATAAAGCTGACCACTTCTGTTTTTCTTTGGCGAAGGTAGTTTAAATGTACATGTTATCACTTTGAGTGACAATTTTTGTCACTCAAGCAAGTTTACTGAATTTTATGGTGATTGCTGTCGATTGTTGATTTGCCAGCCTAAAAAGATTATTCATGTTGTTTCTATCAAAGCAGCGGGAGTATAGAATAGGGAAAGTGGTTCTGTGAGGACGTCATAGAGGGTACAATGGATAATAGGCGAAAAGAGAAGGTTAATCGAACTATCCATTAACCCCTTGAAATTACTCGTACCGGATGTGAGATTCGAACCTATACAGGTTCATGGTATCTTCTTTGATACTAATGTGTCTCATATACCTATTCTGACAGTCTGAGGAGCAGACCTCTTCTTTTGGCCCTTCGGAGGGCCACTTTCATCAGAAAAACTTCCAACAGGAGGTAGGAAAAGGCCAGACTATATCCCTTTACAAGCACGTATGAAAAAATGGGTTCAAAGCCATAAAAATGCCGAAAGTATTCAAGGAAATAGGTCAAAGGGATGAGTTCTGCCAGAACAATTACCGCCTTTGGGAGAACGGTGACTGGATAGTAAATCCCACAAACAAGGAGCATCAGGCTCACCAAGGACCAGGCAGCTACCTCAGCGCGATTTCCGAAAATCAGGACCAGAATGCACACCAAAATTCCCACGGTAGCTGCGCTCAGAAAAAGGCCAAAAAGGAACAGGCACAGTGGTCCTACTCCCGGGACCATGAAGTCGAAATTGAATATGAGGTAACTGGCACCCATAAGCATAGAAAAGACAGCGCCACCTCGGGCCATTCCCACAATCCATGAGCCAACAAACAGATGACGCATCCCGACCGGCGCTATGAAACCGTGCTTCACCGCCTTGCTCCAGACATCGTAGAGGAGCACATAGGCCACATCAAGCTGGCACACCTGAATGGTGCCCATAGAGATGACACCCACCAGGATGAAGGCTCTCATTTCTTGCTTAACGGCCGCAAATTCAGCCAAAAGTCCCACCGATAAGAAGCCAACCACGGGCCAAAAGAGGATCTCGAACAGGGTGAAGACGTTTCTCCTGGTCATGATCCAGTTCTTAAACACAAAGGCTTCTGCCTTGGTAACCTCATCTCGCAAAAGCAATAAAGACATCTTCAAGATCCGACTCCTGAATGCGAAGATCATCGATGAAGACACTCTTGCTGCTGAACAGATCAAGGATCTGGAGGAGGCGCTCCCGATGATCGTCTACTAAGATGCGACAGGAGGAACCAGTTCGTTGGACACTGTAGACCCCGGGCATGTGTTCGATGGTCGGCACAGGGAGAGTTCCGTGGAAAGTGATAAGGATCGTGTCGCCCAGGCGTAGGTTCCGTTTCAGGTCCTGAGGTCTTCCGCAAGCCATGATCGTTCCGTCTTTGATGAAAGCTATTTGCTCACAAAGGGTTTCGGCCTCCCTCATATTGTGAGTAGTCATGAGAATGGTTGTCTCTCTCTCACGGTGTTGATTTTGGATCAGTTCGCGGACTCGACGGGCTACATCCGGATCGAGGCCTACGGTCGGCTCGTCCAGAAGCAAGAGGTCCGGTTCGTTTAGAAACGCTTTGGCGAGGGAGAGTTTTTGTTTCATTCCTGTAGACAATTCGTCAAAACGTACCTTGGCAGAATCACGCAGATCGAACAGGTATAGCAGGTCTTCCACCCTCTGCTGTCGTCTCCTCCCTGACAGACCGTAGAGCATGGCGTAGTACACGAGATTCTCCCGGACTGTCATACTCCAGAGGAAATTGGCATGTCCCGAGGACAGATTGATACGTTTGCAGAGCTCCATAGCATGGGTCCGGATATCCATTCCGAGGACACGAACCTCTCCTTCCTCTGGAGTGAGGAGGTTTGATAGGATGGAAAGCAGGGTGGTCTTGCCGGCCCCATTTGGGCCAAGAATTCCCCAGAAGGCCCCTTCGGGCACGAAAAGATCCACGCCCTTCAAGGCTTCCTTTCTGCGTCTGCGAGGCCATCCGGAAACAAAGGTTTTCCATAGGCCTCTGACCTCAATGGCATAGTTCAAGCTAATGTTTCCTCAAATGTTTCCAATCGGGCTGAAGACATACAGTCGTTCACACTTCTAAAGCCATCACTATTCAGGATTTAATCCGCAGGTTCATGTAAAAATTTTTCTGATGCCAACTTAGACAAGCATTGAGGGTTAAAAGGTGATCTTTATCCTATACACTCCTTCTTCAAGCCTCTTTTCCGTGGTAAAATTCATTTTCTCTAAAAGGTGAATGAGAGCCTGGTTATCAAATAAAACTTCACCGTCGAAACCGAGCAGTCCATGTTTCTGGGCGAGTTCTGTCAAATATTCTAATATCATCCTACCAACTCCCCTGTTTTGAAAATCATCCCTTACTACAACCGCTGGATCAGCCATATTTGTAGCACCATCTATGGCGTATTGCCCTACACCGATTACTTCTTCTCTTACTCCCCGTTTAACAGTAGCGAGTAGCACCGTCTCTTTGCTGTAGTCAATAGCCACGAACTCTTGAAGTCTTTCGTGGGACATGTCAGCCCTTGCAGAGGCAAATCTCTTATAGATCGTTCGATCTGATAGCGAGTAAAAAAATTGTTTTAATAAAGGTTCATCCGGCAGTTTAATAGGCCTCAATAAGATTTCTAGCCCAACTTTTGTTGTCCTATAGATCTCAAGTTCTTCTGGATATTGCCCCTTGGATCCTGGGATGAACTTTTGATCTCTAAAAATGAGGTTGTATTCCTTTGCCTCTTCCAATAACCAAGGTCTGAACTTGGGATGGGCTATGGAAATTAAAGATAAAGCCCTTTCTCTTATGTTCTTCCCGTGGAGGTAAGCAATGCCATATTCTGTTACTATATAATGTACGTCACCACGGTTAAGGGTTACTCCTGCTCCCCTTTGTAAAAAGGGGACTATTCGAGACACATTCCCACCTTGAGCGGTAGAGGGAAGGGCAATGATGGTCTTTCCCCCTTCAGAGAGTGTAGCTCCTCTCATGAAATCCGCCTGTCCCCCAATACCACTGTAAAAAGTGAATCCTAAAGATTCAGATGTGACCTGCCCGGTAAGGTCAACCTCCAAAGCCGTATTGATTGCGGTCATCTTTTTATTTCTGGCTATTATCAGCGGATTATTGGTATATTCCACAGGATGTAGCTCTATCTGAGGGTTATCATCGAGGTACTCATACGTATCTTTGCTTCCCATACAAAAGGCGGCTACGGTCTTGTCGCGGTGAATGCTCTTTTGAGAATTATTTACAACTCCCTTTTGCATCAACCTTACCATACCATCCGATAAGAGCTCAGTATGGATCCCCAGATCTCGTTTCCCTTCTAAACTGGAGAGGATAGCACTAGGAATCTTTCCATATCCCACCTGAATGGTACTACTATCTTCGACGAGACGGGCAACGTATCTCCCTATTCCCCGAGATAGTTCATCGGGGACTGCAGGTTTATATTCCAAGAGGGGTTCGTCATAGGGGACGAAAAAATCGACTTCTTTCATGTGAACGAAGCTATCTCCCAAGACACGAGGCATATGAGCATTTATCTGGGCAATGATAAGATTTGCGTTCCGCACCGCCGACTTTACTATATCCACATTTATCCCATAGCTCATGTAACCAAATTTATCAGGCAGCGATACCTGGACAAGTGCTACATCGATCGGGATAATCCTTCTATTAAACAGGTCAGGAACCTCAGAGAGGAAAATAGGGGTGTAATCGGCTATGCCTCTATTTACCGCACTTCTCGTATTGTCCGCAATGAAAAAAGCGTTGTGACGGAAGTTTTGCCTAAACTTCTGATCGGTATACGGTGCTACGCCGAGGGTCCATATGTGTAGGATCTCTGCATCGACAAGGGCCTTCGGTTGCTCCTCAGCATATTGAATAAGAGACTTTACTAAAAAGGCAGGTTCACCACAACCAGTTCCTACAAAAATCCTATCTCCTCTGTGTATATGCCTGAAGGCCTCTTTCACGCTGACGAACTTTTCGGGGTATTGCTCCTTCATTTTTTGTAAGAGGGCTCCACCCTTAAAGGACATCATATGCTCCCCTTCTCCTATTTATATCTCATTTACCGTGAAATGCAATACAGGTAAACCGTTCGAAACTATTTCAAAACGCCCCATGTGAATGCAACTGGCTCCCTGAGATGCACGCCGCTGTTCAACACGAGTCTGCTGTTCCTCATTGATTATTCCTGATATAACGCTCACCAGCGAAAAGGTTTGATATCCTATCTTTATACGTCAACTCTTTTTTGTTTTAGAGCAGCGGTTGATATAATGCCGGCAAAACCGATGCAGGCACAGATTAAAAATGCCAACCGGTAGCTTCCAGTAACATCAAATATATAGCCAGTCAATAGTGGGCTAATAGCAGCTCCACTATTGATGCTGATGCTGAAAGTTCCGAAAATCGACCCATGAAATCTCAATCCAAATAGATCTGCTAGGAGAGGGGATTGTGATACAGCACAAGCACCATAGCCAAGGCCAAATATAACTGCGATCACATACAGTATCCACGCCATCTTCGTCGGTACCATCCAGAACAAGGCCCATGATATTAGAATAAAGCCAATCATGAGCGTTAGCCTACTCCCAATTCTATCGGCAACTCTGCCCATGACTAATTTCCCTACGATGCACATCCCCCCAATCGTAGCTAAAATGTTGGCAGCCCTCGTGGTTGTCATTCCCACCTCAGTGGCATGAGGTGCAATGTGTACCATGATAGCAAACACGCAATATCCCAGACA